>Ga0070766_10000005_pt1 | contig 193137 bp, 184 predicted proteins | sample HubBroMetageWFT6_FD_69782 | JGI IMG/M metagenome (GOLD analysis project Ga0070766, IMG submission 69782) | Warmed and freeze-thawed soil microbial communities from the Hubbard Brook experimental Forest, New Hampshire - Hubbard Brook CCASE Soil... | ecosystem: Environmental > Terrestrial >...
GTCCATCGCGTAGTAGCGTCCCGTAACGTCGGCAATCGCCCCGGCGCGTCCCGAATCGGCGAGCTTCGTTTCGAGCCGATCGAGAAATCCGAGCGCCGAACGCGGCGGCGTGTCGCGCCCGTCGAGAAAGCAATGAACGGCAAGCGGTACGTTCGCCGCCACCGCCGCGTCGATCAAGGCGAAGAGATGCGTAATCGAGCTGTGCACGCAGCCGTCCGAGAGCAAGCCCATAAGATGCAGGCGTCCGCCGCTGCGCGCGACGTGCGCGAGCGCCCGATGCAGAGTCGCGTTTTCGGCAAACTCGCCGGCGACGATGGCGGCGTCGATCATGGTGACGCCTTGCGGAACGACGCGTCCGCTGCCGAGGTTCATATGGCCAACCTCGCTGTTCCCCATCACGCCTTCGGGAAGGCCGACGGCCTCACCCGACGCCAGCAGTGTCGTGTGGGGGTGCTTCTCGTAGAGGGCGTGCCAGTGCGGCAGCTTCGCCGCCGCGATCGCGTTGCCGTGCGTCGCGTCGCGGCAACCCCACCCGTCGAGCACCGCGAGAACCACCGGATCGTAACGCATCGCGTTAGCGGCGCGCGCCGGCAATCAACGTTGCGAACCCGATGGGATCGAGCGAGGCGCCACCAACCAGACCGCCGTTGATATTCGGCAACGCTGCATAGGCGGCGACGTTTCCGGCGTTCATGCTTCCGCCGTAGAGAATCGGCGTATCGTCGAGACCTTCGATGCAGCCGCGAATCGTTGCCATGACGCGATCCGCGTCCGCCGCATCACAGTTCGCGCCGGTGCCGATCGCCCAGATCGGCTCGTAGGCGATCGCGACGCGCGGGAGTTCGTCGCGCGGGACGCCGGCGAAGGCCGCGCGCGTCTGCGAAACGACGCGCTCGTCGGTGCTCCCGGCCGATCGTTCGCTCGACGTCTCACCGACGGCGACGATCGGCGTCAGACCTTCACGCAGCGCGGTGTGGACTTTCAAGTTGACGGTGCGATCCGTCTCGTCGCAGTACGCGCGCCGCTCCGAATGTCCGAGGATGACGTGCGTCACGCCGAGCTCGCGGAGCATCGGAGCGCTGATCTCACCGGTGAAGGCACCCTGCAGCTCCCAGTGCATCGTCTGCGCGCCGAGACGAATGCGCGTGCCGCTCAGCCGAGTCGCCGCCAAGGGAATCGAGGTGAAGGGCGGCGCGATCACGATCTCGATCTCCTGTGGCAACCCTGCGATCGCCGGAAGAAAGGCGTCGAAAAAGGCCGCGGTTTCACTCGCCGTTTTGTGCATTTTCCAGTTTCCGGCGACGATCGTTCGCGGGCGGCTAGGTTTCAAGTGCGGCGACTCCCGGCAGGGTCTTTCCCTCTAAATACTCGAGCGTCGCGCCGCCTCCGGTCGAAACGAAGGTCGTCTCCGCGGCGAATCCCAGCATATGCGCCGCCGCCGCCGCATCGCCGCCGCCGACCACGCTGACCGCGCCGGCCGCGGTCGCGCGCGCGATCGCCTCGCCAACGACTCGCGTGCCACTCTGAAACGCGGCGCGTTCGTAGACGCCCATCGGTCCGTTGAAAACGATCGTCTTTGCCGACTCGATTTCGCGCGCGTACGCCTGCGCGGTCTGCGGGCCGATGTCGAGGATCATCTCGTCGCCCACCTCGCCGATCGGCACCTCGCGTGCCGCGTTCTCGGCGTCGATGCTCGGTGCTACGACCGCGTCGGTGGGCAGCTCGAGCTTTACGTTGCGTTGCGCGATCAATGCGAGCACGTGCCGCGCCGGTTCGAGATCGTCGTCGCGAAGCGATTTGCCGACGTTGACGCCCGAGGCGGCGAGCAACGTGTTCGCCATGCCGCCGCCGATGCAGAACGCGTCGACGAGTTCGGCAAGCCGAGCCAAGAGTTCGATCTTGTCCTTGACCTTCGCGCCGCCGATCGCGCAGACGAAGGGTTTGCGCGGCGCATCGACGAGCCGCGCGAGCGCCGAGAGCTCGGCCTCCATCAAGAGTCCGGCGGCATTTGGGAGCAGGTGCGCGAGCCCCTCCGTCGAGGCGTGCGCGCGATGCGCTGTGGCGAAGGCGTCGTTGACGTAGAGATCGCCGAGCACCGCGAGCCGCTTCGCAAAGGCCGGGTCGTTGCGCTCTTCCTCGGGATGAAACCGCACGTTCTCGAGCAGGAGCACGTCGCCATCGTGCAGTTCCGCGACGGCGCGTTCGGCTTCGTCACCGACGGAGTCGCCGGCGAAATGGACGCCGAGGCCCAGCCGCTCCGAAAGCGCCTGCGCGAGCGGTCGAAGCGAATAACGCGCGTCGGGCTTGCCGTCGGGACGTCCGAGGTGGGAGAGCACGATGGTTCGAGCACCCCTCTCGTGCAGCCAGCGCAGCGTCGGGATCGCGGCGTCGACGCGCGCGTAATCGAGAATCTTGCCGTCGGCCAGCGGTACGTTGAGGTCCTCGCGTACCAAGACCCGCTTTCCTCGAACGTCGAGGCTGGTCAACCGCCGAAAAGGCACTCGAAACCGGTGCGGCGCTAGACGCGCGCTGGAATCGTGGCCAGAACCATCGCCGTCAGCTCGGCGAGCCGGCACGAATAGCCCCATTCGTTGTCATACCAGGCGGCAATTTGCACGAGGTCGCCGTTGGCGTTGTTCAGCTTCGCATCGATGATCGAGCTATGCGGGTCTTTCTTGAAGTCGCTCGAGACGAGCTCGTTCTCGGTATACGCAACGTACTTGCTCATCTCGCCTTCGGCGGCGCGGCGTAGAATCTCGTTGAGCTCGGCTCGCGTCGCGGACTTCTTCGTCTGCGCCACGAGATAGATCATTGAAACGGTCGGCGTCGGAACGCGCAGCGCGAAGCCGTCGAAGGTTCCCTCGACTTGCGGAATCGTGAGATAGAGCGCTTTGGCCGCGCCGGTCGACGTCGGGACGATATTGGTCGCGGCGTTGCGCGCTCGCCGCGGATCCTTGTGGGGGCCATCCAGGACGTTTTGATCGTTGGTATACGAGTGAATCGTCGTCATGAACCCCTTGACCCAGCCGAGCGTGTCGACGACCGGCTTGACGGCGGTCGCCAGGCAGTTGGTGGTGCAAGAGGCGTTGGAGATCACGTTGTGTGCGGCGGCGTCGTAGCGGTCATCGTTGACTCCGAGCACGATCGTGATGTCTTCACCTTTAGCTGGCGCCGAGATGATGACTTTCCTCGCACCGCCGCTGTCGATGTGCGCGCGCGCCTTGGACGCATCGGTGAAGAGGCCGGTCGATTCGATAACGACGTCGACGCCGAGCTCCTTCCACGGGAGCTTTCCCGGATCGCGTTCGGCGAATACGCGGATCGACTGGTTATCGATCGTCAGTTTGCCGTCAGTCGCGCCGACGTTGCCCGCATAGATCCCGTAGTTGCTGTCGTATTTAAAGAGGTGGGCGCATTGCTGCGCGTCGGTGAGATCGTTGATTCCGGCGATCTCGATCTCGGGATGGCGTTCCACGAGCGCCTTGGTGAAATTTCGTCCGATGCGGCCGAAGCCGTTGATTCCGATACGCATATGAGCGCGTTTACCGGGCGGCTTTCGCGCTCCCCTGCACGCCGCGAAGATGGTCGGCGAGGCGGGTGAGCGCGCCGAGGCGGCCGCTCACGGTCGGCTTGGGAATCGGCGGATTGCAACGGCGCCCGAGCTCTGCGAGCGACTCGTCGGGATGCTTGAGCCGCAGCTCCGCGACCTCGCGCAGCGCCGGCGTAAGGCGCGTCAACCCGTACGCGTTGTAGAGGTATTCGATGACCTGACGCTGCGCCGCAGCGGCTTGTGCGCTGCGTTCGAGGTTCGCCGCTTCGGTGTTGACGAGGCGGTGAATGCGATTCTTCGTCTCGCGCAATGCCCGGACGTCTTCGAGCTGCAGCACCGCGGCGAACGCGCCGACGAGCGTGAGTACCTCCGCGATTGCATCGAAATCCTTGAAGTAGAGAACGTAGCGCGACTTTCGTCGCACTTGTTTTGCCGGGACGCCGGCGCTTCGAAGCATCCACTTTAATCGCTGCGCGATAGTGTCATCGCGCAGGACGAACTCGAGATGGTAGCCGTGGCTCCCGGCGGCGAGCGAGCCGCACGCGAGAAACGCTGCGCGAATCTCGATGAGACGATCGCATTTGTGGAGCGGTTTCGGCGGGGTCTCCTGCAAGCGTGCGGTAAGCGCGATTGCGAAGGTCGGCAAGCGGTGAAGGCGCGTCGGAGCACGGCTTTCGATTGGGTACGATTTACGTTCGTCGAGCAGCGACCAGAAGAGCCGTGCCACTGCGTTGCGATGCGTGACGAACTCGCCCCGCGCGTTGCCGTAGAGCGCGAGGCCCGCGAGCAGCGCTTCGCGGCAGTGGCTCGCCGGGGGAATCTCGCGCGCGAGCGCGTCCTTGGTATCGGCCGAGATCACAGCCACTCGGCCTCGTCTTTGCGCGAGTCGAGGATCTCGTAGAGCTCGGCGGGCTTGAGCCCTGGGGTCACGCGCAAAGGCACCTCGCGGACTAAAACGGTGACGAACTTCGTGGCGTAGTGGATCTCCAGAACGTCGCCCGGCTTCACTTGATAGCCAGGTTTGAGGGGCTTGCCGTGCTTCGCGATCCGCCCATGCTCGAGCGCCTCGTGCGCCTCGCTGCGACGTTTTGCCAGTCGCGAGACCTTCATGAACTTATCGAGTCGCACCCGGCCTCGTTCGGCGAAGGGTCCGCGGCGCCATTGAAGGGCTCTCAGAGAGCTTTTAGGCCCGCGGAAGAACATAGCGGTACGCTGCTCTCCAGCGACCTGCTGGTTTTTTGAGGTTGTTGCGATGTCTTTGTCCAGAAAGCTCGTCCCGTTGCTGCTCTCTGTGGCCTTGAGTTCGTGCAATGCGAATTCGCCGATTCAGAGCCTGCCGTCCGCCGGCTCCGCCGTGCGAACGGTCGTGCAGAGCCCGGCCGATAAATTCGGGGGCGGGAAGCCGACTCCGATCCAGCACGTCGTGATCATCGTTCAAGAGAACCGGACCCCGGATTACCTCTTCCAAGGTATTCCCGGGGCCGACATTTCACAGTACGCGATCGATTCACGCGGAGAGCGCGTTCGCTTGCGGCCGGTCTCGCTGAGCTCGGGATATGGGCTAGGGCACGATCACGATTCATTCGTGAGGGATTACCACGGCGGCAAGATGGACGGGTTCGACGCCGGAATGGCTCGCAATCGCCTGCGGCCCTTCGGATACGCCCCCGAGTCCGAAGTAAAGCCCTACCACGACATGGCGAGGCAGTACGTACTCGCCGACCACATGTTCGAAAGCAACGAGGGACCGAGCTTTCCGGCCCATCTCTACCTCATCAGCGGAACGGCGACCGACAAGGGAATCTTCAGGTATCGCGTGAGCGACAACACCTACAGCCGCGAAACCAAACATACGGCTCCGGGAGGCTGCGACACGGGGCCGTCGATCGTGGTTCCCACAATCAGCCTCGACGAAGGCACCAACGGACCGCGCGTCTCTCCATGTTTCGACCGTCCCGTGCTGACCGATCTTCTCGACGGGCAGGGCGTTTCGTGGCGATACTACGAGCATGGGAAGGGCCCGGGCCTCTGGCACGCATTCGACGCGATCCGGCACGTGCGATACGGCGCGGATTATAAGTACGTGATCTCACCCTCGCAGCAAATCCTCAAAGACGTTCCGCGCGGCAAACTTGCCGGGGTAACGTGGGTGATTCCGCGCGACGATTGGTCCGACCATAGCGGGAAGCACGCCACCAAAGAGGGTCCGCCCTGGGTCGCCGCGGTCGTCAATGCGATCGGGGAGAGCAAGTTCTGGAAGAGCACCGCCATCTTCGTGGTCTGGGATGATTGGGGCGGCTGGTACGACCACGTCCCACCGACGATCTACAACGCCTACGAGCTCGGCTTCCGCGTCCCGCTGCTCGTCATCTCACCGTACGCCAAGCGCGGCTACGTCTCGAAGGTCCAGCACGAGTTCGGGAGCATCCTGGCTTTCACCGAGGAGACGTACGGAATCCCCAAGGGCGCGCTCCACGCGACCGATGAACGCGCCGACGACTTGAGCGATGCCTTCGACTTCTCACAGCAGCCACGGGCCTTTCTCCGGATTCAGGCGCCGCCGTTCGACCCCGGCGGCGCCGACATCTACGACGAGGACCCGTAACAGGCGCCCGCCCCGCGCGTAGAGGCCTTTCGATATATCGGATCCTATTGCTAACTCGCGATGTATCGGGTACTATCTCGTTCATGGATGCTGGTTTTTGGGGTGATCCTCGTTCCGGGGGCTGGTGGTGGCACGAAGGGCCGCGCCATCGCCGGGGCATGCGCCGCATGCGCCGGGGCATCTTAAAGTTCGCCTTGCTCAAGCTGCTCGAAGAGCTGCCTCGGCACGGCTACGATCTGATTCGCGCGGTGCGCGCGAAGGGTTGGGGCGCGGGCGCCGGCTCGGTCTATCCGATCCTGGCCGCGCTCGAAGCGGCCGGCCTGGTTGCCGGACGTGAGGAGGGCGAGCGCCGAATCTACGAGATCACGCAACGGGGACGCGATCTGCTCGGCGAACATGCGGCCGAGGTCGAGCGATGGCTTAACCAGGAGGATGACGACGACGAAGAAGAGCCCGAGCGCGCGATGGGTTCGGAGTTGCGCGATTCGGCGCGACGGCTGATGCAGGCGATCGCTCAGCTCGGCCCTTCGTCCAAACCGGAAACGATCGAACGCGTCTGCGAGTTGTTGAAAAAAGCGCGCAAAGAAATCTACGAGCTGCTAGCGGAGGAGTAAGAGCCGATGGCTCAAGCCGAGACCCGACCGGCGCCGCGCCGCCACGGTGTCAACATCTTCGAGGAGGGGAAGCCGATGTGGCAGATCCTCCTCGTCTTTCTCGTGCCGCTGATGCTCAGCAACGTCTTGCAATCGGCATCGCAGACGATGGCGAGCATCTGGATTGGCCGCTTGATATCGACGCAAGCGCTCGGCGCGATTTCGGCCGTCTTCCCGATCATCTTTCTCTTGTTCTCGTTCGTCTTCGGCGTCTCGAGCGGCAGCAGCGTCTTGATCGGGCAGGCCTTCGGTGCCGGCGACCATCACCGCGTGAAGAAGATCGCAGGAACGGTGCTCGGCGCCGCTCTCTATCTCGGCATCATCGTCGCGATCGTCGGCGCGCTCGGCTCCACGACCGTGCTCGGCTGGCTCGCAACGCCGCCCGACATCATCGGACAAGCCGATGCATACGCGCGCGTGATCTTCCTCACGATGCCGGTCTTTTTCGTCTACTTCGTCTACGCGACGATTCTGCGCGGCACCGGTGATTCGACGACGCCCTTTTACGCGCTGATCGTCTCCGCGGTACTTGCGATCGCCATCACGCCGCTCTTCATTATTGGGACCTTCGGCCTGCCCAAGCTCGGCGTCGTTAGCGCGGCCGTCGCCGGTTTGATCGCCAACTCGGCGGCGCTGGCGTGGCTGATCTACTATCTCAACCGTCGCAATCATCCGTTGAAGTTCGATCGCGAGACGTTCTCCGACATGCGCATCGATTGGAGGATCCTCCAGTCGGTCGTCCGCATCGGCGTTCCGACCGGAATCCAAGTGATGATGGTCTCGCTCGCCGAGATCGCGGTGATATCGTTCGTCAACCGCTTCGGTTCGAGCGCAACGGCAGCGTACGGTGCGGTCAACCAGGTCGTCGGCTACGTCCAGTTTCCGGCGATTTCGATTGGCATCGCGGCCTCGATCTTCGGCGCCCAGTGCATCGGCGCGCGCCGCGAAGACAAGCTCGGCAGCGTGATTCGCTCGGCCGTCGCGCTCAACTATTTCATCGGCGGCATTATTATCGGTCTCTGCTACATCTTCGCGTGGGCAATTCTCGGCTGGTTCATCACCGATCCGCATACGTTGCAAATCGCGCACGAGCTGCTGATGATCGTGCTCTGGAGCTACCTGCTTTTCGGAAACTCTGCCGTTATCAGCGGCGTCATGCGGGGAAGCGGCACGGTCCTCTGGCCGACGATCAACGGCATCTTCGCGATCTGGTGCGTCGAAGTGCCGGTCGCATACGTGTTGATGCACCGCATCGGACTCGACGGCGTCTGGCTCGGCTATCCGGTCGCCTACTGCGTCGTCCTAGTGCTCCAGTTCTGCTACTACGAGTTCGTCTGGAAGAAGAAGACGCACGAACGGCTCGCCTAGCGCGTAATTCGTTCGGCACCGGCCGCTCTACGAGAGGCGCGGTTAGCTCGTCCTCGCGTCGCCGCCGAGCAGCGACTGGTCGAGCTGCCTGAGGTCATAGGCATCGCCGCGCCGCGTCAGCATCCAGAGCATGTCGAATCGATCGTCTGGCCACACGCTCGGGGTCTTCGCGCCCAAGGCAGCGGCGATGAGCGGAATGTGTTTATGTTCCCACGCAACGAGCACGATGCCCGAACGCGACTCGATCTCGGCAGCCAGCTCCGCTTCCTGACCGACGACGTACGGCGTATTCACCGTTAAACCGAGTCTAAGCGCCAACGGGGCGACCGTCTCTTGCGGCCGCAGGCTCTTGCCGTCATTGTCGGCAGATGGGCTCGTATCGACGGCCGACGCGTAGATGAAGTCGGGCCGTTCGATCGGGCCCTCCCGCGGCGCGTCGCAAAATAAGGGAACCAGCGCCCCGGCGCGCTGCCAGCCTCGCACGCTCAACGAATGTTTATTCGCACTCCCATCCTCGTCGACGCCGTAGGGTGGCGGCCCGGGCGGATCTTCAGGCTGCTTCTCCGCGTGGCGCACCATCACGATCTTCGTAGGCGGCATCGCTTAGATGCGTTTCTTCTCTTTCGGCGTGACACAGGTGCCGGTCGCGCGGCAGACGACAACCGGCGGATCGAGCACGTCGGCGGCGCTCTCCCCGATCTCCGGTCGTGCAGCGATGACCTTTCGCGCCTCGAACTCCATGCGCCGCGAGGTCTTGCCGGCGCGTACGATGCGCCCTTCGGCTTCGATGTAGTCGCCGGCGTAAGTCGGCGCCAAGAACCGAATCTCTTCGTACGCGGCAAAGAGCCCTTCGTCGCCATCCATTCGAACGAGCAGTTCGGTCGCGACGTCACCGAAGAGCGCGAGTATGCGCGCGCCGTCGACGAGATTGCCGCCGTAATGCGCGTCCGCCGTGCTCATGCGGACTCGCAAGACAGCGCTTAGACCTTCGCTAGTTTCCATAACTCCTCGAGTTCGTCGGCGTCGAGATCGGAGAGGCTCTTTCCGCCAGCGGCTGCACGCTCTTCCATGAACGCGAATCGCCGGTGGAACTTCTCGTTCGCTTCGCGCATCGCGGTTTCGGCGTCGATGCCGAGAGCCCGCGAGAGATTCACGAGCGTGAAGAAGACGTCGCCCAGCTCTTCGCGCACGCGCGAATCGTCCTGTCGTTCGCGGCGCGCTTGCGCGAGCTCGTGCAGCTCCTCCGAGAGTTTGTCGAGGACGCCCTGCACGTTGGGCCAATCGAAGCCGACGCGCGAGGCTTTCTCTTGCATCCGCTGACCGCGCTGCAGCGCGCCGAGATGCTTGGGGATGCCGTCGAGGCGGCTGCGCCGCTGGCGGCCCGTCTTCTCGAGCGCTTTGAGACGCTCCCAGTTGCGCCACTGCGCGTCGACGTCTTCGATGACGGCATCGCCGAAGACGTGGGGGTGGCGGCGAACCATCTTGTTCGAGAGCGCGTCGACGACGTCGGCGATGCCGAAGGCTCCAACTTCGGTCGCGAGCGCCGCGTGGAAAACGACTTGAAGCAGCAAATCGCCCAGTTCTTCGCAGAGCCCATCGAGATGCGAAATTTCGATCGCCTCGACGACTTCGAACGTCTCTTCGATGAGGTATGGCACCAGCGTGCGGTGCGTCTGCTCGCGATCCCACGGGCAGCCCATCCGCAGTCGCGCCATGATCTCGACCAGATCGTCCCAACTATAGTGCGCCGATTGCGGCGGTAGCGGAACGAGCGGCATCGCGATCGAGGCGGAGAGCGTCGCGCGCGGCATGCCCGGCACGATCTCCGTGCCGATTCCGCGGTTCTCCAACGCGCGAAGAAGCGGCGGAAGGCCGGAAAAATCTGAGAGCGGATTGCCGAGAACGCCGAGCCCGATTTCGTCGTAGGGCAAGTCGCCGATTCGCCGTACGAACGCTGCGATCTCATCTTCGCTTCCGCGCACCAGCAGCGCCGGATCGCCGACAAATCCGCGGAGGATCTCGACGCCGTTGCGCTCCAGATAACCCGTCAGATCCGGTGGTGCGAGCAAGATGACGGCCCTCCCGATCGCGCGCAACGCATCGAGGCCGCCGATCGTCAGAAGCCCGGGATCGCCCGGCCCGAGACCTGCGATGCGAACCAGCACGCTTGGAGTGGTTCGAAGCGCGTTGCGGGACTACTGCGTCGGCGGGGTTACCGGCGTGCTGCCCGGCGGTATCGCGGGCGCATTGAAGATGTCGGCGGTGTTACGCGGGCGAGCGTTGCCCTTCGGCCGGGCTTGTCGTTCACCGTGACGGCCGCATCGCCCGAGCTGCTCGAGCACGCTGCGAGAGCGTGCCCGAGAGCAGGGTGATGAGGCCGACGATGACGCGCGGTGCGTTTCGCATCGCAGATCCGTCGAACGGCGCTATTACTTAGTCGCCGCCGGTGCGGGAGATGCAGCCGCGCTCGCAGCCGCTGCCGGTGGGGCGCCCGGTGGGGCCGCCGCCGGCGCGAAGAGTCCCGCAAACTGCGGATCGTTGACCACGATCGTCGCCTTCTGCTGGAGCCCTTGCAGGAACGGCTGAATCAACGGAGCCTCCTGCTGCTGGCGGAGCGTATCGAGGATTTGCGGTGTGGCGCTCGCAACCGTCGCCTTCGTTCCTGGAGTCCGCGATTCGACCTGAATAATGTGGTAACCGAAGGGCGACTTGATCGGCGGACTGATCTGACCGATCGGCGCCGAGAACGCGTACTTGTCGAACGTCGGCACCATCTGACCTCGACGGAACGCGCCGAGATCCCCACCCTTGTCCTTGCTGCTGGGATCGGTCGAATACTTCTTTGCGAGATCCGCGAAGCTGCCGGGATTCGTTTTGAGCTGCGCCTCGATCTGATTCGCGAGCGGGAGGCTCTGAACGAGAATGTGGCGCGCCTTCACTTCTTCCGGCTTGTCGTACGACGCGTGATTCTTGTTGAAGTAATCCTTGATCTGGGCGGGCGTGATCGTCACGTCCTTGGAGAGTGCCTTATCCATGACGATCTGCTCGCGCAGCGCCTGGCGCACGTCGGCCTCCGTGAGACCGCGCGATTTCAGCATCTCGTCCCACGAACCGGCGGGAAAGTTTGCCTTAATCTGAGTCTCTTTCGCGTCGATATCGGCGTCGGTGACCGTTATATTGTTGTTCTTGGCGTACTGCTCGATCAGCGTCTCCTGCACGAGCTGTTGCAGGACGGTACGGCCCATAGGGCTGCTTTCGAGTCGCTGGTCGAAGGTCGACCGGCTGATGGGCTGTCCGTTCACCGTTGCGATTGCGCCGCCGCCCGAGCACGCTGCGAGGAACGTGCCCATAAGAAGACTGGCGAGGCCCACGGTGAGGCGTTGGGCTTTCGACATCATTGCTCCGTTTAGGAATAGGTTGGAGTGCGTAGTAAGCGGGGCCAGGTAGCCCCGCATCACGCGGCCTGGTTCGCGTGGGGCGGCAGAGCTCCTCTATAATGCGTCGAGGAGCTTCCTCAGGAGCGGCATCCAGGCGCCGGCTGCCGGAAGGTCGACCAGAACGCGCCCATCGGCAAAACGGAAGCGGTTTTTCGTCAGGGATTGAAGCTTCGGTACCGCCGCGGGGTCGAGGCGGAAGCCCGTGCCGACGCCCAACGTGAGCCGGCGCTCGTCGACGATGACCCGCGTCACGTGCTTTCGGAGCGCCACCGCGCGCAGCTTGGTGAGCTCCACCAGGTTGGCGAGCGGCTTGGGGAAGGGGCCGAAGCGGTCGCGAACCCCCGCCGCGATTTCCTCAACCGCTTCCTCGCTTCGGGCCTTGGCGAGCTGCTGATAGACGGCGATCTTCTGCGAGACCTGGCCGATGAAGTCGTTCGGAATGAAGGCGTCGATCTTGACGTCGATGACGGCTTGGCGGTGATCTTCAAGGGCGCTGGGGCCGCCGCGCCGCTCCGCGATCGCCTCGGCGAGCAGCTCGCAGTAGGCATCGAATCCGACCGAGGCGATGAACCCCGACTGCGCCGAGCCCAGCAGGTTGCCGGCGCCGCGAATCTCGAGATCGCGCATCGCGATCTGAAGCCCCGATCCCAGGTGGGCGAATTCGCGAATCGCCTCCAGGCGCGCCTTCGCTTCCTCGGTGAGCGCCTTGTGACCCTGGTAGAGCAGATAGCAGTAGGCCTGATGGTTCGAGCGTCCGACCCGGCCGCGCAGTTGATAGAGCTGGGCGAGGCCGAAGCGATCGGCATCGTTCACGATCATCGTGTTGACGTTTGGGATGTCGATGCCGTTTTCGATGATGGTCGTCGCGATCAGCACGTCGAGCTCACCGTCGATGAAGCGCTGCATGACCGGCTCGATCTCGGCCTCGCGCATCTGCCCGTGGCCGACGCCGATCCGCGCGCGGGGAACGAGCTGCTCGAGCGCATTGCGCACGGCGTAGATCGATTCGATGCGATTGTGCAGATAGTAGACCTGACCGCCGCGGTCCAGTTCGGCGGCGATCGCACGCTGCACGATCGCATCGCTCGTGGGTACGACGACCGTCTTGATCGACATCCGGTTCTTCGGCGCGGTTTGAATCAACGAAAGGTCGCGGACTCCCATTAGGGACATATGCAACGTTCGCGGAATCGGGGTCGCGGAGAGCGTCAGCACGTCGACGCTGGCGCGATACTCTTTGAGCCGCTCCTTGTGCATCACGCCGAAACGCTGCTCTTCGTCGATTACGATCAACCCCAGATCGGCGAAGGCGACGTCCTTCTGCAGAAGCCGGTGCGTTCCGATGACGACGTCGACCTTGCCTTCGGCAAGATCGCGAAGGATACGCTTCTGATCGGCCTTCGGCGTGAATCGCGAGAGCTCTTCGACGCGAACCGGAAACGCACCGAAGCGCGTGCCGAACGTGCGGTAGTGCTGGTCGGCGAGGAGCGTCGTTGGCACGAGCACCGCGACCTGCTTCTGATCGGCAACGGCCTTGAAGGCCGCGCGCATCGCAACTTCGGTCTTTCCGTACCCGACGTCGCCGCAAACGAGGCGGTCCATCGGCCGCTCCGACTCCATGTCGGACTTCGTTGCGTCGACCGCCTTCTGCTGATCGGGTGTCGGCTCGTACGGGAAAGCCTCTTCCATCTCGGCCTGCCACGTGGTATCCGGTCCGAAGGCGAAACCACGCGACATCTCGCGTTCCGCGTAGAGCACGACCAGCTCGTCGGCGATCTTGCCGAGCGCTTCGGAGACGCGCGATTTCGTGCGCGCCCAATCGGCGCCGCCCATTTTGGAGAGGCGCGGCGTCTGGCCGTCCGCGGCGGCGTACTTCGCAACCTGATGCATCTGCGTGACGGGCACGAGCATCCGATCGCTGCCGGCATAGCGCAGGTCGAGATAATCCTGGGTCGCGCCGAGAATCGTCTCGGCGCGCAGACCGAGATACTGGCCGATACCGTGTACCGCGTGCACGACGTAATCGCCGACCCGCAGATCGGCAAGCGTAACGGGGACGCCTTCTTTGACGGCCCGTATCTTGACCCGTTTGGGGGGCGCGCCGAAGATCTCGCGATCCCCGAGCACCCGAAGCCGCAGGCTGGGGATTCGAAAGCCGGCCTCGATCGAACCGTGCTCGACGAGCACCGCGCCTCGCGCGCGGCGCCCCTTCTCGATACCGGCGGCGTGCAACAGGTCGTTCGTCCGCGAGACAGCGGCGCTGACGATGCAGATAGTCTCGCCGCTCGCGCTCCACTCGCGCATCGCATCGGCGAAGAGCGCGATCTGCCGGTTGAAATGCTCGACCGGTCGGCATTCGAAGACGAACGAGTCGAGGACTCCCGGAACCCACTGCAGCGTCTGCGAGCCGCCCTCGATCGCGCCCGGCAGAACCAGCGTGGCCCGCTGCGCGATCGCCGCGCCGAGATCGTTTAACGATGCCGAATCGGCCGCGAGCTCGGCGCGCAGTGCTTCCGACGCCTCCTCGTCTCCGAGCAGCGTGTGCCGTTCGCGCGCGCGCTCCTCGTCGAGCGCTCCGGCCACGGCGGCAATCGTCGACGGCTCTTCCAAAACGATCGTCGCATCGTCGGGAAGATAATCGAAGAGCGTCGCGGCGGATCCGGGCCGGTCGTTCCACGGCGCGACCGCGAGCGCGTCGAGCGATCCGCTGCTGCGCTGCGATTCGATCGAGAACGTTCGCATCGATTCGATCGTGTCGCCGAAGAACTCGACGCGCGCCGCAGCGTCTGCCGTCGCCGCGAAGAGATCGATGATGCCGCCGCGCACGGCATACTCCCCCACCGCGCTCACGACGTCGCAACGTTCGTAGCCCAGATCGAAGAGCCGCCGCTGTACGCGTTCGAAGCCCGCTTCTTCGCCGGCGCGAAGAACGAAGCGCAGCGTCTCGAATTCGGAGCGCGGCATAAAGCGCTGGCGCGCCGCGGCGATCGGCGCCAGAACGATCCGCGGCTTCGAATCGGCGAGATCGGCGAGGAGCGTGACGCGCGCGCTCCGTTCCGACGGGCTTTCGATTGCGCCGAGCGCCTCCTCGCGCGAGCGAAGCAGCGAGATGCGATCGTCGCGTTCGCCGAGATAGAAGAGCAAGTCGGCAAAGGCGCGCTCGGCCGAATCGGGCGTCGGCACGACGACGAGCAGCGTGCCCCCGAGCGCGCGCTGCAACGCGGCAAAGATCGAGGGACGCGCAGCAGCGATCGTTTCGTGCAGCGCATAGCCTCCGGGCTTTCGCCCGGCAAGACGGCGCAGCGTGCGCATTCGTTCGATGGTGCCGCTTAGCGCGCGGCTCGATGCGAGCAGGGAACGGATCAGCTCGGCCGCGTCGCCCGGCGAGGATTGCGAAGGTACGGCGACGGTCGTCTCAACGGTCATGCGAGTCGCTCATTATAACAGGACGTCGCGTGAAGAGCGCGAGCAGCGGAAGCGCCGCGAGAATACCGAGCGCCGCGGCAAGGGGCGGTGCCGGGGTCGCGACCGCATCGGGGATGTAGCGCAGGAGCGCCAGAAGCGAGAGTGAGATGGCCACACCGGCCGCCCGCGAACGCGGTTCGAGCGCCGCGAGCGACACGAGCCAGATGCCGTACCAGGGATACGGATTCGGCACGAGCATCCACGCGGCCAACCCGAACCAGATCCAGCCCTCGGTGAGGCGCCGCCGGCGCAACGCGATGCCGCGCGCAGCAAGCGCGGCACAGACGGCGCCCGCGACGATCCAGACGAGCACCGGCGAGAGCGGCGCGACGGCGGCTTGCAGCGAGGCCTGCGGCGCGTACGTTCCGTGCGGTCCAAGATTCTGCGCGACGCCCTTCACCAGCGGTATCGAGAAGAGCACCGCGATCGCGATGCCGGCGGCCGCGCCGGCCCGCGCGCGCCGGTCGGCGACCGCGAACGCGATTGCCGCCGCCGCACCCGGGAGTTTGACGAGGGCAGAGAGCGCCGTCACGGCAGCCCCGATGCCCACCCAACGGCGTCGCGCCAGCAAAAAGCCGAGCAGCACGATCGCCAGCGCGATCGCGTCGTTGTGACCTTCGGCCGCGCACCAGATCGCGACCGGATTGAGGCCGATCGTCGCTGCCGATCGGAGCCGCGCGCTGCGATCGCCCGGGAATGCCGCGTACGCAAGCGGGATGCACAGCAGAAACGCGAGCGAGGAGCTGGCGCGAAACGCGTCGAGAATCGCAAGCATCCCGAGCGGCGCGAAGAGGCTCACGAGCGTGCGAGCGAACGCAACGAAGGCGGGGCCGTAGACGCAGATCGGAAAGGCGCTCACCCACTGCGCTTGCGCGGCGTGCACGATCGGGTCGGAGACGGAGGGAACGTGCGCGTACGGATTGATTCCGATCCGCGCCATCTCGCCGTATGCGGCGTATGCGTAAACGTCGCTCGAAAGGAGTACCGGCGCGGACCACGCGATCGCCGAGGCCGCAACCGCGGCGAGCAGGAGCATTCGGAGCGTTAGCGGCCGCGTTCGCGTAAGCGCGTGCAAGTAATAGAGACTCGCTACCGCGGTGACCGCGAGCAGCACCCCAAGCGGCACCCAGGCCGCAGCGCCCCAATCGGTGGCGACGAGTAACGGCTGTGGCGGAGCGGCGCTCACTTGCCCGCGGCGAGTGCCGCCGCGGCGGTGCCGATGAGAAGCCACCAACCGCCGCCGACCTTCGGATAGAAGACGAGGTAGTCGACGGTTTGATGCAGCGCGAGCGCGACGGTCGCGGCCAGCGCGGCAAGCCTCCACGGAGAGGCATCGCGCAGTCGTTGCCAGGGGCCAGCGCGCAAGCCGGTTACGATTGCGACGAGCAGTGCGATCGTCGCCGCAAAAAGCAAGATGCCGCCTTCCGCCAAGACTTGGAGGTACCAACTATTCGCGTGGGTGCGCACGCCGAGGAGGCCGTAGGCGGGCAGCAGGAGCTCGAAGTTGCCGGCGCCCACTCCGATGAGCGGATGGGCGAGCCACATCCGCCAGGCGGCGCCCCAAAGCTCGTTGCGATTCCCGACGCCGCCCGCGTAGGCGCTCGCCTCGAGCGAGGCCCGCAAGATGCCGGGCGTACGGGCGTAGAACCCCCAGAATGCCGCGCCGGCGATTCCCGCAAGAAGGCCGGCCAGGCCCGGTCTCAACGCGGGCCATGCGCGCCGGCCGCCGGCGAGCACCAGCACCGCTGCGACGACCGCGAGTGCGACCCACCCCGCCCGCGAAAAGGTAAGCACGTCGGCGAAGACGGCGAGCGCGAGTGCAGCGTCGATTAAGAGCGACCGGCGAACGAGCGCCCAGGCGCCGAGCGTGGCGACGGCGATCTCGCAATAAGCGGCGAGCTGATTCGGTCCCTCGAGAAGCCCCGCTATACGCGGAACGATTGCGGGTCCGATAAAGAGCCCCGAGGGCGCGCCCAAAATCTCTTGCGCGAGCGCGGAGAGCGCGACCACGATCGCGGCGACCGCCACCGCGCAGAGCGGCGGCCCATCCTCCGGGTCGAGCGAGTACGCAAGAAACGCCGCGATGAAGACCGCGGCGTATTGCGCGACCTTGAGCGCCTCTCGAATGACGAGCCCGCGGTGCGCGGCGCCGATCGCCGTGAGCGCCGTGACGAAAAAAAGGAGCCCCAGCGCTCCCAGCAACAGCGGTGCAGGCCGCCTTCGCAAGAGCGCACCGCAGCCGGCGTAGGTGGCGCAGCCGAGGAGTACGCCGAGCAGCACCGTTTTAGGCAGCGTGATCGTCGTTCCGAAGATCTCGTGTACGAAGTCGATCGGCGTGACGAGGATCAGCGCGGCCAAGCCGTAGACAGGACGGCGGGCGGCGATCAGCGCAGCCGCGGCAAACGCCGCAACGAAGAGCGTTGCCGAGAGGGGATCGAGCGGCACCGGCGCGACGAAGCGGTCGACGACCGGATGATAGGTCAAGATCGCTCGATGTCGCTGATTAGATAGAGCGGGCGGCCTTTGACTTCGTCGTACACTCGGCCGAGGTACTCTCCGAGAATGCCGAGGCTCATCAGCTGTACGCCTCCGAGAAAGAGAACGGCGACGATCGTCGAGGCCCAGCCCGGCGTGTACGCGGGCGGGTTCAAGCTGAAAAGTTTGAATCCGATAACGATCAATGCGTAAACGAACGCGATCGCGCTAACGATGAAGCCGAGATAGGACGCAAACCGCAACGGAATGTCGGAGAACGACGTGATGCCATCCATCGCGAAACGGATCATTTTCGTGAGCGGATACTTCGTTCCGCCGGAGTAGCGGACGTCGCGGTCGTACTCGACCGCCGTTTGGTTGAAGCCGACCCAACTCACCATCCCGCGCAGGAAGCGGTTGCGCTCCGGCGATCGACGCAACGCGTCGACGACGCGCCGGCTCATCAATCGAAAATCGCCCGCATCGATTGGAATCGCGATCTTCGTCAGGCGCTTGATGATGCGGTAGAAGACGCGCGCCGTCAACAGTTTGAACGGGCTCTCGCCCGATCGCGTTCGCCGCACCGCATAGACGACGTCGTACCCCTCGCGCCACTTCCGGAGAAAGGCCTCGATGAGCTCGGGCGGATCTTGCAGGTCGCCGTCCATCAGCACGACCGCATCGCCGACGGCGAGTTCGAGGCCGGCCGTCGCGGCAAGCTGGTGGCCGAAGTTTCGGGAGAGATTGACGAGCACCACGTGGGGCCGCTGCGCCATCTCGCGCCGGGCGGCGGCCGCGGTATCGTCGCTGCTGCCGTCGTTGACCAGAACGATTTCGTAATCAAAATCGGCCCGCAGCCGCTCGACGACGCCGCCGATGCGCTCGAGCAACGGTCCGACGTTTGCCGACTCGTTGAAGAGGGGAACGACGACGCTGAGCACGGGTCTCGCAGAATTCTTCATTCCACTAGAGAGTTTTCAACGTAATGCGGGCAGAACCACTCTGGGAGCCCTTATGATGATGCGCAACGTCCGCCAGGCCGTTTGGATCGCGGCCTCGGTGGTCGCGCTCGCCGGGTGCAGCCACGCCGCGCACGGTGCGAGGTCCCCAATGCCGTCGCCGCCGCACGCGCACGTTCTTCCGACTCCCACTTCGCCTGCGTCGCCGGTTTCAACGCCGGCGGTTGCCTCCACCGCCCCGGTTGTGACGCCGTCCGCCGCGCCGCAGTCCGGCGCAAAAAGGGCCGCGCTCTTGCCGCCGCCGCCGAAGAAGGTTCCGCAGCTCCCGCCCGAGGCGGCGCCGCAAATCCTGGAGGTGCAGATCAGCGAAACGGTGGTAGGCCCCGGCGACAGCGTCCAGGGGAACGTCGTCACAAGCAGCAACGTGGCGAGCGTCGAGGCGCGCATCGGCGGCTACGCGGTCTCGCTGCGAAAAACAGGGGTTGGGCGCTTTGCGCTTACCTATAAGGTCGGAGCACTGCCGTGGTTCGTTCACGGAAACTTCACGATGCAAGTCATTGCCCGCAACACTAGCGGAACCGCAATCGCTCGCGATATTCCGCTGACCGTCCGCTAACCTTCGCGGCGATGCGCCGTAATGCCGTAACGGCGGGGTCATTCCTCGCGTTCGCTGCAGCGCTCTGCCTCCTCGCGCAATGGCGTTACGCGATTTTCCGAAACGGCGTCGATTTGGGAATCTTCACGCAGGTCGTTGCAAGTCTCGGCGCCGGATTTTCGAGCACCGCGGAAGGCGGTGCCAACCACCTCCTCGTTCACTGGTCTCCCATCATCGCAACGGGCTGGCCGTTCGTTCGTCTCTTCGGCCCCGTTGGGCTCGAATATTTTCAAGGAATCCTCGTAGCGGCAACGCTCGTTCCGGTATGGGCCCTAGCGCGGGTCAGATTCGGCCCAACCGCGGCGTTCGCAGTCGTCGCCGTTGCGGCGTTCTATCCAATCTTGTGGGCAAACGGCGTCGCGGACTTTCACGAGATGGCGTTCGTGCCGCTCCTCTCGGCGACGCTCGTCTATGCGCTGGACCGCCGCCGTTGGAGGCTGAGCATCGTTACGGTGCTGCTTCTCTGTTGTACCAAGGAAGATCAGTTCGTCGTCCTCGCCGTAAACGGAATCCTCTTTGCGGTGACGGCCCGGGATGACTTCACGGCGAGGCGTATCGGATGGACGATCGCGGGCGTGGCAATCGCAATCTCGTTGCTTTACTTCGGACCGATACGCCACGCATTGAATCCGAACGCGCCCTACCTATCGCTCGGATTCTTCGACTGGCGCGGTGCTCACGGCGGCAGCTTCGCGTTCGACGCGCTGACGCGCCGCGCAGCATACGTTCTGATCGTCCTTGCGCCCCTCGCGTTTCTCCCGTGCATTTCCCGCTACGGGCTCTTCCTGATCCCGGGATTGGTCGAGATCCTTGCCTCGAGCCGGCCGGTTACGCTGGTGCCGGGCGCGCACTATAGCGCGCTGCTCACGGGCTATGCGCTGGCGGGATTCGTCGACGGCGCGTCGCGACTGAGCGCGCGCAAGCCGCGGCTAGCCTCGGCCGTTGTCGCACTCGCGGCGGCGGTATCGATCGGGGTGGGAATTTTCGCAAGTCCGATGGAGTATTGGTACTCTCTCTACCGGCGGCCCAGCGCGCACGACGCGCTGCTCGAGAGAACGTTGGCGAGGCTGCCGGCGTGTGCCGACGTCGGGGCCCAAGACGAAATCTTCGGCCATCTCGGTCTCAATCCGAATGCGTCAATTGATTTTGCGGGCCAGCAGTGGTTCGTCTACGACGCAACCCACTATTCGCCGCGCTGGTACGCAATCGATCGTCCCGTCGTGCTGCAAGCGCTTGCGAATCGTACCTACACGATCGCGACCCAACGCGATGGAATAGTCGTGCTCCGCCGTGTCGCTCAGCGCGGAGGCTTTCCAGCCGGCGGCTGCGGCGGCGGTAGTCCGGGTGGAAGATTCGGGAACGGCGCCGGGTTGTAGGGTGTCGGCATGATTTGCGGCTGCACTTGATTGAGTCCGCCGGGTGCGGCATCTTGCCACGCGTAAACGGTGTCGCGTAAGACGCGGACGTCGGCATCCGTGACGACGAGTTCGCGCGGCTTGCGCGCCAGGCCGTTCTGGGCGATCTCCTGCGTCTGGAGCGAGCCCCGGTTGTAGAGGTAACGAAAGACGGTGCCCGAGGCGAAGCGCCGCGTGATCTGGTAGTGCAGCGCGTCCACGCGGTCCATTGGAATGGCCTGCGCGTTCCAACCACTCTGATCGGTCGCGATATAGATCGACGAGGTGAACGGCGTATACGGCGGCACCTGCACGATAAACGTCACCAGGACCGGGCGGCCCGAGAAGTGCTGGGTTGCCACGGTCGTTTGCCCGGGCGGCGGCGTCGTCGCCGCATCGAGCAGATCCGGGTTGGGAACCGGCGAGGAGAGCGCGACCGCAAAGCGCGCCACGTCGGCGAAGCTCCCCTGTGGTGCAAGCGGCGCGCGCGAAAGATCGAGCTCGGTAACGCGCCCGTTCGGATCGAAGGTGGCGCGCGCCCAGATCCTCGGCGCGGGATGAAGCGCCGTCGGGCCGCCGGTCTTTGCGTCGCGAATCACGATGTCTTGCGCGACGTGAAAGCCGTCGCCGGTGGTGAAGAAGACGTATCCGTCTTGATAGGCCAGGAGCTGCCCGCTGACGACGATATTCCCAGCCGAGGCTGCGAGCAGTACGACCGCGAGCCACAACGCCGAGACCGCGAAAGCGATGCGTCTCATATCGGTAGCAGCTGCACCACGAACGTTGGCTGCCAGAACGTCGTGCGGTACGGGTTTCCGTACCAGTAGAACGTGCGCGAGAGGTCGAGCATGGCGTGCGAGAGGATCTTAAAGCGTACGTCTCCGGTTGCGTCGTACGGAGCTTGGCCCAAATACGACGTGTAGAGCGGCTGGCCGATGATGTTATTCGGTGGAAGTCCGAAGAGCCCGGGTACGGCAGTCGGATAGTCGTCGTGGTGGCGCACGAGCAGCGAGAAGTTGAACTCGGGGTTGGGAGCGTCGTTGAGGCCGAGGCTGGTCGTGCGCTGCGTCGAGACGCCGCGAAACGACGTGAAGCTCAATGGGCACGTCGACGTATTGACGGGTTCGCACGGCAGGTAGCCGCCCTTGATGTAGTGATCGCCGACGTTGAGGATTTGATAGCCCACATAGGTATTGAGCGCGCGCGTAAACTGCCGGCTGATGCTGAAGTTCTCGTTGGTCGTGCTGATCCAGTGGGGCAGTGAGTTCCACTGGTACTGCTTGTTGAAGCTCGCGTTGAAGTAGTACGTTTCGTACGGACTCTCGGGTTGGTTGAGTTTGATCGACGGGGTGAACAGATTGAAGCCCAAGACCGTATTCCAGATCGTCGTGTAGACCGGGCAATAATAGACCGCCGAAGCGCCCGGCGGCGGCTTCACGCCGTGCTGGTCGGGACATGGGGCGCCGAACGCCTGCAGGCCCGGTATTGGAATCGGCGCGCCGTGCCCCGGGAAGCCCTGCAAATACTGATCTCCGCCGACCGTGTCGTGGTTGAAGCCGTAGCCTTCGTAGATTTGCTCGTAGAGCGGCAAGTTCCCGATCTTGTTTTGAAAGCTGGAAGCGGTCACTTGCAACTGCGACGGGTGATCGAGGCTGCCGGCGACCGTCCCGTGCGGCTGGAGCGATCCCGGCCCGAGCAGACTGTAGTTGGTCAATTGCGAGGAAGCCGTTACGTAGGAGTGTGGGAAGGCATAGGTCGCATTGATGAACGTCGTCTGCTGGGCGGCCTGCGGTTCGCGCAGCCAGGCCTGCTGCGTGTAATATTGCGTGAAGCTCTGAATCTGAAATCGCGAGCCGAGCTTTTCGTAGAGTGCCAGATTCCACCATTTTTCGGCGCGCGTCGCGGGATTGACGGAGAAGATCGCGTACTCGTGGTCGCCGACGAGATGCTGTTCCACGGAGAGATACGTTTTATAGGTCGGGTCGTAGCGTAAATGTAGCGCGGTCAGCGCATTGGGGCTTCCGGCCATGGTCCACGTCAGGTCGACGCTGGCACCGGAGAGGGTGTTCTGCGCAAAATATTGATTCGACGAGAAGTTCACCACGTACGTACCGAGCGGCACGCCGGAGTTGAGAAAATAGGTGTGCGCGTTGATGAAGCGGACGTAGGTCTTGGAATCGATGACGGCGCCCGTACCGGTAACGCTCGGGTGCTCGTTCACCTCCGGAAAGTAGAAAGCGTCGCCCGGCATCTCGCGTCCCTTCACGGGATGCGCGAGATCGCCGTTGAGGAAGGTCCAGCGGTCGGGCTCGGAGGTTACCGGAACGAAGTAGATGCGCCGAAAATCGAGGAAGTCGGCGATCGCCGCGCCGCTCACGGTCCCCGTTGCGTCGTGCATCGTCACGTGACCCGCGATCATGAAGCGGTTGAGCTTGAGGTCCATCGAGAATGCATCGCCGGTGACGGTGAAGCCATCGCTGGTCCGCACCCGCACGTTGCCGTCGCCTTCGATTAAAAAACGATTGTAATAAAAATCCAGGCGAGCCGCGTTCAAATAGAGCACGGTCCTCGGCGGCGCCGCCGTCGGTGCGGGCGTTGGCTCCGCGGCCCGTGCTGCGGTGGATGCAAGAACGAGCATCAGCGTTGCGAACGCCGAGCAGACGATGCGAGGCACGGTCGCAACCTTTTAGTCCGGCGTCGGGCCACTCCTATCGCGGGGGTTCGCGAGAGTAGGAACCGAGTTGCGAAGGGAAGGAGCGATTGGATGAGACGCGTGGTCGCAATCGTGATCGACTCCGGCGGCGTCGGCGCGCTCTCCGACGCGGCGAGCTACGGCGACGCGCCGGGAGCGAATACGATCGGCAACGTTTCGCGGCGGCTCGGTTCGCTGCATCTGCCGAACTTCGGGCGGTGGGGGCTCGGCCACCTGACGAGTATCGCCGGCGTTGCGCCCGTCGCGCGACCGCTCGCGCGCGTCGCACGTCTGATGGAGCGCAGCCGTGGGAAAGATACGATCACCGGACACTGGGAGATGATGGGCGTCCTGACAACCGTCCCCTTTCCAACGTATCCGCAAGGATTTCCGCAAGAAATCGTCGCCCAGCTTACGCGGATCGCCGGCAAAGCGCCGCTCGGAAACAAGACGGCTTCGGGAACCCAGATCATCGAAGAACTCGGCTCCGAGCACCTCGCAGGCGGCCGCCCAATCCTCTATACGTCGGCCGACTCCGTCTTCCAGATTGCCGCGCATGAGGAGATCGTGCCGCCGGCGACCCTCTACGAATGGTGCGGCCGCATGCGGGAGGTGCTGCAGCCTCCTCATAATGTGAACCGGGTCATCGCTCGCCCGTTTGTCGGCAAACCGGGGGCTTTCCGGCGGACGCCGAATCGACGAGACTATGCAATCGAGCCGCCTCCAAATCTGCTCGACGAGCTGCAAGCTGGGCACATTGAGGTGCACGCGGTAGGCAAGATTGGCGATATATACTGTGGTCGCGGCATCTCATCGTCGGTTCGCGTCACCGACAACCGCGATGCGATGGAGCGCACGTACGAGTTGCTGGACCGGATCGAAAGCGGTTTCATCTTCACGAATCTCAACGACTTCGACTCGAAGTACGGCCACCGCCGCGACGTACGCGGGTATGGCGGCGCGCTCGAAGAACTCGATAGGATGCTGCCGGGTCTCGAGGCACGGCTGCGCCATGGAGACGAGGTGATTCTTACCGCCGACCACGGATGCGACCCCACAGCGCCGGGATCCGACCACACGCGCGAGTACGTTCCGTTTATGCATCTCGGACCGGCCGGCGGTGCGATCGGCGAGATCGACGGTCTCGACGCCGTCGGACGTGCCGTAAGAGCGGCACTCCTAGCGTGAGGCAATCGAGCGCGATTCGGATCCCGGTTGCGGCGCAAGGCGCGCGCGACGTGCCCGAAGCGTGGCGTATCGCCAAACGTGGTATCGACGTCGTCGTCGGCGGTTTGCTGCTCGCCGTCGCGGCTCCCGTCGTCGGAATCGCGGCGTTGGCGATTGCCTGCGTTACCGGCGGTACGCCGTTCTTCGCGCAGGAGCGCGTCGGCATGCACGGACGCCGCTTCAAGATGTTCAAGTTGCGCACGATGGTCAACGGCGCGCACGCGATGCGCCAGAGCGTGATGCACCTCAACGAGGTCGACGGCCCGGTCTTCAAGATTCGCAACGACCCGCGGCTCCATCCGCTCGGACCTTTCTTGCGCCGTACGAGCATCGACGAGCTTCCGAACCTCATCAACGTCGTCCGAGGCGAGATGTCGCTGGTTGGCCCGCGTCCGGCGCTGCCGAGCGAAGTCGAGGACTACGACGCGGTCGCCTTCCGCCGGCTCAGCGTTCCGCAGGGCATTACCTGCCTTTGGCAGATCAACGGACGCAGCGACGTTTCGTTCGACCACTGGATGGAGCTCGACAACCGCTACGTCGATGAATGGACGCCGCTACGCGATCTCTTGATCGTCGCCAAGACGATTCCGGCGGTCTTACGGAGGAACGGGGCGCATTAGGTCCTCTCCGCATCTCAGGGTCGTTCCGGAGCTTCGCCCGCGCTATCGCTTTTCGATCGCGGGCTCGACGTTTTTTATCATGGGAGCGACCTTTGCGTCGACGCTGCTGGGATTCTTGCGCGAGGTCACCAGCGCCCGCTATTATGGAACGCGCTGGGAGATGGACACCTTCCTGGCCGCGGCGACGATTCCGACGATTCTCTTCGGCGTCTTCAACGGGGCCCTCGTGAGCGCGCTCGTCCCGACCTTCTCCGAGTACCTGGCGCATCGCAAAGAAGAAGAAGCGTGGCGCCTGGCGAGCACGGTGCTGAACATCCTCGCGATCGTCTTAACGACGTGTGCCGTGATCGGGTTCTTCACCGCCCGGTGGTACGTGCCGGTCATCGCGCACGGCTTCCCGGCCCCGCAGATGGGGGTCGCCATCAAGATGACGCGCTGGCTGATGCCGAGCATCGTCGCGGTCAGTTTGAGCGGCGTGCTTTCGGCGATGCTCAACGCCTACCATCGCTTCCGCGCCGCGGCGCTCGTCGGCGTTGCGGTGAACGTCGTCACCATCGCATGCGTCGTTTTGCTCAGCCACGGATTGGGAATCTACGCGCTGGTCATAGGGACCGTCTTGGGACTGACGGCGCAGATGCTCGTGCAGCTTCCGTCGTTTCTCTCGATCGGACGGTATCGCCTGATCATCGACCTTCACCACCCCGGCCTGGCCAAGATCTGGACGCTGCTCGGACCGATCATCGTGGGCTCAGCAGCGGGCCAGCTCGCCCTCTTCTTCGACCGGTTCTTCGCCTCTACGCTCGCACCCGGTTACATTGCCGGCATGAACTACGCGACGAAGCTGGTGAACTTTCCCCAGCAAGTTTTTGCGGCCGCAATTGCGACGGTCATCTTTCCGCTGCTCGCGGCGCAGTTCGCGCGCGAGAACCGGCGCGGCGTGGCGCGCAGCGTCGTAACCGGCCTGCGCCTCGTGAACTTCATCACGATTCCGGCGGCGTGCGCGTTGGTCGTTCTCGCGCATCCGATGGTGCAGGCGCTCTTCGAGCGCGGAACCTTCCAGGCGAGTGCTACGGACCTGACGGCCTCGCTGCTCCCATATGCCGCGATCGGACTAATCGCGCTTGCGGCCAACGTGGTCTTGACCCGCTGCTGCTTCGCATGCCGTGAGACGCTTTGGCCAGTCACCATCTCGGTCGTTACCGTGATCGTCAACGTGCTGCTATCGATGGTCTGGCTTCCGACTCTCGGCGCACGCGGTTTACTGCTCGCGAACTCGCTGAGCCAAAGCATGCAAGCGGTTCTCTTGCTAGTGGTGATCGCACGCCTGGTGTCAGGGATCGACTGGGGCGCGTTGCTGCTCTCCTCGGGCAAGGTGGTCGTGTGTTCGGTGGCGATGCTCGCAGCACTAGGATGGATTGGCGCGCTTGGCGTTACCCCCGAGGCGACGCTCGGCTCTCGGGCGTGGTTCCTCTTCGGGCAGATCGCCATCGGCGGCACCGTCTTCGTAGCGGTCGCACGCATGCTCGGAGTCGAGGAGCTTAATCTTGCGTGGCGAACGATCGTCGCGAAGTTCGAGCGAAACCTCGTCAGCCCGCCGGAGAACCGCGAAGCGCCGATCGCGTAGGACGCCAGAATTACGGCTCGCTCGGCAGGCTAGCTTTTTCTCCGGGGCAAACCTTTGAACGACATGCTCTCGATTCTCATGCCGGCTTACAACGAGGCGCATTCCATTGCCGAGAACGTGTGCGAGACCGTCGAAACGATGCGCGCGCTCGGCATCGACTTCGAGATCGTCGTCATCGACGACGGAAGCATGGACGGCACGCATACGGCAGCAAGCACGGCGCTGCGAGCCTTTCCCGACCTCGTTCGCGTGGTACGCTGCAGTCGTAACGAGGGGAAGGGCAATGCCCTGATCTGCGGCGCGTCCTATTCGAAGGGCGCGTACGTGGCCTTTCTCGACGCCGACATGGACCTGCACCCCGAACAACTCGAGCGCTTCTTGGCGATCATGGAGTCGCGCCACGCCGACGTGGTGATCGGTTCGAAGTTCCATCCTGATTCCAAGCTGGAGTACCCGCCGTTGCGCCGGGTCTACAGCCTCTTTTACTACATGATGGTGCGTGCGCTCTTCGGGCTGCCGGTGCGCGACACGCAGACCGGCATCAAACTCTTCAAGCGCGAGGTTCTCGACCGCGTGCTTCCCCGAATTTTGGTCAAGCGTTTTGCCTTCGACCTCGAGCTGCTCGCGAACGTTCATCACTTCGGCTATCGAATCGCCGAGGCGCCGGTGACGCTGAACTTCAAGCGCGTCTGCAGCCGACTTCGGCTGGCCGCAGTCTGGAACGTCTTCCTGGACACCCTGGCGATCTTCTATCGCATGCGCATTCTACACTATTACGATCGGCCCGAGCGTTTGGCGGTCAAGCTCGACCGTCCGGCCGGGTCGCACGAAATCGTCGTCCCCGTCATCGTCGGAGAGTAGTGGCCGTAGCGGCCACTACTCAAAAAGCGGGCTCGCACACCGCCCTGGTACTCTTGCTACCGGGGCTCGGTGACGCCTTCGCCGCCGGTCCGATTCTGCGCGGATTGAGCAGGGACGGCTGGACGGTCGACGCGGTGACGATGCATCCTCCCGTCAGCGAGTATTTGCGTGCGCTGGGCGTCGTGCGCGACGTCGTGGAGTTGCCGTTGCGCCCGCGGGCCGCCGAGGTGCTGCGTTCGCTAGCCCTGCTGCGTCGCCGAGGCTACGAAACGTGCTTTCTTCCGTTTCCGGCGACGCGCTGGCAGTATGCGGCGATCGCGCGTGGCGCGGGCGCGAAGCGCTTGGTGATGCACGAGTACGGTGGCTCCGCGAGCGCCATCGCGCGCACCTCGGGCAACACGCGGGTCCCGTTGCGCGGCGGCCATCGGCTGGCTGAGAATCTCCGGCTTGCGCGCGCTGCGGGATTGCCGGCGGACCCGGCCGAGCTCGAATACTGGATTCCGGCAGCGTGGAAGTCGGAGCGGCTCCCCGGCACCCTGGGCCTCCATCCGGGTTCAATGGCCTATAAAGGAAACGAAGTGAAGCGCTGGCCGTACGAACGGTTCGTGGCGTTGGCGCGCGCGCAAGCCGCGCGCGGCCGAAGCGTACGCTTCTTTCTGGGTCCGCACGAGATCGCCGAAGCGCGCCAGGCCGAGGAAGATTTTCGAGAGAGCGAGGGAATTAGCATCATCCGCGAGCCTCTTACAGAAGCTGCGCGACGGCTCTCGGAGTGCGAAGTCTTCGTCGGCAACGACGCCGGGTTCAGTCATCTCGCTTCCGGTCTCGGCGTCAAGACGCTCGCGTTGTACGGCATGACTAGCGAAATTCGGGGAGCTCCGATTGGACCGGCCGTCGCCTTCCGCCCGTCGCTCTGTCCGGCGTGCCACGATGAAGGCTTGCGCGGTTTCGAGTGCGTGCGGAGCCTGGAGTACCGGTGCATCCTTAAGGATATCGAGCTGGCGGAGGTGCTCGAACGCGTCGAAGCGCTCTTTGCGGGGCCTCCGGTCGCGCAGCCCGTCGTCTTGGAAGGTCCGTTCAGACTCTATGGAAAGGCTTATGGGTGAAAGAGCAGACCGCGCAACCTAGGGCGCTCACGGTAGAGCGGCCCGCGGCGTTGCAGCGCGCGTTGGTCCCCGCGCTTTTCGTCGCGCTGGCACTGCTCGTTACCACCGGATACGGAAGCGGCATTCAGCTCAACGACGGCCAAGCCGGTCTACACATCAATCCACTGGAGTTCTTGGGCCGGCTGCTTCACGCGTGGAATCCGCTGCTAGCCATGGGCACCCATACCGGCTTCTGGGTTCCCTACCAGATGCCGTACTCGTGGATCTACGGAGTCGCGCAGGTCCTGCACGTTCCGCAGGGTTTCGCTCAGCACGCGGCGGTCTTTTTCGTCTATCTCGGCTGCCTCTGGTCGATGTACTACTGCCTGCGCAGCGTGGCACCGTGGCTCGATGAGATCGCGCGGATCGCCGGCTCGTGCGCCTACCTCTTCAACATGTACGTTGCGCTCAACTCGCAAGCGCAAATCGTCTGGCTGCTGACGTACGGCGTGCTGCCCGCGATGGTCGGCGTTACCGCACGCGCGATTCGCGGCGAGATCAATCTCTGGCGAGCCTCGCTGGCGATCGCGCTGCTGGTGCTCCTTGGCGGCGGGGTCAATCCGCCGCTGGTAGCGATCAACGTCGTCATCCTCGCGCTCTTCGTCGCCGTCACGATCGCTTTCGATGCGAAGCCCTCCGCGGCGCTGAACCGCACGCTCCCGGTTATCGCTGCGGCCGCCATTGCGACGCTCGTGATCAACCTCTACTGGCTCGTCCCCTTCGTCGATTACTTCCGCGGCGTTTGGCTCAACGGGGTGCTGAGCGAGGCGCCCTCGATGCACAACGCGGCAACCTCCTTCGCCAACGTCCTGCGCGGCCTCGGTCACTGGGCGACCTTCGTCTCATTTGCGGGGCGGGCGTACTTCCCGTGGGCGGCCGCCTATGCGTCGGGCCTCTTCGGCGCGCTGCTCTGGTTCGTTCCGATCGTCGCCTTCGGCGGGATCGCCTTTCGGCGGAACCAGCGTCCCGCGACGCTCTTCTTCCTGATCGTGACGCTCGTATCGGTGCCGATCGTGGTCGGCTATTACCACGACGCGCTCGGCGATGCGGTAACGACGCCACTCTACGACGAGTTCTACCGCAACTTCCCGGGATTTCAGATGTTCCGCTTCTCGTACAAATGGGTCGCGGGCGTCGAGTTCGGCATGAGCGGACTCTACGCGCTCGGCGCGTTTGCGATGATCGCTGCGTTACGCGACCAGATCGGCAAACTCGCGGAGCCGGAGCGCCGGAACCGGGCGTGGCTCGTTTCGGCAGCCAGGACCGTCGCGATCGCGCTGCCGATCCTGATCTTCGTTCCGGTGGTCGTCTCGAAGACGAACTATCCGGGCCAGCCGCTTCCTTCGTGGGAGTTTCGCGAGAGCGCGCTGGTCGGCTCCGACCAGCGGCAGCGCGTCGCGCTCTTCCCGACGCAGTTTCTCGAACAGTTCGATTGGGGAAACCCGCAGTTTTACATCGAGGACTCGCTGGTCAACCGGCCGCTGATTTATGGATTGCTCGGCAGCGAGCCATCGGAAGGGACCGATACCTGGATTCGCCGCGCGTATCGCGCGACGCGCGAAGGCTTGCCGTTCTCGGCCGATATGTTCCGCGTCATGGGCGTCGACACGATTCTGCAACGCGACGACTTCATTCCGGCTATCGATTTCAGCTCGCCGGGTGAATGGCGCTTCAACAGCACGACGCTCACCCACGACCTATTGCAGCGTGTGATCAAAGCGAGGCCGGTACGCTCCGACGGTCCGCTGCGAATCTACTCCCTGAGTGGCGCGCTGCCGCTGATCTACGGCGTCTCGCATCCCGCGATCAGCGCGCTGCCCACCTTCTCCGACGCCTATCTCGGCGATATCGGCGCGATGGCAAGGGGGCGTGCTCAGTTCGATCCGCCGACGCGATCGGCGGACGAATTTACCAGCGCGATGCAAGCGCTCTCGCCGATCTTACCGGGCTCCGCCGACCAAATGCGCGACCTCGCCGTCAACCAGGCGCTCGCGAGGGGCATTCGAGTCCACGCGCCCTCGGCCGACGCGGCCTGGTTGACGCACTTCGAGGCGAAGGCGACCGGGATCTATTCGATCTTTGCGCTCGATCAATCGATGCTCTTCGATCGGCCTGGCCCGCAGACGGTCGTCGTCGACGGAAAGTATCTCTCCGTCAAGACGGTCGGCGGCGCGTGGACGGGATATGGAAACGTCGCGCTCACGGCGGGGAAACACTGGGTCTCGGACGGCTACCTAGACCCGGATCTCGTCGTCGCGATCGTCGGCGCCGACGACCTGCGGGCTTGGCAGAGTAGAATCACCGCGCTCGCGCACGCGCTGCCGAAGAATCTCAGTGCCGCGAGCCTCGTCTACGCGCCGCGAACGGGAGTCACGGTCGCCGCATCGGGAAGATACCGCGTCCGCGCGACGGCCGTCGCTCCCTTCGGTCCCGACGGTCTCGAGCGAACGCAAGTACGCCGCACCGGCTTTCCCGGCAATCTGGCGTCCACGCTGCCATACGTTTTGGGACGCGGCGCGGTCGGAACGTCGGAGTTGATGATGCCGGCGCAGTGGTATCGCGACGATCCGGCCGCCTACCAATGGCAGCGCGGCGATCCGATTTCGTGGTTCCTCTTGTCGCGTCACGCGACCGTTCGCGTCTTCGTTCCCGGAACCGGCGGCGTTCGCGCGCGCGTCTCGATGCGCGTCAGCCGTTTGCAAGTTGCCGACGTGATGACCGTCAGCGTCGCGGGCACGGCGGCGCAAAGCATTCTCTTGCCGGGCCAGGATGCGACCGGTCAGGCCTACGACACGATCGACCGCCTCGACGGTCCGGTTCCCGGGGTCGTTCATTTCGCGGTCGACTTGCGGCCCGGATGGAATGAGATTGCCTTCGACTTTCACCCGACCGGGAGCGAACGTCCCGACCTCGGCCCGGACGTGATCTCGGCGGCGGTTGGTCCGGATCTCGAGTTCGAGCGAATCGGCAACGTACGGGCGGCACGGCGCGCGGCGCCGGTCCCGATGGCCGCGTTCGCTGTCTCTACTCCGCCGAACAGGTTCGCCGGCGACCCTGAGATCGTCGGAAGCGTCGCGAATACGGGGAGTCTCGGCGCTGCGCTCGCGGTCGCGCTCGCGCGCGACGGGCGCGAGGTTTATCGAATCTTTCCAATCGCGCGTGACGGTGCGTTCGACGTCCACTTCATGCACGCGTTTCCAAACGACTGGAACGACTCGTCGCGACGTCTCGCGGGAATCTGGCTCGTTTCGCGGGCGCGCGGCGCGAAGTTTAGCGGCGTTTACTACACCGTGCACGCGCTTCCCGGCGCGAACTTGCACCGCCCGCGTTCGCTCGAAGACCTACCGCTCGTAGTCGACGGCAACGCGGTGAGCGACGCGCCGATCTTTCTAAAGCGCGGGTACCATAACGTCGTGAGCGGCGATCCGCAGCTGAAGATCGGCTTGCTGACGCTCGAACCGGTGACGCTTCCGCGAACGCAGGACTTCGGATTGATCTGGCAGCGGCGATCGCCGACGACGATCGACGTAACCGCACGCAACACGGCCGCCCCCTTCCTGCTCGTCTTCGACGAAGCGTTCCATCCGGAATGGAAGGCGACACTCGACGGCGCCGTGCTCCCACACGTCATCGTCAACGGCGTCGGAAACGGTTGGATCGTTCCGAGTCTTCCCTCCGGAGGCCGAATCGTCTTGACCTTCGCGGGTCAGGCGTATTACGTGATTGCCGGCGCCATTTCGGCGATTGCGCTGCTGATCATGATCGTCTTGGCCTGGGCGCCCGAGCTCTGGCCGATCGAAACCACCAACCGATGACGCGTTCGGCCGTCCATTGGGCGCTCGGACGTGCACTGCGGTTTGCCGTCGGTACGTGCGTCGTTGCCTTGATCTTGGCGACGACACTCGCGGGAGATGCGGCCGAGCGTTTTGCGACGACTGCATACCTCGCGGCGATTTTTGCGGCGCTTGCGTTAGCCGCCGCGCGAATGCTGCCCGCACCTGCCTCCGAGAACGCGAGCGAGGCTGCGGCTCCGCTGTTTCCGGCGTTTCTCGCCTACGCGATCGGGATCGCGATTCTCGTTACCGTGGTCGCATCGCTCGTGGCGCTGCCCGGAGCCGAAACGTTCGCGCTGGTCGCCGGCGCCGCGCTCATCTGCGCGACGATCCTCGCGCGCTCCGGCGCGTTTGCCGCCTTCAACTCGGCGCTGATGCGCGGCGGCGCTCTCGTCGCCGCCTCACGCTACGCCGCGGTCGTTGGCGTCCTTGCGCTCGCGCTCGCCGCGATCGCCGGGGGCGATCTCGCCGAGAGCATTGTTAAGGGCGCCTATCGCCTCATGCTCCTCGCCGCCTTTTTCGTCGCGGCCTCGCTGCTCGCGCCGACGAGCGCGGGTGACTGGGGCCGCACGATCTGGCTGCACGTGACGGCCTTCTTCGAACGTGGAACGCTCGTTGCCGCTGCGGCGGCCGTCGCCGCAATCGTTCCGGCAAGCGTCCTCCCGCCGCCGTTCTCCGAACCCTTTGCGATTGCGGCTTACGCGGCGGCGGCTTGCGCCGCAGTCGGCGTGGCCATGGAATGCCGGCGATTGCGCTCCTAACGCGCCTCATGTCGCTCGCCGCGGCCGCACTCTTCGCGGCCTTCGTCGTAGCGAAGGGCGTTCCGACGCTGCGTCACGATTGGACGTGGCCGATCGATCGCACCGCGATCGCTTCGTTCCTCAGCGACTCGATCAACGGTTGGGTCGCGTCGGGTTTCGGAGCGCCGAATCCGCATCCCACGACGTATCTCATCGGGCCGCCGATTGCGGCCGCGATGTGGGTCGCCGGGCCGCTTGCAGCTCTCGCACTGGTGGCTGCGATCGTTGGATATGCCTGCATGCGCATCGTCGCCGGCGCGGCCGCGCGCGTGGGCGCAGGCGCTCCGGCCGCGATCGGAATCGGCCTCTTCGCGCTCTTCAATCCATGGGTCTACAACGAGGTCGTCGCGGGACATCTGGTGATGGTGTTCGCCTACGCCGGTTTCATCGGCCTCTGCACGGAAATGCTGCGCGGCCGCGAGGCATCGTGCGTGCGGCTCGCACTCTGGATCGCGTTGATCGAAGCGCAGCTGCAGTTCTTTATTCTGGCAATGCTCGCGCTCGGCGCCTTTGCCTTCGTGACGCGCAAATGGCTGCCGCCGGTCTTGGGAGCGATCTTCGCGTTGCCGTCGATCGTCGGGCTCGTCGCCGACCGCGCGACGCTCTTGCGGATCCCGTACGGCGTGGAATGGCAGACGAATCAATCGGTATTTCCCGTACCCCTGCTCGGACTCGGGGGCTACTTTCCCGGCTATGCCGACCGCCTCGGCATCGCGGCGTCGATCGCCGTTTGGGCCGTTCTCGCTCTCGCCGTTGCCGGCGCGATCGCAGGGTGGCGCTCGCGCGCGTCGATCCCCGCGGCGATTGCGGCCACGGTCATCTTCGTCGGCGTGCTCGGCGTGCACGGACCGCTTGCCGCGCCCTACGCCTGGATCGTACGTAACGTTCCCGAGAGCGGCGTTTTTCGCGAGCTCTACGATTTGGCGGGCATCTTTGCCGCACTGATCGCGCTCCTTGCCTGTGCGGCGGCCGCGCGCTTCCGAGTGCTCGGGTACGCCGCGCTCGCGGCCGGAGTCGCGTTGCCGATTGCGTGGCTGATTCGACCGCCGAGCGATCTCTGGATCGGGTCGAACGCTTATCCGCATCCCGCGGTCGCCGCGGCGCCTTTCACGCGGGTCGCGTTGTTGCCCGCCTTTCAACCGCTCGCGCTGCGAGGCGGCGAGGGCGACGGCGCCGATCCCGACGCGCACGTTTACCCCGGCAGCGTCGCTACGCTCAACGAGTACTTCCCGAGCTATCCGGTCGACATGGCGCTGGCGCGTTACGAACAATCGAACGATGCCGGCGCGCTGCGTGCGCTCGGCGTGACGGCGGTCGTTCCGCGACCGTGGCTCGTTTCGAAGACCCGCGGCGGGATCGGACTTGCGGCGACGTCGCTCGAACCGCGTTGGGCAAATAGCGCGGCGTCATCGGCGCACGGCCTCGAGCAAGCGATGCCGTTGCTTTCGGAGTGCGCCGCGGTGACGGTCGTCACGCTAGCGCAGCGGCTCGATGCGTGCGATATCTTCTTTGGCGACGCGCAGGGTTACGCGCCGGCGCGGCCGATCGCCGCGCCGAGCGACTCGATCGATCCGCGCGCCGCATGGATCGACGCGCGACTCGCGTTTGCGGAGTATCCCGCACTGGCGCAAGCAATCGGGGGCGCGCTCACGCAATCGACGCTTCCGCAAAGCGTCGAGCCGAACTCGTGGCTGCTCGCGTACGTGCACGGAGCGCTGCGCGCCGCTGACGGATCGACGATTGCGAGACAAGCCGGTGGGTTTGGATGGTTTTGGATTCCACGCGGCGTGACGTCGGTCGAGTGCGCCGGCATCTGCGAGCTCGTCGCGCAAGCACCGAATCTGCCGAGACTCGCACCACCCACGCCTCCCGCTCCAACGCGCGCGGTCGAGTTTCGCCGAATCTCACCGTGGCTCTACGTTGTCGGCGCGTCGGGGATGCCGGCACCCGTCTTGCGCTTCAACGAGCGGTACGATCCCGGATGGCTCGCCTTCGCCGGCGGACGAGCGCTGCCGCACGTCCGCATCGATCTTTCGGTAAACGGTTGGCTTCTTGAAGCGGTACCGCGCACGGTGATTCTCGTGCAAGCGACCGCGCTCGTGCAAGCGATCGCGGAGATCGCCGGCATTCTTTGCGCGATCGGATTGCTGAAGGCGCTCGCGCGCGAGCCGACGAAGCGCGCCTGAGTGACGATGACGACGCTCGTTCCGTTTGTCGATTTGAAGGCTCAGTTTCGTGCGCTGCGCGCGGAGATTCTTCCGCGCATCAACCAGGTGATGGAGGATGCGACGTTTGTCCTTGGGCCCGACGTTGCGGCCTTCGAGGAGAACTTCGCGGCGTACGTCGGCGTCGAACACTGCGTCGGCGTCGAATCCGGGACCGCTGCGCTGCAGTTCGCGCTCGATGTCCTCGGCATCGGCGCCGGCGACGACGTAATCGTTCCGGCTAATACCTACATCGCGTCGGCGCTCGCCGTCTCCGCGGTCGGTGCGCGCCCGGTGCTCGTCGACGCCGATAGCAACTACCTAATCGATCCCGCGCTGCTCGACGCGGCGTTGACGCCGCGCACCAAGGCGATCATGCCGGTCCATCTCTACGGCCAGGTCGTGCCGATGGAACCGATCATGGAATTCGCGCGGCGCCACGAGCTCTTCGTGATTGAAGATGCGTGTCAGGCGCACGGCGCGCGCTGGAACGGTCGCGGCGCCGGTAGCTTCGGCGACGTCGCCGCCTTCAGTTTCTATCCGGGCAAGAACCTCGGCGCTTACGGCGACGGCGGCGCGATCGTTACTTCCGATGCGGCGCTCGCGCAGCGGCTGCGCCTCATGCGCGACTTCGGCCAGCGCAAGAAATACGAGCACCTCATCAAAGGAGGGAACTGCCGGCTCGATTCGATTCAGGCCGCCGTGCTCGACGTCAAACTGCGCCGGCTCGACGCGTGGAACGAGGCGCGGCGAAGGCATGCCGCCGCGTACGACGCGCGTCTGGCGAAGATCGGCATCAAGCCGCCGGTGCGTCTCGCGGAGGAGTCCCACGTTTACCATCTGTACGTGATCGAGGTCGAGCATCGCGAACGCGTGGCGACCGTGCTGCGCGAGCGCGGCATCGCGACCGGAATCCACTATCCGATACCGATTCATCTGCAGCCCGCCTACGCCGAGCTGGGACTCAGCCGTGGCGCGTTTCCACGAACCGAACGCAGCGCCGAACGCGTGCTCTCGCTTCCGATGTTCCCCGAGCTCACCGGGGAGCAGATCGAGCTCGTTGCAGATGCGCTCGCGAGCGCGCAGCCGCTCGTCGTCGCCTAGCCGCTTCGCCTCGACACCTGCGCGATGGCGAAAAGATCGCTCGGCGTAGCCGTCGTTGGCGCGGGCTACTGGGGACCGAATCTCGTTCGGAATTTCTACGCTTCCGACCAATGGTCGGTTCGTTGCATCGTGGAACGCGACCGCGACCGGCTCGAGCGGCTGCTGCGGTTCTATCCGACGGTCGAAGGCCACGCATCGATCGAAGCCGCGCTCGCCGATCCCGGTGTCGATGCGATAGCGCTGGCAACGCCGCCACACACGCATCACGAGCTTGCGGCGCGTGCGATCGAAGCCGGCAAGCACGTCCTCGTGGAGAAGCCGCTCGCAGAATCCTATCGGGAGGCTGAAGATCTTTGCCAGCGCGCACGGCGCGCCGGCGTTCGCCTCATGACCGACCATACGTTTCTCTACACCGGCTCGGTCGAGAAGCTGCGCGCCCTGCGCGAGTCGGGCGAGCTCGGAAGCATCTACTACATCGACTCGATTCGCGTCAACCTCGGGCTCTTTCAGCAGAGCAACGTCGTGTGGGATCTGGCGCCGCACGACGTCTCGATCCTCAACTACATCTTAGACGAGCTTCCCGTTTCGGTCGCCCTTGCGCTGGGAGCGTGCGTTCATGCAAAGGTTCCGGACGTGGCATTCCTCACGATGTGGTATCCGGGCGGGTGCCTGGCACACGTGCATCTGAGCTGGCTCTCGCCGGTGAAGCTTCGGCGAACGATGATCTCGGGCAGCCGCAAAATGGCGGTCTGGGACGACGTCGAACCGACCGAGAAAATCTACATCTACGATAAAGGCGTCGTGCTCGATCCGTCGAGCTCGACGTTGCAACAGCAGATGGTCTCGTATCGATTGGGCGATCTGCACGTGCCGCTGGTCGACAATCGCGAAGCGCTCGGCAAACTCGTTGCCGACTTTGCATCCGCAATCTCCAACGATACGGCAACGCGCTCCGACGGTCCGTTTGGCGCCGGCGTCGTGCGAGTGATCGAGGCGGCGTTGCGCTCGGCGGAGCGCGACGGCGCGAAGGTCGAGGTGTGAGCGCGCAAGCGCCGATCCGGTTCTCGCTGATGCTTCCAACGCTCAACGAAGCGGCACGGCTACCGGCGATTCTCGACTCGATTCGGCGTCAGCGTTACCCGGCCGAACAAGTCGAGCTGCTCGTTGCTGACGGCGGGTCGACCGACGACACGGTCGCCATCGCGCAAGCTTTCGGGGCGCGCGTGATTCATAATCCGATCCGGCGAGCAGAGCCCGGTGCCGGACTGCTTTTGGAGCGGGCGACGGGCGACGTCGCGATGTGGCTCGCAGCCGACAACGCGTTCGCCGGCGATCGATTCCTCGAACTGATGGCGCGTCCGTTCGCCGACCCGCAGATTCTAGCGGCGTTTCCGAGTCTGGTGAGCACGCCCCAGGACGGTGGAACCACCCGTTACTTCAACGCGTTCAGCGACCCGTTCAATCACTTCATTTATGGCGGCGGGACCTCGCCCGCTTCGTACCATCGAACCTATCGCGTCAAACGACGCACCGGCGATTACGTCGTCTACGACTTCGCCAAGGGACCGCGCGCGCTGATCGCGCTCGCGCAAGGATTCACGATTCGCCTTCCCTATCGCAAGCCGCCCGGCACCGACGAAGACGACGTCGCTCCGGTCGAAATGCTCCTGGGGAGCGGCGCCGAGATCGCCTACGTCGAGGGCGCGCAACTCGAGCATCACACCGTAGCGGGAATCGGCGATGCGTTGCGCAAGTTCGGTCCGCGTTTTCGGGCGCGCATGACCGACACCGGCTATCCGGTGTGGGGGCGTCTACGCGCGTCGCGTCGCGCGCAGCGTCTACGAGCCTACCTTTGGCCGTTCTACTCCGTTAGCTTCGCGTTGCCCGCGGTCGCCGCCGTGACCGGATTGATCCGCGACCGGCGCCCCGAGTGGCTCTACCATCCCTTCGTGAGCGCCGCCTTCGGCTTTGAGTTTTGGCGCCAAGCCGGCATCGTTGCCGCGCAGCGCCTGCAGCGGCGTTCCTAAGCGCATCGCTCCGTCGCGCTTCTCGAAGACCTCGCTCCAGTATCGCATCATTACGAGGCCGTCTTCGTGACGACCGAGCAGATCCGGGATCGGCCGCCCCTCGATCGTGTCGATCAAGAGCGAGGCGAAGTTGATTCCCGCGGCCGTGGTCAGCGCGAGCGTGCCTGAAAAACGCGGATTCATCTCGATGATCGAAAAGCTACCATCTGCCAACAACATGCCTTGAACGTTGGCAGGACCGGTGAGGCCGCTCCGCTCGACGACGGTGCGCGCGATCGTCTCGATCTGCGGATGTCGATACGTCCGCCCTTTCACCGAGACGCCGGCTTTAATCGCTATGCGTTCGCGGGGAACGGCCGCGACGACGCGGCCGGGCGCCGCGGCGAAGCAGTCGACGGTGAACTCGGTTCCGTCGATCGCTTCCTGCACGATGAGATCGGTGCGACCTCGGGCGGCTTCGTGCAGCGAGTAAGGCGACTCGATGCGTGCCGTACCGACCGATCCCGAGCCGCGCTGCGGCTTGAGATAAACGGGGAACTTACGAACGGCGATGCTTTCGCAATACGCTTGCGTCGAGGGTCCCGGTACGCCGATCTCGTGCAGAAACGCCGCAAACTCTAACTTGTCGCCGGTACGGTGTACGATTTCGCGCCCGGGAAGCGCGAGCCGGCATCCGATCGACTCGAAAAGCCCGCGTGCGTCGTCGAGCGGAAGGAACTCGCTCTCGACGATGAGCGGCACGAGCAAGTCGATCTGCAAGCGCTGCGCCGCCTCGAAACAGCGACGCGCGAACTCACTCGAACCGGCAGGCGGAAGCGCGACGAACTCGTCTGAGAACGCGCGCGTCGCGTTGAGCGGACTCATGTCGCCGACGGCGATGAACGTGGCTCGCCCGTCCTCGCGCAAGGCTTTGATGACCGATTGCGCCGTCACCGTGCCGGCAGCGGTAATCATGATTCGACGGACGAGCGGCCGCAGGGCGTCAGCGGACATCGTGGGGCTCCCAACGCTCTCTCAAATCCTTCGGTCCGATCGGCCCGGGATGACGAAAAATGAAGAACCGGCTATCGGGCCCGACATACACGGTATCGAGCGTGAACGGATCCTGTCCGTAGAAGACGATCGCGTTGGTCGACCGGTCGTAAACGGCGCGCCAGTGATAGCCGGACGGAAGATGCGCGTAGTCGTAATGAGTCGCGGGCCTGCAGGACGTCAGCGCGACGAATGCGCCTGCAGCGAGGCGCTTGAGATTAGTACGCGCGGACGTTGCGCAAGCCGGCCGCTTTGAACGCGGCGGAAATTACCTCCGCCTGCGAACCGGCATCGGGATAGAGCACGACCGAGCGCCCCTCGGCCACCGCGTCGCCGAAGTTGTCGACTTCATCCGATGGGACGTCGAAGCCGGCCAGATAGCGCCGCGTCGGATCGACGTGATGCGAGAAATCGCTGACCGTTACTCCAGATCCGCCTAGTCCCGGCACGTCCGTCCCGGTTTCATCCCATACGCCGACGCCCTTGGTCATGTCGTCGGAGAGCGAGTTCGATTCCATGCCGACGATAACGTCGACGAACTCGAGCTGGTACGGCTCGTCTTCGATGGGCGGGGTCGCGGTGACGACCTTCACCTTCGTTAGGTCGATTTGCTGCGCCGAAAGCGCAACCTCGAGCGCTCTCGCGTCCGAGTCGGGAAAGATGCCGACGACCAAACCTGCCACGCGTTCGGACTCCTTATAAAAAGTTCTGGAACTTCAGCCTGCGTATAGCCTAAGGGCGTGGCCAAGCCGTTCGACGCCCAAGCGGATATTCTTTTCGGAGGCGTTCGAAAAGTTGAGGCGCATGCCGTCATGCACGTTGCGCGCGGGATAGAAGTTGACGCCCGGAACGAAGACGACTTTCGATTCGGCCGAGATGCGCAGGAGCTTCGCCGTATCGACCTCCGGCACCGTAACCCATAAGAACATGCCACCGGAGGGTCGCATAAATCGCACCCCTTCAGGCATGAACTCGGCGAGCGCCTCCGCCATCACGATGCAGCGGCGCGCGTAGGTTTCGGCGATGCGCCGGACGTGTCCGTCGAATGCATTTCCGTCGCTCGCGTACTCGTGGAAGACGTATTGTGCGAACGTTCCACTGTGCAGATCGGCGCCTTGCTTTGCCAGCACGATCTTCTCGCGAATTTCTTCGTCCGCGATGACGAGCCACGCGATCCGCATGCCGGGTGCCAGGATCTTGCTGCCGGTGCCCGAGTAGATGATCGGCGCCGTCGTTTCGTACGAGACCAGCGAGGGCAGATCGTTGCCTTCAAACCGCAACTCACCATATGGATCGTCTTCGACGATCGGAAGTCCGAAGTGTTCGCAGATGCGAACGACGACCTCTCGCCGCCGACGCGAGAGCGTACGTCCGGTTGGGTTTTGAAAATTCGGAACGAGGTAGAGAAACTTTGGAAACGGATCCGCGCGTTCGAGCACGCGCTCGAGCGAATCGGGTATCAAGCCCTCTTCGTCGGTTTCGACCGTTACGTACCGCGTCTGGTAGGCATCGAACGCTTGAATCGCGCCGAGATAGGACGGATCTTCGAGCACGACGTGATCGCCGGGGTCGAGGAAAATTTTTCCGACCAAATCGAGCCCTTGCTGCGAGCCGTTCACGATCGTAACGCTCTCGGCGTCGAAGATGCGGCCGAAGCGGCGGGTCAGCCGTTCCGCTACCCAAATCCGCATTTCGGGGATTCCCTCGGTCACGCTGTACTGAAGGGCCGCCGGTCCGACCCGTTCCATAACGGCGCGCGACGCCTCGGCGATTCCCGCCGTCGGAAAGAGTTCCGGCGCGGGAAGGCCACCTCCGAACGAGATGACGTCCGGTTGCTGGGTAACTTTGAGCATCTCGCGTATCGTCGAGGCGCGTAAGTGCGCCGTACGCTGCGCGAACTGCGCCGCCCGCGAGATGGTGTTCATGTACTCTAGATACTTAGCCGGTGGGCATGGGGGGTCCGCTAAAGGGTGCGCTGACCGGTGCCGCCTGTTCTCCCCCGACGGAGTCTCCGGCGAATGAGAGCAGCGTCGCCCCCAAGCCGATGAGTCCGACGAAGATCAGCACGAGGGTGCCGACGACGGGAACGAGCTCGGCGGCGCTGATGAGGGCGATGCCGACGAGCAAGGCCACGAGCGGCGAGGGCGTTGTCGCGGGACTCAACAGCTCGCAAAGCCGGCGTCCGATCAAAAGAGCGAGCGCGGCGGTGCCGAGGAAGACGCCGGCGAGCACGAAGACCAGTTCGAGCAAGATCAGCGGAATGAGCAGAATCGTGATCGCGAGCAAGACCGCCAGTGGAACGACCGCCACGCAGCCGAGAACGCCGACGACTGCGCTCAATCCCGGATGCCGTTCCAAACGGTCGAGCACCATGCGCGTTCTCAAGGGGAAAATGAGGAAGACGAGCAGCGCGAGCAGATTCCAGGAAAGGCGCCAGAGTAGACGATGATCGGGCACGAACGGATTGTAGGGTGACTCGCTCGGTGCCCACGGAACGACCGCCTGGGTCACGGCTCCGCCGACCTGATTAATCTGCCCCGTGACGACCCCGCCGGGACGTGGGTCGTACGTGCCGCCGACGACGTTGACGTCGCCTTCCACGATGCCGGCGATCGTCGCATCGCCGAAGATCACGGTGAGGTCGCCCTCAACGACTTGACCCGGCTCGACGACCACCGAGCCGAAGTACGTCCCGCCGTGGTAGATGGCTTGTGCGTCGGCGAGCGCTGCGGCGGGCAGCGCGAGCGCGGCGAGGGCGAATCCGAGAATTGCGGCCAGCCGCGCGATCATGTGCGTTCTCCTCGAACGAGATAGAGAGCGATCAACGGGCGGAAGCGTCGGTACCCGTAAAGGAGGGCGACCAGCAGCAGCAGGTCGACCAAGAGTATGCCGGTCACCGCCGCAGCGGCGAGCGGCGCGGCCGGGGCGATGACGCGCGCTGCCGCGCCGAAAGCGGCCACGTTGCTTCGCGCGAACGCTGAGGCCGCTCCGAGAACTTGGCCGGCCTGGGACGTACGTAGCGCGAAGATTGCCGCCAGCGCCCACGCTATCCCTAAATAAAGAAGGAGTGCGACGCCGAGCGGCAGGCGACGGGGCGCCCGGGTCGGGGTCGCGTGCGTTGCCGAGACGACTGCGGCGGTAAAATCCGGGGCGACGCCGGGAGGCCGCGCGGTCGCGAGCAAAGCGTCGATCACTCGCAGCTCCTCCAGGAACGTCGCGCAGGCAGCGCAGGAACGCACGTGCGCGCCGACCGCGCGAGCGTCGCGCGGACGGAGCGTCGCTTCGAGATAGGCGTCGAGCCGCGGTTCACACCAGGAGCACCGCATTGATGCCCCCTTTCTGTGGAACGTGCAGCGCTTCGACGGCGCGCGATTCGCGTTCGCGCATCTTCTTGGTGAGCGCGATCTTCCCGCGATGAATTAGCGTCTTCACGTTGCCGAGCGAGAGCCCCAGCGTGCTCGCGATCGTTTGATACTCCATATTGTCGAAATAACGTAGCGCCAATACCGTTCGCGTGCGTTCGGGGAGCTCGGCGAGCGCCGCGCGTAACTCGCGCTCGGCCTCTTCGCGTAAGACGTCGCCGGCCGGATCGGCCTGCGGCGAGAGATCCGGAAGGGCGTTTTCGAGCGATTGGTCCTGCGGAAGTTCCTGATATTGGGGAGCGCGCAGCGATTTGGCGAGATAGGTCCGAATCACGTTTCGAGCAATTTGATAGATCCAAGTCGAGAATTTCCCGAGTTGAGGATTGAAGGTCGCTAGATGCGCGTAGGCGCGAAGAAACGTCTCCTGCGACAGGTCCGCGGTCTCGGACGAGTTGCGTACGGTTGCGCCGATGAAGTTCGCGATCCCGCGTTTGTAGCGATCCACGAGCACGCCGAAGACCTCCCGTTCCCCGGAGCGCACCCGATGTACCAGAGCTTCGTCGCTCTGATCATGGAATGCCATCTCCCCTCGATTCGGTTCCTCTGGCCGCTCTTACCTAGGCTCGGCGCCGTTTGTTACAAGGGAGGCGAGCGGCGGATTCTGGGCATCGCGGCGAGAGAGAATTGGGCGCCTCCCGCCTAGCGGCCACTCGATGCCGATCTCGGGGTCGTCCCAAGCAACCGCGAGCTCAGCCGACGGGTCGTACGGCGCGCTCTGCTTGTAAACCACGATAGTCTCGTCTTCCAACGCGAGGAAGCCATGGAGAAATCCGCGCGGCACGTAGACCTGCTTTCCCTCCGCGGCCGAGAGCGTACGTCCGAACCAGCGGCGATACGTCGGACTCTCGATCCGCACATCGACGATCGCGTCGAACGCGCTGCCGCGCACGACGTTGATGAGTTTTGCCATGCGCGAAGCGCCGTGAAGGCCGCGCAGCACTCCGCGGTGTGAGAGCGAGAGGTTGTCCTGAACGAATGCATCCTCAATGCCGCACGCCCGATAACGATCGAGTGAATAGGTCTCCTCGAACGAACCTCGCTCGTCGCCGAAGACGCGCGGCGTCAGCAGCAGCGCTCCGGCGAGAGGTAATTGCTCGATCTCCATGAGAAGCAGTCTACTATGAACGGTAGCGTGAGTCCGCCCGGCACGTTCGTGCTCCGGCGCGGGCTCGAGCGCCTTCGTAGCAGTGCGATGCTGAGGCAGAGCGCGCTCGTCTTTTCGGCGGGCATGGTGCTTAATCTCTGCAACTTCATCACGCATGCCGTCGCGAGCCGCGAGCTCGGCGTCACCGTTTACGGTGGCCTCTACGCGTTGATCAACGCGGCGCTGATCGCCGCGCTTCCGGCGGCCTTCGTCGCGCCCGTCGTCGCACAGCTCGCCGCCGAGTTTCGGGCGCTTCACGACGACGGTCACATGCGCGGTCTCACCCAGCAGGTCGGCGACGGGTTCGCGCGGCTCGGGCTGCTCTACATGGTCGTCGCGGCGTTCGCCGCAATCCCCTTTGCGCGCTTTCTCGACGTCCCCGTCTGGTCGGCGCAGTTCGTCGGTCTGATCGCCGGCGTCGCGCTCTACTTGAGCGCGCTGCGAGCGATCGCGCAAGGCACGCAAGATTTCGCCGGCTACGCACTCTCCAATTCGATCGAAGGAATCGCCAAAGTTTGCGGTATCGTCGCACTGCTTGCCGTGGGCTTCAAGCTCGGCGGAGGCATCGTCGGGTTCTTTGTCGGTCCGGTCTTCGCGTTGGTCTATCTCGGAGCGCGGTTGCGGCGCCGGTACGCAAGCGTCGAGCCGCGCGCGATTCGCTACGATTGGCGGCGCATCCTCAACGCGAGCGCCGGAGCGGCCTCCGCATCGATCTCGCTCGCGCTGATCGGTTCCGCCGACGTGGTCTTGGTCAAGCACTTTTTCGATCCGCACTCGGCCGGATTGTACGCGGCCGCTTCGCTGGGCGGAAAGATCCTGCTCTATATGGTCGGCTTCATTCCCACCGTGCTGCTTCCGCAGGCCGCCGACCGGCACGCGCGAGGCGCAAAGACGCGCGAGGTCTTAGCCGGGAGCTTGCTGATGTTCGGCGTGGTCGCGCTCTGTGGGCTCTTCGTCTTCAAATACTTCGGAATCGACGTGCTCCACGCACTGGTCGGCCGCGCCTTCGATGCAGCTTCGCCGCTGCTGGTGACGTACGGTTTGGCGATGGTCTTGCTCGCGCTGACGAATTCGCTGACCTCTTACGGCATCGCAACTCACCGCCTAGCCTTCACCGTGCCGCTCTTCATCTGCACGCTCGGCACGCTCGGCACGGTCGTCGTCGTTCATCCGTCGCTTGCGGCGGTCGTCGAGATCCTCGTCGTGGGTAACGCCGTGGCGGCCGTCGCCGTAGCCGTTTCGTTAATCGCGCAGCGAAACACGGCCGGACGCCGGTCGACGGTGTGAAGCGCGTCCTCTTGATCGGAGGCTCCGGTCAGCTCGGAACGGCTATCGTGCAGACGTGGACCGATTGCACGATCGCCGCACCGCCGCGCGATGAGCTCGATCTCGCCGACGGTGTCGCAATGCGTAACGCGATCGAAGGGGTCCGTCCCGACGTGCTCGTAAACGCGGCGGCATTTCACGACGTCGATCGCTGCGAGGACGAGCCCGAGCGCGCCTTTGCGATCAACTCCGCTGCCGTCGGCGCGGCCGCCGCGCTCGCGAGAGATTACGGCGCCGTCTTCGCGACGATCAGCACCGATTACGTCTTCGATGGTGAGACGACCGTTCCGTATGCCGAAGCGAGCACGCCGCATCCGATCTCCGTCTACGGCGCTTCGAAACTCGCCGGCGAGCAACTGGTCGCATCGATGCGCTCGCGCGCATTCGTGGTGCGCACGTGTGGCGTCTACGGGCGAGCGGCCGGTAGGCGGTGGCGCGCGTCGTTCATCGAGCGCGTCCTCTCGCAGCGCCCGCAGGACGCGCCGCTGCGCGTGGTCAGCGACGTCGTCGCCTCGCCGACGTTTGCCGGCGATCTCGCCGTCGCGCTCCGCCGCCTCGTCGAGACCGATGCCTACGGACTCTATCACGCCGTCGATGCCGGGCCCGTGAGCTGGTACGACTTTGCCGTCGAGGCGATGCGTCAGGCCGGCGTCGACGCGCGGGTCGTCCCGATTCGGGCCTCCGAACGAAAGGCTCGGGCCTCCCGCCCGCGCTTTTCGGCGCTCGAGAACGCCAAACTGGGCCGTCTGGGCATCGCCATGCCCTCGTGGCGCGACGGAATTGGCGCCTATCTTCAAGTAAGATAGGGTTCACCATGGAACTGCGCATCGATCGTAGCTGCGTCGAACGCTGCCGGAAGCTGGCTGCGGCCATCGCCGATCCGGTCGAAACGTTTATCGCGGCGCACTCGACCGTCTCGGTCGAACGCGCGGTGTTGCGGCTGCTCGGCGTCGACGGAATCACGGCCGAAGAAGTTCCGCTTCCCAATGCCGTAGTCGATTCGATTGCCGTAGACGCGCGCGGTCATGGGGCGGCGATTCCGTTCGGAAGGGCCCTTGCCGAGACCGGACTCGAGCCGCCGGCCCTCGCGCACGCGCTGACCTCGGGAGGGTGTACGCTCGAGCAGTTCGCGGAAACGCCGGAGAGCGCGGCTCGGGGCGCGCTGCGTCCGTACGTCGATGAAGCCCTCACTCGCATCACCGCGCGGCGCGCGGAACGCACCGAAGCGCTGGTGCGTCTTCCGCAGCTCCCGCCGCCGCTGCTCTACGTGATCGTCGCGAGCGGCAACATCTACGAAGACCGAACCGCTGCAGTCGCGGCCGCCGAGGCAGGCGCGCAGGTCATAGCGGTGATTCGTTCCACCGGCCAGTCGCTGCTCGATTTCGTGCCCTACGGTCCGACGACCGAAGGCTTCGGCGGCACCTATGCGACGCAAGCGAACTTCGCGATCATGCGCACAGCACTCGACGAGATCGGCGAGCGGCTCGGCCGCTACGTCATGCTCACGAACTACGCCAGCGGTCTCTGCATGCCGGAGATCGCGGTAATGGCCGCGCTCGAGCGCCTCGACATGCTGCTCAACGACTCGATGTACGGAATCCTCTTCCGCGACATCAACATGAAGCGCACCTTCGTCGACCAGCACTTCAGCCGTATGCTCAACGCCTACTCCGGAATCATCATCAATACCGGCGAAGACAACTATCTCACGACCGCCGATGCAGTCGATCAGGCTCCGGCCGTTTTAGCGTCGCAGTTCATTAACGAAGAGTTCGCGCATCGCGCCGGTCTGCCCGACGCCCAGATCGGTCTAGGTGACGCGTACGAGATCAATCCGGATCTGGAGGACAGCTTTCTCTATCAGGTCGCGCAGGCGCAGCTCGCACGCGAGATCTTCCCAGAGGCTTCGCTCAAATACATGCCGCCGACCAAACACATGACCGGCGACGTCTTCAAAGGCCACCTGATCGACGCGATGTTCAACCTGACCTCGGTGATGACGCGTCAGAGCATCCATCTCTGCGGGATGCTGACCGAAGCGATTCATACGCCGTTTTTGGGGGACCGGGCGCTCGCGCTGGAAAATGCGCGCTACGTCATGAACACCGCGCGCCATTTCGGCGACGAAATGGTGCCGCGGCCCGGTGGAGCGATAGAGCTGCGAGCGCAGGACGTTCTGAACGGCTGCGAGGCGCTGCTCGAACGCGTCGCCGCGGCGGGGTTGATGCACGCAATCGAGGCGGCAACCTTTGCCGACGTTTCGCGAGCACCCGAGGGCGGACGAGGCTTCGACGGCGTCTTCGCGCGGGCCGCCGATTACTACAATCCCTTCGAAGAGGCGCTCGCGCCGGCGGCGGTTCGAGCGTGACGAAGCTCGTCAAACCTTACGGCGACACGCAGAACGACGGCAAAGTTCAACTTTCGTTCACGTTGCCCGTGGAATGGAGCGAGGCGGCCGACGAAGCCGCGCGCCAGCTCGCGGGGAAGATGGGTTTCTCCGAAGTGCAAGTCGTCGACGGCCGGCGGATCGCCTCGGGCTTCTCGTTCTTCGTTCTCTACGCGAGCACGCCGCAAGGCATTGACGTCGAGACGATCCACGCGCCTTCGGTACGGGCGAGCGCGATGTCGATGGAAGAGATCGATGCCTTCGTTACCGAGCGGATCGGGCGAAAGGTTCGCGTCGCCGGCGCTTGCATCGGTACCGACGCGCACACCGTCGGGATCGACGCGATTCTCAACATGAAGGGATACAAGGGCGATTACGGTCTCGAGCGCTATCACACGTTCGAGACGTTCAATCTCGGCAGTCAAGTCGCAGTCGACGAGCTGGTGCGCTACACGCAAGAGCATCGTATCGACGCACTGCTCGCCTCGCAGGTCGTAACGCAGAAGGGAAGCGACGTCAAGAATTTTACCGCGCTGAGCGAACTGCTGGAGGCGCAGGGATTGCGCGACCGCGTCGTCCTCATCTGTGGCGGGCCGCGCGTGACGAACCTCCTGGCCAGCGAACTCGGCTACGACGCCGGCTTCGGTCGCGGCACGCTGCCGAGCGAAGTCGCATCCTTCATTGCGCTCACGCTTGCGGAGCGCCTCCGCCACGCTGTCCGTTAAAGACGTACGAACGTTGCGCAAGACTGCTCTCGTTACCGGAATCACGGGTCAAGACGGCTCGTATCTCGCCGAGTTCCTGCTGAAGAAGGGGTATCGCGTCGTCGGGATGACGCGCCGTACGAGCACCGAGGTGCACGAACGGATCGAGCACATCGTCGACGACGTGGAGATCCTCTCGGGCGACCTCCTCGATCAGAGCTCGATCACCTCGATCGTCGACGCGGTCGCGCCCGACGAAATTTACAATCTTGCGGCGCAGTCGTTCGTGCCGGCCTCGTGGAGCCAGCCGGTGCTGACCGGCGAGTTCACCGCACTCGGCGTGACGCGCGTTCTCGAAGCGGTCCGTCAGGTGAATCCGGCGATTCGTTTCTACCAGGCGTCGAGCTCGGAGATGTTCGGCAAAGTCGTCGAGACGCCGCAAACCGAGACGACGCCGTTCTATCCGCGCAGCCCCTACGGCGTCGCAAAGGTGTACGGGCATTGGATTACCGTGAACTATCGCGAGTCGTACGGGCTCTACGCCTGCAGCGGAATCTGCTTCAATCACGAATCGCCACGTCGGGGCAAGGAGTTCGTCACGCGTAAGATCTCCGATGGGGTCGCGCGGATTAAGCTCGGGCTGGCCAAGGAGCTCCGGTTGGGAAATCTCGACGCGCATCGCGATTGGGGATTCGCCGGTGACTACGTGCACGCGATGTGGCTGATGCTCCAGCAGCCCGCTCCCGACGATTACGTGATCGCGACCGGCCGATCGCACAGCGTCCGCGATTTCGTTCGGATCGCTTTTGAAGCGGCCGGCCTGGGCTCGTTCGAACCGTACGTAACGATCGATCCGCGCTTCGTGCGTCCGGCCGAGGTCGATCATCTCATCGGCGACGCGAGCAAAGCGAAGTCGCAGCTCGGATGGGAGCCCGAGGTGGATTTCGAGCGGCTCGTCGCGATGATGGTCGAATCGGACATTAAACGATGCGAGCGCTCGTAACCGGTGCGAGCGGTTTCGTCGGCAAGCATCTCGTCGACGCGCTGCGACGCGATGGCGCGCAGGTCTTCCCCTGCGGCGGTCCGCACGATGCCGATACGGAGCTTATCGTCGATCTTGGGCGCCCCGAGACGATACGCGCGGCGCTCGACGCCGCGCGGCCGAGCGTCGTCTTCCATCTTGCCGCGCAGAGCTTCGTTCCCGAGTCGCTCGCGGCACCGATCGAAACCTACGAGATCAACGCCCTCGGTACGGCGCGCTTGGCGGACGCCGTGCGCGCCTGCGACGGCGCGCCGCCGCGCGTCGTCTTTGCGAGCTCGGCCGAAGTCTACGGCGTGCGCGGGGCCGATGAGTACCCGCTGCGCGAATCGCTCGATCTGCGGCCGCGCAATCCATACGGCGCGAGCAAGGCTGCGGCGGAGATGATGCTGCTCGCACAAGCCCGCAGCTTCGGCCTCGACGTGGTCGTCGCGCGCGTCTTCAACACGATTGGCCCCGGCCAGACCGAGCGCTTCGTCACCGTCTCCTTTGCGACGCAGTTAGCGCGCATCGCCGCCGGCGGCACTCCGCGGCTGCTCGTCGGGAACTTGCGCGCGGCACGAGATTTTCTCGACGTGCGCGACGTCGTCAAGGCCTACATCGAGCTCGCGCGGCGCGGCGAGCCGGGAGAAATCTACAACGTGTGCAGCGGAGGGGCGATCGCGATTCGCGACGTGCTGCGCGAGCTGATCGCGATCGCGGGCGTGCCGGTCGAAGTCCGCGAAGATCCGGCCCGCGTTCGCGCGTCGGAGGTACCGCTCTCGGTCGGCGATCCGCAGAAGCTGCGAGCGCGCACGGGCTGGGTGCCGCAGATCCCGCTGCAGCGTTGCCTGCGCGACGTCTTCGAAGCGGCGCGCGAACGGGTCGCCTTGGAGGCCGCCTCGTGAGCTTGCAAACTTTGCTCTTCAAGAACCGCGGGCTGCTCTTGAGTCTGCCGGCCGGGATCCTCGCGCTCTTCGGGCGCCCCAGCGCTCGAAGCGTCGCAACGGGCGTTCCGATCGCGATCGCCGGCGAGCTGATCCGTTGCTGGGCGGTAGGATACGCCGGCGCGACCACGCGACACGATGCGGTCACCGCACCCGAGCTCGTTACGGCCGGTCCGTATGGATTCGTCCGCAACCCGCTCTATCTCGGCAACTTCGTTACGGCCGCGGGCTACGCGATCGCGTTCACCGGCAAGAACTCGCCGCTCGCGCGCTGCGCGCTGGTCGGCGGGTCGCTCGGCGTCATGGCCGCGCTTTACGCGGCCATCGTGCCGCACGAAGAGGCCTTCCTGCGATCTGAGTTCGGCGAAACCTTCGACCAGTATTGCGAGCGCGTGCCGCGGATCGTTCCGCAGCCCGATCCGATGCCCGACGGCAACGGCGAGTGGCACGCCGAGACGCTCTTGACGGCCGAGAGCAAGACGTTCGCGCTATTCGGAGCGATGCTCGCCATCCTCGCAGTGCGCGCGGGCCGCGGGTAAGGCGGCTCGTGCCGGTGCGCCGTCATCTCACCATCGCGCTGATCGCGTCGGCCTTCGTTGCGGTGCTGGAGTTCTGGGGCGGCGCGGTCTCGCATAGTTTGGCGCTGACGACCGATGCCGTGCACGTCTGCACCGACGTTCTGGCGGTGGCCCTCGCGCTGCTCGCCGCGATCGGTGCGGCGCGTCCCCCGGACCGCCGGCGCACGTTCGGGTACGGACGCATCGAGGTGCTCGGCGCGCTCCTCAACGGAACGCTCCTGCTCGTGGCGACGCTGGCGATCGTCTACGAAGCCGCGCGCCGTTTCGCCAATCCGGTCGAGCCCACGGCCGCGTTGATGACGGTGGTCGCCGCAGCCGGACTCGCCGTCAACGGCGCGGTCGGCCTGCTCTTGCGCAACGACGGCAAGCGCGATCTCAACGTACGGGCGGTGCTCTTTCACGTCGCGGGCGACGCGCTCGGCGCAAGCGCGGTGATTCTCGGGGGCGTCGCGATCGCGCTCACGCACGTGGCGTGGATCGATCCGCTGCTCTCGCTTTTCGTTGCCGCGATCATCGTTTTCGGCGTCGTGCGGGTTCTGCGCGACGCGACGGACGTGTTGCTCGAAAGCGTTCCCGGCGACGTCGACTCCGGAAATCTCGAGCAGCATATCGCGGAAATTCGCGGCGTCACGGGGGTCCACGACCTGCACGTTTGGTCGATCGGCAGTGGTTCGCGCGCGCTCTCCGCCCACGTGTTGCTCGACGACCGCCGCCTCAGCGAAGCCTCCGAGGTGTTGCACGAGATCACCGATTGCGTGAAGGCGCACTTCAGCATCGCGCACGTCACGGTTCAGTTCGAGTGCGAGCGTTGCCCGGTCGCGGTGCGGCATTGAACGATCGCCGCGCGCTCGTTCTCGCTCTGCTCGCCATAGCCGGCTGTTCGGGCGGAGGCTCCTCCGGCGCGGCATCGGTACCGCCGGTTCGCGGTACTCCCGGTCCGCCGCCGCAATCGACGCCGCCGCCACGCGTGGTGCGTGCGCACATCAAACATATCGTCATCGTGGTGCAGGAGAATCGCAGCTTCGACAATCTCTTTCACGGTTTCAAAGGCGCCCACTACGCGACGTACGGATATCTGCACGACGGCACGAAGGTTGCGCTGCAGCCGACGACGCTGCGCTCCCACGACATCGATCACTTTTGGCGCAACGGGATCGGCGATTGGGATAACGGCAAGATGGATGGGTTCGATCTCAACGGACTCGGCAGCGGCGGCAACGCCGGGCGCTATGCGTACCAGTACGTCGATCGGCGTCACATCGAACCGTACTGGAGCATGGCCCAGCAATACGCGCTCGCCGACAACATGTTCCCCACGATGTTCGGAGGCAGCTTTACCGCGCATCTCGACCTTATAGCCGGAACGACGAACCTGCACGCGGGTTCCGCGGAGGTCGACTTTCCGCTCCACGAGCCGTGGGGATGCGACGCCCCCGGCGGAACCCAGACCTCGCTGCTCGATACGTCGCGCGGCGAGTCGTGGGGCGACGGCCCCTTTCCGTGCTTTACCGGGTTTGCAACGCTCGCGGATCTGCTCGACCGCGCCCGCGTTTCGTGGGCCTATTACGCGCCGAGCGTCGGCGGTCCGAACCTCGGCGGCCATGTCTGGTCGGAGTTCGACGCGATCGAACCGGTGAGGCGCGGGCCGGATTGGGGGCGCGACGTGATCTCGCCGCCGAGCCGGGTGCTCGAGGACGTGAGTGCGGGCAGACTTCCCAGCGTCGCGTGGGTAATTCCGAATTTCGCGGATTCGGATCACGCGACCGAGGGCCCCGACGACGGTCCCTCTTGGGTGGCGAGCATCGTCAACGCCGTCGGTGAATCGTCGTACTGGAACTCGACGGCAATCGTCGTGCTCTGGGACGACTGGGGCGGCTGGTACGACAGCGTCGCTCCACCGCAGCTCGATTTTCGAGGCTTGGGAATCCGCGTGCCGTGCATCGTGATCTCGGCGTACGCGCGTAAAAGCTACGTTTCTCATACCGAGTACGAATTCGGAAGCGTCCTGCAACTCGTCGAAGAGGCCTTCGCGCTGCCCCCGCTGTCGTCGCTCGGATTCGGCAGCGGGTATACCGACGAGCGAGCGTACGGCATCACCGACGTCTTCGATTTCAAGCAACCGGCACGCACGTTCCGTCCGATCGCGACTCGTCGTTCGCGTGCGTATTTTCTCACCGAAAAGAGCTCGGAGCTGCCGCCCGACAGCGAGTAAACCGCAGGGTGGCCGTTGCCCGCCGCGAATCGAGCGACTCCTATGATGACGAACTCAAAGGCCGTTATACTCGCAATAGCGCGGACGCCGTTCGGCAAGTTGGGGGGAGCGCTCGCTCCGCTCTCGGCAACCACGCTCGGCGCGGTCGCCCTGACCGGCGCGATCGAACGCTCGAAGATCGACCCGTCGGAGATCGAACACGTGACGTTCGGCGAAGTCTTGCAGGCCGGCGTCGGTCAGAATCCCGCGCGCCAAGTCGTCTTTAAGTCGGGGCTCGCCAAGACGGTGACGGCCGATACCGTCAATAAGGTTTGCGCGTCGGGTCTGCTCGCGATCGTCAACGCCATGCGTTCGATCAATGCCGGAGCGAACGTCCTCGTTGCCGCCGGCGGCATGGAGTCGATGTCGAACGCGCCGTATCTGCTGCGCGACGCGCGTTACGGATACCGCTTTGGCGACGGCACGATCGTCGATGCGATGATCTACGATGGCCTGTGGGATCAGTATTTTCCGATGACGATGGCGACGCAGGGAAGCAAGGTCGCCACCGAGCTCGGTCTGACGCGCGAAGAGCAAGATCGCTTTGCCTACGAAAGCCACCGCCGCGCCGGTGCGGCGCACGCGGCTGGACACTTCTCCGACGAGATCGTTCCGGTCAAGGTCGCCGCCAAAGCCAAGGACAAGGTCGTCGTCGATCGGCTTCCCGTGCAAGGTAGAGCGCGCGTCCCCGCCGCGGTGGGCGGCGCGCATGAGGTTTGGGAACACGAGCCGTCGGGTGAGTTTACGCTCGACTATCCGTCGTACGCGCCCTTCGTTACCGGCGATCAACCGCACGTCGTCGTCGATCGCGACGAGGCCGTGCGCGGCGACGCCAGCCTCGAAGCGATGGCGAAGCTGCGGCCGCTCGAACGCAACGGGACGGTAACCGCCGGCAACGCGCCGGGCGTCAACGATGGCGCCGCGGCGATGATCGTTGCCGATGCCGAGTATGCCGCGCAACGTGGCTACGAGCCGCTGGCGACGATCGTCGATCACGCGACGATCGCATGGGACTCGCCGTACATCGCGTTGACGCCGGCGATGGCGGCGCGCAAGCTGCTCGATCGCACCGGGTTGCAGCCCAGCGATATCGCGGTCTGGGAGATCAACGAAGCCTTCGCCGCCGTGGCGATCACCGCGGCGCGACGGCTCGGACTCGAAGAGGGATTGATTAATACCTGGGGCGGCGCGGTGGCAATGGGCCATCCGATCGGCGCTTCGGGCACGCGCATCGCCGCTACGGTCATCAATCAGCTTCGCAAGCGAGGCGGAGGTCTGGGGATCGCGGCGATCTGTTCTGGGGGCGGCCAAGGCGACGCCATGCTCATCTCGGTGTGATTTTGTCCAGCTCTGCGTCAGCTCGGGCTTCATTTACCGCAGTAAACTTCGGCCCTCGCTTCCTTGATCTGAACAAAATCACTCCCGAGATCGCTTGAAGGACGTAGCGAGATGTTAGCGGCCCAACGCGGACAGTTCGAGTTGACCGACGAGCAGCGCGCCATCGGGGCGCTCGCGGCGGAGATCGCGCAGCGCGAGATCGCGCCGCACGTCGCGCAGTGGGATCGCGACCACATCTTTCCGCGCGAGCTGTACAAGAAGCTCACCGGCGCGGGCATCATGGGTATTCTGGTTCCCGAGCAGCACGGTGGCGCCGGCGCCGATTACCTCTCGTATGCGCTGGCGATCGAAGAGCTCGCGCGGGTTGACGCCGGAACGGCGGTGACCGTCTCGGTCCATTCGATGATCTGTTCGGCGATCTACCGGCTCGGAACGCCGGATCAAAAGGAGCGCTGGCTGCCACCGCTGGCGACCGGCGACGTCATTGCCGGATTCGCGCTGACCGAATCCGACGCGGGTTCGGATGCCGCGGCGCTTCGCGCGACCGCAAAGCGCTCGAACGCCGGGTACGTGCTGCAAGGAAGAAAGCAGTGGTGCACCTCGGGGAGCTACGCCGGGTTAATCATGGGCATGTTTCGCACCGGCGGCGCCGGCGCTCGCGGCGTCAGCGCCTTTTTAGTCGATGCGAACCTTCCCGGCATCACGATCGAGCGCGTAACCGAGAAGCTCGGCATCCATACGAGCAATACCGTCGATCTGGCATTCGACGGCGTCGAGGTGGCTCAAGACGCGCTCTTGGGCGAGGAGAACGCGGGATTCGGCAATGCGATGACGGCGTTGACGGCGGGGCGCATCGGAATCGCCGCGCAAGCGATCGGAATTCTCGCCGCCTGCCTCGACGAGTCGGTACAATTCGCCAAGGAGCGCATCGCCTTCGGTAAGCCGATCGGCGCGTTCGAAGGCATCTCGTTCAAGATCGCACAGATGGCGACCGATCTCGATGCCGCGCGGCTGCTCAACTATCGCGCGGCGGCGCTTGCCGATGCCGGCGAGAACTTCGGGATCGCGGCGAGTAAGGCGAAGTTCTTTGCCTCGACGGCCGCGCGCAAGCACGCGGCGGAGGCGCTGCAGATTCACGGCGGCTACGGCTATACGAGTGAGTTTGCGGTCGAACGTCATTACCGCGACGCCAAGATCACGGAGATCTACGAAGGCACCTCGGAGATCCAGCAAGTCATCATTGCCCGCTCGTTGCTGGGGCGCCTCGATTAGCTGCTAAGACGCCCTGCGACGAAACCGGCAAGGGGCGTCGCATCACCCTGCGCGAACCACGAGCCGCGATGAATCTCATGGAGTATCAGGGCAAGGAGCTCTTCAAGCGTTCGGGGATCGAAGTGCCCCGCGGTCACCACGCGCCGTCGCCGCGCGCCGTTGCGGAGTTCCTCGAGGGAAAGCTCGACCAATGGGTCGTGAAGGCGCAAGTCTTGATGGGCGGGCGCGGCAAGGCCGGTAAGATCAAGATGGCGACCGGCGCAGAACAAGGACGCGCCGTTGCGCAAGAGATCATGGCGACGCCGATGCCCCCGAACCGGCAGAACCCGCTCGGCGAACCGATTAAATCGCTGCTCGTCGAAGAGCGTCTTGAAATTGCGAAAGAAGCCTACTGCGCCATCACGATCGACCGCGCCGCGCGTAAGCCGGTAATCATGGTCAGCCGCTTCGGCGGCATGGAGATCGAAGAGGTCGCGGAGCACCATCCCGAATCGATCGCGAAATTTTTCGTCGACACCACGATCGGCTACTCGCCGTTCATCGGTCGTGAGCTTGCGTTTGCCGCGCAGCTCGATCCCGGATATCGCAAGCATCTTCCGCCGATCGCGGGCGCCCTTTACGATCTGTTCTTCCGGTACGGAGCGAAGCTGGTCGAGATCAATCCGCTGGCGCTCACGACCGACGGTCGGGTTATCGCCTCGGATGCGAAGGTCGAGCTCGACGACGACGCGCTCTTTCGCCATCCCGAGTTCGACGTATGGCGCACGGCGCTGCCGCTCGACGAGGACGAAATGCTCGCCGCCAACGCCGGCGTCGGCATTCGCAACTTTCGCCGCTTCCCCGGACGCGTCGGTACGATGGCAAACGGCGCGGGGCTTGCGATGGCGACGATGGACGCGGTCGCCAACGCAGGTGGCGAGATCGCCGATTTCCTCGACGTCGGCGGCGGTGCGAACGCGGAGCGCGTGCGCAACTGTTACGAACTGGTCGTCAACAACACCGGTGCCACGGTTTTTTTCGTCAATATATTCGGCGGAATCACCCGCGGCGACGAGGTCGCGCGCGGAATCGTGCAGGCACTCGAGCAGACTTCCTCGCGAAAGATTCCGCTCGTCATCCGGCTGACCGGTACGAACGAAGAAGAAGGACGCCGCATTCTGAGCGCCGCGGGAATGACGCCGGTCGAGACGATGGACGAAGGCGCGCGCAAAGCCGTCGCCCTCTCGCAAGGAGCGTAAACGTGTCGATCTTTCTCGACAAGAACAGCAAGGTGATCGTGCAGGGCATCACCGGGGCGGAGGGTTCGTACCATACCGAGCGGATGCACCGCTACGGCACGAATTTGGTCGGCGGCGTCACACCCGGTAAGGGGGGACAGAAGACGCCGCAGGGCCTTCCGGTCTTCAATACGGTTCGAGATGCCGTCGATGCTACCGGCGCGACCCACACGTGCATCTTCGTTCCGCCGCCATTTGCGGCCGACGCGCTCTACGAAGCCTATGATGCCGGCATCACCTTTGCCGTCTGCATCACCGAAGGCGTCCCGGTCCACGACACCCTGAAGGTCGTCGGCGCCACCTCGGGCATGCGCATCATCGGTCCGAACTGTCCCGGTCTCGTCTCCCCGGGCAAGGCCCTCGTCGGCATCATGCCGGGCCACATCTTCAAAGAGGGAGGCGTCGGGGTCGTCTCGCGGTCGGGGACGTTGACCTACGAGGTCGTCGACCTCCTCACGCGGGCAGGCCTTGGCCAATCGACCTGCATCGGCGTTGGGGGCGACCCGATCATCGGGACGACCTTCGTCGAATGCTTGCGCGAATTCAAGAACGACCAGCAGACCAAAGCGATCGTCATCTGCGGGGAGATCGGCGGCTCCGACGAGGAAGAGGCTGCGGCCTTCATCGCCGAGCATCTCCCCGAGACCCCCGTGGTCGCCTTCATCGGGGGCCGCAACGCGCCGCCGGGGAAGTCGCTCGGCCACGCGGGAGCGATCATCTCAGGGGCATTTGGAACCCCTCAGAGCAAAATCAAAGCCTTCCAGGCCGCCGGCGTACCGGTCGCCGAACGGCCCTCCGAGATCCCCGCCCTGGTCGGCGAGCGCCTGGCCGTCCGAGCCTAGCCCCAGCCCGGCCAGAATGCCTGGCAGGGGAAGCGATCTCGAGGGCACTTCGTCTTAAGGCTCTCTAAAGGAACCGACCCTTTCCTGAGCAAATGCTCGGAGACGTGGGTCACTCTTCCAATCCCCGGCCGAATACGGCGTGGGGGCGGCAGAGCGGCTCCGCTTTTGACAACTTAAAATCGATAGAGGGTACACGAACATGAGTTCACACAGAACCCTCCGTCACGCGGTCACCGCCGCGACGCTATTGGTGGCATTCCTAAGCCAGGGAACATGGGCACTGGCTGGAGTCACCGGTAATATCGCGGGAACGGTTAAGGACTCGAGTGGCGCACCGATTGCCGGCGTAAGTCTTCAGGCAGTCGCCGCCTCAGGGGTCCAGACCACCACGACGGACGCGGGAGGCCATTTCATTATCCTCTCGCTCAACCCTGATACGTACACCATCAATTTAACCAAAAGCGGGTATCAGGATATCTCGTTCCCGGGCGTCACGGTCTTTGCCGACCAGACGCAACAACTCTCGCTGACCATGAGCAAAACGCTCAAGGTCATTGCGCACGTTACGTCGCAAGCTGGCGCCGCGCTGGTTAAGTCCGGTATCAGCAGCGACCTCTATCAGGTCAACGCCGCTCAGATCCAGGCCTCGACGGCCGTCGGCGGCGGCGGTAACCTGAACAGCATCTACTCGGCGATCGCCACGACGCCGGGTTTGATCGTTGGAACCGGCGGCATGGGCTGGAATCAGCCCGTCGTCATTCACGGCTCGAACCCATTCTTCAGCGGGTTCGAGTACGACGGTATTCCCGTCAACCGTGCGTTCGATAACTACACGTCTTCGACTGGGTCGAGCCTCGGCTTGCAGCAGCTCGAAGTCTACACCGGCGGCGGTCCGTCGGCGATCGCTTCGAACGGCGTCTCCGGTTTCATCAACCAGGTCATCAAGACCGGTACCTTCCCGGGCTACGCCAACATCAACGGCGGCCTCGGAACGAACGCCTTCTACCACCAGTTCGGAGTAGAGGCGGGCGGATCGACTCCAGACCGGAACTTCTCGTACTACGTCGGTCTGAGCGGTTACAACCAAGCCTTCAACTATCTCTCGCAAAACAACGGCGGAAATATCGCCAACTACGGATCGGCCTTCTCGAATTATAGCGGGCTCGGTACGATCCCGTTCGTCTTCGGTTTCGGCGGCAACCCGTTCAGCACGGGCGCCTTCGGCGCTTGCGGCTCGAACGATCTTCAGAGCACGGCCACCGAGTTCAACCCGTTCTTTGACACTTGGCTCTCGAAGCAGTACGGTCTGCCGTCCAGCGCGATCGTGTTCGACAGCTACCTCAAAGCGCCGGGCGGAGATCTCGCTCCGGGCTGTTTGATTCCGTTCAACGGGCTCTTCGGATCTCTGAACTTCATAACCGACCGCGAAAATGTGGTCAACCTGCACATGGGAATCCCGCGCCATAACGGCCTGCGCGATGACATTCAGCTTCTCTGGAGCGGCTCCGCGCTGAAGTCGTACGCCGACTCAGCGCCCAACGACGCCGGACCGGGAGCGACGAACTTCGGGCTTGCCAAGGTCGGATGGTACGGTTACTCGCCGCAGGGCCTCGGAATCTCCGGTCCCTATCGCGCGCAGTACACGGACGCCATCACCTACAACCTCCCCTTCGGCTCGCGCGTCGCAAGTTGCTCGACGGTCAGTACGACGGGCCTCTGCACCTCCGGCCTGTCGATTGCGCCGACACAGGTCTACGCGCAGCCGAACAGCCCGTCGCACTCGTTCGACGGCACGATTCCGGATAATCTCTCCGACCTCTCCAACAACGATACCGGCATCGTGAAGATGCAATACACGCACGCGCTCGATCCGCGGTCTTTCGTCCGAGTGTACGCGTACACGTTCTTCTCGGATTGGACCCTCGACGGTCCGATCTCCGGCTCGAGTCCGCTTGCATTCGAGTATCCGTACAGCGGCGTCGCGCCGGCCTACGATCTGATCACGCATACCTCCGGCGGACAATTGCAGTACACGAATCAGATCAACGACCAGAACCTCATCCAGTTCACCGGTAACTACACCCAAGCGAACGTCGTCCGCTTCAACAATACGGGTTACGACGCGGGTGCCTCACCGATCGGCTATATCTCGGAGGCCAACGGCGTTTACTCGTGCTGGGATCCGTTGACCGGTGCCCCGTCTGCCAACGGGTGCATCAGCGGATACAAGAGCAACGCGGCTACCGGCCCGGGCGGGTCGATCTGCGGAACGCTGCCGACGTGCTTCGCGCCTCCCGGAACGCCGGCGGCCAGGGCCGGAGCCCAGTGGGCGACGCTCTGGAACGGTAATGCTTCCGGTACGTACAACCTCGTGAAGCCGCAGCTCTATAACTTGGCGCTCTCCGATCAGCTGCGCCCCAACGACAAGTGGCTCTTCGACCTGGCGATGCGCTACGACAACTTCACCTACAATCTGCCGGAGGGCACCAGCCAGGCGCAGAATCCGTTCTACGCGCAGATCATCAACGATTACGTCTGCTACAACTACAGCACGGGTCAGGTCCTCAACAACCCGCTGAACGCCGGCGTTCCGCCGCCGCCTGCGGCTTCGTTGATCGACGGCCCCTGCCCGACGGGCTACCAGCATCCGGGCTCGACGAGCAAGCCCTTCACGCTGAACTACCAGAGCGCGTACACCCAGACGTATTGGGAGCCGCGCGTTTCGGGCACGTACACGCAGTCGCCCGACACGGTCTGGCGCTTCTCGGCCGGTCGTTATGCGGAGCCGCCGATCTCGGCCTCCGTCGACTACCTCTACCGGGGCGGCAGTGCCGTGAACCTCTGGGCGAACTTCATGAACGCCGGCTTCTTGTCGCCGTTCCATCCCATCCCCGGCATGACGTCGGCGCAGTATAGCGCGTCGTACGAACATCACATGTCGGGAACGCAATGGAGCCTGAAGATCTCCCCGTTCTACAACATCACGTCGAACTGGGAACAGCAGTCCTTCATCGGCGCCGGCTTCGTCACGCAGATCCCGGTCGGCATTGGGCAATCGTACGGGTCTGAGCTCGCGCTCAACTACGGCGATTTCAGCCGCAACGGCTGGTCGGGTACGCTAGCCTTGACCTACACTGAATCGCAGGTCAAGTTCCAGAACCTGCTCGGACAGAGCCAGATCGCCGTCGTTAACCAGGCCATCGCGAACTATAACCAGCTCACGAAGGCCGGCGGCGGATCGCAATGCTACGGAGGCGCGAGCCTCGGCGGCGGAACGTTCGGCACGCCGGTTCCCTGCAGCAAGTCTGGTGCGATCTACAACATGTACTACAACAAGCCGATGCAGGGCTTCCTCGATCCAAATGGCTGGTATCCGCAAGGTCAGTTGGCACTCGGTGTGAGCGGTGTCAACAACACTCCGGGCTACTACAACACGCCATGGGTTGCCACGATTCTGGCCAACTGGCGTCACGATAAGCTGGCGATCACGCCGAGCCTTCAGTTCGAGTCGGGCGCTCCCTACGGAAGCCCGCTCGACGTGATCGGCAACGATCCCCGTACTTGCACCAACAACCAAGGCATGGACGGAATCTCCGACAACTCGCACTTCGGTCAGCCGGGCAGTGCTAACTGGTGCGATTACCGGACGATCGTAAGTGCTTCGGCGCAGACCGAAAGCAAGTACGCCGCCCCCGGTTACCTCTACATACCGAACCCGCAGACGGGGTCGTTTACATCGCTCGGTCAGTTTACCGAACCGAATATCGTGATCGGTAACCTGCAAGCGACGTACGACGTTTCGCCGCGGATCAAGTTGCAGTTGACCGGTGCCGGCATCTTCCACGCATGTTGGGGTGGAACGGCGGAACCCTGGACCTCGAGCACCGGCTTCCCAGCCGGCGGCGCGGTCTGCGGTTACTTCCCGAACGGGTTCTACACCGCGAACTCCTTCAACGGCACGAGCCCGTACGACAAGCACGCGAACCCGACGCCGATGGCGTGGGAGACGCAGTCCTACCTACCCAAGAGCAACAACACGAGTGGTGGATACCTACCGTTCAATCTCTTCATAACCGCGCAGTTGCGGCTCTAGTAAGAGAAACCGGATCCATCGTGAGAAGGGCCTGCTCCGGCAGGCCCTTCTTTTTATACTGAGAATCGAAACCCACACATAGCAATGCCTAGGCTCGTGCCGGCACTCGTTGCCGCTTTTCTCTTATCGCTCGTCTTTTCGCCGACGCTCGTTGGCGCGTCCGCATCCGGCGCGGCGACCGCTGCTCTGCCCTCTCCGGTACCAACGAAGCCCCCGCAGATATACTACGTCATTACGCGTCCGATCTGCGCGCAGCTCCAGCACACGATCGCGCCGGCGGTCGGCATGCTTCTGCAAGACGACCAAGACATCGCGAAGAGTCCACCGATTTTCAACCAGTACATTCAGAACGCGTTCTTAAGCGCCGATCCCAAGTCGGCATACGATTCGACCAACTACAGCTCGGCTGGGCGGGATATGGCGCTGCAGCGGATGGAACAGCTCGTCCCCAGCTTGGCGCAGAACGTCATCGGCGTCCAAAAGCTGCTAGAGAACCTTTCGAGGCCGACAGGCGATGCCGCCGACGACCAGCGATTGAAGAGCATTCGGGAAGAGCTGCTCAAGGCGGTTGCTATGCAGAGCGTCTCGCTCGATCTTATCAACGGATTCGTCCAGACCCAGCAACTCGGCGACATCCAGCACGCCGGCGAGGAGTACCTCTCCTCGATTAACGGCACGGGAACGACGGGGGGCGCGACTCCGGCGCCCAACGGCGGCCTCGCTGCGCAGCAGGATCCAAACTCACCGGGACTCCCGCCGAATCCGTACCAGGTCGACGTCGCCGCGATGCCGGGCTTGAGCATCGGATACAATCCCGTGTCGCGCGTCGTGAGCGTGCTCGGTTCGGTGCAAGAGGAGACGGCGAATCGCGAGAAAGAGCTTGCGAAATCGGTCGGCTCGGTGGCGGCGCTCTGCGGCGTCGACTTGAATCGCTCCCATTGAGGTACGTGCCATGAAGAAACTCGAAGCATTCCTTTGCGCCGCCGTGCTCGCCGGGATCTGTGCGAGCGGAACGGCGCTCGCCGACGCGACCGCCTCGCCGTCGTCGACGGCCCGCACGCTCGTCTACAGCTTTACGTTCAACGTGCAGCAGAGCGGCGAGGTCACCAACGACCCCGGCACCTCCGGCGCCCACGATTATTCGGGCAATCTCAACGATTCGGGCACGATGACGGTCAACGTCCAGCGGGAGCAGCAGGACCGCGGCCTCATACTGACCATCAGCGAGCACGGCTTATACGGTCGCAACGCGGGCGCCGCGACGTGCGTCGTCTACGGCAACACGAATATCATCTGCGATCCAAATGCGACCGTCAACACGGAGGAGTACACGCTCTTGCGTTTCCTCGGTCCGACTTTCATCGATCCTGCGCAGATCGACGAAAAGCAGCATTGGAAGATCGAGACCAGCGACCCAACGATCGACCTTTTGGCGAACTACCGAATTGAGAGCAATGCCAACGGAGTAATGCAGATCAGCGAGACGCGCAACGTTACGCATCGAGAGGCGGGCGAACGCCGCTCGAACGTTCAGACGAAGATCGTCTACGATTTCAACAAGCTGGTGCCGACGAGCGTCGACGAGTACAACATCGAACGACAATACGGCGGCAGCGAAGCGACCGGGACCTCGACGTTTCAGACGACGCTGAAACTCGTCTCCGACACGATGGCAAAACCATAGCCCAGTACGGCTACCAATGCGAGGATTGCGAGATCGCAATCTTTCCGACGACGACCCGCGCCGAGCTCGCGTGGCTTAAGGACCGAGTGCACGTCGCACGCGAGGTCGCACGCCACTCAACCAACGGGTTGGACTCGTGGATGATGGAAGGGCTCGCGTTCCTCGACGAACACCAGGACCACGCGATCGTCCTAGTCTCCCGCCGCTGAGCTGAGCAGACCCCTCCCTCCCGTCATCCTGACCCGTCGACTCGCTGCGCTCGCTCAGGACTGTGCTTCGGGCAGGCGCTAAGGAAGCCGGGGCAAGCCCCGGCTTCTTGTCATCCTAAGCGGAATCGAAGGATTAGAGGGGGATGCGGAGGTGTTCGCCGGGCTGGAGCGTGCCCGAATGGAGATGATTCGCGTCGCTGATGCGGTCGACGATCTCCTGGACGTCGGCGGTCGGACCCGCGTGGGCCGCCGCGATTGACCAAAGCGAATCGCCTGGCTGGACGGTCACGCTGACGTAGCGCTGAGCCGTGGCGGCGTAGAGTCGTACGCTCGAGAGCGTCGGAAGCGCCACCATGAGCGCGAGCGCCGCGAGCGCGATGGCCGGCATCAGCGAGAACCGTTTCCGTCGTACGATCATGTTGCTCTTATACCCCCTCTCACTATGCCCACATGTTGTGCCAAACGCCTGTTCGTCCCCTATATTTTAGCACGGGGCCGCCGGCGCTTGTCAAGGCGTTTCGAACGTATGTTTGCCTTGAATATCGATTTGTGATAGGGTTGTACCGGTCGCGAGTGCCATACGCTTGGCATTCTTGGTTGGAGGAACATGCCAAAAGAGACGATGGAAAAGCCGGCCACGGAACGGCAACGGCACATTCTGGAGGTCATTCGGACCTTTACTGCCGAGCACGGCTATCCGCCCTCGGTCCGAGAAATCGGCGAGCTGGTCGGTCTCTCCTCATCTTCGACGATACACGCTCACCTGAAGGCGCTCGAACGTCGCGGCCTGATCTCGCGAGATCCGACCAAGCCGCGCGCTCTTCGGTCGGGAAGCATGCCGGCAGTTGCCGACGCTCTGGTAATTCCGGTGCTCGGTCGCGTCGCCGCCGGCGTCCCCATCACGGCGCAGGAGGATATCGAAGGCGAGTTCGTGCTCCCCAACGCCTTCGTGCCGCGCGCTTCCGACGCGTTCATGCTGAGGGTTCAGGGCGACTCGATGGTCGAGGCGGCGATTCTCGACGGCGACCTCATCTTAGTACGCCCGCAGCGAAGCGCCGAAAACGGCGAGATCGTGGTCGCGATGCTCGAGGGCGAAGCTACGGTCAAACGCTTCTACCGAGAGGCCGGTAGAATCCGGCTCCAGCCGGAGAATCACGCGATGGCGCCAATCTACGCGAGCGATGTCGAGATCGTCGGTCGCGTCGAGGCCGTCGTCCGCCGCCTCTAGAGCCTTCCGCGCCTTCGAGGCGCGAGCGGTGCCGGTCATGCGCCGCGTCGGAGGGCTCCCGTTCGTCGTCGCCGTTCGTGAGGCGCTGCCATGGAGCTTCATCGGTCTGGCCACCGCGTTCGTGGCGATTTTGGCGATCGAACTCCGTTCCGGCATGCCGCAGAGCCTCTCGCTCGGGCTACGCGTCGCCTCGGCGCTCCTCCCGGCTTTTGGAATCATGGCTGCGACACTCGTCGTCGTGCTCCCATTGCGTTTTGCGCGGGCGACGCGGTACGGCGTGGCGCCTCTGCTCGCCGGAAGCATCGTCGGCTTCGTTCTCGCACTCCCGCGACCGTTCGGACCAGATCCGATCTCGTATCTGAGATTCCTCGGTCCGTCGGGACTCTTCATTGCGATCCTCACCTGCGGTGTCACCGGCGCGTGGATCGCCGCAGCCCGGCGCCGACTGCCGGCGATACCGGCGGATTACGCGGGTGCACTGCTTGCGATCGGCACGTTTGCGGCGCTCGCCGCGTTGCACGTCTCGCTGGCGGCGACGATCGCCGCTGCAATGCATCCCATTGCGCGGCTGGGCGACACGTATTTCGCGCTGATCGTCATCGTCGCGATCGAGACCATTCTCTGGACGGCGGGCGTTCACGGTCCGGCCATGCTTGCGGCAATCGTCACGCCCGTTTACCTCACGATGCAGATGCAGAACACGCACGCCTTTGCGCTGCATGCTCCGCTGCCGTACGTCGTCGTGGTCTCGCTCTTTCTCTTCGTCTTTCCGGGCGGAGCGGGCGCAACGCTTCCGCTGGCCGGACTCCTGGCGATATCGCACGTCCCGCGGCTGCGCCGCGTTGGGCGCGCCACATTGATTCCCGCGTTCTTCAATTTGAACGAGCCGTTGTTATTCGCAGCTCCGGTCGTCTTCAATCCGCATTTGGTGCTGCCGTTCGTCGTCGCGCCGCTCGTCCTCGCCACCGTAACCTATGCTGCGGTTGCCCTCGGCTTCGTCTCTCGCGCGGCCTTCTACGTTCCGTCGTCGGTGCCGACGTTCGTCTCGACCTATCTCGCGACGCAGGACTTGCGCGCGGTCGCGCTGGCGGCGTTCAACGTCGCGCTCGCGACGGCCATTTGGTATCCGTTCGTGCGAGCATACGAGCGGCACGTTATCGAGGCGAGCGAGTGATCGCGAAGCTCTGCGAGCGTTTCGGCATTGACGGAAACCTGCGCGAGGCTGCGGTCGCTGCGTACGAGCGTACTTCGGGGCTGACGTACGACGCGCAGCGGCACGTCGCCGCCGCGGTGCTGCAGGCCTTTCTCGACGAGGGGATCGTCGAGAGCGACCTCGCCGGCTCTACCGGATACGGTTACGACGATGCCGCGCGCGCACGCTACGAGTCGCTGCTCGCGCGCGTGCTTGGAACGCAGCGCGCGCTCGCGCGCCTTTCGATCGTCAGCGGGACGCACGCCATCGTCGCAGCACTCGCCGCGTGTACGCCGCCGGGGCGAACGCTGCTCTCGATCTCCGGACGCCCCTACGATACCCTTCGCAATGCGATCTGCGAGGCACCGTTCTCGCTCGTTCGCCAAGGCGTCGCGTACCGCGAGATCGCGCTGGACGGCGACGGCAGCATCGATCTCAAAGCGCTGGAGGAAGAACTAGCGCGCGACCCCAACGCGACGATTTTCGTTCAGCGTTCGCGCGGGTACGCACCGCGCCGATCGCTCTCCGTCGCGGAGTGCGAACGCGCGATTCGCGGGGTCAAGCAGCTCGCGCCAAACGCAATCGTGCTGGTAGATAACTGTTACGGCGAGCTCGTCGAGGAGCGCGAGCCCTCGCATGCCGGCGCCGATCTCATCATGGGTTCGCTCATCAAGAATCTCGGCGGATCGCTCGCGCCGGCGGGCGCGTACGTCGCCGGACGTGCCGAGCTCGTCGAGCGCGTCGCGGCGCGTATCTACGCGCCCGGGCTCGGCGACGCACTCGGTCCGACGCTGGGGATGGGCCGTGCCCTCTGCCAGGGCCTCTTTCAAGCGCCGCTCGTCGTCGAGCAGTCTTTGCGCGGGCTCGACTTCATCGCCGCACTCTTCGAAGAGCTGGGCTATCACGTCGACCCGGCGCCCGGCGCTCGACGCACCGATATCGTGCAAGCGATCCGGCTGGGCACACCCGAGGCATTGGGCCGATTCGCCCAGGGGTTGCAGACCGCCATGCCGGTGAATGCGCGCTTCCGGCCGGAGCCGGGGCGCGTGCCCGGCTATGCGGAACCGGTGATCATGTCCTCGGGCGCGTTCGTGAACGGGGCGACCATCGAGCTCTCCTGTGACGCGCCGCTGAGAGCCCCGTTCGAGGTCTACGTGCAAGGTGGAGTGAGCGCGGCGCACGCCTATCTCGGCGCGCTCTTCGCGGCGCGGGCACTCGAAGGCGGCCCCCAAGGAGGCAGACGGAGCGGGTAGAGAAAGGCTGGCGGCCATGTACCTGCTCGAAGTGCTGAGCGGCCCGCTCGACGGAAAAACGTGGACGTTCGAGCGGGAGATCACCATCGGTCGGGACGACGAGCTCGCCGAAGCCTGTCTAGCCCTCGACCGGTACGTTTCCCGGCAGCACGCGCGCTTGCAGATCGAATCCGATGCGATCCGGCTCGTCGACCTGCGCAGCCGCAACGGAACGCGCCTGGCCGGCCAGACGGTCGTCGGCGCGGTTCCTCTGCCGGTCGGGGCGCCGTTCGTCGTCGGGCGCACGATCTTGCGGGTGACGCGCGCATAGCGCTTTCATGGAACACGTTGCAGACGTTGCGCGTGCGCGCGTGCTCTTCGCCGCGTCGCCGCGCCCGCTCGGGTTCGTGCCCACGATGGGCGCGCTCCACGATGGGCATCTCGAGCTCGTCGCGCACGCGCGCCGGCAATCGGCCTGCGTCGCGGTATCGATCTTCGTCAATCCGCTTCAGTTTGGCCCAACCGAGGATCTCGCTCGCTACCCACGCTACCCGGAAGCGGATCGCCAAAAGCTGGGCGCCGCAGGCGTCGACATCCTTTTCACGCCGGAGACGGCGGCAATGTACCGGCCCGGTTTCTCGACATCCGTCGATCCCGGGCCGATCGCGACCGTCTTCGAAGGCGCGGTGCGCCCGGGGCACTTTCGCGGTGTCGCGACCGTGATCGCGAAGCTGCTCAACATCGTGCGGCCCGGAGTGCTTTTTCTCGGACAGAAGGATGCGCAGCAGGCAGTGGTTCTTCGCAACATGATCGCCGATCTCGACTTCGGCGTGCAGCTTGAGATCGTGCCGACCGTGCGCGAACCCGACGGCTTGGCGATGTCGAGCCGCAACGTCTATCTCGACTCAGAGCAGCGCGCGCAGGCGCCGACGCTCCACCGGGCGCTCCTTGCAATGCGCGACGCGCTCGAGCGCGGCCGGCGCAGAGAGGACGCAATCGCGGCGGGCACCGCAGCCTTGAGCCCGTCGGCAGCGCTCGATTATCTCGACGTCGTCGACGGCGAGACGTTCGAGGCTCTCGAACGCCTGCGTACGCCGGCCTTCGTCATCGGCGCGGCGCGCTTCGGGACGACCCGCTTGATCGATAACCTTTGGGTGCGCTAGTGGACGGCGCACGTATCCTCTTAGGAGTGAGCGGCGGCATCGCGGCATATAAAGCCGCGGCGCTGACGAGCACGCTCGTCCAGCGGGGCGCGATCGTCGACGTGGTGATGACCGCCGGTGCCGAGCGTTTCATCACGCCGTTGACGTTTGCGTCGCTGACCGCGCGACCCGTCTACACGTCGCTCTGGGACGCGCCCGAACGAATCCCGCACATTCGCCTGGTGCGCGAGGCTGACGTCGCGCTGGTCGCGCCGGCGACCGCGAACCTGATCGCGAAGCTCGCGGCCGGAATCGCCGACGATCTGCTGACGACCGCGCTTCTCGCCGCACGCATTCCACGCATTCTCGCGCCCGCAATGAACGAAGCGATGTACGAAGAGGGCGTCACGCAGGCCAACCTCGCCGCGCTGCGCGCGCGCGGTTTCGAGTTGGTCGATCCGGAGCGGGGTTTTCTCGCGGAGCGCGAGAGCGGCGTCGGACGGCTCGCCGCCGAGGATCGCCTGATCGAGGCACTCGAGCGCGCCCTGCGGCGCCGGCGCTCGCTGCGCGGCAAGCGCGTTGCGATCACCGGTGGACCGACGCGCGAGCCGTTCGATCCGGTCCGTTTCTTGAGCAACGCCTCGACCGGAGCGACCGCGATCGCGCTCGCGCGCGAAGCCGCTCTGCGCGGCGCCGACGTAACGCTGCTTCTCGGTCCGACGCTGCTCGAACCGCCGGCCGGCGTCTCCGTCGTGCGCGTGACGACGGCGCAAGAGCTCCTTCGCGCCGCGCTCGAGCATGGCGTCGGTGCCGACCTGACGATTGCGACGGCGGCCGTCGCGGATTGGCGCCCGTCCGAACGGTCCGCATCGAAACTGCGCAAGAACTCACAAGAGCTGACGGTGCAACTCGAGCCGAACCCCGACGTGCTCGCAGCGCTCGGCGAGCGCAAGAGCTCGACCTTTTTGGTCGGCTTCGCCGCGGAGACCGACGAGCACGAGGCGCACGCGCGCGAGAAACTGCGTCGCAAGCATCTCGACGCGATCGCGGTCAACGACGTGCGCGACGAGCGCGGTTTCGGAACCGGCGAGAACGCGCTCGTGCTGCTCTGGGGCGAAGACGGCCGCCGCGATCTGGGCACCGCGCGCAAGGACGCGCTCGCCGCGCGCCTGCTCGATGCGATCGAAGAGTTAATGACATGCTCCTAGGAGCCTGTCGGACTTGGCCGCTTTCGCGGCTTCGGGCCGCCTTTTGCCCGAATACTTCGTTGCTCATCGGTCACGAAGCTACGGCTTCGCTCCCTCTTCGCGCCTCGTCTTCGAACAAAATTCGACACCGAATCCGCGAAAGGCCAAGCCCGACATGCTCCTAGCGATCGACGTCGGCAACACGGAAACGAAACTCGGCTGCTTTTCGGATGGAAAGCTGCGCCAGACGTGGCGAGTGACGACCGAGCGGCGGCGCACGCCCGACGAGTACGGCGTATTCTTTACGCAACTCTTCGCCACGAGCGAGCTCGAGCGCGGTGCGATCGACGCGGTCGTGATTGCGAGCGTCGTTCCGCAGCTCGACCCGGTGCTCGAGTCGGCATGCGTGCGTTTTTTCGGTACGGCGCCGCGTTTTTTTACGCCGCAGGCGCAGGGTTTGATCGAGGTCGTCACCGAGAATCCGTCGGAGGTCGGCGCCGATCTCGTCGCGGCGGCGGTCGGCGGAGTCGACCGCTTCGGCGCGCCGCTGATCGTCATTAGTTTCGGGACGGCAACCGTCTTCATCGCGATCTCGCGCGAGGGCAAATACTTGGGCGTGGCGATCGCGCCGGGAATCGCCGTCTCCGTCGACGCGTTGATCGGGCGTACCGCAAAGCTTCCGCAGATTGCGCTCGAAGCGCCGGGCTGCGCGATCGGGCGGAACACCGTAGAGGCGCTACAGAGCGGAATCGTTTTCGGCTTCACCGGTCAAACGGAGGCGATCGTCGCGCGGATTCGTGGCGAAATGGGCGTCGACGCAAAGGTCGTCGCGACCGGGGGACTCGCAGAAGTGGTCGCCAAGCAGACGCCCGTCATCGACGCGGTCGACCCCCACCTCAGCTTGGTGGGATTGGAGCTCTTTCACCGTAAACTCTAGCTGTATGGGATTCGCCCCGTTGAGGATCGGTCCGATCCAGGTTTGGCCGCCGCTGATTTTGGCGCCGATGTCCGGCGTGACGAATCGCACCATGCGCGCGCTCTACCGGCCGTTCGGTCTTGGTCTCACCGTCACCGAGTTCGTCTCGTCGAACGCGCTCAAGTACGGCAGCCGCCGGACGATGGAGATGATCGACCAGCACGGCCTCGAGAAGCCGGTATCGACGCAGCTGTGGGGCGACGATCCGAAGACGATGGCGGTAGCGGCAAAGGTCGTGCGCGAGTGCGGCGCCGACATCGTCGACATCAACTTCGGCTGCCCGGCACCAAAGGTGACGAAGACGAACGGCGGCTCGGCGTGTCTGCGCGATCCCGATCGCTGCGAAGAGATTATGCGCGCCGTCGTCGCCGCGGTCGACTGCCCGGTCACCATGAAGATGCGGCTTGGCTGGAGCGAGGACTCGCTCGTCTACGTCGACGTCGCGCGCCGCGCGCAGCGAGCCGGCGTGCAGGCCGTGACGCTCCACGCGCGCACGGCGAAGCAATTCTATCGGGGCGAGGCCGATTGGGAGCACATCGCGCGCCTCAAAACGGCCGTAGAAATTCCGGTGATCGGCAACGGCGACCTCGACGATCCGCATCGTGCGATCGAGCGAATGCGCTCCACCGGCGTCGACGCGATCATGCTCGGACGCGCGACCCTCGGTAATCCGTGGCTCATCACGCAGATCCGCGACCTGATGGAAGGACGTCCGGCGAGTCCGCTTCCCGAGCCCGCCGAGCGTCTGCGTTTTGCGCTGATACACTATCGCACGATGGTCGACGAGCTCGGCGAAGCGCGCGCCGTTCCGCAGATGCGCAAACACGTCGCGCTCTACCTCAAAGGCATTCCGGGTGCGGCCGCGCTGCGCGAGCGCATCATGCGCATCGATTCGGCTGCCGAGACAACGCGCGTGATCGAAGAGACGATTGCACGCCTGGAATCCGAAGCGCTGGTCGCCGCGTGATTGAGGAGCGGACCGATCTCTACGGTGCGTCGACGCCCGAGGCGCTTGCTGCAGAGGTCTACGAAAACTACAAGGAGTTCGTCAATCCGCCGCTCGCTCGCGTTATGAAGCTCTCCGGTTCGCCGGTCGAAGTGCGCGCGCGGGGTTGCACGATCTGGGATCAAACCGGCAAGCCCTATCTCGACTTCGCCGGCGGTTACGGCGTATTCACCCTCGGCTACTCGCATCCGCGCGTCGTCGAAGCGGTGAAGGCGCAGCTCGAACGCATCGCCCTCTCGGGAAAAACGATGTTCAACGTGCTGCTCGGCCGCGCGGCGCGCCGGCTTGCCGAGCTCGCGCCCGGCGATCTGCAGATCTCGTTCTGGTGCAACAGCGGAACCGAGGCAATCGAAGGCGCGATCAAGCTCGCGCGCGCGGCGACCGGCCGCGCAAAAATAGTCGGCACGCACGACGCCTTTCACGGCAAGACGCTCGGTGCGCTCTCGGTCAGTGGGCGCGAAACCTTCCAAACGCCCTTTCGTCCATTGCTCGCCGATTCGTCGAGCGTTCCGTTCGGCGAAACGGAGTCACTCGAACCGGCGCTGCACGATGCCGCCGCCTTTGTCGTCGAACCGGTGCAGGGCGAAGGAGGCGTGCACGTCCCGCCGGCCGGATATCTCCGCGAGGTTCGCAGGATCTGCGATGCGACCGGCGCGCTCTTCATTGCCGATGAGATTCAGACGGGACTCGGCCGTTGCGGATATCGCTTTGCCTGCAACCGCGACGAAGCCGTTCCCGACGTGATGACGTTGGCAAAGGGCCTCTCCGGCGGCATCATTCCGGTGGGGGCCTTCATTGCGCGTCCCTCCGTTTGGAACCGTGCCTTCGGGAAAGCGCCGCTGTTGCACACCTCGACCTTCGGCGGAAGCGAAATCGCCTGCACCGCGGCTATCGCGGCAATGGACGTACTTGAAGAAGATGGACTGGCCGAGCGCGCCCGGATTCGTGGCGAACAGCTGTTGTGCGGCGCGAAGGCAATCGCCGCGGAGTATCCGGCGGTCGTGCGCGAGGTGCGCGGATTGGGGTTGTTGGTCGGCGTCGAACTGACCAGCGAGGGCTACGGTGGATGGATCATCCCGGAGATGCTCAAACATGGCGTCACCGCGGCCTGGACTCTCAACGCGCAGCGCGTCATTCGTCTCGAGCCGCCGTTGATCGTAAGCGAGGTCGAGATCGATCGCGCGCTGGAGGCGTTGCGCGCCGGCGTCGCAACGGCCTACCAGAAGTTCGGCGAGTTGTAATCGCTTCGCAATGCCCTATGTTGAGTGTAGAATCGTGATCGACGCCCCGGCCCGCCGCGTTTACGAGCTCGCCAAGGATCAGGAGCGATTTCCGCAGTTCATGCCCGACGTCGAGAAGGTGACGATCCTCGAGCGCCGCACGAACGGCGTCATCTCGCGATGGAAGACGCTCGTCGAGGAAGCGCCGATCGAATGGACCGAGGAGGACCGCTTCGACGACGCGGCGTTGCGAATCGATTACCAGCTGCTCGAAGGCGACCTCGATAAGTTCGAAGGTGCCTGGACCTTCGAACACAGCGAAGGCGCCACTGAGGTCGTGCTCGGAGTGGAGTACGATTTCGGCGTGCCGACCCTTGCCGAACTCATCGGCCCGACCTTGGAGAAGAAGGTACGCGAGAATGCCGAGATGATGCTCGCGGCACTCAAACGCCAAGCCGAGTCGGAGGCCTCCGCATGAACAAGTTCTGCTTTATCATTCACCCGCTCTCGTTCGAGGATATCGCGCGCTACGAACCGGGCGCAAAAGGGAAGGGTGAGGCGATTTTGCGCAAGATCATGGAGTGGATGCCGTCGTACGCGGCGGTCCACGTAACCGGCGTGCGCGCCCCCGACGGCCGCGAGACCGAAGGATGGTTCGTCGCGGCGCCGCTCTTGCCGCAGCAGCTCGTCGAGTTTCCGCGCGAGGAAGTCTATAGCCGCGTCGTACGCGCGATCGAGATCGGCGCGGAGCTTGGCGCGCAGGTTGCGGGTCTCGGCGCCTTTACCGCGGTCGTCGGCGATGCCGGCGTCACCATCGACGCGCGATCGCCGATTCCGGTGACCACCGGGAACTCGCTCACAATCGCCGCGGGAGTTCAGAGCCTCTTTCGCGGCGCCGCCGAGATGGGCGTCGATCCGGCCTCGTCGACGGCGGTCGTCATCGGCGCGACCGGCTCGATCGGCAGCGCGTGCGCGCGCCTCATGGCGCCCAAAGTGGAGCGTCTCATTTTGGTTGCGCGCAACGAGACGCGCCTGCGGAAGTTTCACGAATCGGTTGTGACGCAGCTTCCGTGCGCGAGCGAGTACACCACCGACGTTTCGAGCGCGGTCCGCCGCGCGCAGCTCATTCTTACCGCTACGACCTCGACGCAAGACGTCATCGAACCCGAGGATCTTCGCGTCGGAGCGGTCGTCTGCGAGCTGTCGTTGCCGCACGACGTCAGCCGGCGCGTCGCGCAGCAACGCCCCGACGTTTTGGTGATCGAGGGTGGAAATGTGTCGGTACCGGGAGATCCGCGCTTCGAGCGCGTTCGCGAGCCGGGGACCGAATTCGATCTCAATCTCCCGCCTCGCACCGCGTTGGCCTGCATGGGTGAGACGATGATCCTCGCGCTCGAGGGACGCCTCGAACCGTACACACTCGGACGCGGCATCGAGCTGGCGAAGGTGATCGAGATCCAAGAGATGGCGGAGCGCTGCGGCTTCGAGCTCGCTGGGATGCGCGCATTCGACGCCGCGATCACCCCCGAGAGGATCGCCGCTACTAAGGCGGCGGCCGCCAACGTTACCCTGAGCGGTGTCGACGGATGAAGCGCGTCGTTTCGGTTTCGCTTGGCTCGAGCAGCCGCGACCACGCGGCGCGGGTAACGCTCGTCGGCGAGGAGTTCGAAATCGCACGCGTCGGCATGGACGGTAAGCTGGATGCCGCAATCGCTAAGGTGCGCGAACTCGACGGGAAGGTCGACGCGATCGGTCTGGGCGGCATCGACGTCTATCTCTATGCAGGACGCCATCGGTACGCGCTGCGCGACGGAATACGCCTGCTCGAGTCTGCGAAGATCACTCCGGTCGTCGACGGGAGCGGCCTGAAGAACACGCTCGAGCGCAAGGCAGTGCGCTTCATGCAAGAGGAGCTCGGAATCGACCTGCGCGGCCGGCGCGTGCTGATGGTGAGCGCACTCGACCGGTTTGGAATGGCGCAGGCCTTCGTCGATGCCGGTGCCGACGTGCTCTTCGGCGATTTCATCTTTGCACTCGACAAGGACATACCGGTCCGCGATCTTCACGAGTTCGAAGCGATGGCGGAGAAGTATCTTCCCGACGCCTGCAAGCTGCCGTTTCAGTTCTTCTATCCCACCGGCAAGAAACAAGAGAAGCCGCCCGAACCGAAGTACCCGCAGTACTACGAGCAGGCCGAAATCATTGCCGGCGATTTTCACTTCATGCGCCAGTTCATGCCCGACCGGCTCGACGGCAAGATCGTCCTGACCAACACGGTGACGCAAGGCAACGTTGACGAGCTCGCCGCGCGCAGCGTCAAGCTGTTGATCACCACGACGCCCGATATCGCGGGACGCTCCTTCGGAACCAACGTTTTGGAGGCCGCGCTCCTGGCGCTGCTCGGTAAGGCCTGGAGCGACGTCGTGCCGGCCGACTACGAGCGCTTGCTGCGCGAGCTGGAACTCAAACCGCGGGTCGTGGAGTTGGGTTAGGGAGAAGGCGTTGGAGCCGCCCCCTCAGAACAACCCGCGCCAGCGTTGGAGAACGCCGTCAAAAGCTTTGGGGGCTTCTCCTCGTAAGCGACCCGTGAGGACCTATAGTTGAACGAAAAAGAGACCGTACTAACCGCGGAGGGTCTGGCGAAGTTGGAGCAGGAGCTCGACGAGCTCAAGAGCGTCCACCGTCGCGAGGTCAACGACCGCATTCGCCAAGCCAAAGAGTATGGCGACTTGAGCGAAAACGCGGAGTACGAGGACGCCAAACAGGAGCAGGCCTTTATCGAGGGCCGCATCCTCAAACTCGAAGCGATGGTCCGCAACGCACGATTGATCGACGAATCCGAGTACGTTGCCGATGAAGTGCATCTCGGCGCGGTCGTCAAGGTCAAAGAGCTCAAGAACAACGATACTTACGAGTTTTCGATCGTCGGATCCGCGGAGGCCGATCCCCCCAACCGCCGCATCTCGAACGAGTCTCCGCTCGGTAGCGCGCTAATGGGACATAAAAAGGGAACGACCGTCGACGTCGCTACGCCGCGCGGTCTCGTAAAGTATAAGATCGAATCGATCAAGAGCAACGCGCCGAAGAAGGCCGCAAAGAAGGCCTCGTAGGCCGTAAAGAGATTCTGTTGGACGAACTCGGCAAGACCGAAGCGGCACTCGTAGCGGCCAGACGTGAGAATCTGGCCGCTTTGCGTTCGCGGGGGAGCGATCCGTTCGCCGCGCGCCGTTTCGAGGTGGAAGCGACCACGCAGGAGCTGCTCGCGCGGTACGGTTTCCTCGTGCCCGGTCAAGATGCAAGCGCGGAAGGATGGAGTCTCGCCGGGCGCATTCTCTCAAAGCGCACGATGGGAAAGACGAGCTTTGCCGATCTCGCCGACCGCACGGGCAAGCTGCAAATCTACCTGCGCAAAGAGGAAGTCGGCGACGGGGCCTTTGCCGACTGGGGCGACATCGATCGCGGCGATTTCGTCGGGGTCCGCGGGTATATGTTCCGATCGAAGATGGGCGAGTTGACGCTGCACGTCAGCGCGTTCTCGGTGCTCGGCAAGGCGCTGATGCCGCTTCCCGACAAGTGGCACGGTTTGCAGGACGTCGAGAAACGCTATCGCCAGCGCTACGTCGACCTGATCGTCAATCCCGAGGTGCTCGACACGATGATCATGCGTAGCCGCCTGATCGCCGAGATGCGCCGCTTCATCGACGGCCACGGCTTTTACGAAGTCGAGACGCCGACGCTGCTGCACGTCGCCGGCGGCGCCGCGGCGCGTCCCTTCGTGACCGAGTGCAACGCGCTCGATCAGGTAATGCAGCTACGGATTGCGACCGAGCTGAATTTGAAGCGATTGATCGTCGGAGGGTTGGAGCGGGTCTACGAGATCGGCCGAATCTTTCGAAACGAGGGCATCGATACGACCCACAGCCCGGAGTTTACCATGCTCGAGCTCTACGCGGCCTATTGGGACGTCTCGGATATGATGGAGTTTAACGAAGCACTGATCGCACATCTCGTTTCGATCGCGACCGACGGCGGCACCGAGCTGACGTACGGCGACGGGTCGATCTCGTTTGCGCGTCCCTTCGCGCGGATCGAGTATCTCGAGGCGATGGCGCAATTCAGCGAAGGAAAATACACGCGCGAGCGCCTCCTGGATCCTTACGAAGTGCAGATCGTTCTCGAAGATCTCGAAGTGCCGCCGTCGCCGTCGCACGGGCACGCGCTCGACAAGATCTTCGAGCGCGTCGTCGAGCCGAATCTCGTCGCGCCGACCTTCGTCACGGGATATCCGGTCGTGATCTCGCCGCTGGCGAAGCGGCGCGCCGGCGACGACGCAATCGTCGACCGGTACGAGCTCTTCTGCGCGCACATGGAGATTTCGAACGCCTTCACCGAGCTCAACGATCCCGACGACCAGCGCGCTCGCTTCATGGCGCAAGTCACCGAACGGGCGGGCGGCAACGATGAGATTCCGGAGCCGGACTGGGATTACGTCCGCGCGCTCGAGTACGGCATGCCACCCACGGCCGGCATCGGCATCGGCGTCGATCGACTCATCATGCTGTTGACCGGGCAGCGCTCGATCCGCGACGTTACGCTCTTCCCGCTTCAGCGACAGCACGGTTGAGTGCAACGATGATCCTTCGCCGGAGCGCGCTGCTGCTTGCACTCGCGGCCATCGCGGTTGTGCCGGCGATCTCCGGCGCGGCGGAGCACTTCTACTATCTGCATCCGTCACAGCTCGACCTAACGGTGCTGCTGCCCCCACCGCCCGACGTCGCGTCGGCGCAGGCGCGTTCCGACGAAGAGCAGGTTGCCGCCGCCGTGGCCGGGCGCAGCCGCTCGCAGCTCTTCGAAGCGGAGGAGACCTCGGTACGCACGGTCTTCTTTTACGAGCCATCCGTCGGTCCCGGGTTCACACCGGAGAAGCTGCCCGTCACGGCGGCCTTCTTCGCGCGCATCGGCTCTGACGTCAAGAATCTCATCGACGACGCGAAAGGCTACTGGGGCCGGCCGCGACCCGACGGCGCGCAGAAGGCGCGCGGCTCCTATCCAAGCGGTCACGCGGCCTTCGCGGCCGCGAGCGCTATCGTACTCGCCGAGTTGCTCCCTGCCAAGCGCGATGCGATCTTCACGCAAGCGCGGACCTTCGCCGAGAACCGGATCCTCTTGGGCCTCCACTACCCCAGCGACATCGCCTCGGGTTGGACGGCCGGAACGCTCGCGGCGTACGTGATGATGCACGACCGCGCCTTTGCGCGCGATTACGCCGGCGCCGCGGCGGAGTTGCGCAAGGCGAAACTCTGACGACCCTTCGCCTGACCGTCGAATACGACGGCACCGAGTTTTCCGGCTTTCAATGGCAACCCGAGATGCGTACGGTGGCAGGCGTCTTGGAAGGCACGCTCGGGCAGCTTTTCGGCGAGTCCGTGAAGGTCACGGGCGCCGGCCGGACCGATGCCGGCGTGCACGCGACCGGCCAGGTTGTCTCGCTCTCGACCGAGTCGGGCTTTCCGTTCGATCGGCTCCTCGTCGCCCTGCGCGGGCTTTTGCCACCCGATCTCTCGGTACGCGAGGCGGTCTGCGTTGAGAAGGGCTTCTCGGCCCGTTTCTCGGCGCGGGGGCGCACGTACGTCTACGCGATCCTCAACCGGCCGCAGCGCAGCGCCTTACTCGCCCGCTACGCCGCCTACATCGCGCCGGTGCTCGACCTCGACGCGATGCGCGAGGCCGCCGCACACCTGGTTGGTGAGCACGATTTTCGCTCGTTCGCCGCCGCCGGCCCCGAGGATCGGACGCTGCGCCGCCTCACCCATCTCGAGATCGAACCCCGCGGCGAGCTAGTTCGTGCCGAGGTGCGGGCCGACGGCTTCCTCCGTCACATGGTGCGGACCATCGTGGGAACTCTCGTCGAGTGCGGTGCGGGGCGCCGCGCTGCGGACTCGCTGCCGGCGGTGCTAGCGGCGTGCGACCGGAGGGCGGCCGGGCCGACCGCACCGCCGGAGGGACTCTACCTGGCGGGCGTCTGGTATGACGGCGGCTACGACTCCTTCGCCGAACCCCCGATCTTGCAGGCCTAAGGCCTCGTCTCCCACCGGAATACTTCCACCAACGGAACGTCAAAGACGTGCGCGATCCGGAATGCAGCCTCCAAGGACGGCGAATATTTCCCGGCTTCGATCGCGGCAATCGTCTGCCGGGTGACGCCGATGCGGTCTCCAAGTTCGGCTTGCGACATCTCGCCATTGTGGAAGCGAAGGGCGCGGATTCGATTGGAGAGCGAGCCTTCGATCATGCTTGACGGCGGTAGCTGAAGACCACGACGCTGTAATGGACGACCTCCGCCGCGACGATCGTGACGAGCGCGGCGTCGATGATGGCCCAGCCGCTAGAACTGAAAGGCATGATGCATCCCACGACGATCATGCCGGCGATCAGCACGTAATATGCCGAACTGATCGAGCGGTGCATGATCGCGCGGTCGCGTTCGTCGGGCGGCGTGTGCGCATCCTCGGGCGACATGCGTCTGAGATAGAGGTGGCCGGCGCCGAGAACGAGCATTTGCGCGATCGCCGCGGCCGCAAAGAGTCCCAGCTGACCCAGATTCGGCAATGCCTCGTGCTGAAACGGACCCGCTGCGGCGACCGCAAAATACGGACCAAAGGTGACGGCCATCGCGACGAGCGATAACCATGCGATCTTCTCCCGGTATGGCATCTTGCGCCCTCCTGCGGCTAACGGAATAATGCTAGTTAAGAATACTATACACCATGTAAAGAAAAGTCAACATCTGCGACGAGCGCTTTCGCCAGCGTGGTCCAGGCTGCTCATGGAGAGTAGGCAAGCGGGCCACGATTCGGCCGCTTGACGCCGCACGGGCTTTACCGATAGGATACGTTGGTTGTGCGCACCTACCAGCAAACCACTGCTGAGACGGCGCATCGATGGTATGTCGTCGATGCCGCCGGCGAGCGTCTCGGAACGCTCGCGGTTCGAATTGCTCGTGCGCTCTCCGGCAAGTATAAGCCGACCTGGACCCCGCACATCGACGACGGCGACCACGTGATCGTTCTCAACGCCGAGAAGGTCGAACTTGGTGGCAAGAAGTGGAACCAGAAGCTCTACTACCGCCACAGCAACTATCCCGGCGGTTTGAAGGTGCAGACGGCGCGCGAGATCGCCGATAAGTATCCGCAACGCCTCATCGAGAAGGCCGTGCGCGGGATGCTGCCCACCAATAAAATGCGCGACGTGCAGCTGCGGCGTTTGAACGTCTACGCCGGCGCCACGCATCCCCACGAGGCGCAGAATCCAGCGCCGCTCTCGACCGTACCGTAGGAGCCGTTTTGGACGAATCGATCGACGTCATACAAGCCACCGGGCGCAGAAAGCGCGCGGTTGCGCGAGTGAAGCTTTCGCTCGGTCAAGGCGTCATCACGGTAAACGGTAAGCCCGCCGACGAGTATTTTCCGCGACCGCAGCTCATGCAGATCGTTCGTCAACCGCTCGAAGCGACGCAGAGCGGATCGCGTTTCGACGTCCGCGTAAAGGCCGAAGGCGGGGGCGTGACCGGTCAAGCCGGCGCCGTGCGCCATGGTATCGCGCGCGCGTTGCTCGCACTCGACGTTTCGTTCAAAGAGACGCTGCGCAAGAACGGCTTTCTCACGCGCGATCCGCGCGAAAAGGAATCGAAGAAGTACGGCCGCAAGCGCGCCCGTAAGCGATTCCAGTACAGCAAACGCTAAAGAGCCTTCCGAAAGTTCTCGCGATCGTGCTGGGCGCGATCGCTTTGTTTTGGCAGCCGGGGGCGGCATGGATCGAGCGCGCCTACGTCAACGGTGCCTATCCGAACTGGGAACACACCGCCTTTTCGATCACGCATCCGTTGCCGTGGTCGCTCGGCGACCCGGCCGCGCTCGCCGGTGCCGTGGCGATCGTCTGGCTCATCGTTCGCTTCGTACGCTTGCGCCGCAAGCGCGCGCAAGAGGCCGGAGTGCTCCTGCTCAACTGCTTGGCGATCGCGGGCCTCTATGCGATCTGGTTCGAGCTGAGCTGGGGCTGGAACTACGCCCGTGCGCCGCTCGAAGCGCGCATGCAGTTCGACCCATCCCGGGTGACGCCGCAGAATGCAACGGCGCTGCGCACGCAAGCGATGGCGCAGATGAACGCGCTCGCAGCAGCGGCGCACGCGCGCGCTTCGGCCCCGCTCGATCTCGACGGCTTGCGCGGAGCGTGGCTCCCCGCCGTGCAACGTGCCGGCGATCGCTGGAGCCCTTCAGTCGGCGAGCCGAAGCCGACCGTCGCCAACCCCTTCATGCTCGCGACCGGAACCAGCGGATTCATCAATCCGCTCACGCTCAACGTCGCGCTCGCCTCGGACCTGCTCTGGTTCGAGCGCCCGTTCGACCTCGCGCACGAATGGAGCCACGATGCCGCGTACGCGCGCGAAGACGAGGCGAACTACCTCGCGATCGTCACCTGTTTGCGCTCCGGCGATCCGGCGATGCAGTACTCAGGATGGTTCGAACTCTTTCTCTATCTGCCGCAGAAGAGGCATTACGCCCATCGCGAGTTCGTGCCGCTCGTTTGGCAAGATTTCGCCGCCCTGCGCAAGCGCGACGCGCGCCACATCAACGTGATGCTCGCGCACTGGACCTGGCGTACCTATAACGTCTACCTGAAGAGCAACCGGATCGCCTCGGGGATCGCGAACTACGACGAGGTGACGCGCTTGATGCTCGGTATTCCGCTCGACGCGCAGCGTTTACCGGTCGCGCGATAAAAAAAAGCGGGGACTCGCTTGTAGTCCCCGCTTAACTCAGGCGGTACCGGGCTAGCCCTGCGGCGGTTTCCCGCCGTTGCCCTGCGGCGGTTTGCCTTGACCGTTGCCCTGCGGCGGTTTGCTTTGACTATTGCCCTGCGGCGGTTTGCCGCTCGGGGGCTTGCTCTGCATGTTGCCCTGATGGGTCGTGGTCTGCTTGTGCGCGCCGTTTGCCGATTGCATGGTGTTGCTGGGCGGCTTGCTGTGATGCTGCGGCTGCGTCGCAGGTTTGCTCTGCATCGAGTTGGCCGGTTTGTTCTGCGGCTTATTCGCCGGTTTGCTCTGCGTGGTGTTCGCCGGCTTGCTCTGCATCGTGTTCTGCGGTTTGTTTTGCGCGGTGTTGTTCTTCTGCGCGGCCTGCTTGTCGGCGGTCGTTACCGGCGCGAAGTTCTTCGGCTTATTACTGTCGTTGAACGGTTTGTCCGACGCCGTCAGCGAGGGTTTCCCCTTGTTGACCGAGGCGAGCTGGTTGCGGTCCTGACCGGCGATTCGCGCCTGATCTTTCTGCGCGGTCGTCGGCGCTCTGCCGTTCTGTCGAGCCTGGATCTGCCCCGAGGTTGGCTTGACGGTCGTTCCGCCCTTGCCGCCGTTGAAGCTGACGTTCTTGCAGTTGTTACAGACGTTTTTGTTGATGACCGTCTTGTTGTAGGTGTTGTGAATCGTCGTGGTGTTGACTCGGGTGACGGCCGTGTTGTAGGCGAAGTTGCCGCCGTTCCAGGCGCCGCCGTAGAAGCCGCTGCCCGGATACCCGTAGCCGTAGTTGATTCCCCCATAGAAGCCGACGCTGGCTCCCCAGTACCCGCCGTTCCAGCCGTAGTAGCCGTTGTTATAGCCCCAATATCCCGGCGTCCAGAGGACGCCGACGGTCGGCGGAGCGACCCAGGTGCCCGGCACCCAATAGTAACCGGCCGACCCGTAGCCCCAGTATCCCGGGGTCCATTGGTAGTTCGGGTACGGCGCAGGCGGCTGCGCGTAATACGGCATCGGCGGCGGGGCCGATCCGACCGTAAATCCGACGCCTATGCTGAATTGCGCGGGCGCTGCCAGGGGCACGCCGGCGATAAGAAAGGTTGCGATGATTGCGATGAGCGATCTTGTGAGTTTCACGGATCCTCCTTTTCCACAGACATTATATCGTAGCCGCGCCGGGGTATAGGGCGCCTGCCCGCGGTTTCACAAGATTCTTACCCCGCAATTAGCGCCTGCTAACTCGATCCTCACCGGGCTCTCAGGTTATATCCCGTCCATCTTGGGTATGCGTCGCGGCCACGTGCCCTTGATAGCATCGGCGCATGTTCGACGTCGGTGACTCCCTGCGCGATGCCCTCAACGGTGCGCGCGCACGTCTGCAGCACGCACAAACTGCGGTCGCACGCTCAAACGCTGGGCAGGACCCCGGACGATCCGCCGACGCGGCGATGGCGGAGACCGCCCTGGCGGCGATCTTTACCGAAGCCCTGCTCGCTGCCGAACGGGCCCGCTTTCAAGAGATCAAGGCGGTCGCGAAATGAATATCGATCTGCTCGATGCCGCGGCAGCCGGGATGGACGCACAGCGCGCCGCGCTCGACGTCGCCGCGCGAAACGTGGCGGCCGCCGAGGCCGCCGGTCCCGACGGCGAGTATCCGCGAATGATTCCGGTCTTTCGCGTCGCCGAAAGCGATGGCGACGCCCGCGTCGAGTTTGCCGGAACGCGCAGCGAACCCGGCAGAAACGTCGACATCCTTACCGAGATGATCGCCGTGATGAATGCCTCGCGCGCTTACGAATCGGATGCTTCGGTCTTCGACGTCGGTAAGCGGCTAGCGGAGAAGACGATCGATTTGGAGCGGCTATGAGAGTCGAGCCGATCGTCCCCGATGTAGCGCCGCTTGAGAGCGTCGCCGACGCATCCGGATTCGCTCGAGCTCTCGATGTGTTCGGCAACGTGCTGACCGGAGCGACCCGCGCCGAAGACGACTTCGCCTACGGCCGAGGCTCGCTCCAAGCCGCGGTCTACGAGCGTGCGCAAGCCGACGTCGCACTCTCGGTCGCCACGTCCACCGCGCAGCGAATCGTGCAGACCGTGCAATCCATCCTGAACATGCAAGTTTAGGCACCGCGCGGTGAACGGCGTCGTGCCGCTCCTAAGACGGTGGAATACGCTGCCGAAGGGCGTGCGGACGGCGGCGAGTGGAGCATTCGCGCTCCTGCTAGTCTGCGCGGTCGCAGCCGCGATTGCCGGGCACCCGCCGCGGGCTGCGCTCTTCGCGTCGCCGCTCTATCCCGAGCAGCGGTCCGAGGTCGAAGAACGGCTCGCGGCATGGAACGTACCCTTTACGCCAACCGGCGACAACGTCGTCGTCGACTCGCGGCGCCGCAGCGATCTCTTGCTCCGCCTCTCGCTCGCCGGCGTTCCTCACGTGCACCTTTCGAGCACCGGAGAGGCCCTCGCGAGCATCGGCGTACTGACGCCACAAGCCGTCATCGAGGCTCAGACCCGGGACGGACTCGCGGGCGATATTGAAGCCGGACTTCGCGGAATCGAAGGCATCGACGACGCCCGAGTCATCGTTGCGCCCGCAAAATCGGCGGAGTTCGCCGACGAGTCCGGTCACGATGCGAGCGCTTCGGTGCGGCTGCACCTTCGTGCGGGAGGGCCGCTCTCGCGTCAAACGATCGCGGGGATACGTTCCTTTGTCGCAGCGAGCGTTCCCCAACTCGAGCGCGGAGGCGTCACGATTCTTGACGATCGCGGCCTCGCGCTCGACGAGAGTCCTACGGCGAACGACGATGGAACGGATCTTCAGCGCTCCCTGCAATCCGCGCTCGATGCGGCGTTCGGTGAAGGAGTATCGATCGTCCGCGTTCGGGCGGAGTACGATGCGGCGCGCAGATCTCAGCGCGACGTGAGCCGCGTACCGGCAGGCGCGCCGGTCGCCGGAACGCGACGAACCGAGAGTTACGACGGCAACGGCAAACGCTACCGGCGGATTGAAGAGGCCGACGATCGCGGAAACGAGACCCACGAGTCGCTAGCGCTGCTCCCCGCAGGCACGCTCAAGCGTCTCTCTTGCGCCGTCTTCGTCGATCGAGCCCGCGGGTTAGACGTGACGAAGGTGCGCGCGCTTTCTGCCGCCACGCTTGGCTACGAGGCTGCGCGCGGCGATACGCTTGCGGTGGAGGCCGTCGATTTTCGCCGGGAATCGCTCGCACGTGCAAGCCATTGGTGGTTGCTCTACGGCGCGATCGTGCCGATCTTGCCGGCGCTCGTTTTGGCTATCGGACTCGTCGCGGCCGTCAAAGCCGGAGTGCCGGCTGCCGCGGCACTCGCCCACAGGCTCGTCGAACGCGGCATCGTCGAACGCGCGACGAAGACCGCGGCCGGCTTTCCGCCGGCGCGAGTGCGCAGTCTGCTCGAGCAAGAACCTCCGCATGCTGCGGCGGCGATCATCAGCGCATTGCCCGCAGCAACTGCAACGGCAGTCCTAGAGCTCTACCCTCCGCACGAGCGCGAAGCGATTGTGAACCGCATGCAGCGCCGCCATTCCCCGCTGCTCGCGAACCCGGACGAGCTTTTGCGCCGCGGTGTCTAACGTCTTCGTTTCCCTTGGGGAGTTCTTCCGGCCAATTCCATCCGATCCCGCGATCGACGCCGTGCCGCCGCCCGAACCAATCGCGGCAACGATCCCGGCCTCTCTCTCCGGCGATCAAGACGAAGCGCTCCGAGCTGCACGACGCTTCCACGCCGCTCTGAGTGATGCACTCGACGCCACCGTGGCAGAGCTCGTGCCGGTCGTGGCGCGCGAGGTGCTCGCTCGCGAACTGCGTCTCGCTCCAGCCGACCTCCGAGCGATCGCGGGCGCGGCGCTCCACCGGTTCGAGAGCGAAAGCGTGCTGGCAATACGGGCGCATCCGAGCGACCTCGCCGCACTCGAGGGCTTGGAGTTCGAAACGATCGCCGATCGTGCGTTGGAGCCCGGCGACGTTATCCTCCATCTACGAAGCGGAACGATCGATCTAACACTCGCCGCCCGGCTCGAGGCTTTGCTCGGCGCGTGAGCCTGGGCGCGCCGGAACGGCTTGCCCTGGGTACGTGCGCATTCGGGCGTTCCGTCGACGCGCGCGGCCTGCCGCTCGACGGTGGCGAGATCCTGCGCGGGCGGGTTGTCGCCATCGATCTACGATCGCCCGCGCCGAGCGAGCGCGCGCCGGTCTTGAATGCGTTGTGGACCGGAATATGCGTCGTCGACGGCTTGCTCACAATCGGTCGCGGCGCGCGCGTCGGAATATTCGGAGCGCCCGGCGCGGGAAAGACGACGTTGATCGAATGCATCGTCGCCGGTTGTGCCGCCGATGCGGTCGTCGTCGCGCTTGTCGGCGAGCGCGGCCGGGAAGCACAACTATGGATCGAACGGTGCGACGATCGCACTACGGTCGTCTGCGCCACGAGCGATCGTACTGCAGACGAGCGCGTCCGTGCCGCTCACGTCGCCTTCGCGCACGCCGGCGCGCTGCGCGAACGAGGATTGCACGTACTACTCATTCTCGACAGTTTGGCGCGATACGCGGCGGCGTTACGCGAGATCGGCATCGCGGCGGGTGAGAGTGCCGGACGCGGCGGGTATCCGCCGAGCGTCTTTGCCGAGATGGCCCGTTTGGTCGAGGTCGCCGGCGCGACGCGAGAGGGCTCGATTACCTTGATCGCCACGGTGATTCACGACGGTGACGATCGTGATCCGGTGAGCGAGGCGGCCCGCTCGCTGCTCGACGGACACATCGCCCTGTCGTCACGCCTTGCCGAAGCGGGGCGGTTCCCGGCCGTTGACGTTCCGGCAAGCGCGAGCCGCACGATGGAAGCAGTCGCCGGCGAGCGCCACGTCGCAGCGGCAATGCATGTGCGGCGAGCGATTGCGACGCTCGACCGAGTCGAGGATGCACGCGCGTTAGGCATCGCGCCGCATCGCCGATCGGAGAAGGCCGCGATCGCCGCCGAAGGCCGCATCGAGGCATTCCTTCGGCAACGCCGCGTTGCGACGGCCGCCGGTGAAACGCTCGCCAAGCTCTGGCAGATTGCCGCACTGCTGGAAGGTTCCGATGGAGACGTTCTCAACTCGGCAACGTCGCGATGAGCGGCCGCTCATCTACCGCTGCGATGATCGTGCCATGATGACGAATCAGCTCGACGTCAGCATCTTGGCCGCGCCGCTCGCTGCGATCGATCGCCGAGCCCTCTCACAGGCATGGTACTCCGCGCTGCGGCTCGTGCCGCACGTTTCACCAAGGGCGCTCGCTCCGGCGCGCTATCGCGAGAACGCCGCGATATGCGGTGCTGCGCGCAGGATCGAGCCGGCAGCGACGCGCCGTCGGAGTACGGAAGCGGCGGGGTCGCGCGTCATCTGGAGGACGTCTCGGGTTGCCGACGGCGATCGCGAGGGCACGCCCACGATGCGCCAGGCCGCGCCGCGAACGCGTCTCGCCGAGCGCATCGAGCGCACGTTCTCCGGCCCCCGCACCAAGCCGAAGCGAGCGACGTTTTCGTTGGGCCGCGGGCGTGCGCGCGTCCACGTCGTTTTACAGACGACCGGCGGGCGAACGACGTTGCTTGCGATCTGTCGCCCCGAACTGCGTGCGGTCGTTGCGCTGGCGCTCTTGCAAGCACGGATTGCGCTCGCGACCCGCGGCGTCGGCATCGACTGCTGCGCGATCGGAGCAGGTGAATGTTTCTGAACCCAAGTCTGAGCACGGCCTTAGACCGAATCGCGGAACGAGCCGCCGACGTTCGCCGTGCCTATACGCCGGGCGCGCTTCCGGTCCACGACGACGTCGCCGCGGCTGCGACGGTCTCCGATTTTACGCTCGATCCGCTCGCCGTCGTCGCGCCGGACGGCGCCTATTTCGTAACGGTCGACGACGGCGGCCGAGAGTCGTACACGCGGGACGGTACGCTGGAGTTGCGCGGCGGTAGGCTCGTCGACGGGAGTGGGCACCCAATTCTCGGCGCGCGTGCGGACGGCACGCTATCAGCGCTCGCAGTCGATCCGGTCGACGAAGCCCTCGGCCGCGTTCGCGATGCCGCGGTCGAACGCGACGGCAGCTTCGTTTACCGTCGCGAAATCGTCGATCCGCGTAGCGCGGTGAGCGGGGTGCAGCGAATCGTTGCGGGGCTCATTGCGCTCGCGCGATTTCCTGCAGGGACGCGCCTCGAGTCGACCGACGGCAGTCACTTTGTTGCACCTCCGGGTGTCATCGTCCAAAACGGTCGAGCGAGCGACGGAGATTTTGGGGCGCTCGTCCCGATGCGCCGCGAGCGCAGTCGAATCGACATCGACGAAAGCCTCCTCCGTCTCAAGGAAGCGTACTTAACGTTCGATGCTCTTCAAGCCGCGGAGGCCGCCAAAGCTCACCTCTGTAAGACGGCGATGGATCTTCTGAAATGAAATCGCTTGGTTTCTCATCATCGCCGCCGCCGCCCGGACTTGGAGTCTCAGGCAGACGCCTAAAAGAAGCGCGATTCGAATCGCGCTCGTCGCTGCCCATCAGCGCCGCGTGCGTCGTGGCCAACGGCGTGAGGGAAACGTTGAGTTCGCTGCTCGCTCTCCCCGTGACGCTGCGGCTCTTCGCACCCTCGATACCCGCGCCGCAAGCCTGGCAGGCAATTCTCCGTGAGGCGCGGCTCTATCGCGTAGCCGGCAACGCCGGCGATGCCGCGATCGTGCTGCGACGTGCGGATGCGAGCGCGCTCTCGGCCGCGCTCTTCGGTGAATCTGCGCCCGCCCCAACGCAGCGCGCGCTCTCGCCGATCGAATGCGACGTTTTGGACCGGATGGTCGGTGCCGTTGCGGCAAATTTTGCCGCAGTCTGCGGAACCCGCGAAGAACACGCAGTCGAGCGCGTCTCGGCGCTCGGCGGATTCGTCACCTATTTCGAGCTTTCGATCGAGGAGCCGCTCATCGCGAGAATCGGCGTCGCGCTCTCGCGAGATCCCTCGCCGGAGGCAAGAGGCCCCCTCGGAGTCGCCCACCTTGCCGGTATCGAGCTCGACGCGCTTGCAACGCTCGACCTCGGAAGCGCGAAAGCCGCGACCGTCGCTCGCCTCGCCGTCGGCGCAACGTTGCCGATCGAACCCGCGGCCCTGCAGCGGTGCACGTTGGCCGCGCAGGGGCAGCGCCTCGCGCACGGTGGCAGCGGCGTGCGTAACGGGCGCTACGCGATGCGCGTCGACGCGGTTCGTAGCGCAGTCTGAGAACCGGAGTGGCGGGCGAGGCGAAACCTTCGGAACCGGCCGAGAATATCGGCTTACTCATGCACGTACCGCTGCACCTCACCGTCGAACTCGGTGCCTGCAAGATGTCGATCGCCGAGGTCCTCAAGCTCGGTACGGGGTCGATCGTGGAGCTCGATCGTCCGGTCGCGCATCCGGTCGATTTGCTCGTAAACGAACGGCCGATCGCGCGCGGCGAGATCGTCGCCGTCGACGAGAGTTTCGGCTTGCGGATCACCGAGTTGCTGCCGCCCTAACGAACGCTTCATGCCCGTAGACCCCTTCGTCACTGTCCGGCATGCGACGGTACCGCTGGATCTGCTCGTCACCCTCACGATGCTCTCGCTCGTACCGCTGCTGCTCGTCATGTGCACGTCGTTCGTGCGCATCGTCGTGGTGCTCTCGCTAGTGCGCTCGGCGATCGGCGCCTCCGCACTGCCCCCCAACGCGGTCCTGACCGGGCTCGCGCTGGTGCTGACGATGGTCGTGATGGCACCGACGGCACAAAGAATCGAACACGACGCGCTCGGTCCCTACGCTCGGGGCGCGATCCCGCCCTCGCAGGCGCTGACCCGAGCAATCGCTCCGTTACGCTCGTTTATGCTTCGCCAGACGCGCGCCGCCGACGTCGCGATCTTCGAGCGCGTCGCCCGCCGGCCGTCCGAACCGGTGGTCCGCGCGCCGATCACCGTACTGGTGCCTGCCTTCGTCGTCGGCGAACTTCGCAGCGGCTTTGCAATCGGTTTCGCCCTCTACCTGCCGTTCGTGGCGATTGACTTGGCAGTCGCGGCGATGCTGATGGGACTCGGAATGATGATGCTCAGTCCGCCGGTCGTATCGCTCCCGGTGAAGCTGCTGCTCTTCGTCATGGTCGACGGCTGGGCGCTGCTCTGCGGAGGCGTTGCCGCGAGCTTCCGATAAGGAGTGCGCTCATGCGCATCAGCGAGGCACTCGCGACGCAACGCCCGTTCTTTTCGTTCGAGTTCTTCCCACCGAGGGACGACGAAGGATCGCGCCGCCTCCTTCGGACGATAGCGGCGCTCCACGCCCTGCGTCCGGCGTTCGTATCGATCACGTATGGCGCCGGGGGGTCGACGCGAGCGCGCACGGTTGCGCTTGCAAAAGAGATCCAGCAGCAGATCGGCCTAACGGTGGTGGCGCACGCCACTTGCATCGGCGCCAACAGAGCCGAGCTGCGCGCACTCTTCGACGATTTAGCACGCGCCGGGATTGAAAACGTCTTGGCGCTACGCGGCGACCCGCCGCCGGGTGCGCCGTTCGAGCCGACCCCGGGGGGCTTCGCGTATGCAAGCGAGCTTGTCGCGATGCTGCGTCGCAACTACGACTTCTGCATCGGAGCGGCGTGTTATCCCGAAAAGCATCCCGAAGCCGAATCGATCGAGGACGACACGGCCCACCTCAAGCAAAAGGTCGATGCGGGTGCCGACTTTCTCGTCTCGCAACTCTTTTTCGACAACGCGCACTTTTTCGAATTCGAGCGCCGCGCACGACGCGCAGGCATCGACCTGCCGATTCTTCCGGGATTAATGCCGATTACCAACTTCGCGCAGATCCAGCGATTCGTCGCCGTCTGCGGCGCGAGCATTCCGCCAAAGCTTCGCGTCGAGATGGAGTCGCGAAAGGGGGACGATAAGGCGGTCGAAGATCTGGGCGTCGCCTACGCCTCGATGCAGGTCCTGGGTTTGCTGCAAGGCGGCGCACCCGGAATTCACTTTTACACGCTCAATCGCTCGCCGGCAACGAGAGCGATCGTATCCTCGCTCTTAGCCGCAAGCGCGTGGCGTCCCGGCTTCGAGCAATCGAATGCAATAACAAACCGGTAAGGTCCGGGAAACCGTTCGCCGCTACCGTTGAGGCGTGGACGTCCTCGACGGATTGCTGCACGATGCGTTGATTACGACCGCGACAATCGCACTCCCAATGTTGGGTGTCGCGGCGCTCGTGGGCACGGCGATTGCGGTAGTGCAGGCAGCGACGCAGGTGCAGGAGCAGACGCTAACGCTGTTGCCCAAGATCCTCGCGGTCGGAGTGATGGTCGCGATCTTCGGGCCAACCGCAATGCACTTACTTGGAGCGCTCTTCGATCGCGCGGTCGCCGCCATCCCCACGATCGACGCCGGATGGTGACCGGGCTGCTCGTCTTTGCGCGCTGCGCGGGGTTTACGTTTCGAGCGCCGGGTCTCTCTCATCCGAGCGTACCCGGCCCATTACGAGCCGGTTTCGCGATCGCATTCGCTGCCGCCGTCTCCTCCGGGGTCGCACGAACGCCGCACCCACTCGACGGCATGACGCTCGCGCTGGCGCTGATTGTCGAGTTTCTGCTCGGTGCCGCGATCGGTATGACGGCGTCGTTGGTTTACGACGGAGCCTACGCAGGTGGCCGCGTCGTCGACGATTACGTCGGCGTGAAAGCTATCGCGCCGAGCCTGCAGCTCGTTGCCCCGAGCGGTTTCGGCCGCGTCTGGTCGCTCGCGTTCACCGGCGGTTTCTTTTTGACCGGTGCCTATCGCGCGGTGCTTCTCGGATTCAGCGATAGTTTCGAGCGAATCCCGGTCGCCGGCGCCCTGCACCCGAACGGTTGGACCGCGTTTGCCGCGGCTTTCGCATCGACGATCGTGCTCGTGGCCCTGCAGCTGGCCGCACCCGCGGTCGCGCTGGCCTTCGTGGTTCAGATCGCACTCGGAGCGCTTTCGCGGGTGATTCCGCGCTTCGGCAGTTTCACGCTCGCTTTTCCGCTGGCATTCGCCGCCGCGCTCGTCGCGACGACAATCGCGGTGCCGGTCGTCGCGCAGCGATTGCCCGCGCCGCTGCTCGACGTTCCATGAGCGACGCTTCCGAGAAGCCCTTCGAGGCGACCGCCCATCGAATCGCCAAGGCACGCCGCGAGGGAAACGTAGCGCGTTCGAGCGAGGTTGCGGCAAACTTATCGTTTGCCGCTGCAGCATTAAGCGTTGCAGCCGTCGTCCCATCGGTGAGTGCGGCGGCGCGCGGTGCGATCGTTGCGGGAATTTCCGGACGCGTCACACCGGCGGGCGCGGCGATCGTGGCCGCGGCGCTCGTACCGGTTGGCGCTGCAGCGTGTGCCGGAGTGCTTGGCAGCCTGTCGCAAAATGGCGGCCTTACCGCGGCTTCGATCGCGTTGCGGCTCGAACGGTTAAACCCGGTCGAAGGGATCAAGCGCATAATTTCGCGCGAAACCCTGGCGCATTCGTTGTGGGCCGCACTTGCGTTTGGATGCGCGGGCATGGCGATGGTGCCCTTCGTCGCCTGGAGCGCCACAGCGTCGCTGCAGGCATCGGGGCTAAGCCACGTTGCGGCGGCGGCGGGGATGGCGGCACGGGAAGTTGCGGTCGCCGCCTGCACGGTCGGATTCTGCTTCGCGATTGCCGAGCACGGCGCGGCGCGAAGAGCATGGCTGCGCAAGCTGCGCATGAGTTTCGAAGAGCGCAAACGGGAATCGAAAGAGGAGGAGGGCGACGCGACCGCGCGCGGACGCCGGCGGGGGCTGCACCGAGCTCTGTTACGCAGCGGGAGGCGGCGACTCAAAGACGCGGCCTTCGTCGTCGCCAATCCGCAGCACGTCGCGGTCGCGTTGGAGTATCGTCCTCCTGAAATTGACGTGCCGCGCGTGCTCGTACGAGCGGCCGATGCTGCCGCGATCCAAGTGCGCGCGGTTGCAGCACACCTCGGCATTCCGATCGTGGAGAACGTCGCGCTTGCGCGCGCGCTCTTTCGCGACGGCCGCGCCGGCGAGCCGATTCCTCACGCACACTACGTCGCCGTCGCCGAAGTCGTTGCCGCCTTGCTGCGCACCAGCGAGCTCGCGTCGTGAGCGCAAAGAAACGCGCCGTCTATGCGTTTGCCGCGCTCTTGTTAGCGATCGTCGGAATCCTGATCGTTCCGCTGCCGCCGTGGCTGCTCGACGTTCTCTTGGGCGTCAACATCTTCGGCTCGTCCCTCGTCCTGCTGCTCTCGGTCACCGTCGAAGATCCGCTGGAGTTCTCCGCCTTCGCGCCGGCGCTGCTCGTCGCGACGCTCTTCCGTCTCTCACTCGACGTCTCGGCAACGCGCCTCATCCTCAGCGCAGGTGCGCAGCCCGGCGCCGTCGGTGCGATCATTCCCGCCTTCGGAGCGTTCGTGGTCCATGGGAACTTAGTGGTCGGACTCATCGTCTTCTCGATTTTGGTAACCATTCAGTTCGTCGTCATCGCGAGCGGCTCGCAACGCGTCGCCGAAGTCGCGGCGCGGTTTACGCTCGACGCGATGCCGGGAAAGCAGATGGCGATCGACGCGGACGTTCATGCGGGGGTTCTCGACGGCGAAGGCGCGAGACGCAAGCGCGAGGCAGTTCAGCGCGAAGCCGACTTCTACGGTGCGATGGACGGCGCCGGAAAGTTTGTGAAGGGCGACGCAATCGCCGCGCTCGTCATCGTAGCGCTCAACCTGTGCGGTGGGGTCGTCGTCGGGGTCGCCTATCACGGGCTTTCACCTCTCGACGCGCTCAACACGTTCGCCCTGCTCTCGATCGGCAACGCGCTCGTGACGACGCTCCCGGCTTTTCTCATCTCCACCGCTATGGGCATGATGGTCACGCGCGTCGCATCCGACGGCGCGCTCGGCGCGGACCTCGCCACGCAGCTCCTCGCACGACCGGACGCGTTGCGCAGTGCGGGCGCGCTGCTGCTCGCGTTGGCGCTCGTTCCGGCCTTGCCTCGACCGCTCTTCGTCGTGCTCGGTGCCGGCGCGTTCGCCGTCGCGCATGCGGCGCAGCGCCGTCACCGGCAGCAGGAGCTCGAATCGATCGACGACCGCGAGCGCGCGAAACGGCACGCGATGCGCCGTCCCGAGCTCGCTCTCGGGCTCGTCGGCGTCGATGCGATCGCGATCGAGATCGGCGCGGATCTCGCGCAGCTTCTGGCCCAGCCGCTTGCCGATGCATTGCTCGATCGCGTCGGGGAAGTTCGAAGGGCGCTCGCCGCGGACATCGGCGTGGTGCTTCCCGGCGTGCGCTTGCGGGACGACCTCGCCCGCGATCCAAGAACGTACGGAATCCGCGTACGGGATCGTTTGGTGGGTTCGGGCCGGCTCGACCTCGATCGGGTGCTCGCGGTCGCCGATGAAGCCGTGCTCGCTCACTTCAGCGCTCGCATCGAGCGCGAACCGGTCTACGGATTGCCTGCGGCGTGGATCGATCCGCCCGCGCGCGAACGAGCCGTCAACGCCGGTGCGCTCGTCTTCGACCCGATCTCGGTGCTCGGATCGCACCTGGCGGAGATCTCGCGCGCCCACGCCGCGGAACTCGTCGGGCGGCAAGAGCTGCAATCCGTGCTCGAGCATTTGCGCGCGACGGTTCCCGCCTTGGTCAAGGAGGTTGGCGGCGACGCGCTCCCTTTCGGAGCGCTGCACCGAGCCTTCAGCCTGCTGCTGCGCGAGGGCGCGTGGCCGCGCGATCCGATTACGGTTCTCGAGGCGATGCTCGAAGCACGGAGCGACGATCCGCAGGAACTTGCCGAAGCGGCACGGCGTGCGATCGTACCGGACCTCCTGCGACGCCGTGCCGTTGTACAGCTGGAGCCGCTCATCTTCGACGCATCGTTCGAGCGACGGCTCGCGGCGGCGTGGCGCGGTCAGGGAACCGACGGACTGGAGCCCGGGACGGCGCTCGCCCTGCGAGCCCGAATCGAATCGTACGGTGCGACCATGCCACGCGATCGCGCCGCAGTTCTCTGCACGTCCGCGCTCCGGCCGGTCCTTGCGGATTTCTTGCTGCGTTCGAGCGTTCGCGTGAACGTTTATGCCTACGGCGAGCTGCCCAATGAGATCGTAATTTTGCCCGCCGAGGTCATCACGTTAGAGGAACCGAACGCGCTCGCCTCATGCACTTAACGACGCTCGACTGGGTCATCGTCGTCGTCTCCTTAGGCGTGACCTTCGTGCCGGCGCTCGTGCTGGCGCGCCGCGCCGGCAAGAACATCACCGAATTTTTTGCGGCAGGCCGGGCCGCGCCGTGGTGGCTGATCGGCATCTCGCTCGTCGCCACCACCTTTTCGACCGACACCCCGAACCTCGTCACCAATCTCGTGCGCGACGGCGGGGTCGCCGAGAACTGGGTCTGGTGGTCGTTCCTGCTCACCGGCATGGCGACCGTCTTCTTTTATGCGCGCCTTTGGCGCCGTTCGCGCGTGCTCACCGATCTCGAATTCTACGAACTGCGCTACGCGGGGCGCGCCGCCTCGTTCGTGCGCGGCTTTCGCGCGATCTACCTTGGGCTGTTCTTCAACTGCTGGATCATCGCAACGGTCAATCTCGCGCTGGTGAAAATCGCCGGCATTCTCTTCGGTTGGCCCCGCTTCGAGACGCTCGCGATCTCGGTCGCGGTGCCGATCGTCTTCGCGGCGACTGCGGGGCTCTGGGGCGTGATGGTCACCGACATGATCCAGTTCTGCATCACGATGAGCTCGGCGTTCGCCGCCGCCTACTTCGCGATCCACGCGCCCGGCGTCGGCGGTCTTCACGGTCTCGTCGCGCACTTCGCTCACGCCGGCCCCGGAACGCTCGCGCTGCTGCCGAACTTCAAAGACTGGCAGACGTCGCTGGCGATCTTCGTGATTCCGCTGACCGTGGTTTGGTGGTCGGTTTGGTATCCGGGCGCCGAACCCGGCGGCGGCAGCTACGTCGCGCAGCGAATGCTCGCCGCCAAAACCGAATCCGACGCGCTCTTCGGCACCTTCGCCTTTCAGGTGATGCACTACGCGCTGCGCCCCTGGCCGTGGATCGTGGTCGCACTCGCCTCCACGATCGTCTATCCGTCATTGCACGATATCCAACTGCGCTTTCCGGGCGTCGCCCCCAGTCTGATCGGTAACGACATCGCCTACCCTGCCATGCTCGTCTTTCTGCCGGCCGGTTTCGCGGGCTTCATGGTCGCCGGGATCTTCGCGGCCTACCGCTCGACGATCGAGACGCATCTCAATTGGGGCACGTCGTATCTCGTCCACGATTTCTACCAGCGCTTCATCCGACCGGAGTCGACGCAGCGCGAGCTGGTCTTCGCGGGTCGACTCGTCACCGTGCTGCTCATGATCCTCGGCGTGCTCTTCACGCTCGCGCTCGACAACGCAAAAAACTCCTTCAATCTCTTGCTCTCAATCGGCGCGGGAACGGGATTGATCTATTTGCTTCGCTGGTTCTGGTGGCGGATCAATGCCTGGAGCGAGGTGAGCGCGATGCTCTCGTCGTTCGTCGTTGCGTTCGCGTTCTTCGTCGCAGCGAAGCTCGGTCACACCGCCGACACGACCGTCGTGCTCCTCACGACCATCGCGGTTACGACCGTCGTCTGGGTCGCGGTCACGTTTTGCACGCCGCCGGTCGAGCGCAGCGTGCTGGCAGAGTTCTACGCTCGGGTGCGCCCGGCCGGTCCGGGGTGGGAGAAGATTCGGCGCGAGTCCGGGCTCGGCGCTTCGCCCGACTCGCTGACGCTTGCGCTCGCCGGGTGGGTGCTCGGGTTGGCCTCCGTCTACGGCGCGCTCTTCGCCACGGGCGCCTTCGTCTATGGCCGTCCGCAGCAGGGCGCGGTCTGGAGCGCCGTCGCCGCGGCGGGGGTCGCCGGGCTCTTGGCAATCGGACGGCGCTTGTGGCGCCCCGCGGCAGGCCCGGCGCCCGCCGAAGGCTAAGCTCCACCGGCTCCAATGAACTGGAATAATCTGAAGGCGCCGTTCAAGGCGCTAGTCATCGTCGCTGTTTGCGCGATCTCGATCTGGGCCGTCTGGCCGGTCCAGAAGACCATTCATCTCGGCCTCGACCTTCAGGGCGGAGCACGGCTCTTGCTTCAGCTCTCCCCGACCGCCGAGGTGCCGCGCGTTACGTCCGAGGTTCAAGCGCAAACGCGCGAAGTCATCGACCGGCGCATCAACGGTCTCGGCGTCGCCGAGCCATCGATCAGCAACGTCGGGACCGACCGCATCCTCGTCGAGCTGCCGGCCGTCAAGGATCCCGACGAAGCGGAGAAGCTGCTCAAGCAGGCCGCCGTGCTCGATTATAAGATCGTGCCCTTCGACGTGATGCAGAAGGCCGACGCCGCGAATGCGGTGCTGCTGCAGCCCAACGTCTCGCCGAAAGAGAAGGCCGCCGCGGAGCTCTACGTTTCGAAGACCGCCTACGAGAAGAGCGGCAACGTGGTCTACTCCGGCAAAGATTTAAAGGCTGCGCAGGCGAGCTACGACCAGTCCGGCCGCCCCGACATTCTCTTCCAAACCAAGGATCCCGCGCGGTTCGGCAAGCTCACGTCGGCCAATCTCCAGAAGCCGCTGGGCATCTTCCTCGACCACCGCTATCTCTCGGCGCCGATCATTCAAAGTCCGATCTACGATAACGGCCAGATCACCGGAACGTTCACGGAAGAGGAGACCGTCACGCTCGCCAACGAGCTCAACGCCGGCGCCCTTCCGGTCAGCATCAGCGTCATCGAGAAGGAGACGATCGGCCCGACGCTCGGCAAGCTCGACTTGATTCAGTCGATGCGCGCGGCGGCGCTCGGACTCGGTCTCGTCTTGATCTTCATGATCCTCGTCTACCGCTTGCCCGGACTTCTCGCCGACCTGGCGCTCGCGATCTACGTGCTCGTGATGATGGCGATTCTCGCCCTCTCACACGCGACGCTGACGCTGCCTGGCATCGCCGGCTTCGTACTCTCGATCGGCATGGCCGTTGACGCGAACGTCCTGATCTTCGAGCGCATCAAAGAGGAGCTCTGGAACGGCAAGACGATGCGCGCCGCGGTGCGGGTCGGATTCCAGCGCGCCTTCTCGGCCGTCTTCGATAGCCACTTTACGACGATCGTCGGTGCCGGCGTGCTCTACATGCTCGGCACCGGAACGGTCAAGGGCTTCGCCTTCACGCTCTTCTGGGGAACCGTGGTCTCGCTTTTTACCGCCGTCTTCATCACGCGATTCTTCGTTGACACGCTCGTCGACAACGAGGTTCTGACGACGCCCGAGCTTTACGGCGTCAAGCGTTCCGAGATCGGCATCTTCGCCAAGACCGCCGGGTCGGGGGCGGGAGCGTAAGCGATGCTCTTCCGCCGTCTCAACTGGAATATCGTTGGATGGTTCAGGATCGTCTCGACGATCTCGTACCTCGTCATCGCGCTCGGCTTCGGGTCGATGATCTACCACGGCTTCGCGGGGGGCGATGGCTTCCACGCCAACCGCATGCTGCGGCTCGGTCTCTCGTTCACCGGCGGCACCGACATCTCGGTGCAGTTTACCCGAGCCACGACCGCCGACAAAGTAAAGCAGGCGTTGGCGGGGCTGGGTATGAGCGAGGAATCGGTCACGACTGCCGGCACCGACGGCAAGGGCTTCATCATTCAAACGCAGACGGCGTATGCGAATAACTCGACGCCGGTCTGGAACGCGCTCAACACCGTCGCGCCGGTCGATCGGGCGGCGTCGCAGATTACCTCGGTCGGTCCGTCGCTCGGCCGAGAGTATCTCACGAAGGCGCTCTGGGCGCTCGTCATCGCGCTGGGCATCCAGTTCCTCTACATCGCCTTCCGGTTCGGCTGGAACTATATCTTTGGTTTGGTGACCGTCATCGCGCTCATCCGCGACGCGGCGATGATGATCGGCATCTATGCGCTCGCCGACCGGCGCGCCGACGACGCCTTCTTGGCCGCAGTCTTGACCGTCATCGGCTACTCGGTTATGGATACGATCGTCATCCTCGACCGAATCCGCGAGAACACCAAGCTGATGGCGGGCGCGCCGTACGCGACGATCGTCAACGAGTCGATCAAACAGACGATGACGCGCTCGTTCAACACGCTGGCGACGGTCGTGATTACGCTGGTGGCGCTGCTCGCGCTGGGCGGTGCGAGCCTGAAGAACTTTGCCTTCGCACTGCTCGTCGGCATCTGCTCGGGCGGTTACCACTCGATCTTCTACTCGGCTCCGCTCGTCCTCGGCTTCCGCAAACGCCAGCTTGAAGCGGCCAGCAAACGGCGCCACGCGGGACTCGCGCAGGATCGTACGGTCACGGCGCGGTCGCGCGCCGACTCGGTGGCACTGCAGAGCCGCAGCGGCATCGCGCGCGAGGATATCGTGGCGGCACGGCGCGAGCGCCGGCAGAAAGCGAAGTCGTCCCGCACGACCGTGCCGGTCGCACCCTCGCGCTATCGCAAGAGGCGCACCGATGCGGTGAGCGGCGTCGCCGTCGAAGAGCCCTACACGGGCGAAGAAACGAACGCAGCGCAACCGTACACGGGCGAAGAGGTGATCGACCCGCTCGACGCGCAGCAAGCGGGATTGCACGATGCGGCGATTGAGCAAGGCCACGAAGAGATCGCGCTCAACCTCGACGACCTCCCTTCGACAGGCTCAGGGCAGGCTGATCGTCGCGAAGAAGGCCCCGCGCACTAAAGAGCTCCCGCCGCCGACGCCTTCCGAAGCCGCCTTCGAGGCGGCGTTGCGCGCGTTCGGCGCTTCGACGAGCTCAGAGCTAGGTGAGGTAGCCGGCGCGGTCGACGGCGTAGCCAGCGCACCTGAGTCTACCTCGAGCGCATTGGTCGAACGCATCTTTGCCAAGGGCGACGAGTATCTGCGCGATCCATACTCCACGATCGGCGATGCGCCGCACTTCCATACGAAGATCGCGGGCGTATCGTTCGAGGGCCGCCAAGATCTCATCGCCGGCCTGCACGCCGGCGCGCCGCTCGAGCTCCACCGTCAACCCCAAAATCCCTACGACGGCAACGCGATCGCCGTTCACTACGGCAACCTTCAACTCGGATTCTTCAACAAACGATTGGCCGCGCATATTGCGCCGCTGATCGACGCAGGCGCACGGTACGTAGCGCGTATTGCGTCGCTCACCGGCCGCTCGACGGCATCGGGATCGGATGAAAAACATCGCGGCGTCAATATTTTCGTCGAACGCGAGGGCGGCACGGAGCTCTCGTCGCGCGCTCGCGGGGAGGCGCCTTCCGATCGCGGCATCGACGCCGACGACGTCGCCGAACGCGTCCGCGGCGCGCTGATCGGAACGTCGCAGCCGCACGAGGCGCAGCATGCCGTGCTCGAGCGGCTCGCCGCCGGTAAGAACACGCTCGCCGTGCTAGGGACGGGGCGCGGAAAATCGTTCTGCTTTCAGTATTCGGCGGCATTGCGCGCGTTCGCCGGCGCCGGTAAGACGCTCGTCGTCTATCCGCTGCGCGCGCTCGCCAACGATCAGTACGAAGCGCTTCGCCGTACGCTCGATCCGCTCGGGCTGCGCTGCTTTCGCGCGAATGGTTCGATCGACAACGAGGAACGCGAGGAGCTCTTCGCTGCCTTGCGCGACGGCGCATGGGATCTGGTGCTCGCGACGCCCGAGTTTCTCGAGTTTCATCGCGACGCGCTGGGCGGACGCAGTACGCCCGCCTTCGCCGTAATCGACGAGGCGCACCACCTCCAAGAATCGCGCCACCGTCCGGCCTACGCGCGCCTGAGTTCGACGATCGCGAGCCTCGGCGACCCGCAAGTGCTTGCGCTTACCGCGACCGCAGGCGACGAGACCTTCCGCCGCATCGTCGAAGAGCTGCGCATCGCTGCCTGGGTGATCGATCCGACGGTGCGCGAAAATCTCCAGGTCGTCGACGCGCGCGAACGGCGGGACAAGCACGGATATTTGGTCGAGGTCTTCACCGGTAAATCGGAAGGCGTCGACCAGAAAGGAATCGTCTACTGCAACTCGCGATCCGAGGCGACCAGCGTCGCGCGGCGGCTGCGCCGCGAGCTCGGCGACGAGGTGATGTTCTACCACGCGAAGATGCCCAACGGCGACCGGCTTGCGGTCGAGCGGCTCTTTCGCGAAGGCGGCTTGCGCGTGATCGTCGCAACGTCCGCATTCGGTGAGGGGATCGACCTGCCCGACGTCTCCAACGTGGTGCTCTACCATCTCAACTTCGACTTCGGCGAGTTCAACCAGCAGGCGGGAAGAGCCGGTCGCGATGGCGCTTCCGCGCGCATCCACTTGCTCTATGGGAAGAAGGATCGCGGGCTCAACGAATTTCTCATCGACTTAGATGCGCCGCCGTTGCCGTTGCTGCGCGAGCTCTACCGCGGCCTACGCGGGCTGGCACGCGATGCGATCGTACGCGGCGGCGATGCGGATATCGCCGGAACGCTGGACATCGATCGCGTTCGCGATCGCACGGTAAGCGCCGCGCTGCGGATCTTTGTCGATTCCGAGCTCGTCGAGGTCGGCGAGGACGACGACGGACGCTATATCCGGCTTTTGCCCGTGCGCGGACGCGTCGAGATGGAAAGCAACGAACGGTATGCGGAAGGCGAGGCGACGCGCGAGGCTTTCGCGCGTTTCGCCGAGATCGCGCTTACCGCGCCGGCGACGACGCTCGAGCGCATCATCAACCGGCCGATCTATCCGTCAGGCGTGGCGTTGCGCCTTTAAACGTCGGCGTGCGAGGCTACGCAAGCACGCCCGTCATCGCAGCTTCATCGACCTTTTTGTAGAATTCGTTGTCGGTTTCGGTGACCCCTGACGAGGCCCACGGATCGATCTCGCGCCGCGCGGTGGGAAGGTGCACCGTCGGCCCGACCGCATCGGAATAATCCGCACCGCCGAATGGTTCGAAGTCGTCGCTCTCACGATGTGCGAGAACGAGGTTATGCACGTCCGCGCTCGCCTGACGAGCGTCGCCGCGCAGCCGCTCGTCGAGACGGCCGTCGCTCGCGAGCGCATCGTAGAATGCGATCGCGGGACGGTCTGCGTGCCACGGCAGACCGTGGCTGCCGGGAAATCGCACCATGCCGTCGATCGACCGGGCATCTTCGCGCACCGCGCTGCGGACGCTCGGCGCCGAGGCCTCGCCGGCAACGTCGTCGTTGAGCCGTTTGATCGAGATTTCCGCTTGCCGCACTTTCTGGGGACCGAGGTCGAGCACGTCGAAGGCCGCGGCCGGACCGAAGCCGCCCATATCGCCGGCGTCGTACTTCGTGCGCATCACGTCGCCAACGACCGCCTTGGCCATCGCATCGGGATCGTTTTCGTGCTCTGCAATCGCGTGCGCGACGTGGCTCGGGACGCCTGGCGCGAGCATCGTCTCCGGACTGGCCGCGAGATAGCGCACGCCGGCGCGTGAGAGTGCGTCCGCGAACCCCATGGGATACTACAGAAGGGCTTCCAAACTTCCGGTTCCGGGCATTCGAGGCAAGCCCGGCTTCTTCCGCAGTCGCAGGCAAGCGCCATTCTGGGCACCGAACCAACCGCTAATGATGAACGCTTCACTCAAGTATGAGGTGGCCGGTCGCGAGGTCTCTCGTGACGAGTTCCTGCGCGCCATGCAGAACAACTTTCACAGAATGGTTGCGGAGCAACTGATTGGCTGGGTAACGGCTCGTCTTGTCGACGTACGTTGCGAGATCCACGGCGCTGCGCCCACAGTCGTGTTAGTGGAACAAGCCGGCACGAATACCTCATTTGTTTTGCGCGATCTCTGCTGCGATGACGTTAGGACCAAGGCTGAGCGTGCGTTCAGGCCTACACGCGGGCCTTCCGCCGAGTAGAAAAATCAGCCGGATAGCCTTTACCGCATAAGTGGCCCGAACTTCCGGTCCGACTGCGTTGGCGGCTGCGCAACGCAAACGTCAAGAGGTCGTCAGCAGACCTTCGGAAAACCTACATGTTGCTTCGAGCAATGTACAGCAATGAAATCGATGCGATCCGTGCTGCTTTCACCGCTACGAGTGTTGCCGTGGTTGGTGAAGGATCGTTTGGAGTCACGTTTCGTGTCGATGCCGCTGCGGGGACAACTGCGCTCAAACTTTTCAGACCGAATTTCGATCTCGGACGCAGTGCGCGCGAGATCGATAGCTTGAGGCGCATTACATCCCGCAACGTCGTCGCCTTTGTCGATGAGGGAAATATAGATATCGGCGGCCAACAGCGCCCATACTTCCGAACTGAATTTGTCGATGGACAGACGCTTGAAGCACGGCTTCGAACTGCGAAGCTCAAAAAACGTGACCTGCTTAATCTCGCCAAACAAGTGACTCAAGGACTCGTTGCACTCCAGGTGGCGGGCGTCGTCCACCGCGATTTGAAGCCGGCGAATATCCTAATCGAAGTCGGCGGGCGCACCGTCATTGTCGATCTCGGACTGGCAAAACGGCGCGGCGCCGTCAGGCTTACCGCAAGCAACGCTTTCGTCGGAACTGCACTATACGCCGCTCCTGAACAATTCGGAGGCGCGGCGCATGTCGATATCCGGGCCGACATTTTCTCGCTTGGTGTGATTCTGTTTGAAGCGGCTGCGGGCCAAGGGTCCCACCCGTTCCGATGCGACCAAAATATGACGGAACAAGAGGTCTACAACGCACTGCGAACAGCGAAACCGCAGGAGCACCCTATTAAAGTGCTCCGAAGAATAGTAGGGGAAATGCTTCAGGCGCGTCCGTATCGTCGCATAAACTCGCCCAGCATTCTGCTAGACGCACTGAGGAAAATAAGGTAAGGCTAGTCAAATGTTCTATGCTCACTTGGAAGGCCGAAAGGCTTTTGTACAAAACAGTATCGATGCTGGGCTCAGAGGAGCGTGCTACAACATAGTCTACCCTCCTGATCCAGACGATGTCGCCTCCGACTTCGAGATTCTAATTAACCCGCAGACTTTCAGATTGACGTTTCCAGCAAGCACACGCGCTCCGAAAGTGCAGCATATCTTATCACCCTTTGGGGAGCTTTCGGCGCTCGACCTCGCTACGCTAGATGCTGACGGTCGAGCTGTGGAACTCACCGCGACTGGAAGACGGATCGCGGACCATTTTTTGATTGCACAAGATGCACTTGGTGCAACTGAAGTGCTCGCGCCTTACTACGCGGCAGCATCCGTAACGGACCCGCTCCTCGACATCAGTATTCTTTCAGCGCTATATGTCGAAGACCGCACCGACAAGCACGTCTTTTGCGGGGTTATGCTGGATTCCGACATCCTTCTTTCTCCCAATGACTTGGAGCAACTCGCGAACCGGCTGACGACGCCTAACCCACCAAACAACTTTTATTTTGATTTAAATCTGAACAGTTCGCCAAAGCGACCTCTCCGAAATCCTGCTACGCTGTCCGTACTTAAAGTGCTGTTCGATGCAATGGACGAAGCTGAGAAATATTCGTTGCTGGCGCGGTGCAATATCGAGGGGCTGCTACTCTGCGCTGCAACGGGGCTTGACGCGTTTTCCTCGTCGTATTTTCAAAGCGAGCGGCAGCCGCTCCATAATAGGCTCGCCGAAGATTACGTAGCGCCACCTGAGCAAATCAGGGCACCTACCCCCTATCTCTTCTCACCCGCACTGATGACGGATATACCAAGGCCGCTCGTTCAGCGTTTAGTAAACGAGGGTTTTGAGGAATTCTTTGAGTGCGACTGTGGATCGTGCACTGTACTGTTAGGTAACGCAGAACTAGTAAATGCCGCGCGTTACGCTCCGGTGCACTACAACGCTTGCATGACGACGCTCAACGCGACGTTAGACGAGGCGGGCGACGTAGGCCAGCGATCCGCGCTAATTTTGAATTGGATCGAACACGCAGAGCAAATCGCTGATGACATTGGGCGGGCTGCTGTTGCCGCCGGGACCTTCACGCACCTAGCGCAGTGGAAGGCCTGGGTCGAGGAGCTTCTATCAAGCGACGATGACGAATAAGGCGTGGTCCGCGAAGTACTGCTTGGGCACTAATAAGTCCGGCAGAATCTGCTGCGTAGGGTTGCAACGCGCTCGAGGAAATCAAAACACGTGATCGATCGCGCTCTACGACAATGAGGCCTACGTTTGCCTCTTCGAACGCACGGCGATGCCTTAGGGCGCCTTTGACGCCTGTAGATCCGAGCGCAAGATAGCATCGATGGGCGAATTGGCGATATCTACTGGCTTGATATAGCCCCCTAGACCAATCGTAAAGCTTCGCTTCTATCGCGATCACTTCGGAAAACACGTCTTCCATCCTTACCCTATGCTTTGGGATCGCTATTCGACAACTCTTGCTGAAGCAGTCGTGGCGGAAATGGGTCCGTAGGCGCCTGATCCTAGATCGCGATATTGACTTCCCAACGACTAGGTCGGCTACACCATCGCTAGTGGGCACTTCGCGTAGAATCGCGTGCACCGCCGGAAAAAGACTAAAGACATGCCGTTCGAGACACGCTACAAGATCCAGCTCAGAGCAAAACGGCTCATCAACACGATTTTTCATGGAAGCTATTGTGCTCTTCAAGTGCTTCATCCTGCGCTCCTGGTGGTCTAGCGACGCCTCTCCTGCCTCAAAAACGGTAGCGATCCAAATCTTTTGTTGCCTCATCCAAAGCCGCATCAACATTAAGCGCATCACGGCGCGCTCGTTCGAACAACGATTCTAAGCCGGAATCCTTTGAGAGCCCAGTTAACTCCTGAAATAGCGCCGAATCTAGTTGCCCGGGGTAGATTTCCTCTAAGAGCCTGCCGCTGCTATTAAATAGCAGCACTCCGTAGTATGGTTCGTTATCAAAGTTCTCAAATCGCCGAGCAACTTGGACGACAAACTTATCTAATTTCGCCTGGAAAGCATCCGTATCGGCCGTTTCTTCCCAGCTCAAAAGGTCGGAGGTCAGCAACTTTGCGACGAAACGCGTCTGGCGCTCTTTCGGTCGTTCACTGTGCATTTTGTTCCCTCAAAATCCTTTCCAGAAAGCTTGATATTGTCTGAATCGCGTCCTCTTGATTCGATATTATGCGCACTAGTCGTAGTAGGTCCGGGGATACGCCCGTTTTTACAGCTGCCGTCGCTGTGCGCTCCAATATGCGTAGCTGCGCGATGACGCCGGCTGCAACCCCGGATTGAGAAGCCATGCCTTCCGTAAGGAGCGATAGTTCTGTGGCAGATCGCCGCGCGTCGTAAGACCGGATTAGTACCGCGTTCCAATCCGACGCGAGAGCGGACATCCGAAGACCGGACAGCACAACAAGTAATTGGCGGCATTCGCTAGAAGCCCTCAGGGTTGTAAGTACAGTATTCTGTTTCTTTACGGCGGCCCTAACAACTCTACGAACTAGAATCACCGCGCCAAAGGATCCTATGCTAAACACCGCGCCCACAACGGCCGCGATATTAGCGTACGGACCTAGTTCTGCGTTGAGTTGACTAAGCAGATCTGCCATTCTTGCGTATGTTCCTAGCCGACCTGTCGTTTGCTAGCGCCGCGACCTGCTATTCGTAGGCGATTGTTCTGTGCCAGCGCCGCACCCCGCTTTCTCGCTGCTTCTCCACCATGTCCTGGATCAAGGCCCGCCGCACGCATCTCCGCAAGCCGTGCGTTCGCCTTCTCGATTGGCCTCGCCACCTCGACGCTATAACGCAGATAGCAAGGTCGTCCACAGAATTTCAGCCCCTTCCGCGGCAGCGGCTCTTTACAGTACCCGCACACGGCCCGCTCCCACGTTTCGCGGCGCTCTGCGATCGGCTTCGGCGCCTCGCGAACGAGCCGCCGCGGCACGGCGATCCGACGCAGCTCTTTGGCGTAGTCGTTCGCGATCTCCAGCGCCGCTTTGCGGAAACGGGGCATCAGCGCCGAAGCGAGGAGTACCGTCAGATCGGGATCGAGTCGCACGACGCCGTCGCTCAGTTCGTGGAACATCGCAGGGTGCAGCTTCTCTTTGTGCAGCAGTTCCAGCGCCCAAACGTCGGCCTTCGATCTCAGCGGTTCGAGCAGATCGTAAATAAAAGATTCCCTTAGTCGATCGTCGGTGTGCAGCAAGCCCAGATCGGGATCGAGACCAGTCGCCTCGCAGGCGATCCGCGTCTCGACCTCCAGGAGCGTATAGCAATAGTTCAGGATCGCGTTGAACGGATCGGTCGCATCGCGCACTCGTTCGCGCCGTCCGCTTGTTCGCGGACTAATCGCCGCCCAATGCGCTGGTATCCGCTTGAGAGCCCACGGTCGCCAGGGGAGAGGCGTCTCGACCAGTAGTTCCCAATAGATTTGCGCTGCTCGTCCTTCCAGCGCGAGGAAGTCCACAAGCGTTGTAGTCCCCATCAGCGCCGCTTTGCATGCGTGGATTTCCGAGGTTGCCGTGGATTTCCCTGAGTTGTTCACGATACCGAGCCGTGGAAAGTCGCACTCGATCGCGGAAATCTGCGAGTCCAGTTTCTTTCCCAGCAGATACCGCGCCAAGGTCACGGCGTCGTCCGTAACCGCGGAGACTGCCTGCGCCCGTTTCACCGGCCCGTCGTGCGGCGCGTCCGGGACGAGGCAGTTGAGCAGGGTACTGTCGGACGCCACGAAGGAGACCGCAATCCCCATGCGGGCGCACCAGTCGATCGCATCCATGGAGACCGTCCCGCCCGGTGCGCGAATCACGATCCGCTCGACCGAGCAGCGCCCGCGCGGAAATCGGGTCTCGCGGATCTTCCCCTCGTTCGCGAACCCATCGCGCGTGACTAGGTGGCCGCGCTCTACGTACATGCGCGCGTCGTAACCCTCAAGTACCAAGATTCGCTCGTTCATCGTTTCTGTGCCTCGCGGATATGTGTAAAGATCGAATCGCGCATGACTCTGAGCTGATAGAACTCCTGCGCCACCGGATCGAAGTTACCGCGGCGCATGTTTTCCCGCATCTCGATCGCGTGCGGCTCATCGCGAGTCAGTACAAGAACCGCCGTCATAGCTGGTGCAAGGAGCCGAGCGAGAGTTTTCGACGTGTCGTTCTTCGGATCGGCAACTTCGGGCGCATTCCGTATCTGATACACGGGAAAGACATGGCCCATAACGTTGAGCGCTCGGTGCATATCATGAACGAGCTCAATGATTTCGGCTGGTTCATGTGCCTTCAACTCACGAACGGCGACGAGTAAGGGATTCCGGCCTTCATCTGTGTTGATCAGCTGCAGAGCCTCTTGAATGACGTCCCAGCCTTTTCGAACGATATCACTCCTAATCTCTTTGATTCCTACGAGGTAGGCTAGGCGCTTTAGAACCGGGGCGATTACTTCAAACGAAGTCTTGGAGAACAGCGCTCTCAATACCAAGCCGACAACGGTCGATAGAAGGTCGAGCATGATGCCGTTGTCGATAAACGACAGCAACCACTCTTTGATGAACGGCTTTACCCACGGCATTCCGGCTTTGCGCCAGCGTTCATCATCGCCGTGCGACCGCATCGGCACGCGCCGGCGATCGTATTGCCGCCTTAGAAAACGCAAGTACGTGCAAACGCATCGCTCGATATGCGCACAAACGGGTTCAGGCGGTATATCAGTCGCTCCATACCAGCACAACCAAAATGCCAACGCCGCCGCACGCGGTCGCTTGGTACCGAGCTTTTTGCACAGCGTTAGAAGATCGAGAAATCGGTTTGCCTGATAGATCGTAAAGCCGCGCTGATTCGTGCCTTTGATCCACGCAAGCTCGGTGATGAGGCCCGCGGCACGAAAGCGGTCGTAGCGGTCATCGCGCGGATCCAATCCGCGCCGCTCCGCTTCGGCAAACACCTCTGCTCTCGGGATCAAGGGTATCTCGACCGACTCATTTTCCATATATAGGAAGTTCGCGAAACCGGCCATCTATTCCGCGATTTACTGTCAAGAAGTCTGCTGCACCTTAGCCTAATCCCCGGCGTCAGCATCCGGCGACTTTGCCGGTTCACTCGCCAAGACTTGAGGTGTCGACGACATGGCCAAGGTTCGAAAGTCCAAGGTGCGATCTCCCGGAGCCCGCGGCAAGCCGGTCACGATCACGCGGCGTTTCCTCGAAGCCCTGACCGGCACGAAGCAAGATGCCTACTATCGCGTGCTCGATGCTCTCGCACTTGCGAGGCGCGACAAACAGTCGCCCACCAAGGCTGCACGAAAGAGCGGCACAACGCTACAGACGATGCGCAAGTACGCAGGGAGCGCATTACAGGAGCGATCGGGGCGAGTCTACGTCACTGCCAGCGATCGGCTGCCGCGCAGAATGCGGGTGTTTACGACCCACGGCGAGCAGGTCGTGCAAACAACCAGCTCGCGCAAGGCCTCCCTCATCGCCGACCATAACAACGCGATCCGCGCCTACGTGCTGACGCGCGACGCTTCCGAGCTCAAGCAGTTCGAGGGCAAAACGATCCGCAGCGGCGGCAAGGTCTACACGTTCGGCACCGATCCGCGCACGCTCGATCGCCACATCCGGGCCGGGGCCGCGCATTTCGTGGACATTTACGCGCGAGGTGCCAGCACATGAGCGATACCAAGAAGCTGTTGCGCCTGGGCAGCGATGCCCCGAAATGCGCCAAATGCGGGAACGACGACCGCCGCGTGCTCTGCCGCATCCCGCAGGGGCGCCGCTCGCTGATCCTGTGCGCCAACTGCCGCGCCGAGCGTAAGGAGCTCTCTGCAGCTGCCGCAGCACGTAAGCTACGGCAGTTTGCAGCCGACGGCTACCCGCAGCCAGCGTGCGTCGTGTGTGGGCTGGCAGTCCTGCGGATGCTGGAGCGCGATCACCTCGCGGGAGCTGCCAACAGCGACCGCATGCAGCCGCTCTGTGCAAATCACCACGCACTCAAGTCGTACATGGCCGAGCACGGCGCTGCTGCGGTGCTGCGGCTGCGCGATGCCAACCGCTCGGCGCTGCTGCTGCAGGCAGCGTTCGAGTTCGGCCTGGGTGCGATGCTCGCAATGTTCGCAGCGTGGGACGGCGTAAATGGCGAGACGGCACGTTGCATCTTCCTGGGCACTGCGTCCGTGCTGCTCCTAGCGTGGGCAGCGTGGAACGTCTCGGCCGACGCGCACTTCGAGCAGCTGCTCGGACCGGGCTACGATCGCGCGATTCCGGCGCCGGTACCGCGATGAAACGGCAACAACGCCTGGCGTGGCCGAAGCGCGGTCCCAGCAAGGCTTCCGCAGCACTCACCAAGCCCAAGACACCGGGACCACGCCCTCACCCTCTCCTCACCCCTTCAAAAGGCGCGCAACGGGCATTCCTTGCCGTGACGACGGCGATCCGCGGCTGGGTCGAAGCACGACGCGAGGACGGCACGCCTCGTCGACCCACTGCGAAACGCCGAGCAAAGCTAGGGTGGCGCCCGGAGCACTACGGCGATCGGGTGCTGGTCTTCGATACCGAAACCACGACCGACGCTGCGCAGCGGCTGCTCTTCGGCTTCTTTCGGGTCTACGAGCACGACCGGCTGATCCGCGAAGGCCTGATCGTCGCCGACATCCTCGATTACGCGCAGATGACGACACTAACTGAATACTCGACACGTTGTCGGGTGCCGATCTACAGCCGCGAGCGATTTGTGGAAGAGGTCTTCTATCCGGAGGTTTACGTGGAAGGCACGCTCTGCGTCGGCTTCAATCTGCCCTTTGACCTCGCACGGATCGCCGTGCACGCGCGCATCTGCCGTGGCGAAAATCGCCGCAAGTTCGGGATCGTGCTCTCGCGCCGCCTGCGCTGGCACGACCTGCGCATCGAGTCGCTCTCGGCGCGCGCTGCGCTCATCGGCTTTGTCCCCAAGCGCAAGCTCACGAAGTGGGAGAAGCCCTTCTTTACCGGGCGGTTCTGCGACCTGAGCGCTACGGCAGCGGCCTTCACCGGCCAGCGCCACAGCCTGCGCAGCGCCGGCGATGCATTTCGTACCTACACCCGCAAGATGCAGGCGCCGGAGCTGGGCGCGATCGACCGCCGTAGCCTGTGCTACGGGCGGCAGGACGTGCGTGCAACCTGGGCGCTCTACAAGGCGCTGCGTGCTGAGTACGTGCTGCACCCCTTTGCAACGTTCGAGAACGAGCTGCACAAGCCCAAGCACGGGCGCTACATGGGCGAGCTCTATTCCAGCGCGAGCATCGCCAAGCAGTACCTGCGGTTGCTGGGCATTAGGCCGCTGCTCGTCAAGCAGCCGGGGTTTTCACGCACATACTTAGGCATCGCGATGGCAGCATACTTTGGCGGCCGTGCCGACGTGCGGGTGCGCAAATGCGACGGGCCGGTGCGTGTGCTGGACTTTACGTCGATGTACCCGACGATCTTTTGCTTACAGGAGCTCCAGAAGCTGCTCGTCGCCCCTCGGATTCGAGCGAAGTGGGTTACCGCCGAGATCAGGCGCCAGGTGCAGCAGCTCGCACGCGACGGCTCTACGTCCGCCCTTTACGATCCGAAGCTGTGGCGCAGGTTCAACTGCTTCGTGCTGGTCGAGCCCAACGGAGCAACGTTGCCGGTTCGCTTTCGTAAGGACGTAAAAGATCGGCCGATCGGACGTAACGGCAAACGCGAGGCTGAGCCGTTTACGATCGCCGTTACGCCGCTGAAGACGCCGGAGCCGCGCTGGCACACGTTAGCAGACGTAATCGCGGCCGTACTGTTGCGTGAGCGGGCGCCGAAGATCCGCCGCGCAATTCGCTTCGTGCCGGAAGGCCGCCGTCGGCCGCGATCGACCAAGTTCCGCAACGCGGTCGAACTCTGGTCGAATCGTCCGATCTTCAAGACCATCGTGGAGCAAAAGCAGATTGCTAAGGACCGATCCAAGAGCGATGACGATCTCGCAGCCCTGGCGCTGGGGCTCAAAGAGATGGCGAATAGCGGCGCCTACGGCATTCATGCTGAGGTCAACGTCAAACCGCCCAAAAGCGACGATCCGATCGTGGGTGACGTGTATGCGGATATCACCTTCGAGGCACCCAAGGTCCACTACGAGCGGCCAGGAGCCTTCGCCAATCCGATTCTTGCAAGCCTGATCACGGGCGGCGCGCGATTGATGCTCGCGATGCTCGAACGCGAGGTGACCGATCGGGGCGGTTCGTTTAGCTTCTGTGACACCGACAGTCTCGCGATCAATTGCGGGCAACCTAACTCCGATGGAATCCCGTGCCTAGCCGAGCGCAACATCGATGCGATCATCACCGCGTTTGATGCCCTGAACCCGTACGAACGCGCCGTCGTTCCGCATTTGCTCAGAGTCGAATATCCCGGCGTTAACGACCTGCGCTGCTTCGCCGTTTCGGCCAAGCGGTACGTGCTGTACCGATGGCGGTCCGGCAGCCGCATTGAGATCGTCAAAGCCTCGGAAAGTGCCTTAGGCGCAATCATCGGTCGTTCGCGAAACGAAACGACGCCCAAGCTGGCACGGCGGATTTGGCTTTCGATTCTCCTCAACCATTTGGACGTGAATCCGCGGCAGCGGCATCGGGCGAAGCCGTTGGTTGATTTCAACGTGCCGATGCGGCGTAAGTTCCCAATCAGCGCGCCGGCGATCCTGAGTCGGCTCAATCCTCACAATAAAACGCGATCGTACGATTACCGCATTAAACCGTACGGATTTGTGCAATCGGTTGCGCCCGCCGTAACCGGTCCCAATGAGCCGTTGCCCATCGCACCCTTTGAAAAGGACTTGCAGAAATCTAGGCGCCTGCAATGGGTCGATTACCATACCGGCGATCCGATTCGATTGGACTGGAGCTGCAGTAGCATGGCCGGTACGGTCCCCGTCATGCGGCTGAGCGAGTACGTGCGCGACTACGCGCGGCATCCCGAAGCGAAGGCTGCGGATCGCAATGGCAATCCCGCGGGGCCGGATACCGTCGGGCTCTTGTATCGACTGCCGCTCCAATCTAAGCGCCTAATCCGGATCGGTAAGGAGGTCGATCGGCTCGCAGGCGACGAGGGCACTACGCTAACCCCCGAGCAGCCGGTCGAATACGAACGCGACGAGCTCGCAGAGGATATCGAATACCTTGCGCAGTTTCCGCAAGAAGGCATAGCCCGCGATCTAGGGCTCTCGTCCCGAGCGTGGCGGAATCTCGTTAAGAGCGTTTCGGAGCCTCGGGCGAGAACCGCGAGGCGCATTCGGCTGCTTGCAGCGGATTGCCGCAACCGAAGAACATACTAGTACCCGAGATGACTCTACCAGAAGTGCGCGGGATCCGGGTCGATACACAAACTCGTTGTGCACACTACCATTCGCGACTCGACATCATCGCGATAAAGATGAAATGCTGCCGCACGTACTTTGCGTGTAAGGATTGCCACGATGCTCTCACCGATCACCCGCTTGAGTCCTGGCCCCCTGAAGAGCAAGCAGAGCCTGCCGTCCTTTGCGGCGCGTGCGGCTCGGAGCTCACGATCGCGGAGTACCTCAAAAGCTCAGCCCAGTGCCCTGCATGCGAGGCGATCTTCAATCCGAACTGCCGCACGCATCACGGCTACTATTTTGCCCTATCCTGAGCCCCGAAGGTGCCGTAGCTCGCCGCCTATACTAGCATCTCGTATCCTTGCGACCTCAGGGTTCGCAAGTTCGCGCGAATAACGCAGGCAGCCGTGGCGGTCGCCAGTAGCCTCCCCCCGCTATCGACGACTTCGCCAGCGGTAGTCGCGAGCGATCGAGTGCGCGAGACGACGCGCCCTTCGCATGTGACGGTTCCCGTCTTGTCGGTGATAGGGCGCAATAACCGCGCGTGAAGATCGATCGTCCGATAGGTGGCTTCGGCCGGTAGAGTAGACTTCACCGCCGCGCCGAGGGCAGAATCAAGCAACGCCATCGTGAACCCTCCGTGAATGATCGCCGTGTAGTTATTGTACCTAACGCTCGGAGTCGCCTCGAACGTAACTTTGCCTTCGGATACACAAACAATGCGAAATTTAAGTAATCTAGCAAATGCACACGACGGAGCGCAGCCGTCGCAAATCGCGCGAAGAGCCGCAAGACCGTCCAATCTATCTAACATTGATCCGTACGGAATCAAAGGGCGTAGAAAGGACGACTAGGGTTACGATGTGTACTGCAGCTGGCTCCAAGTGATTGAGAAGCGCTTCAAGGTGAATGACATCCCGAACGACGGCGTGTGCAATAAACGAAAACTCTCCCGTGACCCTGTAGCACGCGAGAATCTCTGGGCGCTCCCGAGCAACCTTAATGAAGCGCACGTCCGGGCCGTTAGGTCGCGCTAGAATGAAGGCGGTGACTGGGTAGCCTAGCTTCGCTGCGGAGAGCTTCACCTGGTAACCTTCTATTACACCCTCCTGCTCTAAACGGCGAATCCGCTCGGCTACGGTTGTGGCGGAAAGTGACACGGCCTTGCCAATCTCCGCAAAGGGTCTGCGTGCATCCTCCTGCAGTTCACGAAGGATCGCACTATCGACAGCATCGAGACTGCGAATCCGCGGATTTCGCTCCAACTATCCCCCCTTTTCAAACTTACGACACGTTGTTTTCTGATATTCTAACTGTCAACGCGAAGCCGTCAATGGTACGCTATGAAGCATGTTGACGCGTTTCGCGCCTCTGTTTTCACCTGCTCGATGACGGATTGTACGCTCGTCACGTGCGACGACGTCCCCCATTTAGATCCCGACGATAGGCTGCTTGCCGAAGAGCTCGTCAGGCGCGGGATTTTTGTTGCTGTCGCCGTTTGGTCTGACGAGTCGGTGAACTGGTCCGACACAAAATGCTGCGTTTTGCGCTCGACTTGGGACTACTATCGGCGCTTTGACGACTTCGCCAAGTGGCTCGACCGCGTTAGTCAACTGACGACGATTTGGAACTCGCCCGAGTTGGTGCGATGGAACGCGGATAAGCGATATTTGCTGGATCTGGAGGAGGCTGGCGTCCGTATCGTCCCCACGCTGTGGGCGAGTCGCGGCGAGAAGTTCAGCTTAGTTGAGTGCCGCGAGCGATATGGGTTTCAAGATATGGTGATTAAGCCGTCGCGAGGTGCAGCAACACACGATGTGCTGCTGATCCATGGCGATGATGACTCCTTAGCCCACGGGCAAGCACACCTAAACCGGCTGCTGCGGGGTCACGATGCGCTTGTACAGCCGTATCTGGACTCGGTAATGGGTTACGGAGAGCGGGCGCTGGTCTTTATTCGAGGCACCTTTTCACACGCTGTTAAGAAAAAGCCCTTCGATAGCGTCCTTGCCGTTAGGGCGAGTACAACGCCGGTCGTGGAGGCTACGCCAGACGAGATCGCCCTGGTTCGGGAAGCGCTTAGCCTTGCACCGGCTCCGTCACTATATGCGCGAGTGGACTTGCTGCGCGACTCAAACGGCGCGGCCTGCGTTAGCGAGGTCGAGCTTATCGAGCCTGGGCTTTACTTTGGCGCACATCCCCAGTCGGTCATCACGTTTGCGGATGCATTGGAGCATAAGTTAAACGGACCGGGCCTGCAGGGCCGTCTTGAGAATCGAAGCTCAGAGGTATCGTTTTCCGAGGTTTCTTAGGCGCGCATCATTGCATTTGCTTGGATCAACGTGTGCCAATCGCGCTGGACCTTGTTACAATGCGTTAAGCTCGCATAGAGTGAGGCGCGCCTTCGCTTACTTTGGAGGGTAGCATGGGCTTCTCGGAAAGATTCTTGGCCGTTTGTTCTGTCGTGCTGGGCATTTGCTGCGCATCGATCGCAGCCGGCTGTTCGCATCAAGGCCTCGCGCCGGCCGTGATCCCGCAAGCGCCTGCGGTCGGACCGGGTCCCACAATCGTGCATCGCATAGGGGCAGACTCGTCGTCCTATCAGGTCCTGTACGCCTTCGGAAGCTCCGGCGCCAACGGCTTAATCCCTGAGTCGAGCCTGATCAACGTGAAAGGCACGCTCTGGGGTACCACAGCTCTTGGCGGCGCGTACGGCAACGGGACCGCGTCCGGAGGAACGGTCTTCAGCATCAGTGCCACCGGCACGGAGCAGGTGCTGCATAGCTTCGGAGCTGGAAGTGATGGTAGCAAGCCATTCGGCGGCTTGATCGACGTGAGAGGCACACTGTACGGCACCACACTTGCCGGCGGCACGTATAACAAGGGAACGGTCTTTAGCATCAGTACGACTGGCACGGAGCAGGTGCGCCACAGCTTTGCCGGCGGTTCCGATGGTTCGAATCCATACGCCGGTTTGCTCAATGTGAACGGCACGCTTTACGGCACGACAGCGAACGGCGGTACTTACGGCGGGGGTACCGTCTTCAGCATCAGTTCGCGCGGCAAGGAGCATGTGCTGTATAGTTTCGGCCGTAATCCCTACGGTGCCATCGGTCCGGGCGGGAACTTGATCGATGTGAATGGCACGCTCTACGGGACAGCGGGCGGTGGCACCGGCAACTACTGCACGGGAGGGTGCGGAACGGTCTTCAGCATCAGTACGAGCGGCAAGGAGCATGTGCTGTACAATTTCGGTGGTCCCCCCGATGGAGAGTTCCCGGGGTATGGATTGGTCGACGTGAACGGCGTGCTCTTCGGCACGACAAACTCTGGCGGCACGCATAGATGCTTCACCTACTTCCCAGGTTACTGCGGGACTATCTTTAGCGTCACGACGGGCGGCACGGAGCACGTGATATACAGCTTCGGCAGTAGCTTGAACGATGGCTCATACCCCCAAGCGAGCTTGATCGACGTGAAGGGCACGCTTTACGGCACCACCGAGCATGGGGGCGCGTACTGGCACGGGACGGGCTACTCCCCCGGGGGAACGGTCTTCAGGATCAAGCCGAACGGCAAGCGCGAGCACGTGCTGCACAGTTTCGGTAGCGGAACAGACGGCGTGTCGCCTAGCACCGCCTTGATCGACGTGAACGGCAAGCTGTACGGCACCACGCCGGAGGGCGGCGGCATGTTGGCGCCATGCTCTGGCTTCGGCGTGGTCGGCGGCTGCGGAACGGTCTTCGCGTTGAGCCTGTAACTGCAGTAGCGAGCCGATGTTCGCGTGATTCCTGGACCGGAGCCTGTCGAGCCTTATCCTTATTGAGCTGTTCTTTGGAAGCGAGGGTTACGATGAAGAAGTTGAGTTCCAACCGCATTGTCCTCAGTGTTTACGCAGCGGGTTCACTGCTAGCAGCGTGCGGCGCACCGCAGCCGATAGGCCTGCCAACTGCTCTCCCGCAGGCGCCTGCGGTCGGGCCGGGTCGCGCAATCGTGCATCACATAGGGGCAGCGTACTATCGAGTCCTGTACAAGTTCAGAAGCTTTGGTTACGACGCGAGGGGCCCCCTTGCGAGTTTGATCGACGTGAAGGGCACGCTCTACGGAACGACAGTGGATGGGGGAGCGTACACCAACGGTGGAACGGTCTTCAGCATTAAGCCGACTGGCAAGCACGAGCAGGTGCTGCACAGCTTCGGCAACGGCTCAGATGGCATATCCCCTGCAGCGGGATTGCTCAACGTGAACGGCACGCTCTACGGCACGACATCATTCGGCGGCGCGTACGGCACAGCGAGCGGAGGGGGGGGGACGGTCTTCAGCATTCAGCCGACTGGGAAGCAGGAACAGGTGCTGCACAGCTTCGGCAGCGGCTCAGATGGCGCCTTGCCTTTCGCGGGATTGCTCGACGTGAACGGCACGCTCTACGGCACGACACGTGACGGCGGTACTTACGGCTATGGCACCGTCTTCAGCATAAGTACGACCGGGACGGAGCACGTACTGTACAGCTTTGCCGGGGAACCAGATGGCGCCTTGCCAGATGCGGGATTGATCGACGTGAAAGGCACGCTCTATGGCGCGACCGCAAACGGCGGCTCGAGTAATTGCATGGGTGGATGCGGCACGGTCTTCAGCATCAGTACGACTGGCACAGAGCACGTTCTCTATCGTTTTCTCGCCGGCACCGATGGCTGGATACCCGCTGTCAGTTTGCTCGACGTGAAAGGCACGCTCTATGGCACCACACAGGCGGGCGGCGGGCACAACAACCCCGGAACCGTCTTCAGCGTCAGTAGGACCGGTACGGAGCAGGTGCTGTACCGCTTCGGCGTAGGCTCCGATGGAGACCGTCCCTTGAGCAGCTTGATCAACGTGCACGGCACGCTCTACGGTACGACAGTGGCAGGCGGCGCGTACGGCACAGCGACCGGAACGGGGGGAACGGTCTTCAGCATCAGGCCGAGCGGCAAGCATGAGCAAGTGCTGCACAGCTTCGGCACCCGCTCCGATGGCGAGGGACCCGAAGCAGCCTTGATCGACCTAAATGGCACGCTCTACGGCACCACGTGCTGTGGCGCTCTGGGCGACGGAACGGTCTTCGCGTTGAGCCCCTAACGCTAGTCGCGGCCCAGGCGTTCGCAGGTTAATTTCGTCGCGGTTTTTCCGTTAGCATCAGTCCGTAAGTCGCTAGGACTCTGAGTATCAGGAATCGCATCGAAGAACGCTGGAGCTTCCCGGCGGCCGGGATCCCAACCAACGACAGCCAGGGCTTCTGGATACGCGAGCCGATTGGCGCAACGATCGGCACGAAAAAACGCCGGGTAGACCAATCGCGACCCTCATATACGAGGCCGCTTCGAAAAACGGCCTCGTATATTTGCTTGATAGGAGAGCTACGTCGTGGACATCGGAATACTCGGTTTCGGAACGCTAGGCCGCGCGCTGGTCCAGGGGCTACGCACAAATCCCCGCGTGAGTCGTATTGTGGCAACCACACGTTCACCCCGCGCACACTTTCCCGACGTTCCCGACGTGATCATGCTCGAGGATAATCGCGAACTCGCTAGTGTGTCCGATGTGGTCGCGTTGTGTGTCAAGCCGGGGCAGATGGAGAACGTTGTGCGCGACGTAGCCAGCGAGCTGCGGGAGGGGACGCTCCTGATCTCTGTAGCGGCAAGCGTCTCGACCCAGGTAATCGAAGATTGGACCGACGGAGGGTTTCCGGTCGTGCGCGCGATGCCTAACATGCCCTGCCGCATAGGCGCGGGTATGACTGCACTGGCAGCGGGTTCCGCTGCAACACTTGAGCATATGGAACTCGCACATGATCTGTTTTCGGGGCTCGGACGCGTCGTAACGGTCGAAGAGCTGCTGATGGATGCGGTGACGGCGATCAGCGGATGTGGCCCCGCATACGTATATCTTATCGTCGAAGCCTTGACCGATGCTGGCGTGAGTCTAGGGCTCCCGCGCAAGATCGCGCTTGAGCTCGCTGCGCAAACGCTACACGGCTCCGCTGCCCTGGTGCTCGCGAGCGGCGTACACCCGGCCGCGCTCAAGGATGAGGTCACGACTCCCGCGGGGTGCACGATCGACGGACTACTCGCACTTGAAGACGGCCGACTTCGCTCGACGTTGGTCCGTGCCGTCGCCGCTGCCGCGAGACGGGGCACGGCGCTTGTGGTGTCGCCCCGCGCCCGCCAGACCTAACCGGAAGTTTAAAGGCCCTTATGTAGTATCCCTCCGCGAACCCCATGGTATCCATAAGACACTGATTCGCGACAACGCCGTCGACGCCGCGGCCCAGATCCTCGGGATGCTCTTGCCCGTGCAGCGCGACCCCGTCGGCGATCGCCTTCGCGATGTCGGGCATCGACATGCACGAGCCATCGCCGGTCTGCAGGCCGCCGCCGTCGCCGCCGCCATGGTCGACGAGATCGATCCAGGTTTGGTTCGTACCGCTCGCTTCGGCGTTGTCGAGCGTGCGGGCGACGAAATGCGCGAGATTCGCTTCATCGCTCATGTCGACGGCTTTGCCAGTCTGAACGCCGGCGACGTCACCATCGGCGATCGTGTATTGCTCGGTGTGCAGGCGGCCTCTGACGATCGCATCACCATCGCCGTGCAGATGCGTGGTATCCTCGACGGTGTATTCGATTCGTCCGTCGCGCGCGCTCGTGCGGAGCGCCTGCGAGAGCGTCGTCTCTTGGACCGCATCGAGATTGTTGTCGCCGTCGCGGTAGATGCCGAACTCGAGGGACCGGCGGGAAGGGTTTACCGTAACGTTCTGCAGCATGGAGCCTCCTGACGAGTGATGTCGGAGACCTACTGCGACGGGCGCGGCGGGCCGCTAGGGGCTCGTTTCAGACTCTTTTCACGAGTGCCCGTTACGCTGCACTCGTAGCAGAGCGCGTTCTTACGGGAGGTTGATATGGCCATCTTTCGACTAATAGGCGTCATCGTGATCGGGAGCGGGCTGCTCGGGGCGTGTTCGGGCGGCGCGCCGTCGCCGGTCGTGCCGGGCGCCGTCGCCCCGCAAATGCAATCCGCAGCCCGCGCGATTCCCCAAAAGCTTCACACCGGCCGAGTGCTCTATATCGGCGATATCGACGGCCAGCCGGGGCTGGGTCAAATCCACGTCTATAACGCAAACATGAAGGACCCGCAGCAGCTTCGGATGATCACCAACGGCGCGGGACGGCCCTTCGGGATGTGGGTGGACAAAAAGAACATCCTCTACGTCGCGAACTATCCAAACAAGCTTCCCGGCAGCGTTACCGAGTTCAAGCCGAACGCCTCGACGGAGTTCTACACGATAACGAACTTCAAGGGTTACCCGGAGAGCGTCGCGGTCGACGACCAGCAGAACGTCTACGTGAATGAGTCGGTCCAGGACGAGGGTTTCGTGCAGGTCTACCCGCCGGGAAGCAATTCTCCGCAACGCACGATCGACACCGGCATCGGCGGCTATGCCTTCGAGTCGGGCGGCATGGGCTTCGACCAGCAAGGAAACCTGATCGTAGCCGAGCAGGCAAAGTTGAAGCTCCAGATGGTCGAGATCGCCAAGGGTTCCTCCACGGTCACGCCGATGAACCTCGATCTCGACGGCAATAACATCACCGGGCCCGGCATGGGCATCGATAAGGCCGGAAATATCTACGTCGCGAGCAGCGGCGCGGAGACGGTCTCGGTCTTTGCGCCGGGGCAGACGGAGCCGTCGCGGGTGATTTCCAACGTGCCGGCTTACGGGTATATGGCTGTGACGCCGCAAGGCGCGGTCTATCAAGCCAGCGGCGAATCGAGCGTAACGGAGATCGCGCCGGGCGCGAACTCGCCGACGTTTACGGTCTCCTGTCAGTGCTCCGCACAGGGAGCCGCCGTCAGCCGATAGCTTTATGCGGGCGGCGCTTTGACGCCGGCGCTCGCGTAAAGCGCGCGCGTGTCGTACATCACGCCGCCCTTGAAGGTCGTTTCGACGCTGCGAAGGCGCGCGATCGAGGCGAGCGGGTCGCCGTTGACCAAGATTGCATCGGCGAGCTTACCCGCCCGCAACGAACCGAGCGAGTCGTCCATGCGCATCACTCGGGCCGGCACGATCGTCGCGGCTTGCAGCACCTGTGGGGTAGGAATGCCGGCCTGCGCGTAGAGCTCGAGCTCGTGGATGAGGTCGAAGCCGGGCAGAATATCGTCGGTCCCAGCGACGATGCGAATGCCGTTGGCGTGCAGCAACGCGATCATGTCGAGGTAGGCTTGCGCTGAGGCACGATACTTCGCGTCGAGCCCCGGACCGAGCGGCAGGCCGTCCGTGGTGAGCGTTCGCCGGACCTGCGGCGGCAGCCAATCGGCAACCTCTGCAAATCCCGTCGAAGCGATGTCGCCGGTTCGCGTCATGGTATAGCTGTAGAAGATGCCGACCGTCGGATCGCTCACGATATTCTTCGATTTTAGTAGCGCGATGAAGTCTTTGACCGCTTGACTCTGGAGATCGATCGTTCCGGCTCGCTCCGCGGTGGCCGTGAGCCGTATCGGGGTCTGGGTGCGATCCTTGGTGTCGGGCATGAAGTTCAGAAAGAGGAAGTTCACGTGCTGAATTTCATCGAAGCCCGCGTGCACCGCATCTTGCGCGAGCATTCCGGCCGGAATGTGCCCGCTGACGCGCATCCCCTGCGCGTGTGCCTCCTTCACGATCGCGGGGACGAGCTTGGGATCCATCGAGCTGTAGATCTTGATCTGCACCGCGCCGAGTCTCTTCCAGTCGCGAACCTGCGCGATCGCTTCGTCGACGGTGCCGGTCGTGGTGCCGATCGGCGCCGTGTACTTGCCGGTGCCGTCCATGAGTCCCGCGATGATGACGCGCGGGCCAACCAACTCACCGCTCGCGTACTGCGCTTGCGTCGTGGCGATGTACTTTGGATCGTTGCCGGGATCGCGGATCGTCGTGACGCCTTCGGCGAGCAGGCGGGGTCCGTAATCGGCGGAGAGATGCATGTGCATGTTCCAAAGGCCCGGCAGGAGCGTCTTCCCGGTGCCGTCGATGCGGCGCGCATCGCTCGGAATGCCTAGGTCGGCGTTGCCGACCGCGGCGACGCTATCGCCGTGGAGGATCACCGTCGAGTTCGGCACGACGCTCCCGGCATCGGAATCGAAGCGTGCGACATTGGTAATCGCGATCGCCGTGCCGGTTCGCTGCGGAAGCGTTTGAGCGATTTGGCGGCCAAGATCCGCCACGCGTTCGTTCTGTGCCTCGAGCAGCTGCGGGAGCACCGCGTTCCATCCGCTGCGAATAACCGCACCCCAGGCACTCCCCGTCATGAAGAGCTCGCCGCTGGAGTCCAGCCAGATGTCGCCGGGAGTGAAGTCGAGGCCCGTGAGCTCGTACATCGTGACGCGCTTACTCTCGCGTCCGTTGCTCAAGGCCAGCGTCTTGACCGACGAGACGATCGTCACGCCGCTCGGCCAAAGGCCGACAGACTCGCCGGGCGCGCCAAGGGCCGCGCGCGCTAGGATCGCGCCCTCTTCGGGCGTTCCGTCCATGCTCACGTAGAAGCGCGCCGGAGAGTTCGGATGCCGCTCGTTTTCGGCTGAGTTCTTCCAGGTCGCCGTCCCGTTTTGGACGGCGAATCGCTCGTCGACCGGCACCTTCAGATAGTTGTATCCGGTGGTATGCAGGTTGGCGATCAAGCCGGCTCGATCGAGGACGATCCGGCTGCGCATCTTCGGCCCGCGCCCGCGATCGACGAACTCGAAGCGCACGTCGAGCGTTCCGTCGGGCATCGCGAGCGTCGTCTGCGAGCCCTTGACGACGCCCGACGAAACGAAGTCGTACTGCGTGACGCTGCCGTAGAGCTTCGCCGCGGCGAAGGCGGGCGATGCCCAGACTACCGCGGCCGCCGAGCCGACGGTCGAGATCCAATCGCGACGCCGGATCGGCGGCTCCCCGGCCATGCCCGTATGGCCGCTCCCGCGCAACGGGAGGCCGAACAACGTCGAGCATCGATGAGAACGGCACGTACACATGCTCAGGCACCCAGCCTTTCCTTTTGGTAAGTCCATTGGTACGCCGCGCGGTCGCTTGCGTCAAGGGCTACGAAACGCATATCCGCACGAAGCCGCGCCCGTTATGCTCGGAAGGTCCGTGACGTACCGCACCTCGCCTAGGCCGCTCAGCCGAACAAGCGTTCGGAATGTAGGCGTCTCTTTTCGGGAAAGTACACGCGACTCATGATTGCCGACCACGACGTTATCGTACTCGGCGCGGGCCTTGCGGGCATGCGCGCCGCCCTCGAAGCCGCGCGTCTGGGCGCGGACGTTGCGATCGTCACCAAGGTCCATCCGATTCGCAGCCACTCGAGTGCCGCACAGGGCGGCATCAACGCCGCGATCGGCGAGACCGATAGCTGGGAGTCGCACGCTTTCGACACGATCAAGGGCAGCGATTATCTCGCCGATCAAGACGCCGTCGAAGTGATGTGCCGGGAAGCGCCCCAGGACATCCTCGAGTTCGAGCACATGGGCGTCATCTTTTATCGGAACGACGATGGCAGGCTCGGCACCCGCGCCTTCGGCGGCGCGTCGCAAGCCCGCACGTATTTCGTCGGCGATATCACCGGGCAAGCGCTACTCGTGACGCTCTACGATCAGATTCTCAAGGCCGGCGTGAAGGTCTACGAAGAGTGGTTCGCTACCAAGCTCTACATGGATGGCGGCGCCTGCCGTGGCGCCGTCGCGCTCGAGATGGTCACCGGCGAACTCCACCTGCTCCGTGCCAAAGCGGTCGTGGTTGCGAGCGGCGGCCTGGGGCGCCTGTACGAACCGAGCACCAACGCATTGATCTGTACCGGCGACGGTTACTCGCTCGCCTATCGGGCCGGCGCGCCGCTGATGGACATGGCGATGGTGCAGTACCATCCCACGACGCTGGCGGGCAGCGGCTTCCTGATGACCGAAGCGGCCCGTGGCGAAGGCGCGTATTTGCTGAACTCGCTCGGCGAGCGCTTCATGAAAACCTACGCGCCGAACAAGATGGAACTCGCGGCGCGGGACGTGACCTCGCGCGCGGAAGCGACGGAGATCGCGCAAGGCCGCGGAATCGACGGAAACGTCCTACTCGATTTGCGTCATCTCGGTCCCGACGTCATCCTCAAGAAGCTGCCGCAGATTCATGAGATGGCGCTCGACTATCTCGGCATCGACATGATCAAGGAGCCGGTACCGGTTCGCCCCGGCATGCACTATCAAATGGGCGGCATTCGGACCGACGTCGAGGGTGCGACCGCGATCGCCGGGCTCTACGCGGCGGGCGAAGTCGCCTGCGTCAGCGTTCACGGTGGAAACCGGCTCGGCGCGAACTCCCTGCTCGATACGATTATCTTCGGACGGCGCTCGGGACGCGCGTCGGCCGGATATGCGAAAGGCACGCTGCCGAGCCAAGGCGGCGAAGAGCTGCTGCGCTCGGAGCAGCAGCGCCTCGAAGGACTCTTGGCACGGCCGTACACGGGCGAAACGTGCGCCGGTTTGCGGCTCGAACTTGCGACGATGATGGATGAAAAGGTCGGTCTCTATCGCAGCGACGCCGGTCTGCACGAAGCGCTCGAGGCGCTGCGCGGCTTTCGCAAGCGCTACGAAAACGTAGCCGTCGGCGACAAGAGCCGCGTCTTCAACCAAGCCCTCACCTTCGTCCTCGAGCTTGAGTATCTGCTCGACTGCGGCGAGACGATTATCCGCGACGCGCTCGTCCGCAAAGAGAGCCGCGGTGCGCACACGCACGTGGACTACCCCGAGCGCAACGACCGCGAGTGGCTCAAGCACACGATCCTTACGTTTCGCCGTGACGGCGAGGAGCCCGAGATCTCGCACGTTCCCGTGACGATCACTCGCTGGCAACCCGAGGTACGCACCTACTAATGCAGTTTACGATCGAAGTCGGACGCTACAATTCCGAGGGACGCTACGCCGACACCGCAAAGCCGGGCGAGCCGTTTCCGGCGCCGTGGAACGCGTCGCCGGTCCGGCGCTATCAAACCTTTACCGTCGACCTTCCCGAGCACGCCGTCGTTTTGGACGCACTGATCGCGATTCGCGAGTACCAAGATCCGTCGCTTGCCGTCCGCTGCGCGTGCCGCAGCGCGATCTGCGGGTCGTGTGCGATGTGGATCAACGGGCACGCCAATCTCGCTTGTAAGAGCAAGCTGGCCGCCTTCACCAAAGACGGAAAGACGCGCGTCGAGTCTCCGCCCTCGATGCCGATCATTCGGGATTTGGTCTGCGACATGAAGCCGTTTTGGGACAAGCATCTGGCGGTGCGGCCGTGGCTGGAGAACAAGCAGCCGGTTCCGCCGCCCGACCAAGAGTACCGCGTTCCAAACTCGTCGATGGAAGAGCTGATTCAAGAGGTGAGCTGTATCAGTTGCGGCGCCTGCGTGATGGATTGCGAGTCGTTCGCGGTCAATCCGGATTTCTTGGGCCCGCAGGCGCTCGCGCAAGCGTATCGCTACGTCGGCGACCCTCGCGACGACAAAACGAAAGAGCGGCTCGCCGAGCTGAGCAAGCCCGGCGGCATCTGGGATTGCACGCACTGCTTCGAGTGCGTGCAGCAGTGCCCGAAGGGCGTCGCGCCTCTCGACCAGATCCTCAAGCTACGGAAGATGGCAGTCGACGCCGGGTTCACGCATAATGCCGGCACGCGCCACGCCGACGCGTTTGCGGAGTCGGTCAAGCACAGCGGGCGCCTCAACGAGCTGACGTTGATGCCGAAATCGACCGGGCTCTTCAACATCGTCGGGCAGCTCAAGACGCTGCCGAGCGCGATCAATATGGCGCGCGCCGGCAAACTGCCCCCGTTGATCCACAAAGCGATTCCCGGGGTGGCCCGCATCAGAAAAATTTTCGAGCGCGTCGGAGGAAGGTTCAAGTGAAGGTTGCGTTCTATCCCGGTTGCGTCTCGAAAGGCGCTTGTCCGGAGCTCTACGTCTCCGCGCGGCTCATCGCCGAACCGCTCGGTCTCGAGTTGCACGAGCTGGAATCGGCGCCGTGCACGGGCGCGGGAGTCCTGAGCGAGCAGAATCGCGATCTCGCCGACGCGCTCAACGGCCTGACGCTGGCGATGGCTGAGGCCGAGGGCGCCGACCTAATGACGATTTGCAGCACCTGTCAGGGCGTACTCTCCGATCACAACTACCACCTCAAGAATGACGAGGCGCGTCGCGATAAGGCCAATGCGACGATCGCCGATCAGGGCTTTCGCTACGCCGGCAAGGCGACGGTCAAACATCTGCTCTGGATGCTCTTTGAAGACATCGGGATCGATCGGGTCGCCGCCGCAATCAAACGCAAGCTCACCGGACTAAAGATCGCGCCGTTCTACGGCTGCTACATCCTGCGGCCGAGCGAAGCGCTCGGATTGCGCGAGCGTCCCGAACGCAAGACGTACCTCAATCAGTTGATCGAGCTGCTGGGCGCCGAGGCCGTCGAGTATCGCGGCGCGACCAAGTGCTGCGGGTTTCCGATGCTTACCTTCAATCGCGACAAAGCGTTAGCGATGGGCGGCAATCACATCATCGAGGCAAAGGAGAAGGGCGCGGACCTGCTCGTTACGCCGTGTCCGCTCTGCCATCTCAATCTCGACGGACAGCAGCCCGACGCCGCGCGCGTCCTCAAGCAAGATATCGACGTTCCGATCTTTCATCTGCCGCAGCTGCTCGGCTTGGCGTTCGGCTTCGAGCCGGACCAGCTTCGGCTCAACCACCACGTCGTTTCGACGAAGGGCGCACTGGAAAAAGTCGAGCTAAAGGTCTAACCGCTCCATCTACGCAGACAGCTACGTAGCGGGTGTGGCCGGCGTCGCGGGGCAATCGTTTAGGAGCGTCGCGCCCTCGGGCGTGCTGTGGTCTATCACGTATTTCACGAGCTGCGGCTCGCCTCCAATTCTCTCAGACGGCGGCGGCTGAAAGCGGGTGGGAAAGTCGGGGTCGTTGACGTTGCGGCTCGACCACGGGTTCGCCGATTCGCTTGGATAGTACCAAGGATAATCGAGCAGCATCGATTGCGCCGAGCCATCGGCGAAATGAACCGACATGCGGATGTCGACCCAGAATCCTCGGGTGCGCGGGTCGTAGTGCGAGCCGTGCGGATCTGAGAATGTAACGTTGCCGCAAGGCGGCGTGCCGCTTGTGGCGCCGGTACCGCTCCCTTGCGCTCCGGCGCCTGCCCCGGGACCGGCAATCGTAGCGCTTCCCGCAGCTGCGGCAACCGCCTTACCGCGCGATGCGACATCCCAAATCGGGCGGCTCGCCGGCAATCGCGCGGCGGCGAATCTCACAACGGCCGGTCGACGCCCAAGCGCTGGGAACCCGTGAGTGCCCTCGGCCGCGAGCGCCGTTCTGTGCGGCAAAATCGAAGCAGCCGGCTGCGGCGTTGGCGGCATCGCGCTTGGTTTCGGAGTCGGTGTCGAGCGCACGGTGATGCTCGCGACTTGCATCCGGCTGACGATCTGCTCGCGGGGCTCGCGCGTGGGGTTGGTGGGAACCAAACCGGCGGCGACCTCGTGTATCGCGATGGCGATCGCAAGTGCTATTGCAAGCCGCCTGCCGTTCGAGGCTCCAAAAAAAACGCCGAGCCGTTCGCGAGAGAAAGGCTCGGCGTTAACGAGGCGGTGCTTACTCAGGGCTGGTGTTATATGTCTGCACGTACCACTGTTTGAACTGATCGTAGGTCGGATAGTAGCCGTACTTGTGGTAGAACCAGTCGCGATACGCATCCTGCCGGCGCGTCACTTCTTGCTGTTCTGCCCGTTTTTCGCGGACTTTGTGATTGTAGTTGACGACCAGCGGAACAGACGCCGCCGCCGCTGCGGTTACCAGTATGATTGTATTGGTGCTGCCCGAACCGTCGGCAAGCGCGGGAGCGGCGATGCTTGCGGCAAGCGCTGCCGTCAGCACGGCAGCTAGGGCTTGCGGTTTCTTCATGTCCGTCCTTTCTGCAGGCCATTCGACCTCCCGGCTCCAACCCGGACTTCGTGGAGATCGAAGCCTTAATTCGAGCGATCCCGGATTTTCCGATTCCAGGGATCCTTTTCCGTGACATTACCCCGTTGTTGAAAGATAAGCAAGGCTTTCGGCGCTCGATCGACCTCTTCGTCGACCGCTTCCGCGACCGAGGCATCGAGCACGTCGTCGGCATCGAGTCGCGCGGTTACATCTTCGGCGCTCCGATTGCGTATGCCATCGGAGCCGGTTTCATCCCGGTGCGTAAGCCCGGCAAGTTGCCGCACGCCACGCTGAGCGAAGAGTACGCGCTCGAGTATGGCACCAACTCGCTGGAGATCCATTCCGACGCGATCGGGCGGGACGAGCGCGTGCTCGTCGTCGACGATTTGCTCGCGACCGGCGGCACTGCGGCGGCGACGGGAAGGCTTCTCCAGCGCCTCGGCGCCCGCATCGAAGCCTTTGCGTTCTTGGTCGAGCTCACGGCGCTGGGTGGGCGCGAAAAGCTCGGCGATGCCGAGGTCGTTTCCTTCGTTGCGTATTAGCCGCTCGGGTTTGGCCGCCGCGGTCGCGACGATCGCGGCGCTGGTGATCGCCGCGCCACCGGCCGGCTCGGCGCGCCCGCACGCGACGCCGACCCCCTCGCCGACGCCCGTGCCGGTTGCGGATCCGGCGATTACGAATATCGCGCGCCACCAGTTCGTGCAATGGCAGGCCGGGGTGGTGAGCAAGAGTCTCTACGCGCCCCAGGTGCTCGCACAACTCAGCGATGCTAAGATCGCCGACACGTCGCGCGCGCTGGGTCAGCTCGGAGCGCTGACGGACATGCTCTACATGGGGCGCTGGGTAAATCCGGATTTCCCCGCGGGCACGAACGGCTACATCTATCAGATGCGCTGCACGCAGGGAAACGTCTACCTCTGGCTTGCTCTCGATGCCGACGGGAAAATTGCGACGATTTACTTCAAGAACCGGCTCGACGTCGAGACGGTGACCCCGGCTCCGTCGGCAACGCCTAGTCCTCCCGAAAAGGCGTTATAATAGCGGGATACCGATGACCATCGAGCAGCTCATCGAGCGAGTCCGGCGATACGAGCCCTCCGCCGACGCGGAGCGGCTGATGCGCGTCTACCAGCTCGCCGACGCGGCCCACCAGGGGCAGCACCGCGCCTCGGGTGAGTCCTACATCGAGCATCCCCTCGCCGTGGCCGGCATTCTCGCCGAGCTCGAGGTCGATCACCAGACGATTGCCGCGGCGCTACTGCACGACGTGGTCGAAGATACGTCGATCACGAGCGAACAGGTCACCCAGCAATTCGGCGAGGAGGTGGCGCGCCTGGTCGAGGGCGTTACGAAGCTTACCCGAATTCCCTACCAATCGAAAGAGGACGCGCAGGTCGAGAACCTCCGCAAGATGTTCCTGGCGATGGCCAAAGACATTCGCGTCATCATCATCAAGCTCGCGGATCGCCTTCACAACATGCGCACCCTGGCGAGCCTTCCCGACGCGAAGCGGCAGGCGATCGCGCGCGAAACGCTCGACATCTACGCCCCGATCGCGCATCGCTTGGGAATCTGGAAGATCAAGTGGGAGATCGAGGACGAATGCCTGCGCTATCTCGATCCGGCCTCGTTCGGCGATATCGTCGAGCGCGTGGCGAAGACCCGGCGCGAGCGGGAAGCCGACGTCGACAAGGCGATCGCACGGCTCCGCGACGAGTTCAAAGAACTGAAGATCAACGCTGAAATTCAAGGCCGTCCGAAGCACTTCTACTCGATCTACTCCAAGATCAGTAAGGGCCGCGACTTCTCGACCATTTACGACCTTACGGCGATTCGCATCATCGTCGACTCGGTGAAGGATTGCTACGCCGCACTCGGTGCGGTCCACGCGATGTGGACGCCGCTGCCGGGCCGATTCAAAGATTACATCGCGATGCCCAAGCCGAATATGTATCAATCCCTCCATACCACGGTAGTCGGGCCGAGCGGCGATCCGCTCGAGATCCAGATCCGCACCTGGGAAATGCACCGGACCAGCGAGTACGGCATCGCCGCGCACTGGCGATACAAAGAGGGCGGCAAGGCCGATCAGTTCGAGAACAAGCTCTCCTGGCTGCGCGCGCTGCTCGAATGGCAGAAGGATATGCGCGACTCGCGGGTTTTCATGGAGAACCTGAAGCTCGATCTCTTCGATTCGCAGGTCTTCGTCTTCTCGCCGCGCGGCGACGTCTACTCGGCTCCCGCCGGCGGTACGCCGCTCGATTTTGCCTATCAAGTGCACACCGACGTCGGCAACCATTGCGTCGGCGCCAAGATCAACGGCCGCATCGTGCCGCTCGACTATGCGATGCAGAACGGCGACATTTGCGAGATCCTGGTCAATAAGTCGAGCGGTCGCCCGTCGCTCGACTGGCTCTCGATCGTCCAGACCTCGAGCGCGAAGCACAAAATCAAGCAATGGTTCCGCAAGGAACGCCGCGAGGAGAACGTGCTTGCGGGTCAAGAATCGCTCGAGCAAGAGCTGGCGCGCGCGGGACTGCGTACCGACGTCGCGCGCGGCGCCCTTCTCGAGCGGATCGCGACGCGACTGAACTATGCCACGCCGACCGATCTTTACGCCGCGATCGGATTCGGCGATGCGTCGGCGCAGTCGGTCGTTAACCGGCTCCGCGACGAACTCAAGCACGACAACGTCGTTGACCTCACCAAGATCGGCCGCAAGACGCCGCCGCGCAAGACCGTGCGCCGGACGAGCGGCGTGCGCATCGCCGGCGTCGACGACGTGCTCGTCCGCTTGTCGAAGTGCTGCTCGCCCGTCCCCGGCGATCCGATCATCGGCTACGTCACGATCGGCCGTGGCGTGAGCGTGCATCGCGCGGACTGCCCGAACGTCGCATTCATGAACGCGACACCGGAACGCATCCTTCAAGCCCAGTGGATTGACGACGCGGGCCTCACGCACGGCGTCGACGTCGAAGTCGAAGCCGACGACCGGACGCAGCTCCTGCAAGACATCATGGGCGTCTTCTCCGAGCTCAAGACGCAGGTCAGCTCGGTCAACGCACGGGTCCGCAAGGACGGCGTTGCCGTCGCGAGCCTGACGGTACAAATTCGCGATCTCGACCATCTTCACAAGTTGCTGACCAAGCTCGAAACGCTTAAGAACGTCCGCCGCGTCTATCGCGTCACTAAGCGCGAGCGAACGGCCCTGTAGGAGGCGTGTCGAGCGCCCATTTTATCCTCCCCGCCGCGGCGGCGCTGCTGGCCGGCGCGATGAACAGTGTCGCGGGCGGCGGGAGCTTTCTCACCTTCCCGGCGCTGCTCGTCGCGGGCGTTCCGCCGATTTCGGCTAACGCGACGAACAACGCCGCGATGTGGGTCGGCACGCTCGGCAGCGCGCACGGCTATCGCGAAGAGGTCGCGGAGCACCGCGCGCTGCTCTTGCCAGTGGTTATCGCCAGCGTTGCCGGCGCGCTGATCGGCTCGTCGCTCTTGCTCGTGACGCCGCCGGCGCTCTTCGAGCGGATGATACCCTGGCTGCTGCTCTTCGCCACGCTCGTATTTGCAGCGAGTCCACTCTTGACGCGCCGCCCCCGCCCGGCGCCGCACCACTCGCCTTGGCAGATCGCCGTGCAGTTCGCCGTTGCGATTTACGGAGGCTACTTCGGCGCCGGCATGGGAATCTTGATGCTCGCGGTGCTCGCCTTTTCGGGACTGCCGACCTTTAACGCGCAGAACGCGATCAAGAACGTGCTCTCCGCTACGATCAACGGCGTCGCGCTCGTACCGTTCGTTATTGCGCGCATCATCGACTGGAGATTTGCGATTCCTATGGCGCTCATCGCGCTGCTCGGTGGATATTTCGGCGCGCGCTTCTTTCGGCGCGTGCCGCAACCGTTGGCGCGCGCGCTCGTCGTGACGATCGGAACCGCGATGACTATAGTATTTTTTGTTAAGACTTTCATCTGAAAGGTAACGACGGTCGCTTGTTCTTGCAGGGTGAGCGAAAAAGCGATTCGAAGGCGCGAGCGTATACATTACGCTTATCTAGCGAGGTTTTTCAATGACGTGTACCAATACGAGATCGGCGCTGCTTGCTGCAGTGGTGCTTGTGGCAGCCGCAGCATGCGGCGGAAATAACGCGGTCCCCTCCGCACCGCAAGGTGCGGCGAGTGCCGAGTCGCAGGTCGGCGCCGGAATCGAATCGCTCGGCATTGCGCCGGAAGACACAACGTCGATTCTCAAGAAACTCACGAAGGACGTGGTGATCGGCTCGACGGTTGATCCGAGCAACGGTGACAAGGGGCCGCGCGGTATCTCGGTCGTCGGGAGCACTTTCGGCAAGCTCAAGAAGGGCCAGATCGTCATCTGTAACTTTGAGGATAAGACTGGAGCCCCCGGCAACGGCACGACCGTGGAACTCCTCAATTCGGCGGCAGGCTCGAAGCCCGTGCGCTTCGTGCAGAATGCCAAGATAAAAGGCTGTGCGGACGCGGCGGTCAGTCCCGCCAGCGATTACGTCTACGTCAGCGGTTTCTCGAGCCATCTCGCGGTGCAATTCACTCCCACCGGGGCGCTGAAGAAAACCTGGGGCAAACCTCTTGCAACGCCAGTCGCCGATCTCGACGGCGCCTGCACCGGCGGCCCGTCGTGTCTTTACGCGTCGGAATACGTCTACGCCGCCGACGCCATTACCGGCGGAATCGTTAGCTTCAGCGTGAACAATTACGGCAACAAGAAGCCAACGGAAGTGATCTCGGGACTCGCGGTTAACAAGAAGTCCGGATGGACCGCGCTCGGTCCGACCGCCCTAGCTTACAACACCGCGAAGAGCGGAACGCTCTACACGATTGACGGCGTCGACAACACCGTCGTTTCCTTCAACAACGCCAGCGAGTTGCTCGTAGCCAACGAGATCGCGGTTCTCCAAGGCGGCAAAACTTTTAAGTGCAAATATCCAAAGACAAGCTGCGGCTCGCTCATTCTCGCCGGTGCACCGATCGACGGGCCCGTCGCGCTAACGCGGTTAGCTAACGGTAATCTGATCGTCGCGAACAGTGGCGGCAGTTCTCCGGATACGCTCGTCGAGCTGACCACGGCCGGAAAAGTCTTGGACACGAAGGTGGTGGACACGAGCAAAACAGCCGGCATCTTCGGCCTCTACGCAATCGGGACGAACGACGGCAACACCGCGCTTTACTACACGGACGCAAACGACAACAATCTGCACGAGCTCGAGCAGTAGCTCGGGTCTCGCGCAGATTATTCCGTGTCGACGGGATCGTTCGAGGGCGGCTCGTTCAAAAAGTGGGAGAGCGGATACTTCGATTTGATGGCCGAGAACTTGCGCGGCTTTTGGCTGAAGTCAAACGCGTCGTCGAGGCTGGTAGCGCGTCCGTCCGTATAACCCTCTGCAGTCGTGCCGACGCTCCCCGCCGGTAGACCGTACACCTCTTCGACGAACCTCAGGATGCTGCCGAACTCGTACTGCACGTGCGAGACGTAGCCTTGCTTCGCGTACGGTGAGATGATCAAGCACGGAACGCGGAGGCCGAGGCCGCGGTAGTCGAGCTGGGGCGGAGCGGCGTTATCGAAAAATCCGCCCCAGTCGTCCCAGACCACGATGATCGCGCTCGACTGCCAGTAGGAGCTTTTGCCGATCGCGTTTACGACGGACGAGACCCACGACGGCCCTTCGTCGCTATGGTAGTGGGGATGATCGGATTGCGGCCCCGTCGGCGTCACCCAGCTCACCGAAGCGAGTTGACCGTATTGCGCATCGGTCAATACTTTCGTTTGCGGGGCGATGATGTTCGTATTCCAGTCGGAGCCGTAGCGAACGTATTTAATCGCTTCGAACGGCTCCCAGAAGCCGGCGTCCAACAATCGAGTCGCATAAAACTTCCACGAGATGCCGGCATTATCGAGCACCTGTGCCATCGTATTGAACTGATCGAAGCACGGGAACCCCGCTTCGAAGGGATGCAGTCTTCGGTAGGGTTTCGCCGCGACGTACGAGCTCTTGGTTCCGGGGGGTGAGTCGCAATCGTCGGGCGCCGCATCCGGAAAGTCGACCTCAGCGCGTCCCGGCAGCTTGACGTCATCGGTTCCGGCGACGAGCGTTAGGTGCGCCGTGAAGCTGCCGCCGAACTCGGTAGGGAACATCGCGTCCGCCAGCACGTATTGCTGCGCCATCGACCAATAGGGTAGCGTTTGGCGGCGTTCGACGTACTCGTAGGCTTTGTACTCTCCGCCCGTCATGCCCCACTGGGTGAAGCCGTCCATCCGACCGTTGTTCCAGTCGATCATCGACGCCTTCCAGTTGTGCTTGAGATCGGAATTGGTTTGAAACGTCGTCTTGTGCAGTGGTTCGGGCATATCACCCACGGGGCACGGCGAGCTCGACGTCGTGGGACGCAAGCTGCCGCTAGGCGGGGGTGAGGCGCAGCCGGTCATCGGTGCGTTTGCGTTGGGGTATCCCGCGAAGAGGCTCTCGAAGCTGCGGTTCTCTTGAATGATAACGATGACGTGCGAGATTTTGCTGCCCGTAGTACGGCCTGCAGCCGGCCGGACGGCGTTTCCGGGCGTGGCCGAAAGAGTCGTGCCGTTCTGCCCGCAGCCGGCAGAGCAAACGAGCGCAGCGATCGTGAGAACGGGCACCGCTTTTGAGATCATCTGAAAGCGCCTGGTTCAAAAGCGTTGTGCCGGGCTCCTACGGATGGGGATTTCGGCTTTCTCACCCGAAATAGGCGGCTTTGCCTACTGCCCACTCGGCTACGGGTGGGCCGCCCGCGATTTGCGGGCGTCCATAGTACGGGGATACGAATGAACGTTTACGAGGTTACGTATATTTTGCGCCCTTCACTCGAAGACGGCGAGGTCGACGAGCGTGCCACCGCGATCGCTGAGATCGTCAAGGGCCGAGGCGGCGAAGTGAGCGCCACCGAGCGTCTCGGCAAGAAGCGACTCGCATACGAGATCAACGACGTACGCGAGGGCCATTACGTCGTCATGCAGTTCAAGGGCGAGGCTTCGGTCTCCAAAGAGCTCGATCGCCAGCTCAAGCTGCACGAAGATGTGCTGCGAGCGCTGATCGTCCGGCTCGACGCCAAGATGCTGACTCATATGGCCGCGCTTGCCGCGGCAGCTCCGCCTCCGCCGGCGCCGCAGCCCTGAGCCGCGGCAGCCTTTCGACAACATCTGTGCCATACAGTTGACACTCCGGGGCGATAGCTTCGAACCAACGAAAGCGGCGAAAAGAGGGTAATCAATGGCAGGTTCTTACAATCGCGTCATCCTGGTCGGCAACCTAACCCGCGATCCGGAGATACGGTACACGCAGTCGGGCAAGGGCGTGACGAAGTTCACGCTCGCCGTGAATAATCCGCGCAATAAGGAAGAGACGACCTTCGTCGACATCGTTGCGTGGGATCGACTCGGCGAAACGTGCAACACGTATCTGAAGAAAGGCTCGAACTGCCTGGTCGAAGGCCGCTTGGTGATCCGTAGCTACGATGACAAGGACGGCAACAAACGTAAAGCGACCGAAGTCGTGATCGACAACATGCAGATGCTCGGATCGCCCCGCGATCGCAGCGGCGACGACGGCGGCGGCGGCGGTGCCTTCAACGGCGGCGGCAGCGCAGCGCCGCAGGCGTCGAAGTCCGGTGAAGCCTTCGGCGACGAGCTCGAAGACGAGATTCCGTTCTAAGAGGGCGGCGTGATTGCGTCGCTCCTGCGTGGAGCGTCGATCCTAGCTTTATTCTCGCTAGTCGCGGCGATGGGATCGTTCGTTTGCGATAACGCCGGCGTGACGGTCGACGGGCGCGGTAACATTGTGGTCCGGGGCGAAAATGGGTTCGTCAGCCCCAACTCGTCGGTACTTCGGAACATAACCCAATGGCCGCAGCCTCCGCACCGCGAACAAAACTTCGCACTTTCGCAAGGCTATGCGCTTACCCGCAACGGGGCGATGTACGTTCTTGCCAACACCGCCTATCACCCTAACCTTGTCTATCGGATCGACCTTTCGACCGGCCGATTTGCCCCGATCGGACACGATGACACGGCGAAAACCAACGCCTTTGCCAGATCGAATGAGACGTTTATCGCGGCCACCAGCCGCTATGCGTATTCGGTCGATCAGAAAGATCCAATTATCAGCCGCGCCGATCTTTCAAGCGCTCATCTTACTTTACGCACCTTTATCGCGGGATCGAAAACGCAGCTCAGAAGCCCAATCGGGGTTGCCGCCGAGGAAGATGGTCGGCTTTGTGCCATCGACAGTGAGACGCGCTTCGTTCTGTGCTATGCGCCGAATCAGCGTGGTAACATTTCGCTGGCCCGACTCATCGATCTTAAGAAGCTGCTTGGTTACGCGCAGGTTTGGGATTTGGTCTTCGATCGCTTGGGACACATTATTGTAAGTGGGACAAGCGATCCCAACGGGGTCTCGGCGTTTTCCGTTGCGGTGATCGATATCGCTGCAGCGATGCCGCGAGTTTTGCGCGTCATCGCCGGCCCAAACACGCAACTCTACGGACCGGTGCTCGCCGTCGACGATCGCGGTGACATCTTCGCACTACAGACTCAGTCTCCAGACGGATTCGCGGCCCGGGCGCTTTTGGAGTTCGGAACGGATCAGCATGGCGATGTTGCGCCGCGCTTCGTGCGAAAGCCGGCAGCAAGTGTAGCCAATCCGCTTCGGCTTGCAGTCGACCAGCGAACCGGCGACGTAGCAATCCTTGGGTCGGACGGAGTCGCACTCTTTCAAGGCGCGGCTCGCCGACCGCCGTCGAGCTGGCCGGCAGAGGTTCGTCTACCGTATCGAGGCTGGAGCATCGCCTTTGGAGGGCAATCGTCGCTGATAGTTGCCGATCAATTCGGCGCACTCGAAACGTACGGCGCGGGCGGCACGGCGCCGGCGCTTGGAACCGCTCGAGGAGCGACTTTGAACTTGCACGACCCGGAGTTCATCGCAACGGACCAAAAGGGCAACGTCTACGTTGCGTCGACCGACGGCGTCATCACGCGACTGCCGACTCAAAGCGAGGCTTCGCGCTCCTTGCATGCGTGGAGCTTCAAAACTGTTTTCGGACGGAACATGAACGCGTTTGCCCCGGACGCAGCAGGTTATTTCTACCTTGCATCGGCGTCGAAAGAGGCGATCGTCGCGGTTGGGCCCGAGGGGCGGCAATCCGTAATCGCTGGCCCGGCAACCGGCTTGGACGACCCGCTCGGCTTGGCCGTAAACGTTCGTGGGGCGTTGTTCGTGGCCAATGCCCGGGGGAAGAACCTTCTCGTATTCGCGCGCGGTTTCGCCGGGAACGCCGCGCCGATGGCGCGGATCGAAGGGCCTGCAACCCTGCTCATCGCGCCTCAGGCGTTGGCAATCGACGCGGCAGGCCGACTCTACGTGTTTGACGGTCCTCAGACCGCTTCCACCGGCGGCGGGGCGCACTACGTCAGAGTGTACGGCACGAATGCCCGCGGGAACGTCGCGCCGCTTCGGTCCTACGAAGTCAAAACGACGTGCTGGCTGAACGCTCCTTAGGGCCTCACCGCTAGGGTATCGCAACCGGTTCGAACGACTTCCGATTTTTTCCATTCGGGCGGGAAAGCAAGAGCACTGGTTGATCGTGATAGAGACTCTCCTCGAAGAGCTCATAGCCGCATTTTCTGACGATGCGCAATGACGCACGATTCTGCGGATTCACCATGCAGACGCTGCTCGGGAACGAAAGATGAACGTCGGCCCAGGAGAGGGCCGCGCACACCGCCTCCGTCGCATAGCCTTTCCCGTGAAAACGAGAGGCTAGCGCGAATCCCAACTCCGGCTTTCCCTGGATTGAAGGCGCCACGTCGCGCTTGAAATCCGCAAAGCCGACCTCACCGACGAAGTCGTTGGAGACTATCTCCTCAATCACCCAGTATCCGAAACCCATGACCTGCCAGTGCCCGATGTATGCGAGCAGCCGCGCCCAGGTCTGCTGCTCGGTCGAGGGCCGCCCGCTAATGAATCTGGTTACGCTTGGATCGGACCACATCGCGAGAGCGTGCGGCAGATCGTCGTAGCGATGTCCGCGTAGGCGAAGACGCGCGGTTTCGAGGATGGGAATCATCGATTTGAATTTCAGGGTCGAGTTTGCCGCTCCTCGAATTCAACCGGAAGGTCGAGCCCGGCACGGGTATTAAGTCTGTCGCGTGATCCTCGCGCTCGCGCTCTGCGGATCGTTCCTCGGTTCTTCGGCGGCGGATGCGAAGGCGGCGCAAATCGCGTCCGCAATGACGCCGGCCGAGTCTCTTCAACTCGTGCGTGGCGAAACCGGCACGCCGGTTCGCAACGGCGTACGCACGGGCGCGATCGGATCGGCCGGCTACGTGCCCGGCGTGCCGCGCCTCGGCGTTCCGGCGTTACAGGAGACCGATGCGGGGCTGGGTATCGCAAACCCCGACGGCGTGCGGCGCCGCGACGTGGCAACGGCCATGCCGTCGGCTCTCGCGCTCGCTTCCACGTGGGATCCGCAGCTTGCGTATCAATACGGTGCGACGATTGGCGACGAGGCGTGGCGCAAAGGCTTCAACGTGCTCCTCGGCCCCGGCCTGGATCTCGCGCGCGACCCGCGCAACGGCCGCAACTTCGAATACTTCGGTGAGGATCCACTCCTCGCCGGAACGCTCGCCGGCGCTGTCATCTGCGGCGTTCAGGATCAGCACGTCGTTGCAACGATGAAGCACTACGCGTTCAACGACCAGGAGACCGGGCGGTTCGTGCTCTCCGCCGATATCGGCGAAGCCGCAATGCGCGAGAGCGACCTGCTCGCGTTCGAGATCGCGCTCGAACGCGGGCATGCCGGGGCGGTGATGTGCGCATACAATCGCGTGAACGGCATCTACGCCTGCGAGAACGACCATCTCTTGAACGCGATCCTCAAAGGCGATTGGGACTTTCCGGGCTGGGTGATGTCCGATTGGGGAGCGGTACATGGAATCGACGCCGCGACGCACGGGCTCGATCAGGAATCCGCCGGGGAGTACGACCGCGCGATCAGCGGCACGGTTTTCTTTACGTCCGGCGCGATTCCGCAGAACCGCCTGGTCGATATGAACCGTCGCATTCTGCGGTCGATGCTCTCGGTCGGCCTCTTCGACGTGCCGCCGCAGCGGTCGCCGATCGATTATCCGGCGCACGCGAGGGTTGCGCTGGAGGCCGCGGAGCGCGGTACCGTCTTGCTGAAAAACGATGCGATACTGCCGCTCTCGCGATCGCTTCGCCGCATCGCCGTCATCGGCGGTTATGCCGACGCCGGCGTCCTATCGGGCGGCGGTACTTCGCAAGTACCGCCGGTCGGCCGCGCTCTGGTCGTGCCGCTCGGCGGCGAGGGTGCTCCTTTGGTTTTCTTCGATCGATCGCCGCCGCTCGCGGCCATTCGATCGATCGCGCCGCACAGCGCGGTGAGCTTCAGCGACGGCCGCTATCCCAGCGAATCCGCCGCGCTCGCGAAGGATGCCGACCTTGCAATCGTCTTCGCGACGCAGTGGGTCTCCGAGGGTATCGACGCTCTCGACCTCACACTACCCAACGGTCAGGACGCATTGATCGCCGCGGTCGCCGCCGCGAACCCACGTACGGTCGTCGTGCTCGAGACGGGCAACCCCATAACGATGCCGTGGCTCGATCGCGTGCGCGCCGTCGTCGAAGCATGGTACCCGGGAGAGCGCGGCGGCGATGCCATCGCCGGCGTGCTCTTCGGAAACGTCGACGCGACCGGTCGCCTGCCGATGACCTTCCCATCGGACCAAGCGCAGCTCGTGCATCCCGACCTGCCGGGACTCGACGCGGTGCTCGCGGTTAGGGCCGCCGGAGCTAGCGGCTTTCAAACCGCGCGGGCCCTCCAGCCCTTTTCCGTGACCTATCCCGACGGCGGCGACGTCGGTTACCGGCGATTCGTCGAGGAGAATCGGCGGCCGCTCTTCGCCTTCGGTCACGGCCTTTCATATACGAGCTTTCGGTATGGAGGCTTTCGCGTGAACGGCGGAACGACGCTGACCGCGACCTTCACCGTAACCAACGCCGGAACGCGCACCGGCACCGACACTCCGCAAGTCTATCTCACGCAAAGCGCGGGATCACCCGTTATGCGGCTGATCGGATGGTCTCGCGTTACGCTCTCGCCGGGAGCGTCGCGCAGCGTAAGCGTCGTGGCCGATCCACGTCTCCTCGCCGGCTTCGATCCGTCGCAAGGGAAATGGGTCGTGCGAGAGGGCTTATACGAAGCCGCCCTCGGCGCGGCATCGGATTCGTTGCAGCTGCACGCGAGGGCGCCGATCGCGGCGCAGCTCCTAAGGCCCTAGGTCCCTTCCGGGGCGTCGGCCTCGGCGTTGATCGAGAGGTCGACGTTGTTGCCGACGATCAGCGGTCCGTAAGTCATTCCCCATTGCGTACGGTCGATCGTAGCGGTCGCGGCATAGGCGATGATCGATCTCCCGTGCGGCGTCTTGCCCGCGGCGACGACTTGCGCGCTTAGGGTAATCGAATGCGTCTGGCCGTGCATTGTGAAATCGCCGGCAATCGTGAAATGACTCGGATCGGTCCCCGTGATTTTCGTGCTGACGAACTTGATCGGCGGCGTCTCGGTGACGTTGAAGTAGTGCGCCGATCGCAAGTCGGAGTCGCGATGATCGTTGTGAGTGTCGATCTTCGAGGCATCTAGCTCGGCCGTCACCGAGACCGGAATCTGCGAACCCGGATTCAGCTCGACCGAGGCTCGGACGATCGGCATCGTTCCAATGACCGGGACGATCCCGAAGTGGCGCGCCGTAAACTGTGCGGTCGAATGGACCGGGTCGACCGTCCAGGTCTCCGATCCGGCCGCGAGAGCCGGTATCGAGGCGAAGAGCGCTGCCAGCGGGATGGCGATTGCACGCAAAGCTTTCATACGCGAGTTCATTTGAACATCTAGGGCAACCGATACTGCTTGACGATGATTCCGTCTTGGGGAGGCCACACGCCGGGGATAGGGATGCCATGCATCGCGGATCGGATGCGAGCGATATCCGTCGCACTGAACCCCGCACCCTCGGTCGTGCTCATTACCTGATCACCGTTACGCCAGGTGAAAACCTTGCGGCGAAGCAGGACTTCGTGCCCGTTACGTTCGCCCTCGTCTAAAAAAATGTACTTTGACGGCGGTCCCGTCCGTGGATCGAAGCGGTCGGCCAAGAGCGTTAACGAAAGGCCGCCACGTCGCTTGTAGGTGAACCGGACGCAGGGGCCCCCGACGCTCCACGACCCAGTCGCTTTGGAGTAGACGCCGGTCGGCGTTGTTGCGATTGTTTCGGAGACGACGTCCTTCGGCAGCCCGGCCGGCGCAACGATCGTGAAAGCTACGCGCGCTTGTGCTTGCGTGAGCGTGCCGATGTGCGGACGCATCGTCGATTCGATCGATGCGGGAGGCGCCGGAGGGGGAGTCCAGCGTAGGATCGCTTCGATTTGCGCTTCGAGGCTCTGCACGAAGCCGGGCGCAACGACGGGCAGCGTCACTATCGCAATCGCCGCCGCCGCAGCAGCGGCCAGATAGAAGCCCGCAGCGCGTGGCCGCTCGCGTGGCAACTCGGCAACTCGCCGGCGAATCTCCGCGAGCGGAACGGGCGGCGCTTCGATCTCACGCATCATCGCGTGCAAGCCGGCGGCGATGCGGGCCTCAGTGAACATCGGTGAGCACCTCGTCGAGCGGATGGGCGGATTCGATAACCGCGAGTATTCTGCGCAGCATCGCACGAGCGCGCATCAAGTGAAAGCGAACGGTCGCAGGGGCGATGCCGAGCGCAGCGGCAATTTCAACGCTGCTCAACCCGGCGTAGTAATGCAGTAGAATCACGGCACGTTGGCGCGGCTCCAACGATCCGAGGGCGTCGTGCAGATCGAGCGCGTCGCCGTTCTCGACGTAGACGTCAGCGGTGCGTAGTTCGTCGAGGCTCCGCGCGATTGGGCGACGGCGGGCTGCGTCGAGGGCGCGGCTCGTCACGATCTTGCACGTCCACGCCGCGAAAGCATCGGCGTCCCTCAGCGAGTTCAGCCGGGCAGCGATCGTGGCGCAGGCTTCTTGCGCCGCGTCTTCGGCCAGCCCGCGGTCGCGCAAAATGCCGAAGGCCAGCCGATAGGCCTCGGGCCAGAGTTCGGCGATCAGGGTGTCGAGCGCATCGCCACCCGACCGGGCAGCCTCGACAGCCTCGCGTCCGATCTTCATACGACTAATAGACGCGTCTCGACCCCGAACCGTTGGCGGCCCTCGCACGTTTGTCCCAAGTGCTTGTCCCATTTGTACAAAGGCGGCCACGGGTGACCGCATAATCGTCGCAAGCAATACCACGCCGCACTGAAGAGGAGATTCGAGCGACGATGCATTCGACGGACTTGCCTGCCGGCGCCGAGCTGCGCGATTTTCTCATGCTGCCCTACTCCGAGCTCGAGGAGCTCAACCTGCGCGCCAAGGCGCAGCGCCAAGAACGCGTGCCGCTGCGCGCGCTTCAAGAGGAGCGTCTGCGCTATCTCGCCGAGGAGCCGCGTATCAAAGCCCTCACGGTGCTCTTCAGCGACCTCGAGGGGCGTCTGCATATGCTCGACTACGACAAAAAGTTCTTGCTGCGTTCCTACGATAACCTCACCTTCGACGGTTCCTCGATTCGCGGCTTCACGCCCCAGCGCGAGAGCGATCTTCGTCTCACGCTCGATTGGAGCGCGTTCTATTGGGGGCCGGCCGATATCTTCGGTCCGGGAAAGGTGCTGGTCTTTGGCGACGTCTTCGACCGCGACGGCAAACCCTTCGCCGGCGATATTCGCGGGGCGCTCAAGAAGCTCGCCAACGACTGTTATGCGAAGGAAGGCTACGCGCTCAACGCCGCCAACGAAATCGAAGGCTTTCTCTTCCAAGGCCTCGACGCCGAACGCCGCTACCACGATACGGGTAAGTTCGAATACGTCAACACGGGCGGATACTATCACTCGTTGCCGGGCGACCCGCTGCGCAACTTCATCGACACGGTCGCCGAGGTTCAGCGCGCGATGGGCTTCCAAAACGAGAAAGACCATCCGGAGGTAGCGCCCTCGCAGTTCGAGATCAACTACAGCTACGGCGACGTCGTCGCCGCAGCCGACCAGATCCAGCTCTACAAGCTGATCTGCCGTCAGGTCGCGACGAAGATGGGCATGACGGCGAGCTTCTTACCTAAACCGGTCATCGGCGTGAACGGCAGCGGCATGCACACGAACGTCTCAGTAAGCAAGAACGGCAAGAATCTCTTCTGGGATCCAAAGGGGAACGAGCAGCTCAGCAGCTTCGGCTGGAAGTTCGTCGACCGGATCCTCACGCACGGCAAAGAGATCTGCCTCATGCTCAACTCGAGCGTCAACGCCTACCGTCGCCTCGACCCGCACTTCGAAGCACCGAATCAACTCAAAGCGTCGGCGATCGACCGCGGCTCGATGGTTCGAATTCCGATCGGCAACGAGCGCAGCATGCGCACCGAAGTGCGCTCCGTGGCGCCCGATGCCAACCCCTACATGGTCATGCTGGCGGTCTTCAAGACCGGTCTCGACGCAACGACGAGCAACCTCAAAAACCTACGGCAAGCCGATCGCTACTTGCCCGACAATATCTACGACGCGCTCTCGGCCTTCCGCAAATCCGAGTGGACCGGTAAGCTGCTCGGCGAGGACGTGAAGCAGCGGTACGCCGATCTCAAAGAGGCGAGCGCCGATCGGTGTCCGCGTCTCCTCGGTACCTTCGTCAAGGCGCAAGAAGTCATGTACCACCACGAGGTCTACAACCAGTATCTCTGGAGTTTGTTCTAGCGCTCAGCGCTGCGCTCCGCTGACCGGCGCTCCGCGCGGCAGACGCGACGTGGTGGTTCGGGGACGCCCGTTTTTCCCCGCCGTGCGAAAAAACTGCTCGCTTCGTCGTCGCTCTCGCCATCCTGGCTTCGCTCCTCCCTCAGACGCCCCGAATCACCACGTCGCGCCTGCCGCGCGGAGCTCGTCGTTAAGGAATACTGCCTTGTATGCGGTAGCGCAGGTGGATTACTCCGGTGTCGAAAGGGCGCGTCTCAAGGACTTCGAGATTCCGTCGTAATGCGGCTCGGAATGCGGGCTTTCCGCCGCCGACGATCACCGGGTTGAGAAACACGTGACATTCGTCGAGGAGATCGGCTTCGATCGCAAGCCCCGCAAGCTCGGCGCCGCCAATGTCGATGTCGTGCTCGGATTCCCGCTTGAGCTTTCGAATGGCGTCGAGGTCGAAGTTTCGCTCGATACGAGTGTTGCGCGTCGTGGCGGCGGTGAGCGTTCGTGAAAAGACGATCTTCTCGGCCTTCTGCCAGACCCGTGCGAAGTCGCGGTGTTCCGGTGGATAGCCCTCGATCGCCGCATCCCAGTAGGCCATCGTCTCGTAGAGTCGCCGCCCGTAGAGATAGGTTCCGATCGGCCGTAACAACTCAGTAACGAACGCGTGTACCCGATCGGGATTAACCCAATCGAAGGCACCGGTTTCGTCCTCCACGTAACCGTCGAGCGACGTGCTGGTGATGTAGATCAACTTCGACATACGACCTCCTCCGCGTCGTCGCGATTAAAAATGTTGGGCGATGAAGTCGATCCAGTAGTGGAAGAGGTCGACGATTCGCACCGGGTCGGTTGGGAAATGCCCGTTGATCGGCCAGACGCGCAGCGTCGCATCCTTGTGATTGTCGCGCAGCGCCCGCCAGTACATCGACGACGTGGCGAAGGGATCGCGATTATCGCCGACGTCTGAGAGAATGAGAACCGGAGTGGTGACGTCGCGCGCGTACCAGATCGGCGAGACGCGCCGCCACTCAGGCGCGTTGTTCCCGACGAAGGGTGAGCCGTGCAGCATGTCGACGTCGGCGAGACTATCGTCGGCGGTCCCGTAATCGGTGATCCAATCGTTGACCGAGGCGCCCGAGACGGCGACCCGCCAAAAGTGATACTTCGAGATGAGCCAGGCGGTCATGATTCCACCGTAGGACCAGCCGCAAACGGCGATGCGGGCTTCGTCCACGATGCCGCGCGCGCGCACCGCATTGATGGCGGCGACGATGTCCTTGCCGGGACCGTCCTCGGGGTCGTACAGAATTGCGCGCTGATACTTCAGCCCGAGATTCGGCGTGCCGCGATAATTTGGACGCAGCACGAGCCATCCGCGCGCCGCCATCACCTGCGCCCAAAAATCGAACTCGAGCATCGACGGATCGTCGGGGCCACCGTGAATGAAGACGACGAGCGGGTAGGTTCGCGAGCGTGAGAACCCGGGCGGAAGATAGAGGACGCCGTCGCCGGGCACGCCGGTTCTCGTTGGAAACGTCACGCGTTGCGCCTTCGCCCAGGCGTACCCGGTCATTGCGTCGTTGAACGCGGTGATCTTCGTCGTGGCTCCGTCGGGCGAGTGTTTGTAGAGCTCGAGCGGTTGCGTCGTCGCGCTCGCGAGAAAGGCCAGCGTGCCGTCGGCAGCGATGGCGTTGCCGAGCGACGGCACGTCGGCGCCACCGGTCGTCGATAGCGGCGTTCCCGGAACGATATTGCCGACGTCGATGCGCGACAAATCACCCTGCAGCGAAAGGCGGTAGAGCGCATTCGTGGTGCGATCGGGCGCGGTCACGATCAAACTGTTGGAGTCGCGCGACCAGACGAAGTCCGCGACCGGCCGGTCGATCTTCGCCGAGACCGGCGCGCCGATTCCGCCCGCCGAGGTCGTCACATAGATCTGCGTGAGGCTGACTTGAGGATCGCCGTCCGAATACGCGTAAGCGACGTGGGCGCCGTCGGGCGAGAAGAGCGGGTAGGCCTCCCACATCGAGCGGCCCGTCAACGCGCGAAGGCGCTTCGTCTCAACGTCGACCAGGACGGCCCGCGAATAGCTTTGGTCGTTCAAGATCGCGTTGCGGCAGAGGGTGATCGCGATCGTCTTGCCGTCGGGAGACCACGAAGGCGGTGCGCCCTCTGCCGCGCTCTCCGGTCCGAACGTGAGCTGCGTTGCCGTGGCGTCGCCGAGGGAAGCGGTGAAGAGATGCAGCGGTCGCGGAGCATCGCGCGCGGTAATCGGTTCGGTCGTAAAAAGAAAGCTATCGCGGAAACGGTCGGAGCCGGATTTCTGCGCTTGCGGGTCTGCCGCAGTATAGGCAAACGCGTTGCCGTCCGGGCGCCACGCAAATGCATCGACGCCGTCGGGATCGCGGGTGATGGCATGCGCGTTCTCGCCGGCGGCGGAGATGACGAAGATCTGGGTGCGGGCCTCGTCGCCCGTACCGTCGTCGGCCAAGAACGCGAGGCTCGAACCGTCGGGCGAGAACGCCGGATCGGCCAGGCCGGTGCGATTCGAGACGAGCGTCTGCATCGTGCCGGTCGTTAGATCGACGAGTGCGAGCTCGCTGTTACGCCGGTCCTCGTTCCACTGCGTGCGCCGCACGATCAGCGCGGCGTGTTTGCCGTCGGGAGCGATGGCGGGTGAGTCGAGCGCGACGAGCCGCGGGTAATCGTCTTCGCGGACGATCGGCAACGGCGCCGCGGCCAAGAGCGTCCACGCGAGGGCAAAGGCGAACGCGAGCGGCCGCCGGCGCACTCCGCTCACTCCCCGAAATGTTGGGCTATGTACTCGATCCAGTAGTGATAAACGTCCGCGGCACGCACGGGATCGCTTGGAAAGTGTCCGTCGACCGGCCAGACTCGCAGGGCCGCCTCCTTGTGATTATCCCGCAGCGCGCGCCAATACATCGATGAGGTTGCAAAACTGTCGCGGTTGTCGCCGACATCCGACAGAATGAGCACCGGAGTCGTGACGCCGGCGACGTAGTCGATCGCCGAGGCTCGCCGCCACTCGGCGCCGTTCTTGCCGACAAACGGCGAGCCGTGGAAGAGGTCGGCATCGGAGAGACTGTCGTCGGCCGTGCCGTAGTCGGCAATCCAATCGTCGACCGAAGCGCCCGAAACCGCCGCTCTCCAAATGTGGTATCTGGAGATCATCCAAGCCGTCATGATGCCGCCATACGACCAGCCGCAGACGGCCATCCGCGACGTGTCGACGATGCCGCGTGCGCGCACGGCCCTGACGGCCGCCATGACGTCTTTGCCCGGACCCTCTTCGAGATCGTAGAGCACGGCGCGCTGATAGGCGAGGCCGAGATCGTCGCTCCCGCGGTAGTTCGGCTGAAGTACGAGCCAGCCGCGCGCTGCCATGACTTGCGCCCAAAAACTGAAGGAGAGCATCGACGAGCTCGTCGGTCCGCCATGGATCAAGACGACGAGCGGATAGCGTTTTCCAGGGGTGAACCCCGCCGGAAGATAGAGCACGCCGTCGGCCCGCGTGCCGGTCGTCGTCGGGAACGTGATGCGCTGCGCGCCGGCGAGATCGAGACTCGCGATGGCCGCGTTGAAGCTCGTCAGCTTCGTCGTCCCACCATCAGGCGATCGCACGAACAACTCCGAAGGCTGCTTCGTCGTCGAGCCGGCGAAGACGATCGCGCCGTTCTCCGCGACGGCATCGGCTATAGAAGAACCGATCACGATACCATTGGTGTCGAGGCGCTGCGGTGCGCCTTGCAGGGGAACGCGATAGAGCGCGACGGTCGCGCGATCCGGTGCGACCGCGTAGAGGCTCGACGAATCCGCGGCCCAAGCGGCCTCAGCGATAGGGCGATCGATCTGCGCCGACACGTTGACGCCTCGCCCCCCCGCCGGCGTCGTGACGCAGATCTGGGTAAGATTGATTTGATTGTCGCCGTTCGCGCAGGAGTAGGCTATGTGCGCCCCGTCGGGCGAGAACCTTGGATCGCCTTCCCACGCAGTGGCGCCCGTGATCGTTCGCACCGTCCGAGTCGCCACGTCGACGAGCGCGACTCGCGAGTAGCTCTCGTCGTTGAGGATCGCATTGGGCACGAGCGTGAACGCGATGGTCTTTCCGTCGGGCGACCACGAGAGCGTCGACTCGGCTTCTCCGGTCGCGACGCTCTGAGTTCCAGCCGTCAGTTGCGTCGTCGTGCCGTCGTCGAGTGAGACGGTGAAGAGATGAACCGGACGCGGGAGCTCGCGTGCGACGATCGGCTCGGTCGTGAAGAGGAAGCTGTCGCGGAAACGATCGGATCCCGTGCGCTGGGTTTCGGCATCTTCTGCGCTGTAGGCGAACGCGTGCCCATCGCGACGCCAGGCGAACTGCTCGACGTCGACCTTTCCACGCGTCGCCGCGCGTTCGGTGCCGCCATCAGCGGGTATGACGAAGATCTGGGTATGCGAGTCCTTGCCGGTTCCGTCGTCGGCGAGAAACGCGATTTGCGAGCCGTCGGGTGAGAAAGCCGGGTCGGATAGTCCCGACCGATGCGTCAGCAGCGTCGTCTGCGACCCGCTCGTCAAATCGACGAGCACGAGATCGTGTGCGCGCTTGTCTTCGTCCCATTCGACTCGCGTAACGACAATGACGGCGTGCTTACCGTCCGGCGCGATCGCCGGCGCTCCGATCGAGACGATCCGCCGGTAATCGTTCTCGCTGATGGTCTGCGGTGACGCGGCGCCGGCAAGCGCCACCCCCGCGACGAGCGTCAACGCCAGCGCAAAAGTTTGGGGGATGATGCCGCTACGAATCATGGCTCGATCGGATCGCCGCGAGCGGTATTGCGATCACGCTCCCCGAGTCGCTGCCGATGATGAGCGTTGCGCCGTCGACGATGGGCGAACCGACGTTGAACGGCGTGTGCATGTCCTTGTCACCAACCATGCGCCCGGTCTTCGCGTCGAGGGCCCACAAATACCCGCCGAGATCGCCGAAGTAGACGACACCGTCGACGTCGACGATGCCGCCCTTGACCGCGCCGCGCGTTGGAGCCTCCCACACGAGCGCGCCGCTCGCGGCGTCGAGCGCGTGAACGTACGGCGCGATCGAGCTGCCCAAATAGAGCTTTCCGTCGGCGAAGAGCGGGATCGCGGCTTCGTTGCGTTCCGGCAGCGCCCCGGTCTCCAGCGCCGTATCCCAGAGCAATGCGCCGTCGCCGGCGCGAAGCGCGTAAACGCGCTCCACCGCGAGGTCGCCGATAACGGTCACCATATCGGGCCAGACGGGTGAGACATAATCGCAGTAAACGCGGTTGCCGTCGCTGACCGGTGGGCAATCGCCGATTCCCGACGCGCCTCTGGAAAAGGGCGTCTGCCAGACGACCGCTCCACCGTCGGCGTGAAGCCGCCAAACCGCGTTCTTGCCAACCCCGGTGGTGATGAAATCGCCGTCACCGACCGGCAACGCTGCCGTCATCGAAGCCATCGACCCGATCCAGTGCGAGTATCGCCGCGCGCCCGTAAGCGGATCGATGCCGTTGATCCATCCGGCGCCGTCGTGATTCACGAGAATTCCGTCGATGATTGCCGGCGTCGGCATCGCCGATCCGCTTAACGGGACTTGCCAGCGCAAGGTTCCGCTCGAGCGATCGAAGGCGATGAGCGCACTCGGACCTTTCCCAACGCTCACCGGTTCGGATGGCGACGAGGTTCGGCTCGTCGGGTCGCCTTCGCCGACGATAACGACGTCGCCGTAGACGAGCGGCGCGCTCATCAGCGGATTGATGACCTGTGCCTTCCAAAGAATCTGACCGCTGCCGGTGTCGACGGCGTAGAGCGCGCCGTGGTTGTTGCCGAGATAGAGGGTGCCGTCGACGATCGCCGGGCTTGCCGAGATTTGAGCGCCCGTCTCGATCCGCCATGTGGCTTGAAGCGTTCCACCGAGCACGGCATTATTATTCGGTCCCATCCGGAACTGCGTCCACGCCGGCTCGACGACCATCATAAGGGCTGGAAGCAACCAGCCAGCCAGCACGATCATGAACGATACTCTTCGACTAGAGCGTGAGCTGCATCCCGTCGTAGGCGATCTCGGCACCCGCTGCGAGTACGGCCGCGTGCGCCTCGGATGCCGAGTCGAGCATTGGGTTGGAGTTGTTGAGATGGGTGAAAACGATGCGCGCCCGCGTGTCGCGAAGTTGAGTCAGCGTTCCGTCGCTGCCACCGACCGGTTGATGGCCCATCGCGCGGGCACGCTTGGTCCCCAATCCCGTCGTCTCTAACTCGTCGTCGGTAAAGAACGTGCCGTCCAAGAACGCAAGGCTCGCCGACGCGATCGCATCGGTGAGCGCTCCATCGATTGCGCCGAAGACCGGCGCGAAGAGCAGGCGCTCCTCGCTGCCTCGATCGGCAATTTCGTACGCAACAACGGCGCCGCGCAGCGGTCGCCGGCCGTCATAGCCCGGAGTCGTTCCCGGGATCGCAATCGCGCGAACTTCGAGCCAGTCGCCAATGACGTCGTTGTCGCCGACGTTGCCAATGGTCTCGTCGATGGGCACTGCTTGCCAAAGATGCGGCGGCGCCGCAAAGTGCGCAAAGCTTGGCTGTGCCACGGCGATCTCTCGAACGACGGCGGTCGATCGCACCCGCAGCCGCGTGCGCGTCGCTTGACGCAGAACCGCGAGCCCGCCGATATGATCGAGGTTTGCGTCGGTGAGCAATACGTCGCCGATCGGCGTAACGCGCCCCCGAGCCGGATGCAGCGGTTCGAAGGCCTCTATTTGCGCGCCGACGTCGGGCGAGCAGTTGAGCAGAAACCAACGCTTGCCTCGGGCTTCCTTTGGGCTGATCGCGAGGGTCGACTCGGTACGACCTGGAGCGCTTCCCGCGCGCGCGGCGCTGCAGTTAACGCATGCGCAGTTCCACTGCGGCACGCCGCCGCCGGCCGCCGACCCGAGAACGCGAACGATCACGCGCGCCGAGCGAGGGGTTCGACGTCCTGTACGTCCTCGCGCAGCGCTTCGACGACTGAATGGTGCGGGCTGAGCGAACAGGCGGGATCGGTCGCGCTCGCATCTCCGGCGAGCAGAAAGGCTTGGCAGCGGCAGCCGCCCCAATCGACCTCGCGGCGTTCGCACGAGCGACAGGGTTCGCGCATCCAGCCCGTGCCGCGATAGCGTTGGAACGCCTCGGAGCTTTCCCAGATCTCGCCGATCGAGCGATTCCGAACGTTTTCGAAGCGAAGATCGCGGATTGCCGAGGCAGCCGGACAGGGAAGCACGTCACCGTTGGGTGTGACGGTCATGAACTCGTTGGCCCAACCGTTCATGCACGGCTTTGGAAACTCGCCGAAATAATCCGGAAGGACGTAGACGATCTCCATCGTGCCGCGCAGACGCTCGCGCGCTGCGGCGACGACCTCTTCGGCGCGGTTAACCTGCGCGCGCGTCGGCATCAAGGCCGCGCGATTGTGATAGGCCCACCCGTAGAACTGGACGTTCGCGAGCTCTAAGCGCGCGATCCCGAATCGCTCGGCGAGCTCGATGATCTCGGCAACGGCATCGTGGTTACGACGGTGGAGTACGCAGTTGAGGGTCAGCGCGACCTCGCGCTCGCGTACCCGGCGCAGAGCGTCGAGCTTCGTTTCGTGCACCGTGGTGCCCGCGATACGGTCGGCCACATCCGGTTGAGGAGCCTGAATGCTGATTTGGATATGATCGAGCCCCGCATCGAGCAGCCGGTCGAGCAGCGCGTCGTCAAGAAACGTACCCTGCGTAATCAGATTGGTGTAGAGGCCTTCGCGCGCAGCCGCGCTTATCAGTTCGGCAAGGTCGCGGCGTAGCGTCGGCTCGCCGCCCGAGAAATGCGCCTGAACCACGCCTAAATCGGCGGCGTCGTGCAAGACGTTGCACCATTGTTGCGTCGAAAGCTCGTCGCGGTACTCGCTCAGCGCGAGCGGATTATAGCAGTACGGACACTGAAGGTTGCAGCGATACGTCAGCTCGCAGAGCAGCGAGAGGGCCCGGCTCACCGCACAAACCCTCGATCGGCGAGGCGGTCGAAGAGGCCGCCGATATCTTTGCGCGCCTCTTCCGGTTCCACTTCGAACGTTTCGACGACCGCCTCGATGATCTCGTGCAACGTACGCTTGCCGTCGACGAGCTCGAGGGCAACGGCGGCGGAACGGTTCAAGACGAGCGCCGCCTCGGGAACGAGGAGCATAACGCCGCCGTCGCGATCGTGTCGTAGCTTGACACCCTTGCCAAAGCGCGGACGTGCCTCCGCGTTCACTTGAAGACGCCGCACGCGAGGGCGGTCGCATCGAGCATGCACCAAAGCACGTCGCACTTAAAGCGCAATGCGTCGACGCAGCGGTCTTGCGACTCCGGGGTGGTGGCCTCGTGCAGCACCCACGCAAGCGCCGCATCGGCGTCGCGCCGCGCGAGCGGAATCCGTCGTTCGAAGTATGCCAGCCCGGCGGGATCGATCCAGGGGTACTTCTCCAGAATCGCTGCGACGCGCCGTTCCATGACCGGGGGACCGAAGAGCTCGGTCAGCGAGGACGCGACCGCTTCGATCCACGGCCGCGTGCGGGCGAACGTCACGTAGGCGTCGACGGCGAAGCGCGTACCCGGCGCGACGCTGCGTTCGGAACGGACGTGCTCGTCGTCAAGGCCGACGGCGTGCGCGAGTGCGAGCCAGGAGGCCGTCCCGCCCGCTTCGCCGTTACTCTCGCCGTCGTGGTCGAGGATTCGAGATATCCAGGCGCGACGATGTTCTGCCGAAGGGAGGTTCGCGAGAATCGCCGCGTCCTTCACCGGAATCTGCTTCTGATAGTAGTAGCGATTCGCAACCCAGGCTTGCACTTGGGCGCGGTCGAGCGTTCCGGCGACGAGCCGCTCGTGAAAGGGATGCCTGTCGTGGTATCGCTCCCGGCCTATGGCGACCAGCCGCGCCACGAGGCGGGAGTCGTCGGCTACGATGTGCGCTTAGAGCTTGGGACCGCGGACCGGCGCAGAGAGATAGGCGGTGACCTCTGCTCCGAGTGGGCGTTCTTGAAAGTCGGGCCGTTCGTAGCGCGCGCGTGGCTTCTTCATTGCGTCTCCTTGAGTCGAGTGCTGACAGTATACATTACGAACGCGTGTTTGCGTACGCCAGCCGGCGCCGCATGATCTCGCTGGGAATCCGGATTCGGTCGGCGAGCCGCAGGAAGGCAAGGACCCGTACGTGCCACCACGTCATGTCGATCTCGAACCAGCTTAGACCGTGGCGCGCCGAGAACGGAAAGGCGTGGTGGTTGTTGTGCCACCCCTCGCCGAACGTCAGCAAAGCGACCCACCAGCAGTTCGTCGATTGATCGGTGGTGCGATAGGTGCGATATCCGAGCATGTGCGCGGCGCTGTTGACGAACCATGTCGTGTGATAGCTCACGACAAGGCGGAGAAAGACGCCCCAAACTACCCACGCCCAGCCGCCAAGGAAGAAGAGTCCTACGGCCAGCGCGATCTGCAGCGGGAGCGCCAGGTAGGATAATGCCCGGTAGAACGGATCGGCTGAGAGGTCGGGCGCGTAGCGTGCGATCTCCTCGTCGGTCGGATAGGCGATGTTGTGACGATAGAGCCAGTCGACGTGAGCCCATTTGAAGCCGAGCTGGATGCTGTGCGGGTCGCCATCGTGATCGGCATGCGCGTGATGCTTGCGATGCACGGCAACCCACCGAATAGGATCCCCTTGCAGCGCGAGCGTGCCGAAGATCGCCAAAAGGTATTCGAGCGGTTTACGCAACCGAACGCTGCGGTGCGTCAGAACGCGGTGATAACAGAGCGTGACGCCGAGTGCGCCGGTGCAATACGAGACGACCGCGAGCAGGATCAGATCGGAGAGACGAAAGAGCGCCGGCAAAAAGGCCGCAAGCGCGCCAATATGAATGAGCGCGAGCCCAACGCCCGTGCCATATCTAGACATTCGATCCATGCCGCTCCACTTCAAACGCAAACGCCCTGCGGGGAATGCTCAGTCCGTTTTGTGCCACGCCAAAAAGGGCCTGCCGAAGCAGGCCCTTTCGAAGGCAGGTTTGCCGAGCGGTCGACTACTAGTGGTAGGCGCGGCGACTGCTAAAGCAGTCCCGGCAATAGACCGGTTTATCTCCGCGCGGCTGGAACGGAACTTCCGCGACGCCCCCGCACTGGCTGCAGGTTGCCTTGAACATCTCGCGAGCGGCGCCTCCTCGGCTGCCGCCGCCGCCGCCGCCGTTCGAAGAACGTCCGGCCTTGCGAGCCGAGCGGCATTCCGTGCAACGGCTGGGCTTATTGGTAAAGCCCTTCATCGCGAAGAACTCCTGCTCGCCGCTGGTAAACGCGAACTGCGCTCCGCAGTCAACGCAGGTAAGCATTTCGTCTGTATACATCTGTGAGCGAATCTCCTAAAACTGTTGAATTGATTTGTTCTCCGGATCCGATTCGCTCAGTATCTTGAGAACTTCGCGGACTTCGAAACCTGGGTAACTAAACCACTATACACTATTGGGGGCCGGGCGTCACGGCCAGGCCCGGACGAAGGAGTCGGGGGTAGCCCACCGAACATACGTTCCGAAATCCGGCCCCTTAAGGGACGGTGGTGGCGCGACTCCAATCGCCCCACCTGGCTAGGGTTCTCGGCCTTCGGCAAGGCCCCGAACCAGCACCCACCTAGTCGAGAGGAAAGACCATGCCACCGAAAACCAAGATGAAGCGCGCTCCCAAGGAGCGGCGCACCAAGCGCAAGCCGTGCAGCTTTTGCACGGAACGGGCCATTGCGGTCAGCTACCGCGACGTCGGCCGCCTCAGGAAGTTCGTTTCCGAGCGCGGGAAGATCGTGCCCCGCCGGATCTCCGGCAACTGTGCGAAACACCAGCGCATGCTTACGACGGCCGTCAAGCGCGCCCGGCTCGTCGCCTTCTTGCCGTTCGGCTCGGAGTAGCGCCGAGCGTGAAGCTCGTGCTCTTGAGCGACGTGAAGGCGCTCGGCAAGCGGGGCGACGTCGTCGACGTCGCCGACGGCTACGCCCGGAACTTCCTGCTTCCGCGAAAGCTCGCGGGTGAGGCGGACAAAGGTGCGCTCGCGCAACTGGACGCTCAGCACCGGGCCAATGAGCGTCGCGAAGCACAGGAGCTCGCCGATGCGCGCGCGCTTGCCGCCCGGATCGAGTCGGCGAGCCTCACCGTCAAAGCAAAAGCGGGCGAGAACGGAAAGCTCTTCGGTGCCGTGACGAACTCCGACGTTGCGGCGGCGATCGCTGCCGCGCTATCGATCGCGCTCGATAAGCACAAGATCGAACTTTCCGGTCAGATCAAAGCGCTCGGTTCGTACCCGGTCGAGATTAAGATCCATAAGAACGTCGTCGCGAAGACCGCGGTCAACGTCGTAGCGGCGTAAGAGCGTGGCGCACGCCGAGCAAGTCTATGCGGCGCGGTTCCGGCGTAAGTTCGGCGTCGAAGACGAGCTGAGCCGGTACGTCAGCGCGCTCTACGACATGCTAGGGTCGGTCCTCGGTCAAGACAAAGTCGTGCTGCGAGCCGGCAAAGTCAACGCGCTAAAGATGATGCGCTCGCAGAACTTGCCGGATCGGCTCTGCGGTTTGCAACGTCTGGTCTTCGAGGATCCGACGCGCGAGCGGGTGACCACTCGCGCTCAACAGCGTAAGGTCCTCGCGGAGATTGAAGAAGCGATGGCCGACGTCATGGCACAACGCCACGCCGAGGACTCGATCGAGCGCCGGGTCAACGAGAAGATGGCCGAGCGCCATCAAGAGTACGTCAAGGACCTCAAGCTCGAAGCGCTGCGGGAGACGAGCGGGCCCGAAACGCCCTCTTCTCAGGCAAAGCTCGAAGAGCTGGATGCGCTCTCGCAACGCAGTCTTGCCGCATCAGCGCTCGCTGCGCTGCGTCCCAAGACGTTCGGCGACGTCGTCGGAGAGGAGGCCGCGATCCGCGCGCTGCTGGCGAAGATCAGCTCTCCCTATCCGCAGCACGCGATTCTCTACGGGCCGCCGGGAGTCGGCAAGACGACGGTCGCGCGGCTCGTGCTGGAGGTTGCGAAGTCGCGTCCGTACACCCCGTTTGCCAAGGACGCGCCATTCGTCGAGGCGAGCGGAACGACGCTGCGCTGGGATCCTCGCGAAACCATCAATCCGCTTCTAGGCAGCGTCCACGATCCGATCTACCAGGGTAGCCGGCGCGAGTTCGCCGATGCGGGCGTCCCCGAGCCGAAACTCGGTTTGGTAACGCGCGCCCATGGCGGCGTGCTCTTCATCGACGAGATCGGTGAGATGGACCCGTCGCTCCAAGCGCGGCTGCTCAAGGTGCTCGAGGACAAGCGCGTGACGTTTGAGTCGTCGTATTACGACGAGACCGCCTCGAACGTTCCCGAGTACGTGAAGCGGCTCTTTCGCGAAGGTGCCCCGGCCGATTTCATTCTTATCGGGGCGACGACGCGCGAACCGGAGGATATCGATCCGGCAATGCGCTCGCGGTGCGCGGAAATTTTCTTCGAGCCGCTCACGCAAAGCCAGATTCTCGCCATTGTGCAAGGCGCGATCAAGCGTCTGGGTGTGAGAGCGGCGCGCGGCGTCGCCAAGCTCATCGCGTCGTATACGATCGAGGGGCGCAAAGCCGTGCAGATCGTCGCGGACGCCTACGGTCAGGCATTGTATCGGCTCCATCCCGGCCGCCGTTCGGAGAAGACGAAGCGGCCTTGGATCGTTGAAGAAGACGTTCGTGCCGTCGTGCAGACGAGCCGGCTGGTGCAGCACACGCTCGTCAAAGGGCGCGCGCGACGCGAAGTCGGCAAGAGCTATGGGCTCGGCGTTTTGCACCACACGGGAAGCATCATCGAGATCGAGGCCGTCGCTTTTCCAGCCGCGCAACCGAGCAAGGGGACCATCCGCTTTAACGATACGGCCGGATCGATGGCAAAGGATTCAGTTTTCAACGCGGCCAGCGTGCTGCGATCCGTGACCGGTACCGACATTGCCGAGTACGATCTCCATATCAACGTCGTCGGTGGCGGAAACATCGATGGGCCCTCGGCGGGGCTTGCGATTTTTCTCGCCCTTTACTCGGCCGTTACGCGGACGGCGCTTCCGCAAGACGTTGCCGTCACCGGCGAGCTTTCGATTCAAGGAAAGGTGCGTGGCGTCGGGGGTGTCGTCGAAAAACTCTACGCCGCGCGGCAAGCAGGTATGCACCGCGTGCTTCTTCCGAAGGAGAACGCGCGAGAAGCCGGCGCGTCGCTCGCTGGGTTAGAGATCGTTTCGGTCGCCAACGTCACCCAGGTCTTGGAAGAACTGCAGCCCAAACGCCGTCGGCGCCGCGCTTCTTGACTCTCCGAGTGCCACCCCGTGTGGCACACTGCTCGGATAAATTCAAAGCTATGCACAACCGACCCACAAGGCGTTCACCGCCGGGGCGCCGGACAGCGGGTCGACGCCTATGACCGCTCAACCCATGCCGTCCCCGGTCGATCGCATTCCGCCGAGCAATCTCGAAGCGGAGATGGCGGTGATCGGCTCGATTCTCGTCGATCGCGAGATGTTTGCCGCGGTCGGCGAAATCATTCGCCCGGCCGATTTCTACGCTCACGTTCACGAAACGATCTTCGCCGTGCTGTTCGACCTCTACGAGCGTGGCGAACCGCTCGATAAGATCTCCGTTTCCGAGGAACTGCGGCAACGCGGCGCGCTCGATCGGGTCGGTGGCCTTTCGTATATCAGCGCGTTGATGGAAACGGTGCAGACGGCTGCGTCGGCACGCTACTACGCGACGATCGTTCGCGAAAAATCGGTTCTGCGCTCGCTCATCCACGCGGGGACGGAGGTCACGCAGCTCGGATTTGAGGGTGAAGAAGACGTGCCCGGAGCGCTCGATCGCTGCGAGCAGCTGGTCTTTTCGATCGGCGAGCGGCGCGGCGTGACCGATTTCATGCCGGTCAACCGGCTGATGAAGGACGCATTCGACCACATCGACCGTCTCTACCATATGCGAGGCGATCGCACCGGCCTGACCTCCGGCTTCCGCGACGTGGACGCGATGACCACCGGGTTCCAGCCCGGGAACTTCGTAATCATCGCAGCGCGTCCGGGCATGGGCAAGACGTCGTTCGCACTCAACATGGCGGTCGCGGCAGCCCGCGAGGAGGGCGGTCCGATCGCGTTCTTCTCTCTGGAAATGTCCAACAACGAACTGATTCAGCGCTTGATCTGTTCCGAAGCGCGCATCTCGATGAACGATATGCGTCGCGGAAACATCAAGCCGCACCAGTGGGAAGAGATCTCGCGCGCTATGGGCGCGATCAACGACCTGCCGATCTACCTCGACGATCTTGGTGCGTTGACCATTAGCGACGTGCGCAGCCGCTGCCGGCGTCTGAAATCGACGGTCGGTCTTGCGGCGATCTTCATCGACTACCTCCAGCTCCTGCGTCCCGGCGTCTTGACGCGCAATGCCAACCGAAACGAGGAGCTATCCGAGATTTGCCGTTCGCTCAAAGCGACGGCCAAAGACCTGAGCGTCCCGATCATCGCACTCGCGCAGCTCAACCGCGGCGTTGAGATTCGCAGCGAAAAACGCCCGATGCTCGCAGATTTGAGAGATTCGGGTTCTTTGGAGCAAGAAGCCGATATCGTTGCCTTTCTCTACCGCGATGGATACTACAATCCCGACGCTGCCGAACCCGACCTGACCGAGTTCATCATCGGCAAGCATCGCAACGGACCAACGGGTACGGTGAAGCTGCGCTTCCAGCGCGAGTACACGCTGTTTTTGCCTTACGGCGACGAATCCCACTTCTCACCTGCCTAGGGCTGATTTGGCTCAGTGCGTTGTCGCCTTCGGGCCTCGTTTACCGTAGTAAACTTCGGCCTTCGGCGCCTAGCACTGAGCCAAATCAGCTCCTAGGCAGACATTGGCGGATTGCTCGCGGCTCCCTGAACTGAAGCAAATCAGCTCGTAGGGGCCTGACGGCAGGAAGAGGTTTCGCTTTTTTGGCAATGTGTTAACCATGGTTAGCGTTAACTGTGGGTAACAAGGCGGCGGGGCTCTTGTCGGTTGGGTCCGATCGGTCGCCGGCGCGTGCGCGCGAAGACTACGTCAAGGCTATTTACCAACTCGGCGCCGGCGGCCCGGTGCGTGCCGCGGCGTTAGCGCGGTATCTCAACGTGAGCCGCGTCTCCGTCAGTAAAGCGAAGCGTTTGCTGGAAGCCGGCGGCCTTCTGGAGACCGCACGCGCGCCCTCGCAGCCGCTCCATCTGAGCGCGCGCGGCGAGCGGCTTGCCGTGGCAATGGTGCGGCGTCACCGCTTGCTGGAGACCTTCCTTCATCGCGCGCTGCACGTGCCGCTGGAGCGGATTCACGCCGAAGCGGAACGCATCGAGCACGTGATCTCAGACGACGTCGCGTTGCGAATCGCGGCGTTGCTCGGGAATCCGCGATCCGATCCGCACGGTCATCCGATTCCGTACGGCGATGCGCTTCCGCGCCGCGACCTGCCGCCGTCCTTGGCGACGTTAGCGGCCGGTTCGCGGGCGCGCGTGCTGAGCCTGGACGATCGAGACGATGTTGCCGTCGCCGCGCTCGCCGCGGCGGGCGTACTTCCCGGCTCGACGCTCCGCGTCGAACGCACGCAACGCGATCGCGTCTTCGTACGTCGCGGAAAGCGCGTCGTTGCGGTTCGCCGCGCTCACGCGGAGATGGTGCGCATTGCAACGTAGCTACGGGCTGGGCGCGAGCAGCGCGCACGTCGTCGCCGCCGCGCGCGACGCGCTAGCGGGAAACCGTCGTGGTTGGCGAGCGCTACTCCCCTTTACCGGACCCGCATTCGTCGCCTCCGTCGCGTACATCGATCCGGGCAACTTCGCGACGAACATTCAAGGCGGCGCAAGCTTCGGCTACCGGCTGCTCTGGGTCGTCGTGCTCGCGAACTTGATGGCGATGCTCTTCCAGGGCCTCTCCGCAAAGCTCGGCATTGCGACCGGAAAGAACCTTGCCGAGCTTGCACGCGCGCACGCGCCGCGGCCGGTCGCATACGGGATGTGGGTCGTCAGCGAGTTTGGTGCGATGGCAACCGACCTGGCGGAGTTTCTTGGCGCGATCGTCGCGCTTTATCTGCTCTTTCACATCCCGATGCTCGCCGGTGCTGCGATCACGGGTGTCGTAACGTACGCGATTCTCGCGCTGCACCGCTACGGCTTTCGAACAATGGAGACGCTCATCGGGGCGTTCGTCGGCGTCATTGCGGTCTGTTACACGGTCGAAACTCTGCTCGCCAAACCGCAATGGCCGCTCGTCTTCTACCACTCGGTGGTGCCGTGGCTCGGAGGGTCTTCAAGCGTTCTGATCGCGGTCGGCATCGTCGGCGCGACGGTGATGCCGCACGCCATCTACCTGCACTCCGCGCTCACCGCGGATCGCATCGTGCCGGAGGATTCCCGTCAAGCAAAAGCGATCGTCCGGTTCTCGTATATCGACGTTATCGTCGCGCTGACGATTGCCGGACTCGTCAACCTCGCAATGATGTACATGGCTGCCGCCGTCTTCCACTCGACCGGCCATGCGGACGTTGCGGATATCGCAACCGCTTATCGAACCTTGACGCCGCTGCTCGGAAATCTGGCGGCGGTCGTCTTTTTGATCTCGCTCTTGGCATCCGGAATATCCAGCTCTGTGGTGGGGACGATGGCCGGTCAAGTGATCATGCAAAGCTTCGTCGGCTTCGCCGTGCCGCTTTGGGTGCGACGGCTCGCGACGATGCTCCCCGCCGTTGCCGTCATCGCGCTCGGATTGAACGTTACGCAGACGCTTATCGTCAGCCAGGTAATCCTGAGCTTTGTCTTGCCGGTGCCCGTCATCGCGCTCGTCTTCTTCACGGCGCGTTCCGGAACGATGGGGAGCCTGGTGAACGCGCGATGGCTCAGCGTGTTGGCGATCGCGGCGGGCGCATTAATTCTTGCGCTCAACGCGATCCTAATCTGGACGGTCGCCCATCCCGGTTAGATGATGGTAGCCTGATCCTCGACGGTGCCGATGCCCTGCGCGAGATAGAAGCGCGAGAGCTTGACGTATTCGTCGGCGGATATCTCGATCCACGAGGCGGCATCGCCTTCGAGGGCCTTCTTGACGGTCGCCGGCGCGCCGGCTGCGACCACGTGCGCGGGAATCGCGGCCCCCTGCCCGACGACGCTCCCGGCAGCGATCAAGGCACCCTCGCCGATCGTGCATCCGTTGAGCAGCGTCGCGTTGCTGCCGATCAAGGCGTGGCGTTCGATCCGGCAGTCTTCCATCACCGCGCAGTGTCCGACGGTCACGTCGTCGCCGACGTGCGTGCCCCCGCTCTCACTGACGTGAAGCACCGCGTTGTCTTGAATAGAGGTGCGGGCGCCGACCCGGATCGGGCCGTTGTCGCCGCGTAGCACCGCGCCGAACCAAATGCTCGACTCGGGACCGACCTCGACGTCGCCGATCAGGACGGCGTTGGACGCGATAAAGGCGGACGCGGCAACCTTCGGCCGCTTACCTCGATATTCGATGATCATGGGCGATGCTTCGCAAGCAGAGCCGTCGAACCTCGCCGGTATGCACCGGCATCAAACGCCGTTGCGCGGAGTTAAAGCGACGCCGCGCCCGAAACCCGGCGATCCGGCCTACACGCCGGTCAACTACGAGTACGCGGGACGAACCGGGCACGTGCACGAGGTCGTCGAGATCGGCGGGCGCAGCCTGGCGAAGGTCGGATTCGACGACCGCAAGATCGTCTATTACTTCCTCGACGACCTCGAGCTCGATGAAGGCGCGCGTCGCGGCACCTTTCACGATACCGACGCACCGCAACCAAACTCATAAAGCCGCGTAGGCGGGGCGAAGGGGAGGGGCACCGCGGAGACCGTGGAAGGAGCGGCGGCCCGGGCCCGCACCGCGCCGGCCCTGCGAAAGCCGACGTAGCTCAACGGTAGAGCAATCGCTTCGTAAGCGATAGGTTATCGGTTCAAATCCGATCGTCGGCTAAAATTCTTTTGCTACAGCCGCAACCGCATGAAGGTCGGAGAGTCGTACGAGACCTCCGCGTACGGCGTGCACTCTTCGAAGCCGAGCGATCGATAGAGACGGTATGCGGGCTCGAGCTCCGCTTTATGGGTGTCGAGCACGATGCGTCCGAAGCCCATCTGGCGCGCGAACTCGATCGCCGCGACGACGAGTAATCGAGCGGCGCCGAGCCTGCGGCTCTGCGGACGAACGAACAAGCGCAACAACACGGCCGTCGACTGCGGATCTTCCGGCGCGGTTCTCAGCGCGACGCAACCGATTGGCCGGCTCTCGTACGTCGCCACGAATGCCGCGTTGGGCGGCGCGTACGTTGCGCCGATCTCGTCGATGCCGGGCACGGCACCGTGCCGAAGCTCAGCGGGCAAGTCCGCTTCGTAAGCGACGAAAAGCTCGTGGAGCCAACGAAAATCGAGCTCGCCTTGCGACCGGTGCACGGTAACCGTCATGGAGTGCGGATTCGAGGCGTGCGCGCCGAGCCTTGTCGGAGAGCAGTGCGAGCGAGCGCGTGCAGGTAGGTCGCAAATGCGGTGAAGAAGGGACGAACTCTAGTGCGAACCTCGAGCCTAATACGCCGTGCTTTCGGCCTCTGCGCCGCAGCAGCAATCCTCGCGTCCTGCGGCCAGTCTCAGAACCAGGGCGGAGTGCTCTCCACGACTGCGCCGGGCGCGATCCTACGCGCGGCGAGCGACTCGTTGCGATCGCCGAGCAATCAAGGGCGCGCGGCGGCCGGCAAGCGCAAGTCGGGGATCGATCCCGCTGCGGCTGCGGGGCGCACGCTGCTTTATGCGGCCGGCGACGTAAGCTCGTACGTCTTTACGACCGACGGCAAGGTCGTCGGAAACATCACCCAGACGGCCATTGGTGCATGCTCGGATAAGAACGGCGACGTCTTTTTCACGGGCGTCAACAGCATTATCGAATTCGCCCACGGCGGAACGACGCCGATCGCTTCGTACGCGGTCCCCGGCACCGCGAATTCCTGTTCGATCGATCCGACGACCGGCAATCTCGCGGCCGTTGTCTTCTGCCTCACGGGATGCGGAGAATCGGTCGTTGTCTTGACCACGCCCGGAATGCAGGTGCAGTCGTATTTAGATAGCGCGTTGCCGTCGCTGCTCTTCTGCACGTACGATACCAACGGCAACCTTTACGTCGACGGTTATTCCGGTTCGCAGTTCGGCCTCGCCGAGCTTCCTGCCGGCGGTTCGGCCCTGCAGACGATTACCCTCAGCCAAAACATTCAGTACGCCGGACAAATCCAGTGGGACGGTCAGTACATTGCCGTCACGACGACGATTCATCCCGCAATCGAGCAAGTGCAAGTAACGGGCTCAACCGGCTCGGTCGTCGGTACGACGCAACTGACGGGCGTCGGAACCAGGGCCACGCAATCCGCGCTCTATCGCGACAAAGTCGCCGTTCCGACCGGGACCAAGTCACGCGCGCGTTCGACTAATATTCTCTTCTGGAAGTACCCAGTCGGAGGCTATCCGGTTCGCACCTTTACCGGCTTTATCGGCAAAGGGCACGCAGAGATCACCGGCGTAGCGTTCAGCTTGCCGCCAAAAACGCTCGCTAAAGCGGCTTTCGGAAGTAATACTGCGCCTTGATCGTCGCGTAGCCGCGACGTCGATAGAAGGCGTGGGCGCGATCTCGCACGACGTTTGAGTGTACGCGCATCTCGGTGCAACCGCGTTCGCGGGCCCAGGCTTCGGCCGCATCGAGTAGATCCGCACCGATACCCGAGCTGCGAGTCGATTCGTCGACGACTAGCCCTTCGAGATATGCGCCGAGACCTTCGACGAATGGCTCCTGCGCACGGACCGCCGCCCAGCCTGCAACACGCTCGTCGACGACCGCGACGAAGATTTCGCGTTCGGTACGCCGCGTTAGCCGGCCGGCGATCGCCGCCGGGGCGACCTCGTATCCGAGCTGGCCCATGAGTCTGGCTATCTGCTCGGCATCTTCGAGCCGCGCCAAGCGAATCGTCAGTTCGTCGACCTACGGGAGGAGCGTTAACCGATTTTCGGCGGTACGCTGCACCGCCTCGTCGCTAAAGGGCAGCGGCCATAGGCGGCCGGCGATCCACGCATCGGCTTGGTCGGTGTAGTGCCCCGAACCGGGCTCGCCCGACTCACCTTGCGGGATCGTAATCCCGCCCGCATCCCAGTTGCCGACATCCCAGACCGCGCGAAAACTTTGTGAGTAGCTCGGATACTGGACGTGCAGCGTTAGCGCGTCGCCGTATCCCGGAAGGGTCGTTCCGTCGAGAAAGTTGATGCCGAGCGCGGAGAGCGAGTGCAGCACCGCAACGGCGCCGGCCACGCGCCAGGGCGCCGGGGACGGGGGCACGATAGCCTGCAAGACGTCGCCGGTGACGCCGGCCGACAGCAGCGTGGGCACCCGGCCGGTGTGGTGATCGGTCAACCGTAGTCGCAATCCCTCGATCACGGTCGCGGTCGTCGAATCCCCATTCATTTCGCCGTCCCAGCTCGCGAGCGACGCTGCGACGTCCGCGTTGCTCTTGCTCAGGGCCGGCGCCAGATCGCGCGCCAGTTCGCGCTCCGCGAGCGAGAGCGCATCCATTTGCATGCTCGCGAAGTAGGCGACATCGTACGTTCGGCGGGCGCGCAGCAATTGGGCAATTCGATAGGCGCGGTAGGGTGGCGCAAACTGCGGGCTGAGGTCGAGCGGATAGTTCGGTCCATACATCTTGTTGTTCGCGGTCCACACGATCGCCGAGCGCGACGGCGCGACCCTCGGAAGCTGCGACGCCGGAATCGGCGCGTAACGACGCTGCAAGTCGGTTGCGGGATGAATCCACCGGCCGCGCACGGGATCGTTCGGAATCTGCCCGGCTAGCACGTATGCCGCGCGGCCCGTCGTGTCGGCGAGTGCGAAGTTCAAACTCGGACAAGGGAGCTTAGAGAGCGCCGCCGTTGCTGCTTCGATCGACTCTGCCCGATCGAGGTCGAGAAAGACCGGCGCCGGCGAAACGGGGTCGTCATACGCGTTCCAGCGCACGAGCACGAACTCTTTCTCGTGCGTCGTGAGTCCGAACTCTTGGGCGCCGCGGTAGTAGCGCTGCGTAACGCTGGCGTGAAACCGTACGTCGAAGTGCTCCGTTTGCCAAGCCGAGGGATCGAGGCGGGCGGGCGGTGCGAAGACCGAGAGCGACGTTACCGTGCCGGCCGTCACTCCCCAAGCCACGCGCTCGTTGTGACCGAGCACGACCGCCGGTATTCCCGGGAGCGAAGCGCCCGCAACGTGATACCGTGGCGAGCGTAGGTCGACCAAGTACCAGACCCCGGGAATGTGCAGGCCGAGATGCGGGTCGTTCGCCAACAACGCGCGGCCACGCTGTGCGCGGTTCGCACCGGCGGCCCACTCGTTGCTCCCGATCGGCGGTCGCGTGTCGGCGAGCTCGCGCAGAAGCATCCCCACGTGCCGCTTGCACGCTGGGCCGGGCCCGATTCCCGAGAGTCCCATCATGACCGGCGCGTCGTAGCAGGGATCGGTGAACGGAAACCGGGCGCGCAGGAAGCCAAGTCCGCCTTTCCGATAGGCCGCGTCGCGCGATGCGACCGCGTTCCAATCGTCGATCAGATCGAGGACTTCCGCCATTCCGACGGCGAGCGAGTCTTGCGGCGTCCACGGGCGCGGACGATATTCGAGCAGACGAAACTCGACAGGCCGCGGCTCGCGCGCGATCGCCGCGTTGACGCCGTCCGAAAAAGCTATGAGGATTTGCCGGGTCGATTCGTCGAGCCGCCGGTATTGCGCGTCGACCATCGCCCGCACGGGTATGGCGCGCTGCTCTTCGTCGGTTGCAAGCGCGCCGCCGCCGAACACTTCGGCGAGGGTACCGAACGTATAGCGTCGCAGCACGTCCATCTGGAAGAGCCGCTCGGAGCCTTCGACGTAGCCCTGGGCAAAGAAGAGATCGTGATCGTTAGTAGCGATGATGTGTGGCACGCCCCGATCGTCCCGCAGTACCGAGACCGGACCGCGCAGGCCGAGACCCGAAATGGCCCCTTCGGTGCGTGCGTGCGCGCGCATACCGAGCATCACGTTCGCGACGAAGGCGATCGCGACGAGCACGACGATCGCGAGCGCTGCGGCGATAACGCGCAGAAGGAGTTTCAACGCGCGCAGCTAGGCATCGACGAAGACGTCGTCGCCTTCGATCGATACCTCGAACGTCATCAGCGGTAGGACGGCGGGGAGGGTGAGCGCGTCGCCGGTCCGCACGTCGAAGGTCGCACCGTGACGCGGACAGACGACGTGCTCGCCTTCCAGCTCGCCTTCATCGAGAGGTCCGCCGTCATGCGTGCAGACGTCTTCGATCGCGTAGATCTTGCCGCCGACGTTACAGAGTAATAGCTCGACGGAATCCACGGCAACGCGCCGGGTCGTGCCCGGCGCAATCTCCGAAACCTTCGCTACTCGATGCTTCGCCACGCCGGGCTCGTTCTACAATCCCCCGCCGTGTCATGCCGTCGGAGGTTGCGTGCCGGCGCCGTAGTCGAAGGACGATTTCACGATACTCCACGCCGCCCAAAAGGTCGAATCGACCGCGCGCTCGTCGACCGCGACTTCGTGGAGCAGTCCGTACGCGTCCCGCGTCAAACACCCCGCCTCGGTGCTCGTGTCGATGTCGGCGACCGAGAAGACCGTGTGGCGCAGCTTTGCGTCGAGGAAGTCGCTTGAAAATCGGTCCACGTCGCTGGGGTTTTGCCGCGCGAGGCCTAGCCGTTGGGCGATGCGCTCGAGTTGGCCGCGTGGATCGAGCATGAGGCAATCGTAATCGACGACGACGAACGGTTTCCCGGCGATCTCGTCGAGAAACGGCACCACGTTGACGAGCCACAACCGCTGCGCGGTCTCGACATCCGTCCCTTGCCGCGCGTGCAGCGAAGCCGCCACGCTTGACGGGTTTCGGATCGCCAGTAGATACGCGTCGTCAACGCCGCACTCGCTCAAGACCGCAAGCCAGAACGGCAGCAGCCGGATGGTGCGCGGATCCTTGAATCCCCAAAGCGCGGCCGGCGTAAAGTGCCGCGAAAGATAGCGCCGCGCCTCGCGGCGCAACTGCCACATCCGCCAGCCGCCGAACCTTCGCCGCTCGATTGGCGCGACCGAATCCCACGTGAGATGCAATGCTTTGAGCACGCGCTCGTTGAGTTCGACGATGCCGCGATCTTCCCAATAACCGGTCGGGTTCTCCGGTTGCGCGTCGAGAAAGTCGTTGCCGAGGTTAACGCCCAGTGCCTGGAGTCCGCGAGCGACGGCACTCGTTCCACTTCGATGCATGCCGAGCGCCACGATCGCGCGCGAATCTCGTACCTGCAACTATTGCGGGCCGACCGCCAGCGAGATCGGATTGCCGTATTTGTCCGCCCGAACGGATGCAAATGGGGTCTGCGCGCCCGGCGCGTAGACCGTGATGTGCCCGCGGCTGCCTGGGGCTCCGTAGTGGTTGCTAGCGACGTAGAGGTTGCCGCCGGAATCGAAAACCACTGCGATCGGGTCGTTGATGCCCTGCGTGATCTTGTATTCGGGCACGGCACTTCCGGGCGCGTAGACCGAGATCCAGCCCGGATCGGGGTAGGTGCCGGAGTTTGCCACGTAGAGCGTCCCCGACGCATCGAGTGCGATCGCCTGTGGGCTCGAGATCGAGTTGGTGATTCGACGCAGAACCTTCGTTGAGTGCGGAGCGTATTCGATGATGCTGGGATGCCAGTTCATCACGAAAACGTCGTCGGCGCGATCGACTGCGATAGCGACCGGATTAACCAGCCGTTCCGTCATCTTCCGGAGGATCGAGCCCGATCCCGGGGCGTAGACCGTTACCGAAGGCTTCTTGCCGTTCGCGTTAGCCACGTAGAGATTGCCCGCAGAGTCGAACGCGAGCGCGCGCTCCGAGTGAACGCCTCGCGTAATCGAGCGCAGCAGCTTGGTCGTGCCCGCCTGATAGACGTTGACCTCGTCGGGTTGCGGTCCCTTGGAACGACGGAGGGTGGGAACGCACGATGGGCACACGTCGACGTAGAGATTGTTTGCGCTATCCAGCGCCACGGCCCACGCTCCGTAGAGTCCGAGACGTCGCGAGCGTCGCTGGCTTCCCCGATCGAACTCTACGACCTCGCCCCACCAGTCCACGACATAGAGACGTCCGGTCGTATCGAATGCAATGTCGTTTGCCGAGTTCGCATCTCTGAAGATCCGGCGATCGACGCCGCTCAAACCCGGGTCGTAGACGGTGATGCCGCCGTGCGAAAGCACCGGACAACATCCCCCGACGTAGAGATAGGAGCCGGCACTGGTGCTGCGTTGGGCGGCAGACGGCGCTTGCGAACCAGAGCTCGGCAGACCGGTCGGCTGCAGGATTCCACATCCAGGGAGCAGGGCGAGAGCTATCGATAACGCGGAAGCACGAAAACCGACGATCTTCATGTGGCACACCCCTTTACGGCGGAGCCGTAATCGTGACCTAAGTTATTATTCGGCGGTGGCTCGAACGAGCCTCCGGGTCGGGGTGTCCGGTCACAGGCCATGGCGCGCCTGCGCTACGTTTTGCATGAAAACCGCGTTGTACGGGCGGATTGTATTCGGCGCCTCGGCGGTGCTGTTCGGTGTCATCGCGCTGATGTGGCACGACGCCGACACGTGGCAAGCTCTGTCCAAGATCTGGAGCCTGCCTTTTGGCTCGATCGTCGGTGCCGCTCTGATGATCGCCCTGATTGCCGGTGGACTCGGCATACTCTCCCCGCGCGCCGCACGCTCGGCGTCGCTCGTTCTCGGCGTCGTTTACGCGCTTTTCGCGTTGGCCTGCATTCCCGGCATCATTGCCGCACCACGAGTCTTTGCGCAATACGACGGCTTCTTCGAACAGTTCTGCCTATTCTGCGGAGCGATTGCCGTATACGCGGCGACGGAAGTAAACGCCGTGCGGTCGATGGCGCTTGGCCGAGTAGCGCGCGTTGGGCTCGGAACCTGTGCAATTTCATTCACGCTAGCTCAAGTGATCTATCTGCGCGTGACGGCCGGTTTGGTCCCGACCTGGATACCGCCAAGTCAGATGTTCTGGGCCATACTCACGACGGTTGCATTCGGACTCGCGGCGCTCGCCATTCTCCTCAATCTCAAGGCGCGGCTTGCGCTACGTCTGCTGACCCTGATGCTGGCCCTCTTTGGCGTGTTAGTTTGGATTCCGCTCCTGATCGCTCACCCGGAGGCGCATTTGAATTGGTCGGAGTTCGCTCTGAACTTCCTGATCACGGGCGCCACGTGGATGGTGGCCGAAGTTAGCCCGGTTGGGACGGCGAACCTAGTTAAGGTCTCGTAGCGGCTCACGCAGCCGCGCCGGAAGGGCATTTTCGCAAGTGTACTCGCTGCGGCGGTCGAACACTCGGGATACACTACTCCTTTGGAAAGCCGTCGATGTCGCTCGAGATACTGAACACCACCGCTGCACTCGGAACGTTTTTGGTTATAACGGCGACCGCGATTGCGGCGCTGATCCAGTTGCGCCACGCTCGGAGCAGCAACCAAATCGCCGCTTTGAACGAGCTACGCGCGAGCCAGCAAACCGACCATTTTATCAAGGCGCTGCACTGCGTATATTCCGAGTTGCCTTTAAGAATTCACGATCCCGAGTTTCGATATCAGCTCACACACCGGAATGAAAGAACCCCCGAGTTCAACGAGGTTCTTTCGAAAGTCGAAGCGGTTGGTGATTCATACGAGAACTTCGGCGTACTGGCCAAGGCGGAGCTCGTCGATCGCCGTCTTCTGCTCGACTTTTATACGGCTGTGGTACTCGATGCATGGGCCGCTCTTATTGACACGACCGCGATCCTTCGGGCGCATTATGGATCGTCGATATGGGAGAACTTCGAATACCTAGCAGTACTCGCTCAAGATTGGAACGCGGCGCGGCCTAATGGATCGTATCCCCGCGGCCTCCGTCGGATCGAAGTACCAAACCGATGGCGTGAAGCAGACGAGCAGTACGCATTAGGCCGGCGAGCGGTCGAGGCCGGGCCGGCCGTAGAATCTAACGCTCGATGACCGATTGCGCGATCGCGGCGCTATCGCCGATGAGATCGATTGCTGTGATGCGGTCGCCCGCTATCGTAAAGCGGAACGCTACGCGCACCTCGCGTTCGTGCATCCACACCGCTCCCGGTTTCCCGTCGATAAATACGGGTTGGGCGGCACGCGCGCGCCCGGCGAACGTCCGCGCAACCGCATCCGCGCCCTCGATGCCGGCCTGCAGGCGATCGCTCTGCCAGTATGCCGCGCCGCCCATCGCCACGACGGCGGGATCCGCGCGGAGCGTTGCGCCCGGATCGAGCAGCGCGAGCAAGGTGGAGAAACTTCCCGACCGAGATGCCTGGAGAAACGCGCGCACCAGTTCGTCGTGCCGCTGCGTCACGGCATCACGGCCGGCGGAGGCGCCGCGCACGCGGCGGCGTGCGCGGCTGGCGAGCTGCCGCGCCGCCTCCGGCGACCTTCCGACGATCGCGGCGACGTCGTCGAACGGCACGTCGAACGTGTCGTGCAGTATAAAGGCGACCCGCTCTGCCGGCGGCAGCGCATCGAGCAGGATCCGCAGGGCTGCGCCGATAGAATCGGCGAGCATCGCTTCCTCCTCGGGGCGTTCGCCGGGAGCGATTGCTGCAACGTCACGACGCGGATCATCCGGCGTCAGTTCTTCGCGCCGGCTGGTCCGCCGTTTCAGCGCATCGAGGCAGACGCGCGCAACGACGGTCGTGAGCCAGCCTTCGAGGTTCGCCACACGCGCCACGTCCGTCCGGCTGATGCGCAGCCAGCTCTCTTGCAGAGCGTCGTCGGATTCCGCGCTCGACCCCAGTATTCGTAGCGCAATGCGCCGCAAACGTGGCCGCCCCGCCTCAAAGCGCTCCGCGAGCTGCTCCGTATCGTGCAATCTATCCCCCCGCGGCGCCCGTCACATTTCACCACGCTCGATCCGTCATAGAGATGGAAGGAGAATGAAATCTTGAAGGACGTTTCGTTAATAGTCTATTCGGTAGCAGATCTCAACACAGCCAAGCGATTCTTTCGCGAGGTTACCGGCAACGACCCTTACGTCGATTCAGCCCGATACGTCGGCTATAAAAGCGGTGATATGGAAATCGGGCTCGTTCCGACCGGAGAAAAACGCGAGGCGAGCGCGCTCGCCTATTGGACCGTAGACGATATTGCAGCGAGTGTGAAAGCCCTCGTAGACGCCGGCGGTACGGTCGTGCAGGAGATTACCGACGTCGCCTACGGACTGCTGGTCGCGAGCGTGAAAGAGCCCAACGGCTCGATCGTGGGATTACGCCAGTTCCCGAAGGGCTAAGGAAGATATTAAGCGCACAACGGCGCCGATACTTACCCTACGGCGCCTTCCATCTCCATCTTGACGAGCCTATTGAGCTCGACGGCGTACTCCATCGGCAGTTCCTTGACGAAGAAATCGAAGAACCCGTTGACGATCATCGCCGTTGCGTCGGCCTCTGACAGGCCGCGCGACATCGCGTAGAAGAGCTGCTCCTCGCCGATCTTGCTGACGCTCGCCTCGTGCTCGACGGTCGAGCGCTGCTCGTGGATCTTCATCGTCGGCTTCGTGTCGCTCGACGACTCCTCGTCCATGATGAGCGCGTCGCAGCGCACCCGGGTCTTTGCGCCGACCGCGCCGGCATGCACTTCGACCAGTCCGCGATACGTCGTCTTCCCACCGTGCGCGCTGACGCTCTTGTTCGTCACCATCGAGGTCGTGCGCGGCGCTGCGTGGATCACTTTCGCGCCCGCATCCTGATGCTGCCCCTCACCGGCAAAGGCCATCGAGAGAATCTCGCCGCGTGCGCCCTCGCCCATCAAATAAATCGAGGGATACTTCATCGTCAGCCGCGAGCCGATGTTTCCGTCGACCCACTCGACCGTCGCGTTCGCGTGGGCGATCGCACGCTTCGTGACGAGATTGAAAATGTTGCGGTACCAGTTCTGGATCGTCGTGTACCGGATCGAGGCGCCTTCCATGGCGATCAGCTCGACGACCGCCGAATGGAGCGACGACGTCGAAAACTTGGGCGCCGTGCAGCCCTCGATGTAATGCACCTTCGCGCCCTTGTCCGCGATGATCAGCGTGCGCTCGAACTGGCCCATGTTCTCCGCATTGATGCGGAAATAGGCTTGGAGCGGCATCGCGACCGTCACGCCCGGCGGTACGTAGATGAACGATCCTCCCGACCAAACCGCCGAGTTGAGCGCCGCAAACTTGTTGTCGCCCGGAGGAATCACCGTCGCCAAATACTTCTGAACGATCTCTGGATATTTCTTGACCGCGGTGTCCATGTCGCAGAAGAGCACGCCTTGCTCGTCGAGTGCCTTGGTCGTGCTGTGATAGACGACTTCCGACTCGTATTGGGCGGAAACGCCGGAGAGAAACTTGCGCTCGGCCTCCGGAATACCAAGACGATCGAAGGTCCGCTTGATGTCCTCGGGCACGTCGTCCCAGGAGCGCTCCGCCTGATCGGTCGATTTCACGAAGTAGTGGATGTTGGAAAAGTCGATCTCGCTCAGCAGCGCGGTGTCGCCCCACGTGGGCATCGGCTTGCTCAGAAAGATCTCGTAGCCTTTCAGCCTGAACTCACGCATCCAAGCCGGCTCGTCCTTCATGGCGCTGATGCGCTCGACGATTTCCCGGGTCAACCCCTTATCGGACTTAAAGACGTAGTTTTCGGGATCGTGAAAGCCGTGTCGGTACTCCTCGATGAGCTCCGACGGCTTGGTGGCGGTTTCGAGCTTCAATGCCATAGCAACATCAAGCGTACTGCCCCCGGCGTAATATAGTCAAGATAATAAAGTAAGAGCTTCACTTTTCGGTTCTAATCCATTTGACGCACTAGCAGGCAAGCGGTAGGGTGGAACGGGCCCGTGAAAGGGCTATTTTAGATCAACGACTCGAGCAAGGCCCGAAACTGCGGTTAGGACGGCAGGGCGCCCATGTCGCGTCGCTCCGAGGAGACCCAAGTCGAGCCTCGATTGCGCCCCGACAGGAGTACTTGTGAACGCAAGTAGGGTGTTAGACTGGGGACATGCGAATCTTGCGACGCCCGTTCCTAGTAACGGCGTTCTTCGCGTTAACGAGCTGCATCGGCGCTTTGAGTCCGGCTCAACCTTACAATACGCCTGGAGGTGTGCGTCCTACGCCGTCCGTTAGACCAACGCCGACTATCACGCCGTCCATTAGCCCTACGCCATCTATTCGACCGACGCCGACGATCACGCCGTCTATCAGTCCGACGCCGTCTTAGCAGGCCTTGCGGCTAGCGCTTCATTCGGGTTGCGAGCCACTAAGCGAGGCTCCGGAGCCGCACGGGTCGGGTTATGCGGGAGGTGTCGCGGCTGGGCCGGCGCGGGCCGCCTGTGGGCAAGCTGTGGGAAAGGGCTTTACAGCGGGGGGGTGAGGGGGTATGATTCCCTCTGCGTTTGTGGTCGCGAGGCCGCAGTCGCAAAACGGTTTGGGGAGGGCGCGCCCATTCGCGCCATCGCGGCGAGTCGCCCGTGCACCGTAAAAAGCGCCGGCAAGAGCTCGCCGAAAGGTCGGGGACGTGTCTGCACCGCAGCCGCCAGCCGACGAAGTCCGGAGGTGGGATTCCTCAAGGGTCAAGGAGACCTGAACAATTGAAGGCACTCGGCAGGCACATCGTGTGCGAGCTTTCGGGCTGTCGCCCCTCCTTGCTTTCAGATATCAACGGCATCGCGGCCATGATGATCGCCGCCGCGAAGGCTGCGCGCGCTACCATCATGGAGAGCGCTTTTCACCGTTTTGAGCCGCAGGGCGTCTCTGGAACGGTCATCTTGGCGGAATCCCATATTTCGATCCACACCTGGCCCGAGAAGGGCTACGCAGCGATGGATTTCTATACGTGCGGCGACCATACCGACCCCTGGCTCGCTTGCGAACACGCCGCGCGAGCGTTGCGGGCAACGAGCGTGCTTGCTACAGAGTTCAAGCGCGGCATCGAAAAGAGCGATGGAGAATTCACGCACGTCCTAAGTCGCAATCAAGATTCGCGCGTGCTCAGCGTGTCCGCGTAGCTTTTTAACCGCTATCATCAGCAATTATCAGCTTTTGTAAGCCGGTTTTCGGCAGGCTTGCCGTACCTGCCGTCCAATTCTGTTATTCCAAACGGTCACTGCACTCTCGAATGAGGTTGAGAAGAAATTTCGATGCGTTTATCAATTATTCGGTCTAGCGCGTTAGCAGCGGTCGCTGCGATCGTGCTGGCCGCTTGCGGTGGGCACGGCGTCGTTCCGGGCTCTTCGTCGTTAGCGCCGATGAGCGCAAACGGCGCCGCGCCGACGGCCAACGACGCTGCGTCTATGGCGGATGGCGACGTGACGCCGCTCGGTCTAGCGACCTGTGCAACGAACCCGCCGCAGTACATGTGGATCTTCAAGGGCGCTTGCGAGAAGTTCACGCTGAAGTCCACCGGCGGCAAGTTCACCTTGGGCGCGTATGACAGCATCAGCGTCACGGGTTCGATCGGCTACAATAGCGCCAAGGGATCGGTATCGATCTACCTCGTCGATGCGACCAATAAGAACGGCGACATCCTAAAGAACAAAGGCAAGGCGTTCCCGCCCTACAAGGGCAAGGGCACGGTGGTCGTTTACGCGGTCGCGGATAATCAATCGACGCAAACGATCAAGCCCCTCTCGCACAAGAACGTGCCGATCCTCAAGTACGTCATCACGGACCAAAAAGGATTCCCCGGAAAGAACTGTGCCGCCGCGATTCTTGCGAAACAGCGCAACGGCCAGTTCGCGTGGAGCGCTCTCCCCAGCCAGTTCCCGGTGAAGGGCAAGACGGTGACGATCACTCAGTACACCGTTCCGCAGGGGCTCGAGCTGCCGCCGAAAGGCACCGGACTCTACTTCGCGATCAACTGCTTCTAGTTCGAAGGCGTTCGCGGTTTCTCGATAACCCCGTCATTCGGCGGGGTTATCGTTTTCTTGCGCCAATCTAGTTGGCGATGCCGAAGACGCAAGAATGGCACTGGTACGTCGAAGAGTTCGCCCCGGCCGAGCAGCACCATCACGCCGTCGACGAGATCTATTACTCGGGGCGCTCGGATTTTCAGCAAGTCGCAGTACTGCGCTCGCCGGTCTTCGGTAAGATGCTCGTTCTCGACGGCGACACGCAGAGCGCCCAAGCCGACGAACGAATCTACCACGAAACGCTCGTGCATCCCGCGCTTGCGGGCGCCGCAGACCGCCGTGAGGTGCTCGTCCTCGGCGGCGGCGAAGGTGCGACGCTGCGCGAGGTGCTCCGATGTCCCGACGTCGGCCGCTGCACGATGGTCGATATCGACGCGCTCGTCGTCGACCTTGCCAAGAAGTATCTGCCCGAGTGGTCGGCTGGATCGTTCGAAGACGCGCGCGCTCGCGTCATCGTCGGCGACGCGCTGGAGTTCATGCGCCACAACGGCGACCGCTACGGCGTCATCGTCTCGGATCTCACCGAGCCGCTCGAGGATTCACCGAGCAACCCGCTCTTCAACGATGCGGTCTTCGAGCTGATCAAGTCGAGGCTCTACGACGGCGGCATTTACGTACTGCAGGCGAGCACGGCGGCGGTCCACAATGCGGCGCTGCACTGTAAGATGGCGCGTACGCTGCGGCGCCAGTACAAGCACGTCGTCTCTTTCTCGACGCACGTACCGGCCTTCGATACGGAGTGGGCATTTCTCGCGTGCAGCGATCGCGTCGATCTCGCGAGCCTCGATCCGGCGCGCGTCGACGAGTATTGCAGCGGCCTGCGCGGCGAGAGCTTCTTTTACGACTCGATCACGCATCGCCGGCTCTTCGCTCTTCCGCTCTATCTGCGGCGAGCGCTGGCGGCGGGCGGGGATAGCTTTTAGGGCGAACTACAACGCCCGACAGGAGAGTATAATGGCGATCGATTACTCGCACGCACCGCACGCTTGGGAGAAGGAGAAGAGCAATTTCGTCGCGCTGCTCGACCTAAAGTTAGAGAGCGTCGAGCACGGCCGTGCGGTGATGCGCATGCCGTACCGGCAGGAGGTCACCAACGGAACCGGCGCGGTGCACGGCGGGGCGATCGTCAGCCTGTGCGATACCGTCTTTTACGTCGCGCTCGCATCGATCTACGGGCGCGATCAAGAGACGACGACCGTCGCCCTCCAGTGCAACTTCCTCGCTCCGGCCGGTCCGCCGAACGATCTCGTCGCCGAGGCGCGGGTTCTGCGCGGCGGCCGCCGGATCGTCTACGGCGAGGTCTACGTTCGCAGCGGCGAAAAAATCGTCGCGCACGCCACGCTCGACTTCCTGAACACCTATCCGGAAGAGAAGCCCAAAAAGTGACGAGGCGGACGCCGCTTCACGACGATCACGTTCGCGCGGGCGCCCGCATGGTACCGTTCGCGGAGTTCGAGATGCCGGTGCAGTACGCCGGCATCTTGAAGGAACACGACGCGGTGCGGCACCGAGCCGGGCTCTTCGATCTTTCGCACATGGCGCAGTTTTGGCTGAGCGGCGATATGGTCGCACGCTGGGCCGATACGCTCACCATCAACGCGGTCGCCACGATGAAGCCCCTCCAGGCCCGCTATAACATCTTTTGCAACGAAGGCGGCGGTGCGCACGACGACACGATCTTCTACCGTCTCGAGCACGGCTGGCTGCTCGTCGTCAACGCGGCGAACGCCGAGAAGATGTGGAAACTGCTCAACGACAGGCTACCCGAGTCGGGAGTCGAGCTGGAGAACCGGCACGGGCGCGGTGCGCTCGTTGCGATTCAGGGGCCGCGCTCGGTCGAGATCCTGAAGCCCCACGTTGACGTCGATATCGCCGCGCTCCGCTACTATTTCTGTACGGAAGCGCGCGTGAATGGAATCCCCGCAATTGTTGCGCGTACCGGATATACGGGAGAGGATGGATTCGAGCTCTTCATCGACAGCCTGGACGCTCCGGAGATTTGGAACGCGCTCCTGCGCGACCATCGCGCCGAGGGGCTCGAACCGTGCGGCCTCGGCGCGCGCGACGTCCTGCGTCTCGAGGCGGGCATGCCGCTGTACGGGCACGAGCTGACCGAGGCGATCACGCCGGTGCAAGCCGGATTGAAGTGGGCGCTCAAACTCGAGAAGCCGGAGTTCGTCGGCAAAGAGGCGCTCAAGGAGCAGCTCGATATCGACCGGTACTCGCGTATCGCCGGTCTCGTGATGGAAGGACGTGCGCCGGCGCGCGAAGGGTATCAGGTTTGGCACGACGGACGCATCGTCGGCTCGATACGTAGCGGATCGATCGCGCCGTCGTACGGTAACCGAAGCGTGGCGACCGCGCTCGTCGCACCTGAGGCGGCCGAGATCGGCACGCGGCTCGAAGTCGAGATTCGCGGTAAGAATCACGAAGCGACGGTCGTTCCGCTGCCTTTTTACAAGCGCGCAAAATCGTAGTAAAGGAGAAGAAGTGGCGCCAGGTGAGGACCTGCTCTTCAGTAAGGAGCACGAATGGGTGAGGCTCGAGGGCGAATCGGCGACGATCGGCATTACCGATTACGCCCAGAACGCACTCGGCGATATCGTGTACGTTGAGCTGCCGAAGGTCGGCGCGACGATCGCGCAGTTCGGTAATGTCGGCGTCATCGAATCGGTCAAAGCGGTCTCCGATCTTTTCACGCCGATTTCAGGGGAGGTGGTTGAGGTCAATGCGGCGCTCGACGGCGATCCCGCCGCAGTCAACCGCGAGCCGTATGGCGCCGGGTGGCTGCTCAAGATTCGGCCCTCGAATCCGGACGAGGTGAAAAGCCTGCTTTCGCTCGCCGAGTACGAAAAGATCGCTACCGACTAGCCAACAAATCACCGGCAGCGCACGCTGCCCCGGAACATTGCGTTGCGAATGCCGATCCGCTGAGCGCCGGTGAGCTGGGAATCGGCGTAGAGATCGTTCGTGACGAGATGGAAAACGTAGGCCTCCGCCTCCGTCGGAAACTCGCCGCACGGCATTTGCCAGTAGCGTACGAAATACCGAACGCGCCACGCGATTTGGCGCTCCGGGAAGGAGCGCAGCGTGCCGTCGGCGCGTTCGCACGCGACGTACTGCGCGAAGCGCGTCGCGAACGCCGCGCAGCGCCGCACGTCTGGGGCGTCGAGTGCCGCGGCAAGCAGACCGGCAATCATCGCCGATCATTTCACGCAGCGCCGGTTCTACGGCAAGGGGCGCAAGCGCGATGTGACCGGCCGATCGGCGTGCCGATCGGCCGGTCACAGGCGAGGCGGGAGCTTATGACTGCGGTCCGACCGCAGCCCCGATTGGGTGCTTCACGCCGTTGGTGATGGTCACGGTCGACGTGCTGCCGCTCAAGTCGATTACGGTTACGTAGCCGGGTTCGAGCGACTGCGCGTTGCCCTCACTGGGGACGGCGAGGTACTGGCCGTCGATCGTCAAGAAGAGCGGCGCGTTGAACGTGCCTTGCACCTTGCCGGTGTAGCTCCAGGTTTCGCTCGCATCCGAGTAGATCGCGACGTCGTTATTGCACGGATCCGAAGCGTAGAGATTCCCCTGCGCGTCGAAGGCCAGACCCGGGGCCTGTTCGTTTTGCGAGAGCGGCACGATCATCCAGAGCGTCGGAAAGATGTCGTTGGCAACCGTATCGCTGTTGCCGCTGCATCCGCCGTTGAACGGGATCATCGTCATGGTGCTCGCCGAAGCAAAGAAGGTGCCTTGGGTGGCCGTCGGGTTAACGGCGATCCCTTCGTTGAGGTCGGGCGCCGAACCGACGCCGGCGATACCGAGCGAGGGGTTTGGGTTGCCGACCGGATACTCGATGACTTGCTGAGCGTATCCGTTCGACGCACTTCCACGATCGGCGACGTACAGCGTTCCGTTCGCCACCGTGACGGCGCTCGGATCGGCGAGTCCCTGCGAATACGTCTTGACGAGCGACGCGCCGCCCGGCGCGTACTCCAGCACGTTGCCGCCGCTTCCATTGGCAACGTAAACGTTGCCGGAGGCATCGACGGCGATTCCGCCGGCGTCGATGAGGTTCTTCTTCACCGTCCGGATCGGAGCCGGGTTCTGCGAGCCTGCGTTGTAAACGAGCAGCTCCGAGGAGCCCTGCGCCGTCCGGTTCGAAACGTAAACGTAGAGTGCGGTCGATCCCGAGGCGACGTGATGCTGCGCGACTTTTTGAGGGTGGACCGTCGGGAGAAGAGACGTTTGGCCGGTCGCGCCGCTGCATCCCGCGACGATCGTGAGCGCCGCAGCCGCCAGGTAGCTCTTCGGGTTTAATGTCGAGTTCATGCGAATACTCCTTGAAAGAAACAAAGGCTGTTGCGCTTTGCTGAAGTAATCGTCGCACGCGGCTGGTGCACTCGTAACGCACACTTGCACGAACGAATCGCACAGCACGCCCGCACACCCGTTGTGAGAGCGTGTGTGTATACAAGTAGACCGAGGCAAAATGCAAAAGGCCCGCGCTCTGCGCGGGCCTTTTGCGGCGGCCGGTACGTTTACGGACACCGGACCGGTCCGTCGAACATCATATTACGAATCTCGACCCGATCGGCGTCGGTCAAGTCCTGGTCGTTGTAGAGATCGTTCGTCACCATGTGAAAGACGTAGGCCTCCTGCTCGGTCGGAAACTCGCCGCACGGCATCTCCCAGTAGCGGACGAAATAGCGAACGCGCCAATCGACGGCACGATCCTTGAACGTTCGAAGGGTTCCGTCCGCGCGCTCGCAAGCGGCGGCCTTGGAGACGCTGGCTGCCAGCGTTCCGCAGCGTATGCCGTTATCGACGTGCATCGCAGCGGCGAGAATGAGGTGAGTCATGTTGGGCTCCTTTCCTTACACTCCAATCATCGCGTAGGCGAGCGCCGGCGATAACGCACAGCCGCACAAACCACCCGCACGTTTGCGTATCTGTGTAGGTCCAAATCGGCGGGCGAAAAAAGTAGCGGCCCAGTCGTTCGACCGGGCCGCTTTCCCCGCTTCCTCATAGCAACGGTGCTACAAGATGCTGACCGACGCTCCAGTTGCGTACGCCGGTGCCGAGGGCAGGCTCTTCACCTGGTTGCTCTCGTTCGGGTACGTCCAATAGTCGAAAGCGCCGCCGCATGCGCGATTGTCGCCAATCACGGTGGCGCCTTGCCGATCGTTTGCGGGCGTGTTTGCGTTGCCCACGATGTAGGGCGAAAGCACGTCCGTGGATCCGGCACTGCAAGCATCGGTCAACTCGGTCGTGCCGGCGAGCGCGAGCGCTCCCGCGGCAGACTCGGTTGCGCGATAGATTGCCGTCGAGCGGCGGAAGTGGTAGTTCCGGTCGGCTAGCGTGATGTATTTTCCGTCCCACATGACGCCGCCGGGGATGGCGATCGAGCGATTGAAGGAGATCTTCTGCAGCGAATGAGCGCCGTTCCGAAGTTCGTAGACGTTAGTGAGGTCGGCGATCATGCACTCGAGGTAGAGGTTGTTGTGGTTATCGTAACCGGGCGTAGAGAGCGTGACGCAGTTCGGTACCGCGAAGGTGGCGCGAGGAGCCGTGTAGGCGCCGGCGCTAGCGTTCGCGCTCCAGACGACGACGGAGCTGGGCTCGTCTTCTGATCCGGGATTTTCGGCAGCGGCGAGATCGCCGTTTGGCGCGACGGAACATCCGATCGGATGTCCGCCGGTGGAGACCGTGCGAATCGGCGTGGTCACGCCGCGCGGATACTCCACGAGGGAGCGCGCATCGGAGTCCGCAATCCAAACGTCGCCCTTTTTGTCGACGCACTGACCGGCCGGTGCCTGGAATCCGGTTAGCATTCCCAACTGCTTGCCCGTGCCGAAGTCGTAAACGAGCACGGCACCTCTCCCTGCGTCGGAGAGATAGAGCATTTTCTTAATCGTCGCGGCGCTCGCGATCATCCACGACCTGTCGGACGCGGAATGAGACGCCGAGTTTTGGGCACCCGAGCCCTGATCCGGGATGACGGCCGGGCCCGCGAGCGACGAGTTCGCTCCGGTACACGCGGCGAGCGCTGCGGCGGCTGCGGAAAAAACGACCGCCTGAGCGCTGATACGGTAAATCGAGGTCATGTATTTGCTCCTTGAAGAGAAGGCCAGGCAGGTGCCTGTACCGATATGCATCATCGCCCCAGCGCATGGTCGGCCGTAACGCACAATCAAACAACCGACTCGCACAGCAGTCGCTGTGTGGGTCGAGTGTAAAGGCGCGAGGGTGGCGTTGGCCCGGCGCGAACGTACCAGGCGCCATGGAGGACGGGGAGCGGACCGCCGGCTCGTCGGACTTCGGGACGCTTCTGCGACGCCACCGGCTCACTGCAGGTTTTTCGCAGGAGGCCCTAGCCGAGCGCGCCGGGATGAGCACGAACGGTATCAGCGCGCTCGAACGCGGTTATCGGCGCACGCCGCACCGCGAGACGCTCGCGCTCTTGGCAGCCTCGCTCAGCCTAAAGCCCGACGAACGAGCGCGGTTCGAGGCCGCCGCCGCGCGGCCCAGTCATCCGCGTTACGCGCCGGTCTTTAGGGGTGGCGTTGCTTCGGAAGGCGCGGCCTTCGCGCTGCCGATCTCGCTGGCGACCTTCGTCGGCCGCCGTAAAGAGCTCGAGGAGATATCGGCGCTCGTGCGCGAGCACCGCTTCGTCACCCTGACGGGAACGGGCGGCATCGGCAAGACGCAGACGGCGCTGCAAGTCGCTACCGGGCTCGAGCACGACGATCGCGCCCTCTGCTTCGTCGGCCTGGCGCCGATTGCCGATTCAACGCTGGTGGCACCGACGATTGCCGCGGCCTTGGGCGTGCAGGAGGCACCCGATAGCCCATTGCTCGACTCGCTCGTCGCCTATCTCCAGAACCAGCCGCTGCTGCTGATCCTCGATAATTGCGAGCACGTCATCGAAGAGGCGGCGTCGGTGGTGGAGCGGCTATTGGGCGGTTGTCCTTCGCTTCGCATCATTGCGACGAGCCGCGAGCCGCTGCGAGTCGCCGGCGAGCGCGCCTATCGCCTCCCGTCGCTAGAGGTGCCGGAGCCCGACGAGGCTCGGCGTCTGGGCGCCGGCGAGGTCGCCGCGTATGGGGCGATCGTGCTCTTCGCGGATCGAGCCCGCGCCGTCGACCACCGCTTCGTGCTGACCGACGAGAACGTGCCGATTGTTTCTGAAATCTGCCGTCGCCTCGACGGGATTCCCCTCGCAATCGAGCTGACCGCCGCGCGCGTCAACCTCTTGTCGCTTAAAGCGCTTGCGCGCAAGCTCGACGATCGGCTAAAGCTGTTGACCGGCGGCGAGCGGATGGCCCTTCCGCGACAGCAGACGATGCGCGCGACGATCGACTGGAGCTACAACCTGCTCACGCTGCCGGAGCAGCGGCTCTTCGAACGGCTTTCCATTTTCGCCGGCGGCGCAACCATCACGACGGCAGCCGGCGTCTGCGGCGACGACGACGTCACCAAAGCCGACGTTTTCATCGGCCTCTCTTCGTTGGTCGACAAGTCGCTGGTCGCGGCCGAGCTCGAGGGCAATCAGCCGCGATACGCACTCTGCGAATCCTTCCGCGAGTACGCCCGTGAGAAGCTCGAGCGTCGCGGTGAAGCCCAGATCGTCGCGCACCGTCAGGCGCGCCTAGCGCTCGAGCTCGCCGAACGCCTCGAAAACGTCTACGACAGCGAACCCGACGATGTGTGGCGCGCGCTCGCGCGCGAAGAGCTCGACAACTGGCGCACGGCCTTGCAATGGGCGCTTGCGGGTCGCGGCGAGATTCGCTTGGGACAGCGCCTCGCCGGTGCGCTCCGGGTGGTCTGGCAGTATTTCGCGCCGTTGGAAGGACGCCACTGGCTCGCACTCGCGCGCGAGCTGATCGACGAAGAGACGACTGCGGACGTCTTGGCGGCGCTGAGCTACGCCGAAGCAATCGCCGCGTGGACGGTGCGCGATCACCACGTGCATCTCGCCGCGAGCGAGCGCGCTGCCGTGCAGTATCGTGCCAACGGCGATGCGCTCGGCGCCGTGCGCGCGCAAGGCCTCGTCGGGCACGCGCTGATGGCGCTCGGACGATCGGCGGAGGCTCGACCGCACCTGCATCAAGCGCTCTCGATCGCTCGGGCCCGGCGCAGCCGGCGTCTCGTCGCCTACATCGTTCGGTGCCTCGGATGGGATAGCTGCGTCAACACGGGCGATGTGGTTGCGGCTCGTGCCTACTATGCCGAAGCTCTCCAGATCTACGACTCGCTCGGTGCGAAGCTGAACTACGCTTTTGCCCTCAACGACTTGAGCGAGTGCGAGTCGGTCGCGGGGAACGTCGAGCTGGCCCTTCAATTTGCTACCGAGGCCGTCGAGCCGCTGCGGGCCTTCAACGAAACGCCGCTGGTCGCGCAAGCGCTCGACAATATCGCGCTCTATCTCGTCTTGCTCGATCGCTACGATGAAGCCGAAACTCGCGCCCGAGAAGCGCTCGCCCTCGCGCTCGATTACCGTCGCGAAAGCCGGCACCTCGAGTTTCTCGCCGCGCAAGCCCTGCAGCATCTCGCCGCAACCAAAGCGTTGCGGGTGGGTCCCGCGCAGGAGCGGCGCCGATTCTGTTCGCAGTCTGCGCGAATCCTCGGGTTCGTCGACGCTCGTCTGGCGGCGCTGGGATCGGGCCGGCTCAACAACCAGGAGCAGCGCGAGTACGATCGCGTACTTGCCGCGCTCGGTGAAGCGATTGGAGCCGATTCGGTTGCGGGCCTCATGGCCGAAGGTGCTGCCATGAGCGAAGAAGAGGCCGTCGCCGAGGCAACAGGCGCTCCAAGAAGCGTCGAGGAAACGGTCGAGGCCAAGGGGGAAATTTGATGCTCCGTTTCATCGCGCTTGTGGCGCTCGCGTTCACGCTTGTTGCAAAGGTCGCATGCGCCGGTGCGCGTGCCGGAGAACCGATGCTGCCGCCGCAGCCCAGCGTTCACCCCGTCGGTATCCCGGCGGATGCCGTCATGGTTTCGCCGTGCATCGCAACGATGGGCGAGCACTGGGCCAATCCTAAAAACCTTCCCCTCGGTCCGATCTACGGGGTTTGGCGCGGCACGCCGGTCTTTACCGAGATCATGGTGACGGCGAAACAGCTTGCCCGTGGCTTTAGCTACGCGAACCTACGCGCGCTCCCTGGATACTCGATCGACCATGTCGATTTCAAGTACGAGCCGCACGGTCACCCGGGATTACCGCTAGCGCATTACGATCTGCACGCCTACTACGTGACGCCGGCGGTGCAAGCGACCATCTGTCCGAACGGCATCCCAGATCCCGCGATGAAAGCGATGAACCGATAACCTAGATCCCAGGGGAACATGTACGCACCGCACACCAGCCACGATATCGAACAGATGCTCGCAGCGATCCCTGCCGGGTCGCTCGACGAGCTGTTGCGCGTTCCCGACTCCATCGCGCTCAAGGAGGCGCTCGACGTCGTCCCGGCGTTGCCGGAGTATCTGATCCAACGACGCTTCGAGCAGCTCGCGCGAGAGAATACCGGCGTCGGTTACCGCTCCTTCCTCGGCGCGGGTGCGTACCGCCACTACGTGCCGGCGGCGGTCGCGGCGCTCGCAATGCGTGGCGAGTTTCTTACCGCCTACACGCCGTATCAAGCCGAGGTCTCGCAAGGCTATCTACAGGCGATTTACGAGTGGCAGAGCTACGTCGCGCTGCTCACCGGAATGGACCTGGCGAATGCCTCGGTCTATGATGGAGCGACGGCACTCGCCGAGGCGGCGATCATGGCGCTTGGAGCGACGGGCCGCCACAAGATTCTCGTCTCGCGCGCGGTTCATCCGAACTATCGCGCCGTGCTGCGAACTTACTGCGACGGTCTCGACGTCGCCGTCGACGAGATTCCGTTTAGCGCCGAGGGGACGACCGACTTCGACGCGCTTGCCGCCGCGGTCGAAAGCGGCGAGTACGCCGCCGTCGCGCTGCAATCGCCGAACTTCTTCGGCAACATCGAGATGCCGCCGGCCTCCACGCAATCCTCCATGCGTGCGAGCGGCACGATTCCGGTTGCCGTCGTCGCCGAGGCGCTCTCGTTGGCCGCACTCGCAACGCCCGCGGCGTGGGGCGCGCAGATCGTGGCGGGTGAAGCGCAGAGTTTTGGCGTCGCACTCGCCTACGGAGGCCCATACGCCGGCTTCATCGCTTCCACGCAGGAGCACATGCGCCGTATTCCCGGCCGGCTCGTCGGAAAGACCGTCGACAACGCCGGGCGCGCTGCCTACGTGTTGACGCTCCAAGCGCGCGAGCAGCACATCCGGCGGGAACGCGCGACCTCGAACATCTGCACGAACCAGGCGCACTGCGCGCTGATCGCGACGATTTATCTCGCGCTGCTGGGGAAGACGGGATTGCGCGATGCGGCAGCGCTCAATCTGGGACGCTCGCGCGAACTCGCCAGCGCGGTCGCCAACGTGCCTGGAGTGCGCCTCAAGCACGCGGCGCCCTTCTTCAACGAGTTCGTCGCCGACGTCGGGCGCCCGGCCGGCAAAGTGCTCGCAGCGCTGCGCGAGCGCAACATTCTCGGTGGCCTCGCTTTGGGTCGCTTCTACCCGGAGTTAAGCTCGTGCATCCTCATGACCGCGACCGAGTTGACGACCACCGGCGACATCAAGGCGCTGGCAAGCGCGCTCGAGGAGGTTCTGCATGTCCCCGCCGCGGTCTAACGGAAGCGCCACCGGGGTTCCGCTAATCTTCGAGCTCGGCCAGGAAGGGCGAGCGAACCGCTATCTGGAGGAAGGGAAGCCGCTCGAGACGTTCTTGCCTCCCGCGGTCTTGCGCGACGAGCTTCCGCTGCCCGACAACAGCGAGCTCGACGTCGTGCGTCACTACACGCAACTCTCCCACCGAACGTTTGGCATCGACCTTGGCTTCTATCCGCTGGGCTCTTGTACGATGAAGTACAATCCGCGCGTCAACGATGCGATCGTCGCGCGTCGCGAGTTCGCGGAGCTTCACCCGTTTACGCCCGACGAGCTCGCGCAAGGGGCGCTACACGTCATGTACGAGCTCGAGCGTTCGCTGAGCTCGCTCTTTGGCATGGCGGCGTTTTCGCTCAATCCCTCGGCGGGGGCGCATGCCGAACTTGGTGCGTTGCTGATCGCAAAGAAGTATTTCAAGGAACGCGGCGAGACGCATCGGGACAAGGTCATCGTCCCCGATACCGCTCACGGCACGAACCCGGCCTCGGCGTCGATGTGCGGTTTTAAAGTCATTTCGTTGCCCAGCAACGAGCGCGGGCGCGTCGGCGTCGACGAAATCCGTAAGGTGCTCGGCGAGGATACTGCGGTCTGCATGATGACCAATCCGAACACGCTCGGACTCTTCGAAGAGCAGATCGCGGAGATCGCCTCCGCCGTGCACGAGGCCGGCGGCCTCATGTATTACGACGGCGCAAACGCCAACGCAATCATGGGGTACGCTCGTCCCGGCGACATGGGCTTCGACCTGATGCATCTCAACACGCACAAGACCTTCACGATCCCGCACGGCGGGGGAGGCGCCGGTCACGGACCGCTCGGCGTTGCCGCACATCTCGTCGAGTACTTGCCAACCCCCTTCGTAACGCGCGACGACGGGGGATTCCGGCTCGACTTCGATCGTCCGAAGTCGATCGGGCCGATGCGTTCCTTCTGGTCGAACTTCGCGCATGCCGTGCGCGCGCTCGCGTACTTGTACGCCAACGGTGCCGAAGGACTCAAACGTGTCTCGCAGCTCGCGGTCCTCAACGCCAACTACCTGCGCGTCAAGGTCTCGGAGTTTCTGGAAACGCCCTATCCGGAGAACTGCCGGCACGAGTTCGTCGCGTCCGCGCAGCGACTGAAGAAGGAGCACGGCGTGCGCGCCCTCGATCTCGCGAAGGCGTTGCTGGATTGCGGTTTCATGGCGCCGACGATGTACTTTCCGCTCCTAGTCCCGGAGTGTTTGATGATCGAGCCGACGGAGACTGAATCGAAAGAGACGCTCGATGCCTTCGTCGAGGCGCTGCGGGCGATCGTGGTCCGCGCCCAAGCCGATCCCGAAGCGCTCTTTGCCGCGCCGGTGACGACCCCGGTCGGGCGCGTCGACGAGACCCGCGCCGCACGGCAGCCCGATCTCCGCTGGCGGCCGGCCCAGCCCTAGCGCGCACGGGAGCCACCCGCCGGACTCCGAGGCCAGCTCCCGCCCCGCCTTAAAAAAACGACGCCGCGAGAGGGACTCTCCGCGACTCGACGGAAAAGTGACCCTGGTTAATGACTAATGTCATCTTTTAATGGAGGACGCGGGGTGTACTTTCAGCTCGTCGCTGATTTCCTGGCGCGTGGACCCCTCGATCGCAGCCCTTCAGAGGTGGAGGCGCTGCTCTATGCGAGTTCGCGTCAATGGCCTAGCAGTAGCGCGCTTGCTTGTCGGGAAGGCGGGTATGCGCGTATCTGCGCGTACCAGGATCCTCGGTTTGAGGTCCTACTGCTCAACTGGGCCCCGGGGGCGGTCTCTCCAATTCACGATCACGGCGACCAGCACTGTTGGATGTACCTACTCGAGGGGCGCTTGGAGGTCGACGACTACGTCCGCCTCGATCCCGGAGACATACCGGGATATGCGCACGTCGAGCAGGTGGGCTCGCGACGCCTTGAAGTCGGCGAGCTCGACTCTCGCGTAGGACGGTACGATCTGCATCGCGTTAGCTCGGGCGACTCGCCGGCGCTGTCGCTTCACGTCTACGCCGCCCCGCTTCGCCAATTCGGCATTTACGACGAGCCGTCGCGGCGTTGCGAAACGAGCTACGGACGATACGACGCCGTGCTTCACGCCAACGCGCAGGGGGCGCCGCGATGATTGAAATGGACGTTGTCGTCATCGGCGGCGGCTTTAGCGGGTGTGCGGTCGCCGCGAACCTCGCGCGTTATGCGACGCAGATTTCCTCGCTTGCGCTCTTCGAACCCGGCGAGCTTGGTCGGGGCGCCGCATACGGCACGAGCCATAGCGAGCATCTCCTCAACACGCGCGCGCATCAGATGAGCCTCTATAGCGACGATTCGGATCATTTCGTGCGGTGGCTCGGCCCGCGCGGCGGTGCCGACGATTTCGTCCCACGGCAACTCTACGGAGAGTACGTCGGCGAGATCGCGCGGCAGGTCTTCGACCGCCCTCGATTCGGCTGCTTTCGCGGTCGCGTCTCGAGCGTGCGGCGCTGGACGAGCGGCTTCATCGTTGAATCGTCGACGGGCGTGCGCTTTGCGGCGCGCAGCGTGGTGTTGGCAACCGGGCATCTTCCGCCGAGCGACGACTTTCTGCCGCTCGAAGTGCTCCTCCATCGCGGGTACGTCCCCGATCCGTGGCGCTTTGATTACCACGGCGTGGAGGGAGACGTTCTCGTGATCGGCGCGGGTCTCACGGCACTCGACGTGCTCGTGGGGTTGAAGGCGAGTGGACATCGTGGGATGGTACACGTTCTATCCCGTAGCGGTCGCTTTCCGCACGTGCACGCGCAGGTCGTGCCGTACGACGTGATTCCGGCGCTCGACACGCGTGGCGCACGGACGCTATTACGCAGCCTCCGCCGCCACATAGAGACGGCAGCAGAACGCGGATTCGACTGGCGCGCCGTGCTCGATTCACTGCGCCCCGAGGCCGATGCGCTCTGGCGGCGGCTCGCATCCGACGAGCAACGCCGGTTCGAGCGTCACCTGCGGTCGCATTGGGAGCGCTACCGGCACCGGGCACCTCAACAAGTCGATGCGGTCCGCCAGGAGTATGCGAGCGCGAACCGTCTCCGCCATTACGCGGGCAAGTTGATTCAAATGGCAGATGGGAACGCGACGGTTGCGCTGCGCGGAGGCGGCCGGCTCGACGTGCGTCCCGATTGGATCGTCAACTGTTCGGGTTTCCGGCAGGCGGCTCGAATGACGAGAGATCCGCTCCTGGGATCGATGCTCGCCGATGGTCTCGTTTCGCGCGACGAGGGCGGACGCGGCCTACGAATCGGTCCGGATTTGGCGGCGATCGATCAAGACGGCAATCGAGTATCGGGCTTGTGGATTGTGGGACCGCCCGTGCGGGGCTCTCGATTCGAGGCCACCGCGGTGCCCGAGCTTCGCGGCATGGCCGAACTTGCCGCGCGCGAGATACTCCAACGACTTCGTAAGGACGTAGCACTCTTAGGAGCTTAACCGATGAAGAAACAAGAAATTATCGCCGCGTCGATCGTCGCGGTGTGGTTGCTGACTGCCTGCGGAGGCGGCGGAAACCTACCGAACGGATCGGTCGTCAACTCTCCGGGCGGCGGAGATCCCCCGCCGACGAAGCTTGTCAACGTTAAGGTTACCGTCAGCATTCCCGCGCGCGAACGCGCTCACGGCATTCGTCCGGGTTACGTGTCGGTCAACACAAAGTCACTCGTAATTCAGCTGACGTCAGTCGATGGCGGTGGAGTTAGTGGCGTCAATCCGACGACGATCGAAACCGCTGCGAAGGCCCGGGGTTGTAAACTCGAAAGCCGGCAACTCGTCTGCAGCACGACGGCCTCGGGCTCGCCCGGCAACGACGTCTTCGCCGTCACGACGTATCAAGGATCGAACGCGACCGGATCGGTCCTTTCCGTCGGCACCGTGCAAGCGAAGATTGCCGCCGGCGGCGGTGGCGTCCAAATTAGCAACTCGCTCTCGCTTTCGTTGGGCGGCGTCATCGCCTCGCTCAAGGTCGCCCTCTCCCCATCCGACGGCAAGCGCGGCACGCCGACTCGATCGGCCGTGTCGCTCGAGGCGTACGATGCGAGCGGCGCACAAATCGTCGGACCGAGCGATTTCGCCGAGCCGGTCACGCTTTCGATTCAGGGAGATAACGGCAAAAGCTTCACGCTGCGTGCCGGAAGCCGATCGGGTGCGTCGCTTTTGATCGCCAAGCCGGCCTCAAACATCGCGCTCGACTACAACGGAAACCGCGATGCATCGTCGGTCTCAGTTCACGGAATCGTCACCGGACCCAGCGGAGTCGGCACGAGCGCCAATTTCGCGCTGAAGGGAAGGCAGCCGCCGCCACCGGTGGGCACCATTTACGCGCTCAATCTCGGTGCGAACGACGGACGCGCTGCAACCGTGACGGAGTACGACGGTAAGGCGAGCGGCAACGCAAAGCCAGTTCGTACGCTCGTGCTCAGTTCGAAGCTCTATGCGCGCAGCATCGCCGTCGACGCGAGTAACAATCTGTACGTCGGATACGTCGACAACCAGTTCGGCTTCTCGCCATCGAGCGGCTTGCCCGACAAAGGCAACGAGATCGCCACCTATGCGCCCGGCGCTAGCGGGAACGCGCAGCCGACGTCGGTGCTCACCGCCGACCAGAAGACGAGCAGCACCATCTTTCCGGTCTACTTGACGATCGATCCATCCGGCAATTTGGTGACCTACGGGGCGACGAGCGTCGATGGCAGCAACGGCAACGATGCGGTACTCTCGTATCCGCCGGGAAGCACCGGGGCGGCCGCGCCGGCAGATGCGTGGGCCTACTACTACCCCACTCTCTACTACAGCGGCCCCACCGGCCTCGCGCTCGATTCGGCGGGAAACTTTTACGTCAGCGCCGCTCTTCATTCGTCGCTTGGCCCCAGCTACGGACTCTTCGTAACGCCGGCTTCCGACAATGGAAATCCGTCCGTCACGCCGTCGCGCACGATTCCGTGGGACGCGACCACCGGGCTAAATCCGGGACTCACGACCAACGTCGCACTCGCCTCCAGCGGCGAGCTCTTCGTGGGCAACAATGCCACGCAAGGAAGCGGCAGCGCCATCTCGTGTCAGGGCCGCGCGAACGTCTTTGCGGCGGGGGCGAGCGGCGGTACGACCGACGTTCCACCGCTGCGCGTTCTCACGCTGGGCGGTATCGTCACGCAAAACGCCGAGTGCGTGTCGTCACGCGATATTCTCGTCGCATATTTTCCGTCAGTATTTCTCTACTCCACGACGCTGTTCGCGGCCGATGACTTCAACAACGCGATCGATGCCTATCCATCCGGCGCTCACGGCACGGTCAAGCCGACTCTGAAGATCTCCGGCTCGGCCACGGGCTTGAATGCGCCGATCATGCTAGTCGTTACCCAAAACTCACCCACCTAGTAAAAGGAAACCACACATGAGAACCACCCTCGCTATACTGGCCTTGGCAATCCTTCCGGCGTTCGCGCTCAGCGCGTGCAACGGAACTACGGGAGGCGGCAGCGGCATGAGCGCGTTACCGAACGCGCAAACGCCCGGGTCGCATCGTATCCGTAACAACGATAACGGTCCACAAGACCTGCACGCCGGCGGTGCCGACGTACCTGCTTATTCCTATAATCTCGGCAGCCAGCCCGTCGGCACGTACAATCAGAATCAACCAGGTCCGGCCGCGGGTTCGCTCTTCTATTCGGCGCCGACGACCGGAACGATCTACTACTGCCTCACGAGCAGCACCGATGGACGCGATGCCTTCGAAGGCTCTGGAGACTCCGGATTTCCACCGACCGGCCCATGCGCTCCGCTCGGATCGTCTGCGACCGGATTCGGCGGTCGTCAAGATCCGCTCGACTTCGTTGCCAGCGCCGTCGCGCTTGCCTCGACCGAGTGCTGCGCATCCGGCACACCCTACGCTCAGAATCGGCTAACGGGATCGGTACAATGGGGCCAGCCGTTCGAATTCCCGCAGATCGGGGCGGACATTGTTTACGGCTATCGCCCAATCGACTTCAACGCCAACGTTTCGAACATCAAGCTCTCGACCTGGACCTATTGTGCGATCGCAAACGGGACGATCAGCAATTGGAACGACCCGGCTATCACCGCCGACAACGGCACCTCAGTAACCGGCGGAACGTCGGAGCCGATCACGTTCTACTTCCGTTCGGATAGCGCTGCCTCGACGCAGAACTTCGTCAACCACCTCAACACGGCATGCAACGTCACCTGGACGAAACCGTACAACAAGTCGCCGTACCAGGGATCGGGACACAGCGCGGCCTGGACCTTTGGCGTTAACAGCAAATGGCCCGGACCGGGATCGTCAGGCGATCCCAATCCCAACTTCATCGGCGAGCCCGGCGATCCGGGTATTCTCGCCGCGATTCAGAGCACTCCGTTCGGCACGGGCTACGTCGTCGGTGGCTACGTGAAGGCTGCGAATCCAAAAGTCGGCCAAGCGCTGCTTCAGAATGGAATGAGCAGCGGTCAACCCGTCTTCGTCGACCCGACGGTACGACAGTCGCTGGTGAAGGCGTTCAAAAAAGTCACCGCTTCGAACATCCAGTACGGTCAGGGAAGCGACGGAAATCCACTCGGCTCGAGCACACCATGGTGCCAGCTGTACATCCCGCAGACCGCCTACGTGAATCCGCCGAAGGGCGCTTATCCGATCGTCGCCGTCAGCTACTTGCTCTTCTACGGAAACAACAACGGCGTCCACCTTTCCGACAAGACCAAGCTCATCAACTACCTCTACTCGACGAAAGCGAACACCATCATTAATAAACTCGAGTACGTTTCGCTTTCGACTTCCGTGAAAACCGCTGTCGTCAGCGCACTCAACGGCAACGGCGGTAGCCAACCCGCCTGTCTCCAATAAGCAAAAAGAGCTTACGGGCGCAGCAGCAATGCGGCGCCCGTAAGCGGCCTCACTCTCGCATCTCAATTTGAGAAAAGAATTCGATACCGCATGACTTTCCTATTGCGGCGCGTCTGGATTGGCTCCGGGCTCGCACTTGCGCTAGCCGCCTGCGGCGGCTCGAGTTCGTCGTCGAACGCGATGCCGGCGCAAGCCGGCACCGCGCGCGTGCGCTATGCCGACGGAGCGCCGTCGC
>Ga0070766_10000009_pt1 | contig 142046 bp, 132 predicted proteins | sample HubBroMetageWFT6_FD_69782 | JGI IMG/M metagenome (GOLD analysis project Ga0070766, IMG submission 69782) | Warmed and freeze-thawed soil microbial communities from the Hubbard Brook experimental Forest, New Hampshire - Hubbard Brook CCASE Soil... | ecosystem: Environmental > Terrestrial >...
CCGAAGGAAAGCATGTAGGGTCTATCCCCTACGGCGTCATGTTAGACAATGGTAAAGCCGTGGTGTTCGAGCCCGAGGCACGTGTGGTGCGCGAGATCTTCCGGCTTGCCGAGCAACGCTGGGGCTACACGCGATTGGCGCGGTGGGCCCGTGAGAACGCGCCGCCTAAGCGCACCCACGACGGCACTGACAAGCCATGTGCGTGGACGGCATCCACGATACGCAGTATCCTCGTTTCCAAGACGATTCGGCGCCTCGTCGTTTCCGAAGAGCAATGGCTGCGCACGCAGGCCGCTCGTCAAAGCGACTTTCGGGTTCGCGCTCCCCAACGCTGGAGCTGGCCACTCCAAGGAGCCATACGTTGCACCTGCGGCAAGCTCTTATCGGGCCACTGTTCGGGCGCAGAACCGTATCGCACACGCTACTACGTCTGCCGGCACCACACGCTAGCACCTGGACAGAAAGCCCATCCAGCCCACCGCGCGGACAATCTTGAAGCCGAGTTCGTACGATTACTCGGTTCGTTACGTGCCGATCCGACGCTGGTCGTTCCATGTGAGGACGAGCAGTCCGCGGATTGGGAAACCGTCGAAAGCGAAGCCCTGCGGCGCATCGCTGACGCCGAGAAACGGACGCAGCGTGCCTGGAAACTGGCCGAGGAGGCGCAGATCGACCCAAGCCAGCTGCGTGGCCGTCTTGCTGAGCTCGATGCTCAACGCCAAAGCGCCGAAGCGGCGCTCACATCGGCGAAAGCCTCTCGCGCTCAAAACGCTAACGCGAAGCAAGACCGCTGCTCCTTTGCTGAACTCGTGGAAGAGCTCCCCGAATTATGGGCGCAGGCGTCGGTCGAGCGACAACAAGAGCTCGCCGTAGCCTTGGGCGCGGTGGTTGCCGAAAGCCCGGAGTTTGGCGGCCTTTATGCGGACCCGTCTTGCCGCGGCAAACTTGCGTTTCGTCCTGTCGCAAACATGCGCAAAACCGAGGACGAGATCACGAAGAAGTGGATTGCGCTGATTTGAGCGCCGGCGCCCTTGCAGGCACGAGCCAAAACGGCCTCGTATAAAGCTTCCCGCGTTTCGGGCCGTTAGCTCAGCTGGTTAGAGCGCATGCTTGATAAGCATGAGGTCCCTGGTTCGATCCCAGGACGGCCCACCAGCGGAAGCCCTTTATTTGACGGGCTTTCCTACCTGCCGCTGCGATTGCCCCAGGCTGACGACAACACCAAATGATTCGCGTCCTGGTTCACGGATCGTCTTTGTTGCGGACCCGCCGCTTGGGAATTCGTAAAAATCGACCCGGTGGCTCAGCGTCGTCAAGATTGCGGTCTGTCCTTCGACGAAAAAGTTGTACATCGCTCCGTTCGCACGCGTCGTCGCGATTCGCTTTCCGCTGGAACCCTTGATGACGAAGTCGAAGATCCTTGCACAGCAACGGTGCGCGTCAGTGTTCCCGCTTCCAACGGCGAGGTGGTTGCCGATCCATTGAAGACCGGCCGCCTCCCCGTTATTCTGCCCGCGATACCCGATTGTCGCAAATGCTTTGCTGCCTTTGGCAAGCTCGGCAATCCTGATCGCGAAGGAGCGCGTGTTCGTTACAAATAGATCGCCAGAATCGTCGTATGCGGCGAAGTCGGGGATGAATACGGTCGAATATATCTCAGGGCGTCCGGCCGCATTCGTATAGATGCTAACGCTCCCGCTCTGGTTTGCCACCGCAAGGCTTCCGGTAGTCGGGTCGACGGAACACGCAATCGGGTAATATCGGTCGCGCAACGAGTTAATCCGTTTCGTACCGCCGTGCGCGTACTCGGCGATACCCACCCGGCCATCTGGGTCAGTGATGAAGACGTTGCCGGATCGATCGGAACACAAGCTCTGCGGCAGTGCGAAGCCAGTCAAGGTCCCGACATGGCGTCCCGCGGGATATGAAAAGACGTAGACCTCGCCGGAAGACGCGTCGGAAACATAGAGCAAGTCGCCTTTGACGGAGTCAGGGGATATCCACGAGCGCGGGGCTGGGTTAGTTGCCGCTGTCTGCCTCGGCGTCACTGCTATTGAACCGGGTACCGGCAAAGCTCCACAGGCGGCCAGCAACGCACCGGTCGCGGCCGAGCAGATTCCTCGAAGAATCGACCGCATCGAATGGCATCTTCAAGGCGCGACTACGTTATCCCGCGGGTTGCCGCCCTTAGGCGGCCGGCTCCGCGATTAACTCTCGCCCGTTGTCTTTGGTCGAACGAGGAACCATGCCACGCCCGCGATCGTGATGATGATCGCCTCTCGCATTAAAGCGGAATCGAGCACCTCGGCGTTGGCATGGCTCGTAAACATCACGGTGTTGTAGGGACTGATGGTAGCGATCGCGCGGGCATACTCAAAAAAGTTCGCGACGCTCGCACCGAACAAAAATATGAGAACGGCGATATGAAACGGGTGCACGGCTAGGCGCCGGCGGGCGGGGTCATTCGTAAGCACGGCACCATTGTAGCAGACGACGCGGGCCAGCTTACCCTGCGGCCCTGGTTCTATCCCCGGGCGCCCGCCCGCGGCGCGCTATTTCAGACTAGTGCTGGTGCTCGTGCTCGTACTCGTGCTGGCGCTCCCGGTCTGGGGAGCGACCTCGCAAGAATCGCTCCAATGCGTCAGCTCGCACGCGCGTTGCAGAAACGCGCTCACCGTTTGACTTGGATTTCCCAGGAGTATGATGACCGTCGCTAGGACGATCACGAGAAGAGTAGCCGCACCTTTCATGCCCCCGCGATTCGAGCATTCCGTTACGTTTCCGTCGCACATATGGACGAAGACGCATCAAACTTTTGTCAAATCCGCGGAAACCCGAGCCGAGCGTTAAGATTTCTTTACCGTCGTTAAACTCCGAGAAACCGGTCGAACCACGCCAGCGTCTGGGACAATATGTCGATCTGATTGACGATCTTCCGCGGTCCGTGCCCTTCATCGGCATAGACGATCAGCTTCGTCGGTACGCCCAGCGTCACCATCGCGTGCCAGAACTCGAAGGCCTGGGGCGCCGGAACCTCTTCGTCACGCTCACCCTGAAGAATGAGCACCGGGGTCTTCGACTGCGTGATGAACGTGATCGGGGAGCTTCGCGCGTACACCGCCGGATCTTGATAGACCGAAGCTCCGAAGTACGGGACCATCCATTGGTCGATCTTATTCTGTCCGTAGTACGACTGCCAGTTGACGATCCCGGCGCCCGCGACGATCGCTTTGAAGCGTGCCGTCTGCGTCTCGGCCCACATTCCCATATAGCCGCCGTAGCTCCAGCCCATCAGGCCGAGCCGGTTCGGATCGATAGGTGCGGCTTTGAGCGCCGTGTCGACGCCGGCTAAATCGTCCCGCCAATCGCCGTAGCCAAAGTCCTTAATATTGGCGCGCGTAAATGCCTCGCCGCGTCCGTAGCTCCCGCGCGGATTGGGCATGAAGACGAAGTAGCCTTGCGATGCGAGCCCGCTGAGGTTACGACTGCCGAACGATGGTACCGTCTCCGAGGAGGGTCCACCGTGAATGATCGTGACCATCGGGTACCGCGCGGCCGGGTTAAAGTTCAACGGATAGATAAGCCAGCCTTGAACGGTCAGACCGTCGCTTTGCCACTGCAGCGAGACCGCTTTGCCGTAGAGGCGCGTCGCGCCCGCGTTGCTCGACGAGATTCGCCGTAACGAAGCGACTCGACCGGCCCAAACCTCAGGCGGATCGCTGAATGTCGCGCGCACTAACGCGACGATGGAGCCGCCTACGGCGCTCGACCAGCTCCACAGCGACTCCTCGCGATCGGTCAACGACGTGAGGGCGGCGGTACCGCCGGCAACGTCGAGGCGCATGAGGCGCATCGCTCCGGAGACGTGCGCGACAAGATTGAGACTCGACGCGTCGTTCCAACGAATCGACTCCACCGAGACCTGAGCGCCGTCGGTCACGTCGCGCGACTCGCCGCTGCGCGCGTCGACGAGATAGACGTCGCCGCCGGTCGGGCCGAAGTCGCTCATGATCCCGCCGATCACGGCGATGCGGCTTCCGTCGGGCGACCATTGCGGATCGTCGAGCTGATAGGCGGGCGCGAGCAGATCGTGCATCGCACCGCTCGCAACGTCGATACGGGCGAGGCGTGCAATCCACCAGTTGTTGTCGCCGTTTCCCTTCGCGTAGGTCGCGGCAATCTCGCGGCCGTCGGGCGACCAGCCGTATTCATAAACGTAGACGTTTGCGGGCGTTACGAACCGCACTGCGCCGCCGGCCGGATCGACCGTTGCCAGCCGCTGTTCGTCGACCGTGCTGCCGATCACGCCGACGTCGCGCGCGCCGGGTGCCAGCGCACCGGCCAAACGATGTGCGGCCGCAATGTACAGTACCGCGAGCGCGTTGCCGTTTGGCGCCCACGTCAGCCGCTGGACGTCGCCGGTAAATCGCGTGACCTCCCGTACGTTTTCTCCGCCGGCATCGGCGATGAAGAGCTGTAGCTGCCCCTTCGACCGCGCGTCGGAGAGAAAGGCGATCCGGCGTCCGTCGGGAGACCAGACCGGATTCTCTTCTTTATAGTAGCCGTCATAGTAGCCGTCGCGCGCACCCGCGGTTACGCGCTCCGCGGGCGCCGTGCCGCCGACGCCCCGGATGTAGACCGAGCTGTAAACCGGCGACTCCAAGAGGCGCACCGGATCGTGAAAGTCTTCCTCCCACGCGACCGCGCGGCCGGCGGGACTCAGCTCCACGGCTTTGAGCTCGCGCACGCGGTAGGTCGCCGTGAGCACGTCTCGCATCGAGGGCGCGCCCATCGCCTTTGTTACTCCGCAGATCGAAAGCGCGAACGCAATGAGCGGCACCGCGAGATACAACCGGCGCTTCACCTGCGGTTCAACCTCCGGCCATCGCGCCGACAACCAGGAACGGCTCGGCGCCGTCGGCGACGGCATGCGGCAGCGGCGCGTCGGGGCGTTCGTGCGACAAGTCTTGCTCGCAGGCGAAGAACCGCACGTAGGCGCGGCGTTTCTTCGTAACGTGATCGCGAACGGTGCCTTTGAGCACTGGATACCGCGATTCCAGCGCGTCGAGTAACGAGCCCTGGGTCGGCGCGCCTTCGACCTCGAGATTCACTTCACCGTCGACGCGCGCGAGCGTGCGCAAGTGCGCCGGCAGAATCACGCGAATCATGCGAACGTCTGCACTTCGACCGAGAGAACTGCCGGCAGATCGTGAACGATCGCATTCCACGTCTCACCCGAATCGGGGGAGACGTAGACCTGGCCGCCGGTCGTCCCAAAGTAGACGCCGCACGAGTCGAGCGCGTCGACCGCCATCGCGTCGCGCAGAACGTTGACGTAGCAGTTTTGCTGCGGAAGTCCGTTCGTCAACGCTTCCCATTCGTTGCCGCCGGTTCGGCTACGATAGACCCGCAGTCGTCCGTCGATGGGGAAATGCTCCGAATCACTCTTGATGGGCACCACGTAGATCGTCTCGGGTTCGTGCGCGTGGACGTCGATCGGAAAGCCAAAATCGGTCGGCAGATTTCCGCTGACCTCTCTCCACGAATCGCCGGCGTCGTCGCTGCGCATGACGTCCCAATGCTTCTGCATGAAGAGTACGTCGCGATTCGATGGGTGCATCGCGATGCGGTGGACGCAATGACCGACCTCGGCCTCCTGCTGCGGAATGCCGTTCGACTTCAGGCCTCGGTTGATCGGCCGCCAACTCGCGCCGGCATCGTCGCTGCGAAAGGCCCCGGCCGCCGAGATCGCGGTTATTATGCGATTAGGATCCTTCGGATGGAGAATGATGGTATGAAGGCACATACCGCCCGCACCGGGTTGCCACGAACCGGCCGACGGATGCGTCCGCAACGCCGAGAGTTCTTCCCAGTTCTGACCACCGTCGGTCGAGCGAAAGAGCGCGGCGTCTTCGACGCCCGCATACACCAGATCGGGATCGTTCGGCGACGGCTCGAAGTGCCAGACACGCGCAAACTCCCACGGATGCGGCGTACCGTCGTACCACAAATGCGTACCAGGCGTTCCTTCGTAGCCGAAACGGTTGCCGACCGGCGTCCACGTCCGGCCGCCGTCATCGGAACGCTGGACGATCTGTCCAAACCAGCCCGACGATTGCGAAGCATAGATTCGGTTCGGATTCGCGGGTGAACCCTTGACGTGGTAGATCTCCCAGCCCGCAAAGTACGGCCCCATAACTTTCCACGCTTCGCGCTTTCCGTCCGAGTCGAGGACGAAGGCGCCCTTGCGCGTGCCGACCAGAACCCGTACGGAGCTCATGCTGACGTCAGCGGTGAGGGATGACGGGGCTCGTAGAGTCCGATGCGTTCGCCTCCCGGCAGAATGAGCGTGGTGAGCAAGCCCCATCCGCGGTCGGCAATCGGTCCATCGGTCTCGATGCCTCGTTCGGCGAGTTTAGTAACGGTCGCTCCCACGTCGTCGCACATGAAGTAGACTTCGTGCTCGGCGCGCTCGTCGGCCGGATGCACGGCAATCTCGGCCGGCGGCGCGGCAAAGATCGGCCACCCCCCGCCGGCATCGATTGAAGGCAACTCGAGCACGTCGCCGAGAAATTTGCGCACCTCCTCGGCGTGGCGGCTGAAGAGTATCACGTGCATACCGGTGATCATTGATTTGCGTCCCTCGCGCAAGAAGTACGCGGCGCTCCGTTACCGGCCCTTCGCGGAGGCAGGTATCGCACGGGCCTCCACGCAGTACCTTGCATGAACCGATTGCCTTCTTGGACTCGCAGTTGCGCCCTCTACGCGCTTTCCGCGCTCGTTGCCGGCTGCGGCGGCACGGCATCGCAGCCGGCCCTCCCGACCGTCGCCACGGGATCTTCGCCATCTCAAGCGCGCGCGGCGCACGGCGCGCTGTTGTACGTGTCCGATACCGCAACGAGCGAAGTCTACGTCTTCTCCTATCCGAAGGGGAAGTTGCTCGATAGCTTCACCGGCTTCCAAGACCCTGCAGGCGAATGCGTCGACGCGAGCGGAAACGTATTCATCACGAACACGGGCGGCAGCAACATCATCGAGTACGGCCACGGCGGTAGCGCTCCGATCGCCACGCTCAAGGATGCGGGTTGGTTCCCGATCGGCTGTTCGGTCGATCCCGTCTCCGGGAATCTCGCCGTCTCGAACTTCTCCAGCAGCGGCAGCGGCCCAGGCGACGTGGTCATTTACAAGCACGCCAAGGGGCGGCCGACCGGCCACTACACGAACGCCAAAATGATCAACATGCTCCTTTGCGGCTACGACGCCACCGGCAATCTCTTTCTCGACGGCTTGGGCCAAGGAAGTGCGTTCGTTCTCGCCGAGCTTCCCCACGGAGGCGCATCGCTGGAGAACATTTCCGTCGATCGCAGTATCGGGAACGCCGGCGGCGTGATGTGGGACGGCAAATACGTCGCGGTCGGCGATCAGTCCACGAACCTGATCTATCAGTTCAACGTCAAGGGCAAGAAGGCAACGACAGCCGGCTCGACGACGCTCGGCGGAGCTTCGGAGGTCTTTCAGTTCTGGATCGACGGCTCGAAGGTGATCGGCGCCGATGCCGTGGGTGGCGATGCCGGCATCTGGAGTTATCCAACCGGCGGTGCGCCGGTCAAGACGATCGGCGGTCTCTACGCACCGCTCGGCGTAGTCGTCAGCGCCGGTAACTAACTATACGCCGGGCTGGGCGGCGTAGCGAAATTGCCCCGACTGCCAAGCACAGATGCTTCCGTCATTCATAGCAAAGGATTCAAATCCATCGACATCGGGGTTGAAGTCTTCGTTGAGCTGCTTAGTTGCAGGCCAATTGACGGCGGGATCTTGGCGCGCAGCACCACGCGCCTTCGAATTTGAAAACTGCCGCTCTTTCACGAGCGTGTTGAGCGCAACAGCCAACCTTTTAGCTTCCTCCACTGTGAGACTCTCCTTTCCACTCTTTGAACCCTGAGTCTGCCGCTGACTGGAAGTCACTGCTCCCGCAAAGCGATCAGCGGTGATCGCCTGCGATCACGCTAAATCTGGCCGGTCTACAAAGGGAGCGGCGGCTGGCACGTGCTGCCAACGCGCTTGCAAGTGGCCACACCGCTGTGGGCAACGGCCCGTGCAAAGGGCGATCCCTTGACTAGCGTCAGCGCGCCGCTGGTTTGGTCTATACGGTAGGCGAAAACATTTCCTGGGCTAAAGTAGCCGGTACCGTAGTTGGCCACGTAGACAAAGCTGCCCGTCGAATCCACGGCGATGCTTTCGGGATTAATGCCCGTCGCGAACGGCGATCCCTTCACGGGTTTGAGGGCGCCGCTGACGGCATCGATCGTGTAGGCGGAGACGTTGAACGAACCCAGGTTGGCCTCAAACAGAAACTTGCCGATCGGATCGACGATCGTAGAATAGGGATTTGCGCCCGCCTTGAATGGCGATTTCTTCACCGGCTTGAGCGCGCCGGTCTTTGCGTCGATGGCGTAGGCGGAAATGTCGTTGGAACTATAGTTGGTTACGTAGACGAACTTGTCGTTGGGATCAACCGTCATCCAATTCGGCGCTGTGCCTGCCACGAAGGGCGACCCCGCTACTGGCGTCAGTGCGCCGTTGGTACCTATTCTAAAGGCCGCAACCTCACCGGGACCGCTGGCGTTGTAATATGGGACATAGGCGAACTTGCCTTTGGGATCGATTCCGACCCAAAGGGCGTTGCCGCTTACGGTAAACGGCGAGCCCGCCACCGCCGTCAGCGCGCCACTACTCGCATTTATGGCAAAAGCGGAGACATTGTCCGAACCATAGTTCGCAACGTACACGAATTTGCCCTTAGGATCGGTCGTCGCGCCGTCGGGTGCTGACCCGGCCGCAAACGGCGACCCCGCGACCGGCGTTAGTGCGCCGCTGGCCGCGTCGATGGTATAGGCGTAGACGTTATTCGAGCCATAGTTAGCTACGTACGCGAACTTGCCGGTAGGATCCATTGTTACTGGTTGGGTTCCTTCGCCCGACGTCGTTACAGTCAATCCTAGCGATTTTAACGCCCCGCTCTTCGTATCGACGGTATAGGCGTCAACGTTGCCGGTGAGCCAGTCCGAGACGTAGGCGTATTGCTGGTCGGCGGTGTGCCGTTCATCTTTCATCAGCCACAGCTGTGAAACAGGCGTTGCGCCTAACGGCGCTATCCCACTTGAGGAGGCCGAACACGCGGCGAGAAGCACCGCATCTCCGAGTACCAAGAGGATCGGGATGACAAAACGAGTGCGCTCCATGGAAAACCTGTCGACTCTTGAGCCCGCGCGAAGTATCTTTTTTGCCCCGGTGGTGATGGTAGCCGACCAGCCGCACGTCGAACGTGCGCGAGCCCAAGATCAGTTCGACTGGCGTTTGCCGGCTGGGCGAGCCTCTAGACCGAGGTACAGAGCTGTGCGGGACTCGTAAACGAACCGCTCATCGAGTAGACGCCGTCTGCTCCATAATCGGCGTATTTCGTCTGTTGCGTGAACCAGTTGAAGTAGACGAGTTCTTGCGGATGATACGTGAAGCCCTTGAACTTAATGCCAGCGCCGCCATCGTAGACCGTGCCGGTGAGTGGGTCCCCCACCTCGAGGTTGCCTTGGCAGTTCGGCTGCTGGCCGATGTGACCCCACGCGGGAACGACGTTGTCGCCAAACGGATCGTTGATAGCTTCCCCGAATTCGTGCGTCGGGATGTTGATGTCCTGAAGCCCGGCCGCGGTGAAAAGGCCCGCATTGCTGATGGTCATGACCCCGGCGACCCCGTTCTGGCCGCCATTATTCTCGTAGTACGAGTGGTAGCCGCCGACGCAGCACCCGCTGGTTGTCTGGACGACGTCCCAGAGCAGCACGACGGAGAATTGTTTGACCGACCACTTCGCCGTGCTGATTTGACTCGCGAGCCAGGTAAGGTCGACCGTGCCGAAGTCGCCTCTGCAGAAGCCGGTGACCTTTTTCGTCGTTCCCTCGTTGGAGGGCACCGACAGGCTGATGACGACCGGTTTCCCAGTATCTTTAAGGTTGACGGCATAGCTCTTGGCGCCCTTGACGAACTTGTACCATTCGCCGACGGACTGCGCATCCTCATATTGGATCGTGCCCAGGCTAACTTTACCGTTGACAATCGGCACGGCGTTGTACAAAGGCGAGTCGACAAGGCGAGTGTAGGGCGAAACCGAGTCGCATTTCTTGTCGATCGCCGTCGGATCGAAGGCCTCGCCGTTGGAGAATTTCAGCTTATACGCGTACACTTGCGTCGTCAGGGTGGTACTCGGCGCGGTTTTCTTCGGAGTGGCCCCGATCATTTGGTAACAGTATGTGGATGTGCCGTCTTTAAACGAGGCGATCCAGTTCGGCAGCGATAGCTGCGGCGAAGAACACGTGCCGTCGCTATTGAGATGACTGTAGCCCCTCGGGTTTGACACATATCCGAAACGCAGAGTCCATTCGGGATGGCCGGTGACTGTAATCGGCCGGTATGTCTGCTCTTGTACGACGGGATTATGCGGTAGGCGCAATAAGGACCCGGGTCTGACGTTCGAAGGCACTACTCCCCCCGAGGAGCCAGCACCGGAGCACGCGGCGAGAAGCACCGCCAATCCGAGCGCCAAGAGGATCGGGGCGGCGAAACGGGTCTGCTTCACGGAAACCTCGTCGACTCTTGGGCCTGCGTCGGACATTACTTCACTACACTTTGGCGGCTGGTCGAGTAGATCGGCGTCGAACATGCGCGAGCCCAAAAACACGTTCAACCGGCATGCGGCCGCTGTTTAAGCATTTGGACGGCTGCTTGCCGCAGTCCTACGAGTCAACGCGAAGACGGTTCCGCAGCCATTGTTCTGCTTGCACGCCGAAGTCGAGCCACCGTACGCGGTCGTCCCGTACAGCCTGCCGTTCACGTCGATCAATTCGCCTGACGGGTTGGCCCCATCGGAGGCGCCGCCGAAGCGCAAAACCGGTTCGCCGCCGCTCAGGCTTAAGCTAAAGACAACTCCCCAACCATTCGAGCCGCCTTTAATCGTGGTGCCGTACAACGTGCCATTCATTTCGAGCAAACCTGCCGTCGGACTTGTTTCGTTTCCGCTTCCGAACGCATACAGCACCTGCTCTTTGCCGGTCGTACTGATGGCTGTAAGCAGTTCCGCAGCCAGCATATGTTGGATTGCAGCCGACGTGATAACCGCCGCCCCGAAGCGTCGTGCCGTGGAGCTATAGTTCGGCGGCACCTTCAAACCGTTCTAGCGCACAGGAAACGGCATCTGTGGGGCGTCTTGCGTTATAGCTTCGGCGCTTACGATCTATCGTAAAAGATTCGCAACGAGAACAACAATCCAAGACATAGGACAACCAACAAGTAAAGGCCCCACGGAATCTCTAGGGTTCTATTCGCCACAACCCTGGCACTATATAACAGAGCGAAAATGGTAAAGAACAGGATAAGGCCCAGCCACATTAGCAGAGCTTTCTTTCTGCGAACGCTAGCGAGGTTTCGGGCTAGTCTCTTCCAGAGTTGATCGTCAGGTTTCATCGTAACGGCTTATTGTCGGGTTTCCCTCGTAATCGTCGACGAGTATGAAAAAGGGACTGTTGACTAGACAACTTACTTATGGATTTCAGAACCTGTCCGATCACATAAGGTCATAACTAGTTAGGCATAAGGAATTCGTAGATAGTTACTAATCGGGTCGATGAAGCGCATACAACCGATGGATTCCGTGTTTTCCCGAACCTCGTAAAGCTTGCCTTGATGAAGCCCGTCATATCGAGCACCACCGTCCTGGCTGGGGTGTACGGCCCCACTATATTCGAAGCCGCGTTCGAGACAAGGGCGGCAAACCGAAAATTATCCTGGTCTTGTAGCTTACGTGCCCATGTACTGAACCATCGGGAGGGGTCTACGATCTCAATTTTTATGGTGGAGATGAGGGGGCTCGAACCCCTGACCCCCTGCTTGCAAAACAGGTTACGGTCATCGCATACCATAGCAAGAATAAACAGAAATGGCGTTGCTATATGGGGTTCTCGCAAGCGGAAAGTCCGCTAGCGTTCGTCAAAATCCGCCTATATTCGTCCCTTTGGTGGTCAGATGGTGGTCAACATTTTGGCAACCGCACCACCAAGGTATTTACCTCGTCGAAGAGTGGACGCCCGCTGTCCCTACCTCACTATCAAACCTACCGCAGACCCTATATCACTAAGCGCCTTGCCTCGCTTGGAGCCATCGCTACCGATAGTCCACATCGTGTATCCTTCTTTATGTACCAGCTCAGGTTGCGCGCCGGCGATTTTCCACGTCCCTTTCGAGAACAGCCAAACCCGAAGCTCCCGTGTTGCGCCTCTGGGAGACCTTATATTTAGCAACTTACGAGTTGCGGCTTCTACAATTAAATGACCTCCCTTAGGATCGACTAGATGGACTGCATCGTCCGTCCAAATTATGAAATCCGGGAAAAACTGCGCTGTAAATCCACGACTAACGAGCGGTATGCGGTAACCGGTCTGCGATGGATTCCTCGTCCACACGACGCCCCTAAGATCGACGTGCCGAGCAAATTCCAGCTCGTCTGCATTGAGGTTAGAATAGCCCTCATGTATCGAATTCTCAAAAACGTTTAGTTCACTGCGCCTAGCAAGGACCGCTCCCACAATGTACGGATCCGAGGACTTTTGAACGATCCGCACGGCATCAAGATAGCTGTTAACGATCTTTTCTGCAACCTCGGTAAAATAACTCTCCGCTGGGCTACCTACGCCAATTCTAGCATCGAATCGCCTGTCGGAAGTATCCACGACGCCGAGCGCACCCGGATACCTCTTCCTAATCTCGCGTTCAAATATCCATCGCGCGCGAACCCTGTTAGCCTCTTCCAGGCGCTCCCAGCGAGCCTCATCAGTCTGTCCGATCCCGACTTGCAGAGTAACGACACTCCTGCCGCCTGTTCCACGTGTATTGACCGTATCACCTCGATAATCGTTTAGTTGGTCGATTATCTGAGCGACCTCGGAAGCTGCGTCCGTTGTATCCAGCGCTACCGCTGGAATGCCTATCTCCAGTTTTGGAGCGACTTCAATGAAAGGCTCCTTCCCTGCAGTGTACTGAATAACTCTGATTCCAGGGAATTCCGCCTGCAGTTTCTTGTCCACCGCTTTGATTGCCTCAGCAAATACGCTGTCCTTATCTACCCTCACGTAAAAGCTCGCGGTATTCAAAAGTTCCGTGGGATAGTATTTAGCACTCGGTTGGCGCAGTACGCGGCCAATGACTTGCTCAACCTGAACGGGTGACCGCATACTCTTGTCAATGTATGCCAGGTAACACTCAGGATCATCCCAACCTTCCTGCAGACTCAGGTTGAAGATTATATGCCGATAGTTACCGCGTGTGAAAGCGCCGTAATCACTGTCGCCGCCCTTGAAAAGCTTGAAGTCTCTCGGTGGAGGATACGATTGGTGAAAAATAAGGGAACAGTAGACTGCGATTTCCGAAGGGTCGACGCCCTGTTCGACGAGGTATCGCCATATAAGTATCGGCGGAGCCTCTCGTTGATTAAACGGCCGCTTCGCATCGTCGCGTCTTCGGTCATCGCCTTCGACAATGTTGGTGTTACACACATAGATAGCTTTTGGTCTTAGATGTGACGCATACCTGACCGCGTCTGCCTCAATCAACCGGAAATCGGCTAACAGGCCGCTAACGGCCTCTTCCATCCGCGTGCGGTATCCCTTCATGAGTACGGTACTTTTAACAAGTTCCGACTTAACAACATCAGAAGGAACAACAGTCGTCGTTAAATCTGCATCACTCCGCCCACCCTGTTTCAGAAGGCCAATCTCCTGAGCAAGACGTGACGGCAATCGCATCGTCGCCGACGCTACGAGAAACGCCAGAGGTTGCAAGTCGACGAGAAGGTCAGTTTGTTGATCGCTAAGATTATGCGCTTCATCGTACACGATCACCAGAGGCCGCTGCACGTCCTCACGATAAGGCCTCTGCTTGAGGGCGTCCCAGACCGATACCTCAGTGGTATCGACCTCGGAGCGATATATAAGCAACGATCCGCGTTCCTTATCTTTCTGGTTAAAGGTGCCGACCGTCGCAAAGAAGACGAAAGCTCTCGGGTTCTCCGCCAGCTCGTTAGCGTCTAGTTCGGCCAAGGCTCTTATTTCGAAGTCCTTGAGGAAGTGATTGTATTTTCCACCAGGCAAGAGATTATCGTACGTTTGTTCTACGACGACCTTGCCCTTCGACAGCCAGAGAACAACTGGTTTAACGGGCCACGCTTCCGCGATGCTGGACACCGCATCGGCGAGAATAATAGTTTTTCCAGATGCGGTAATGGACGAAAGGGCTTGGAAAAAGGGAACCACCCGCTGTTCCGACCTTGGCCCCCACATCATGGGATTTGCGAAATAGTCTATGACGCGACCCGCTATTTGATTGGCGGCGCGTTCTTGAAATGGCTTAGGGACTATTGTTCCGTTGGAAATCGTTCCTACTCCGCAAAAGGTTCGCTGCGAGAATCCAAGCCAAAGTCCGCCAATATCCGATCTGGTATTTGATAATATCGGACGTTTTCTGTCTGATAAAGGTAGAGGCGGGCATAGACGTGGTACACGCGGCCTAGCCCTTCCGATTTTGCCTCTTGAGCACACGCTTCATAGGTGTCTTCAGTGAAGTGGGATTCCCGCCGTGGACCTTCCCAAACCAGAAAGAAGCCTTCATTGTCGGCATTTTTGCCGATGAGGTAGCGTACCTTGGAGTTCGAGATCGCAACCAGGCCTGTGCTCCTTCGACGGCCCGACTCAAAGTGCGTCGCCAGGATCGCATCACAAAGCTCTTCGCGCTCCATTCTTAACAGCGTGTCGCCATCGACCTTCTGCTCGAGCTTTGCAAATCGGAACCCACCTTGAAGCGCAGGCATTCTCGCTGTCATCCAGTATCCGCTGATAACGCGACGAAGGCGCTCTGCCAGAAGCGTCCTCGCATATGAATCGCCACGCTCAGGACGACCTTGCTCAATAAGGATGAAGCGTCGAGTAGCGGACGCAAGGTCATTCAACCGTAACGTCGCATGACCGGTCGTGCCCGAGCCAGCAAAAGGATCGAGAACTAGTCCGTCGGACGGGCACCACAGCTGAACGATCTTCTCAAATAGTTTCAACGGCTTTACGGTCTCGAAGCCATGCGAGTCGCCAATGATGGCGTTCAGTTCTCTCGCGCCAGCCTCGCTGGTACCAGATTGCGTATTTCCCCAACTGACCGACTCCAGCTCGATGGGATATTCGTAACTTTCCGATGCCCAATACGTCGTTGGTACAAGACCCTGCTTTACGTCTTTCAGGTACAGTTTCTTACGCGGCTGGCCAAAGCCTGACTTAGTGAAAAACAAAATGGGAAGAACGCCGCCAAGCTTGCGCTCCGCAGAGGCACGCGCTTTCTGCACTACTGGATCTTTTTCGGGATTAGTCTTTCGAGGGTTCTTCGCACCCTTAAGGATCAACGCAGAGCCGGAGTCATCGCCGAGGTCCACCTCGCTGTACTTGGACCCCCAAGACTCAAGCCACCCCTTCAGCGTTGGCTTTTCATACTTCCAATGCTCGTTGCCGGGTGGATAGTGCAGTTTACCCGTGAAGGGACTTTGCACAGCATATATCATGCCAAGATGCGTGGCCTTCCCTGGGGCAAATGGCGAGATGCCGTACCAATCTCCGTCAGGGTCGTTATCGGGATTTTTGTACGAGGCATCTTGAAGGCCTCGCTCTTCGAGTCCGGTCCTAGCCTGTGTCTTATCCTTCGCGTAGACAAGTACGTACTCTGTGGCGATCGAGACGCCACCGCTTCCCGATTTTTTGTCATTTCTGCGTGTTGCGGCACGCTGCCAGTTTATGATCGCAATTCGATTATCGGCACCGAAAAGCTCGGGATCATCGAGCATCGGGCCTAACCGGAATAGTTCACGATGGTCTATACATATTGCTAGCACGCCGCCCGGGCGAAGCATCGACTTCATAACCTGAAGCCGAGGCCACATGAACCTCATCCACTTTGTATGCTTCGCTCTGTCGTCCTCTCTAACGAATTCTCCGATGCCAGGATCGTTGGGATCTTCTTCCCAGCGGTCGTTGTACCGAAAATCCCTGCCAGTGTTGTATGGCGGGTCGGTGATTATTAGGTCGACCTTGCCACGCTCTTGGTAAAGAGTAGACATCGCCTGGAGGTTGTCACCCTCTATGACTAGGTTCTTCGCCTGCTCGGCCGGGTTGCCCGCACTGTACTTCTTAACCTCACGCATGAGACGTGGCCGCACCTTACGAGCGATCGAGCGAGCAACGGGCTTTCCAGGGAAATTAATTCGGATGCCAGGCTCGTCAGCCGCTTCCATTCTCTCGTCCTCGGTTCGCAATGGCACGACATAATCAACATGTGGGGCTCCAGTAATCCGTTTGATGGGAGCCTCGTTACGATCTCCAGTCTTTCGCATCAATTCAAGCTTCTCGCGGCCATAAGCTGGTTGAGTTAGAGGGGTATCGCATAATAGGATGGAGCGATTCGCTCTATCGCGCCCGTCGCCTCGCAGCTCTCGAATACCCCGATTCCTAAGTGCCCGTCCAGTCGGCCACCTACGGATGAGCCGATCCGTCTCCACCTTGTTAAAAAATCCTCTAGAGCATTTCCGCAGAGCGTAATCTCTAGCGGATGCAAAGACCGCCATGTTCTGTGGTCGGGGCAAACTGGCCAGGACAGCAGATTCTCAGTTCACGCCCGCCATCTGCGAGAAAACCGTTCGCGCCCGGCGGAGCCGTCAGGCAAACTTACTTACGATTTGCTCACAAGTGCCTCAAGTATGGTCCCGTAGTGGAACGAACAATCGACCCTTCTGAGCAGCTTGCGTCGTCTTTAGATCTAAGGCATCGGTTAGGGAGACACGTCCTTCAAGAATAAGTGCCAGATCCTCGCCAGACATAAGAATTACATTGCGCCCAGCGCCACTCTCAAAGCTTGCTACGACGCCGGCATCGAATGATGCGATTGACAGAAATAGGCCACGCGTCGACGCAAGCCGCCGATCAACCTTTGCCTTAAACGTATCGAGCGCCGCTAACGAAGCCTCGCTTCGCGTCCATTTCGTCTCCACGAGATAGTCAAATGACGCGAACCTGAATGCGCCGTCTATTTGCTCCGAGACTGCCTTAAAGGATGGCGTGTAGTGGATTTCATGGGCCAAAAAAAGCTCTTTAAACAATTCCTCTAGTGCGTAGCCGCGTTTTTGAAAGTCAGTTTCAGCTAGGAGCGTTTGATATTTTGCGTAACACTGTACTAGTACGCGTTCATGACGCGTTATGGCTTCTACTCGTTTGGTTTGTTCAGCTTGTCGCTTCTCTCGACTGACTTCTTCGCGGGCGTCTTCGATACGAGCCTGATGCGAGAGTGTTCGAAGCTCGCTAAGCGCAGATAGCGCTGCGGCCTTGTCGACAAGGTCGTCCGCAGGCTTTCGGATTGCACAGAGTTCTTGGATGATCCGAATAGCTACTTTGCGACCGGACTCTCCACGTAATTCCAAATCGCCGAAGACATGCCGGGCTATCGCGTACTTTGTGTCAGCTGAATAGCGTTCAAACCAGCCATTTGAAACGCCAGCTCGCCTCAAGAGCGCTTTGAGGGAGGACTTATAATAGAAGACTTTGCCGATCGCTGAAACGGCCGCTTCAACTACGTCAAGCGGTAGAAACGCAGGCATTAGGGAAAATTGCTTTGGATCGTCCGCAGTTTCAAAACGTACGGATTCTCTTTCAGGGCACGCGATCTAAAATACGCTTTACCTGCATGGCATTCCACGGCTTGTCTCGCCGAGTTGTTTGGCCCTCCTTGTTCAGACATTCGGCGATCGCGCGTAGCGATTTGCCACTCCTACGATAGTTCATGAGTAGATCGACCAAGTCACCGTAAGCATCGAGTGCATTCCTTTTGTGGATCGCGGCCGCGGCCATTGCCCCTTTTATTCGAGCTTCTTGCGATAAATTCCGACATTGGGGAAGAGAAGCGCCGAGGCGGCCACCTCGTGCTTTATAGGCGGCTAAAGCGGCCTTTGTCCGGTCGCTGATGGCTCGGGCTTCGGCCTCGGCCACGGCGGCCAGAATCTGGACTGTAAGCCGATTGGCCGAGGGATTATCAACGCACACGAAATCGACGCCTGACTGGTGAAGCATGGACGTGACGGCTACGCTACGAGCCAGACGATCGAGCTTGGCGACTACAAGAGTGCCCCGGCCCCGTTTCGCATGGGTAATCGCCTTGCGCAGCTCAGGGCGGTTTCCTAGGGAATCCTTCTTGCCAGTCTCGACTTCCGTATAGGTCGCTAGAAGCTCGCATCCGGCCTGACGTATGTGCTGAGCCACGGCAGCCGCCTGAGCCTCAATGCCGAGCCCTGACCGGCCTTGCTTATCAGTGCTAACTCGAAGATAGGCGACCATCTTACATTTCATATGTGAATTGTAACATGACCTTCATCGCTCGTTCAAGATACTGTTACAACCCGGGAATCTGCTTGGTTTGCCAAGCGCCATGCGTCCGAACCTAAGGGCGGCGGCTTACCAGGTCGGCAGGCTGTGTTCGAAGTGCGTCTGCAAGTTTGCAAAGTGTACGAAGAGTAAGATTTAACTCGCCCGCTTCGATCTTTTGGTAATGCCGCGCAGCGATCTGCATCCGTTCAGCAGCAACCTCCTGCGTAATGCCTAGTTCGTTGCGCCGTCTGCGCAGATTTGCACGAAGGGCCTTGACCGTGGCGCGATGCGTGCTTGGCACCTGCCGAGCCTAAGCGAAGGTCGCGTCTCATGCCACGCCAATATAATGGCGTATACTGTTTTCGTCCAAAGCCCGATGTCCGATTCCCTAAGGACAAGGCTGCAGGGAGAAATAAATGCGTTCGTTGCTGCTTTTCTTTTGTTGTGTGCTCGTTCAAGCTTGTTCGGCGACAGCAACGGGGAGAAGCATACCTAATGGTGAGTCGTGGCAGGCACTTAATGCACGTTCACACGGAAGCTATTCCGTGGTGTATTCTTTTAAAGGCGAACCTGACGGCGCATTTCCAAATGCCGGCTTAACGATCCTCAAGGGCAAACTCTATGGTACGACGACGCTGGGCGGCGTCCAGGGCGATTGCGAGACTGGGGGATGTGGAGCGATATTCGCGTTCGACCCAGGCTCGGGTCAAGAGGCCGTTCTGTACGCGTTTAAAGGCGGGGGTTATGCCTACGAGGATGGTGCGAATCCACTCGCAGGCTTAAGGGTCTTAAACGGTATCCTTTATGGAACAACGCCTTTTGGTGGAAAAGCAGAAGACGGCACCGTTTTCGCGTTTAAACCGACTTCGAGTCAAGAACGAGTCGTGTACTCTTTCGGAGGTCCTGACGGTTCATACCCCACTGCAGCAGTCATATCAGTAAATCACGCGCTTTATGGTACTACTGAGTTCGGGGGCTATAACTATGGGACGATCGTTTCGATCGACCCGAAGCCACCCAGCTTGGAGCGGGTCCTATATGCCTTCAGGGGCGGGAAAGATGGCCAAAATCCAGAGTTTGGTTTAGTCGCGATCCACGGAATCTTGTATGGCACAACCTTGCAGGGTGGATATTATGCCAACGGCAGCGGACCTGGGTTTGGAACGGTTTTTGCTTACTCTCACCATCACAAAAGGATTCTCTATCGCTTCCAGGGCGGTGGGGATGGAGCGAATCCAGATGGCCCATTGATCGATGTCAATGGCGTCCTTTACGGAACTACAGGTGGGGGTGGAGCAAATGGATATGGTACCGTATTCGCAATGACTCCTTCAGGGAAAAAGCGTATCGTGTGTGACTTTCGAGGAGGAAAGTACGGAGCTAGCCCGCGTTCAGGTCTACTGAACGTTAATGGGGCGCTTTACGGCATAGCCGGTGGAGGAGTCGGGTGCTCGGGGTCCGGTTGCGGAATACTTTTCGAGGTCACGAGCTCCGGCGAAGAGCGCGTGCTGCACCGTTTCCTTGGTGGGAGCGATGGAGCCTCTCCTAACGGACCATTAGTGTCGCTTGACGGGGTCCTTTACGGCACGACAAATAGTGATGGCTCAAATGGATACGGTACTATTTTTCGGCTCACCCCATAAGAACCTCGAATCGAGTGTCGTCATCAGCCTTCCGTCATAGGATATAGCTTACAGCGGGTTCTGAACAATACGTAGGGATTCGGGGCTAATGCGCGGGCTGCTATAAATAGCGGGGGGGGGGATTTTACGAAATCTTGGGACCCCTATTATCGACAGAACAGCCCGACACTTGGCACACCCAGGCGCGCCAGAAAACACTACGATTCCGTTTTCCCAAATAAAGTAAGCATAGATCGATCCCTCCGCTGCGTTTTTCTGTATTCCTTGTCGGTTATCTCAATGTTCGCCATTTCTCGATACCTTGGGATTGCAACGGGCACTTTAGGACCGCATTCTGCGAAGAGAAAAGCCGGGTTAGAGCTATTAACGACTCTTCGGGTCCCACTTTAACGACTAGAAGGCTTTGGTACTTAGCGCGCCGTGTCGCACACAGCATATTTTAAACAAAACAAAAAAACCTAAAGCTAAAAACTCTTTCCATCTGCTGCAACCTTTGAAACGTTCAGTGTGTTATGCGGTGTATGGGGCGTCTCGCTGCGCCGCCCGAAACGATTGCGCAGCCCAAGAATGCTATGGGTCTTAAATGCCTAGCGGCTAAATGATCGCCGGTGTCTCCTATTTACTGTTTTCTATTTACCAGGGACCTTTAGCAGTTAGCATTCTTAAGCATTTAGGGCGTCTACCGCTATTTGCGGCCGCTCTTTCGAAGGGAGGGATATAAAATAATGAATCATGGAAAAGAGCCATCTCCTGAGTGCCAAAGCGGACTTAGGTCGAATCGATCCGGTGACGGCGTTCTGGCATGAGTTACAGCGACTGGTGAGGCAGAGTTCGATGCTCAACTAGCGGAGATATTGACCAGGTATAGGCGCTGGAAGCACAGTTTAAGCAGTTGCACCACCCAGATGACAGGCCTCTAGTTTCAGACGCGTCCTAGGCCGATAATCGGAAAGAAACTCTCGAAAAGTCCTTATCTTACAAGGACCTCAAATTCGCTAGTTTTGCACTAGCCGCCACCGATCAAGCACCGACACACAGAATAGATAGCCCCTATTGGATTTCGGACCTCACGCTACCGACTAGGGAGAAAATAGAAATATGTAAGGAGAGAAACGCAATGTCAGTAAAAAAACGAATGTCAGTAATAAATAGATCAACGTATACAAGACGTGAGGTTACCCAGTATCTGGGTATCACTCAAGAAGGACTCAGCGCTCTCATCCGTGAGCGAAGGATCACCCCTATTTATGCGGGTAAATCCATGCTATTTCTCGCCGCTGATGTTTATCGACTCAAGCGAGAGTTTAGGATAGCCGAGCAGTTGGCGGATATTGAGCGACGAGAGCTCACGCAACTAAACATGTTTACACATCAAGACGCAGGGGAGGTGCACATGTAATAGCTAGGCCAAAAAACCGAGAAGATGATTGTTACCCCGTCTGGTGTCGCAAATGCGGCCAGTACTTGGCAACAGTCCTCAGAAATGCCGAAGTGCTCTGCAGACCATGCAGTAAACGAAAAGACTGCTGGACAGTCGCAGAGCGCACTCTAAGGAGGCGATAAAATGCTTCAATATACCAAAACAAATAAGAGAGCCCAAGAGGGCTCAGAAAGGAAAAGATTAGGAAAAGAAGCTCAAGATGAAGCAAGGGTAGTCGTTAATCATAGAACCTATACGGGATGTTTAACGGCTACCCCGTAGCCCTACCTAATCTAGTAAGGACATTTGAATAGAGAAGAATATGACAAGTTCAGAATACTACTAAATATATTTGATGGCAAGAGACAAAGTGAGAACGGAGGTTACCCAGGTTATCCCGGCGTTATAACTGACGTCGATTTAGCTCGCCACTTCGAGGGGCAAATAGCTCTTGGCTTTTGCGTCGATACGTCCAGCCTAAACACACAGAGAATCACCGCGCGATTTGCGGCCATCGACATTGACCAGCTCTTTGCAGAGCGGCTGCCGATATTTGAGGAGGCCTTCGCGGCCCTAAAGCTGGAGCGCCGCTGTTTTATTACTGGCGGGTCGGCTCCGACCAAAGGCAAAATCATTCTTCCGCTTATCGACGGCATCGCCAGAGATCGCGTAGCCGATTTTCTCCTTTGGATTTTGAAAACTGCACACGGTATTTCACCTCGCCTGATACCAGACAGCCCTAGGAACGGCGATCTAGAGTTATATCCTCGCATTCCGAGACATGAGACTGACTCGGCAGGCGTCGTTCGCATTGGTGGCCGTAACATTGCCAGAGGCGGAGATCTTGAGAGTTTTGCAATGCTCGACGGCTCCCCAATAGATTTTAGTGCGATCGAGTCTTGCTCAAGAAATAGAGTGGTTTGTACGGTTCGAAAGCTACGAGGCCCGGCAGAGTTGCCGCACCCGGTACGCATCCGTGAGGCCACGAATAAAGGCTACTCTTGGGACAAGTTCACGACGGGCGTCCGTGGCATATTTTGCCAGCTAATGAGCTTCGCCTATTATTGCCGCAGGCGGTACAAAGCCGGTGAAGACGCTCTCTCAAACTATAGAGCTATTATCGAGGCCATCGTTCGCGTCAGCCCGGACTTAGACAATCCGAGTCCAAAATACAAGGATCAACGCAACCCTTTGAAGCGCGAGTTGGAGGAGTTAAATGCATGGGGCTGCGTTCAACGTGAGGCGATCTGGAATCCGAAGGTCGCAAGCAAACGTATTCCCGGTGCAAAAAGGGTCTATGAGGCGCTCTGCTATCTTGTAGCGTGCCGAGAGCTGGATCCACATTGCTTTGCCGCAACGTATGAGAACGTTGCCGACTTTACCGGCTTGTCAAAAAGAGCCGTGCAAAAAGCAAGTAGAACTGCGGTCAAGCATGGCTTGGTGGTTCTTTTGCATCCGGGAAGATCACGCGGAAAGAAACGCCGCGGCCTGAGCGCTATGTATGGCTTAATCGGCGCGGGAGAAACGAGGACTCATGTATGGCAGTGCGCTTGTCGATCGAAGAGGCTACAAGAACGCTTTCGAGAGGCGCCCGTAGTGGGATGTAGCGATCCATTTGCTCTGGAACCGCCAACGCTTGAGTTCTGGGACTTAGTACGAATGAATGTGCGCCAAGTGCAAGCGTCTAAGGCCTGGGCGCTCCGAGAGGCTGAACGCATAGTAGTGGACAAGAGTAAAGCCGAAGCAGGATTCAAAAATGCAGTCGGAGTTTAAGTCCTTGTTGACTGTTTCGCAGGCTGCCACCGTGCTGAATATAGGGCGAACGTTGCTTTACAGGTTAATGGATCAAGGAGAACTGGGCTACGTGAAGATCGGCCGCACCCGTAGGATACGCACGGCCGATATAGATGCTTTGGTCGTGCGCAGCTACGTAGGTAGATCGTATGTCTCGTAAGCGTAGAGGGCGTCACGAGGGTACCGTTAGAAAGCGAGCCGATGGACGGTACGAGGCAAGACTGGAGATAGGCGTAGGCTCAGATGGGCGCCGAGTTCAGGACTCTTTCTATGGGACTACCAAACAAGAAGCCCTAGAAAAGCTCAATGCAGCGAAGGGACTGCCGAGAGCAAAACGCGCCGGGAGACTCACGCTAGGCGAATACCTGGCAACTTGGTTAGCTGAAGTGCAGCAAAGGTGCAAGTTCGCTACCTATAAGCAGCGTGAAGGGATAATTAGGAAGCATATCAACCCTTACATCGGCGGCCTGCGCTTAACCAGTCTAAGGACTGAGCAGATCACTGGCTTGCTGAATGCCCTCCGACGAGCTGGAACGGGTCAACGGACCGTCCAATTAGCTTACGTGGTGCTTCACGCTGCACTAGCGGTAGCGGTCCGTTTAGGATTGATAACGAGCAATCCGAGTGACGCCTGTCCTAAGCCTAAAGTGCCACGAAAGCCGAATACTATATGGACGAAGGAGCAGGCGCAAAGTTTCCTAAATGCGGTGCGCGAAACAGATTACTACGCGCTCTTTCTCTTGGCGATCACAACAGGCATGCGTCAGGGCGAACTTTTTGGTCTGCAATGGGAGCATGTTAACCTAGAAGGAGGTTTTTTGAGCGTCGTCTATGCGTTGTGTGAAGGGCCAGTTGGACCGGTCTTAACGGAGCCAAAGACGCGCTCCAGTGTCAGACGAGTCGATTTACCCAACATAGTGGTTTCGGCGCTAAAGGCGCTAGGACCGAAGCAAACCGGATTTGTATTCCAGTCTGCGGACGGAAGGCCGATCCGTAAGAGTAACTTTATTCGGCGAGCCTTTCATCCGCTCTTGAAGACGGCAGGCGTGCCAAGGATACGATTTCATGACCTGAGGCATACGGCCAACACGCTACTCCTTCTAGATGGAGTTAGTCCAAACGTCGTAGCCGAGCGTATGGGGCATTCAACTACGAGAATGACGCTGGATACTTACGGTCATGTAATGGCTGGCTCTCAGAGGATAGCCGCCGACAAGTTGGATCGGTTGTTCGCGCCGTCCCTTGAGTTTGGTGGTCAAATGGTGGTCAAAGAGGCCACCATTGCCACCGATCTCCCTGGTCAACGAAAACAAAAGTTCAATGTTATAAGGGCTTTGTCGATGGTGGAGATGAGGGGGCTCGAACCCCTGACCCCCTGCTTGCAAAGCAGGTGCTCTACCAGCTGAGCTACATCCCCGCGCCGCGTACCTTGCTCTCGCACTGCGCTCCGCCCTTCGTAGCGGAGGAGTCACTCCCCAAGGAATGAATACCGGCGGGTTGTCGTGGGGGCATAGCTCAGCTGGTAGAGCATTACGCTGGCAGCGTAAGGGTCAGGAGTTCGAGTCTCCTTGCCTCCACCAAAGAACGCTCGTTTTACGGGCGTTGTTCTATCGATTGCGGCGCGTTGCGCATCTGTGACGAAGGTGCATATAGACCATTCAACCAAAGGCGCTCCCCTCGCAGACGTGGTTTTGAGCGGGAGGAAACATGCTCGTTGCCACCGAGCGAAATCACGCCTGCAAACGCGTTGGGTTTCCCTGCGCCGATTCGCGAGGATTGACGGTTTCCACCGGCAGCTAGCCGGGCGTAGCCATCGGCCTTCAGAAACCTTGACCGTTGCTTAATGCGACGCCCTCGAGTTGGTTCGGAATCTGGTCGAGTGCGGTCCACTCCGATGCTTTCGTCAGCGGATATGGCGTAACGTAGAGATCATTGTTCTGAAACGAACCGGCGAAGAGTTCACTTTCGTCTGCGGTAATTGCAATCTGAGTTGGATCGCTCCCGGTTGGAAGCTTGAGGCGTAGCGTCGGACGCGTTTTGCCCGGTCGAAAGAGCGCTATCGCTCTCCACCGCTGAGAAGTCTCGGCTACAAGAATGTCACCCTCATTGTCGACAATCAGCCCTTGCGGCTGGTGCACCTTCATGCCGATAATCTGGCCCTGCGTCGAGCCGGGGGCGAATTTTTCAACGCTGCCCAATCCGTCGCGCTTCATTCCGCCCCGGTATGCGACGTAGAGATTCCCCTGCTGGTCGAAGTCCATGCCGTCGACTTCCGTCCCGGGCGTCTTCAGCACCTCATGGACGCTGCTGCTGCCCGCCAAGAACTCGACGAGCGTTCCGCCTTTGGTGCCGTTACCATTACCCACGAAAACATCGCCGGCCTGATCGGCGATCACGTACAGCGGCCGATAGAGGTCTTTGGAATACGTGGCGGATGGATCTACAGAACCCGGAGGATAAACGGTTACTTTGCCGCTAGAGTTAGCCACGTAGAGATTGCCGTTCTTGTCAACCCACAAGCCCCATGGCGCAGAGATGCCGTTCGTAATCTTCCCGATCGGCGCTTGATTCGTGCCGACCTCGGGATAGATCAGAACCTCGTTGTCGCCTTCGACCGCCGCGTACACCACCGGGCCGCTCGTGCCGTTACGCACCGCGGGCGAAAGCCACCCCGGACTGATCGGCCCCATCCGGACGGTCGGGATTGGAGAACCGTCGACCATCGGGACGGACGCCGAAGCGACGGTTCGGCCTTCGCTGGGAAGCGCGGAGTTTTGAGAAGCTTGATTGCCCGCTGAGCATCCGGCGACGAAGGCTGCCGCAATGGCAATCCACAGAATCGGAGTAAAAGGACGCATGATAAAATCGCTCCTTTCTCGCTATTATCTTAAAAGACGGCGGTCGTGACACGCAAGGTCTCGATCCGCTTCTGAGCCTAAAAATGGCGTCTGCCCCAGACGACTTGGTCGCCGTGCTCAGGCCTTACGAAACACGGAGACGACGGGTTGCGGGCGTTCTTAGAAGATCGCCGTTGCGATACGCACGGTCGTGACGTGATGATGCGGCCAGTCCACAGTTTGGGCCCTCCAAATCGCGGTTGAACGATCGGGAGTGCCGAATATCCACCCGGCTTCGGTGCACGGGTAGTTTAAGCGCTCGCCTTTGAAGACGTCGGTCGCACCCTGGACCTCCACGCACGTGCCGCCCTCTACGAGGCGCACTCCCCAGGGCGCACCGCGCAGCCGGAGACCCCAAAGCTCGCCGCCGAGCTTCATGTCGGCGAGCGGCTTCGTCAGCCTCAACAAGGTTACGTGCTTTGAGAACGGACTCTGCGCGCACGCAAGCGTATCTTTGTCAACCGAGCCGGTGAAACACGGATCGTACATGTCCTCGTCCGACGAGCACCGCCACGCATCCGCACGCTCCGACGCGAGAGAGTGAATTCCGCACGATCCTTTCACTCGCGCCGAAACGGTAAAGCCACGCGCAAGGGTACCCGACACCCATGGGGAGTAGATCTCGATGCTGGTCCGCTCCGCAGCCGTCATCGGCGCCGCGACAGCCGTCGCGAGCACGCACGTCATGGTGAGTATTCGTCCGACGCGCAACATCAAAAGACCGCCGCAGCGATCGGCAGCGTTACGAGATGCTTTTCGCCCGGCGCCGAAACGGTCTGCACTGTCCAAAGACCAACGGCTCGATCCGGTACCCCGGCGACCCAACCCGATCGTTCGCACGCGTAGTTCAATCGTTTTCCCGCAATCAGATACGATGCGCCGGTAACATAGACGCACTTGTCGCCGCCGGCAAGGCGTAGTCCCCACGGCACACCCTTGTGCTCCAGCCACCGAGCAAAGGATTTCGAGCTTGCAGGCAGCGGCTTCCCGAGACGAATGAGGACAATGCTCGTCGAGAAGGGCGTTTCCGCACACGCGACCTCGTCAGCCCGTGCAAGTCCTTCAAAGCACGGGTCGTAGACGTCGTCACGGGCCGAGCAACGCCACGCATCCGGACGGCTCGTGGCGCGCGAATGGGCCCAGCAGCTCCCTTTGGCCTTTGACGCTATGCCGAAGTGATGGTCGAGCGCGCTCGTAGTCCACGGCATGAAGATCAGCGTCTGCGTTTGTGTCGCTGCCGCTGCCGGCACGAGGAACGATAGAGCGAGGGCAAACGCGCCAGCAATTCGGAGCACAGCGCTCGCCTGGTTCGCTTACGAAAAACCGTCTCCTCGGCCGGAGGGTGAAAAAGCGATTAGCGCTCGTAGAGCCAGCGCATGACACCGCTGCGAACGACGCCACGTTCCAGTTCGTGCACGCGCGCCATGAGATGCTCTTCATCTTCTCCCGGCTCGACGCGCAGCGGCCTGCGGGCGAAGACCGGCCCGCGATCCGTCGCGCCGGTGACACGATGGATGGTCGCGCCGACCCAGCCGCTCGAGGCCGCAAGCGCATCGCGAACGGCCCGCGCCCCGCGAAATGCAGCTGTTGTTTGGCCGTCGGGCATCACGACGTCGTCGCGCCGGGGATCGAGCGGCAGAAACGACGGATGCAGGTTGAGCATCTCCGGGAAGGCGTGCACGAACGAGTCGCCGAGCAGATGCATCCACCCCAGGAGCAGCACCAGGTCGGGAGCTTGCGATCGAGCCGCTTCGAGCAGCCGCGCGCCGTACGCCGCACGATCTTCTACCGCGCGATTCCAGGAGACGATCTGCACCGACCCGATGCCGGCATTCCGTGCGCGCTCCACCGCATAGGCGTGGGGGTCGTTGCTAATAAGCCCGCCTACCTCTATGGGCAGCGCGCCGGCGACGGACGCATCGAGCACGGCTTGAAAGTTGCTGCCGTTTCCGGAAGCCATGACCAACGCCCGTCGAGCGGGGCGATAGAGCGAGGCCTGCTCGAAGCGCTCCGCAACGTGCGCACCGCAGACATCGGCGTAGTAGCGCATCAATCGTTCGACGGTCACGGCGGGAATCAAGGCGCGCACGAATCCCCGTGCGCGCATCGCATCGAGTGCGCGAAGCAACAGCAGACGGCCCAATCCGCGATTGCGCTCTTCGGGTGCCACACCGAAGGGCCCGAAGATGCCGGTGCCGGGTTCGCGCCCAAGTGCGTCCAGCCACGCAAACCGGAGTCCTTTTGGATCGAACGCCGCAAACCCGATCGGATTGCGGTCACGGCGGGCGATGATTACCTCGCCGGTATTAACTTCGGAGCTCCAACTACCGCCAAAGATATCATCGATCCACGCCAGCGTCCGTTCGTCGGCCCGTGCGGGCGGCGCGACCTCGATGCCCGGGAGCGAATCGTTTGGAAAAGGACGGTCGAGCTCGACGACGAGGTTGAGGAGCTCGGTCACGCTAGTCAATCGTAGAGCGGTCGCAGAACGGCCGCGCACTCCTCCAAGAAGTCGAGCCTCTCACCGGAGAACGCGTCGGCAGGATCGCTCTCGACGTTCAACGTGCCGATAACGATGCCGCTCTCCGCGCCGAGGATCGGCACGACGACGCTGCTACTGGCGACCGTCGTCTGCGTGCGCGCCGCTTCGTCACCGCTCGCCGCGCCGGTCTGCGCGATCAGCGCGATCTCGCCATCGCCAACGTCGTAGATTCCAACCCATCGATACTCGCCGGCATCGCGGATAATCTCGGCAGCAGCGCGAGCGCGGTCGTCACGCGGCGATTCCGAATCTGCTGCGCGCGCGAGGCCGCGGACGACCTCGTTCATCGATCGTCGCGCGCGGGATGGACGACGACGTGCGGGTCGCCCTCGGCTCTCGACTCGACCCAGCCGACGACCTTCGCACTTGGGACGGCGGCGAGCGCGGCCGGAGCGTCGGTCACCGCCATGACGAGAGTGAATCCTACGCCCATGTTGAGAACGCGATAGCGCTCGTCGTGGCTGAGATCTCCGCGCGCGACGAGCTCGCGTTCGATCGGCGGAACGCTCCAGCGCTGCTGTTCGAAGATCGCCTTGCAGTTCTCCGGCAGCGTACGCGGCACGTTTTCCAACAGACCGCCGCCGGTGATGTGCGCCATCGTCTTCACCCTCGCGACGGCTTCGATCGCGCGCACTTCGCGATAGTACGAGGGATGTTCGGCGAGCAGCGCCTCGCCATAGGTCGTCCCGGCAAATGGTTCCTTCCATTCGAGCGACGGGATCAACGCGCGCGCGAGCGAGTAGCCGTTGGTGTGTAATCCGACCGCGGGTAATCCGACGATCGCATCGCCCGGTACGACGTTCGCAACGTCGGGAATCTCCTCGACCGGCACGACGCCGACGATCGTGCCCGCCAAATCGAAGTGATGGCGGGCGTAGAGTCCGGGCATCTCGGCGGTCTCGCCCCCGAGGAGCGCGCAATCGTGCGCCCGGCACGCTTGCGCGCAGCTCCCGACGATCTCGGCGGCAATCGCCGGATCGAGCTTGCCGACGGCCAAGTAATCCAAAAAGAAGAGCGGCGTCGCATTACAGACTAGGATGTCGTTGACGCAGTGATTGACGAGATCGCGTCCGACACCGTCGTAACGCTCGAGCTCAGCGGCAATCAAGATCTTGGTGCCGACGCCGTCGGTCGAGGCGACGAGCGCGCGGCTGCCATCGCCCGGCAGGCGAAAGAGCCCGGCAAAGCCACCGATCGCGCCGAGTTGCTCGGGATGGCGCCACCGCGTGAGGAGGCTGCGATAACGCGCAACGGCCTCGTTACCCGCCGCAACGTCGACCCCGGCGTCGGCATAACGGTCGGAAACGGCCGCTTTGAGGCCTGAACGAGGATTCTCCCAGCTTCCCGCCATAGGCTGGCAGTACTTCACCGTTCGAAAGGTGCACCATGCAAGTCTATCTCTCCGCTGACGATCCCAGCGACGTCAGCGCCGCTGCCCTCGTCGTCCCGTTCTTCTCCGAGAGCCCGCTCGAGGGCGTCACCAAAGAGATCGACGCGGCAAACGGCGGCGTCATCGCCGAAGCGCTCGCATCGGGCGAGATCCGGGGAAAGGTCGGCGAGCACGTGCTCGCCTACGCCAAGGACCGGCCGTACCGGCGCGTTCTCGCGATCTCGCTCGGCGATCGCGCGACCTTCGAGCCGTATCTGCTCGGCCGCTTCGCGGGGAGCGCGGTGCGCTATCTCGGTCGCCGGAACGTCGAGAAGATCGCGATCGTTCTGCCGCCGCAGGCAAAAGGGCGCGAAGCGATTTGCGCCTCGTTTGTCGCGGAAGGCGCGATTACGGGCAACTTCGACACGACGATCTACCAGGAGAAACCGGAACGCCGCCTCGCGACGAGTGAAGTCGTAATCCTTGGAAAGGGATTCGACGCAGCCGCAGTCGACCGCGGCATCGCGCGCGGCGTTGCGCTCGGCGAAGCGGTGAACTTGGCTCGGCGCTTAGCAGTGACGCCGGCGAACGACATGACGCCGACGCGGATGGCCGAAGAGGCCTCGAAGATTGCGAAAGCGACCGGCTTGGAGATCGACGTCCTCGACGAAGCGCGCGCCCGCAGCGAAGGAATGGGGTCCTTTCTATCCGTGGCCGCGGGCAGCATCCAGCCGCCCAAGTTCATCGTCCTGCGTTACAACGGCGATCCGTCGAGCAAAGAACTCCTCGCGCTCGTCGGCAAAGGGATCACGTTCGATACGGGCGGTATCTCGATCAAGCCGGCCGAGCGAATGGAGGACATGAAGTACGACATGTCCGGCGGCGCGGGCGTGCTTGCGGCGATGAGCGCGATCGGAACGCTGAAGCCGAAGCTCAACGTGGTCGGCATCGTGCCGGCGACCGAGAACATGCCGGGTGGAAAAGCGACGAAGCCCGGCGATATCGTTAAGGCGATGAACGGCAAGACGATCGAGGTGATCAACACCGATGCCGAGGGACGCTTGATTCTCGCCGACGCGCTCTGCTACGCGAACAAACTTGGCGCGACGAAGATCGTCGATGCGGCGACTCTCACCGGCGCCTGCGTCATCGCGCTCGGCCACGCGTCGTCGGCCGCGGTGACGAACGACGATGCCTTCGGCGCACAGTTCCTCGCTGCGGCGAAGCCGACCGGCGAACGCTACTGGCAAATGCCCTATTACGACGATTACACGACCCAGATGAAGAGCGACATCGCCGACCTCAAGAATACCGGCGGCCGCGCCGCCGGAACGCTGACGGCGGCGGCTTTCTTGCGGGAGTTCGTCGGAAGCACGCCGTGGATTCATCTCGACATCGCCGGAACGGCGTATCTCGACACCGAGTTTCCGTGGCAAGCGAAGGGTCCGACCGGAACGCCGGTGCGCGCCTTCCTCTCCTTAGTGGAAGCGCTGTCACATCCCGAGCGCGGCACGGACTCAAAAGACGCGGCCGGAAACGGCGCGCGAACCGAAGAGCTGCGCGTTTGACGCTTCGACAAGCTCAGGGTTACGCCCGACAGGCTCAGGGTGACCGACGCAACGGCGTCGAGAGCGCCCGCCCGTACGAGCCCGAGAAGAATCCGGCGATCCGCCGCATTACGGCGGGCGCGATCAAACGACGTAAGGGCAAAACGGTCTTTCCGGTGGCGACGGCCTACGACGCGCCGTTCGGGCAGTTCGTCGAATCGGCCGGCATCGACGTCGTCTTGGTCGGGGATAGCGTCGGCAACGTCGTGCTCGGCTTCGACGAAACGACGCCGGTAACGCTCGACAACATGATCTATCACAGCCAAGCCGTTGCACGCGGAACGATGCGGGCGCACATTATGGCCGACATGCCGTTCGGATCCTACCAGGTCAGCAATGAAGATGCGCTGCGCAGCGCGATTCGCCTCGTCAAAGAGGGCGGCGCCTGTTCGGTGAAGCTCGAGGGCGGCCGCGACCAGGCCGAGCGGATTCGCGCGATCACCGGCGCCGGCATTCCGGTCGTCGGACACATCGGCGTCACCCCGCAGACGGCGGGTCTCGGCCCGGGGTTCAAGATGCGTACCCACCGCGACCGGCTGATCGACGATGCCCGGGCGGTTGAAGCCGCGGGCGCGTATGCGATCGTTTTGGAAGTCGTCGACTACGAAATTTCGCGCGAAATTACAGAGCTGCTCTCGATTCCCACGATTGGGATCGGCTCGGGCCCGCAGTGCGATTCGCAGGTGCTCGTTCTCCACGATATTCTCGGCATGTATCCGCATTCACCAAGCTTTGCGAAGCGGTATGCGGAAGTCGGCAAGCTCGCGACGCAAGCGCTCGAGGCCTACGCGCGCGACGTCCGCGAGCGAACATTTCCAGCCTAACTCTCCGAAAGGACACCATGAGCGACTACCACCAGCACGCCGATCTCTCGCTATTGCCCGAACTGCGAAAGCTCGACGGCCCCGGATTCGAAGGCTTCGTCGCACTCGATAAGACCGTCGGCCGCACCGACGGCGCGATCCCCCAAAAGTACCGCGAGCTGATCGCACTCGGCGTCGCGATGACGACGCAGTGCCCGTATTGTCTCGACGTTCACACCGCGAACGCCAAGAAAGCCGGCGCAACGCGCGAAGAGCTTGCCGAGACGGTTCACATCGCGGCTGCATTGCGCGCCGGCGCCGCTTTGACGCACGGCTTGCTCGCGCTCAAACTCTACGATAAGGCCTGAACCGATTGCAGCGCCTGGTAGGCGCGTTCCGTGCCTACCAGTTGGCACTCCGCCGCTTTAGGCTGGCGGTATGTTCGAAACGAGCGATTCCTCCGACCCGCTACTTATCGCGATGCGCGCTTTCGAGCGCGTGCTTCTTGGGTGCGACGCCAGGCCTCGAGGGCTTCGAGGCGGCGCCGCACCGCCTGCATCTCGTCGACTAGAGCAAGGCCGCCCGTCGCCAGATGATCCGCCTCCGGCATCGAACGTGATTCCGCTTCGTCTTCGCCCGCGTTAGGCGAGGCATCCCTAACGCGAGCGCCGGCTCGCTCGAGCGCGGCCGTCACAAAGGTCTGCGCCCGCGAGCGCGCAGCCTCGCTGAGCTTGCGGCCGAGGATGCGGACATCAACGATCATCGCGGCCTTGTTTGCTTCCACGAAGAGCCGCGTCTGCTCGCGCTCGACGCCGTACAGCACTTCAGCACTCGTTCCCAGAGCGCGCGCGATGTGCACGATGACGCCGACCGAGGGGTTGAGCCGCTGACCGGCTTCGATCTTGTAGAGGGTGGGGTGATTTACTTCGGCGCGGCGAGCCAGCTCGTTCTGCGACCAGCCCAACGCGAGCCGGCGCGCGGCGATTCTCTTTCCCAGCGTCACGCATCTGGACTGTAGCGAGCGGGCGCGAAGGCCCTTGAACCAGATGGTCTTGGCGTCTGGTTACGCCATCTGGCAGCCCGGCTCTGTTAGCGCGCTAGAACCTAGGCGGGTGCTGCGTGGATTTGGTGCGCGGCGGGCACGTTTGGATATTCGCCAATCAGGCAGCCGAGGCACATTTCCTCGCGCTTGCGTCCGACCGCGGAGATCAATCCGTCGAGGCTAAGGTATCCGAGCGAATCGGCGCCGGTCTTTTGACGGATCTCTTCTACCGAATAGTTCGCCGCGATGAGCTCATCGTAGGTAGCCATGTCGACCCCGAGGTAGCACGGATGCTTGATCGGAGGTGACGTGATTCGAAGGTGCACCTCGCTGGCTCCGGCTTCGCGCAGCAGCGCGACGATTCGCGGTGTCGTCGTTCCTCGGACGATGGAGTCGTCGACGACGATCACGCGCTGGCCCTGCAGGTTCTCGACGATGGGATTGAACTTGAGATGCACGCCGCGCGAGCGCATGCGCTGGTCGGGGCTGATGAACGTCCGCCCGATATACCGGTTCTTGATCAAGCCTTCGATGTACGGTAGGCCGCTCTCAGTTGCGTAGCCGATGCCTCCGGCGACCGCTGAGTCGGGGACGGCCATGACGACGTCGGCGTCGGCGGGATGCTCCTTTGCGAGCTGACGGCCCATCGCGTAGCGCGCCATGTAGACGGAGCGTTCGCTGAACTTCGAATCGGGACGCGCGAAGTAGATGTACTCGAACATGCAGAGCGCCGGCTGCGCTCGCTCGACGTCGGTCCGATACGACTCCATGCCGTCCGGGCCGATGCGAACGATCTCGCCACGCTCGATCTCGCGAAGGTACTTCGCGCCGACGGTTCCGAGCGCGCACGATTCCGAAGCGACGACGTACCCGTTCTCGCCCAAACGGCCGATGCAGAGCGGACGCACGCCCCACGGATCGCGAAACGCGTAGAGCTCGTTCTGGGTACAGAGCACGATCGAGTACGCTCCGCGCGCCTTAGCGAGAACCGCCTTGATGCGGTCGAGCATCGTTCCTTTCGACTCGACGATCAGCTTCGCCATGACCTCCGAGTCTGACGAGGCCTGTAAAACCGTTGTCGGCGCGAGCGACTGGCGCAGCTCGTCGGTGTTGGTCAAGTTACCGTTATGCGCGAAAGCGAAGTCGCCGAGTTCGGTTCGCTCGAGCAGCGGCTGCGCGTTGACGACGATCGACGAGCCGGTCGTCGAGTAGCGAGTATGACCGATCGCGATATGGCCGCTCAGATCGCTGAGTATATCTTCGTCGAAGATGGCGCCGAGCAACCCCATCTCCCTGTGCGAACGGATCGTCCCGCCATCGGCGGCGGCGATTCCGGCGGATTCCTGCCCCCGGTGCTGTAGCGCGTAGAGCGAAAAGAACGCGAGGCGGGCGGCGTCGCGCTCGGGTGCGAAGACTCCCGTTATCCCGCACATCCTACGTTATTATACCAGACCCCGCCCTGTGAGCGGCGCGCGGCCTAATTCGAGGACCGCCTGCCGCCAAAGATTTGGAGCAAGGCAAGGAAGATGTTGATCGCGTCGAGGTAGATGCTCGTCGCCATCATGACCGGCGTCAGGCCGTCGCCGCCGGCTCTGAGCCGCGCAAAATCGATCAGCACCAGCCCGGAAAAGATGACCAGCGTAATCCACGCGTACGTTTCGGGGTGAATGAAGCGCACGAAGATCGAGATTACCCCGACCACGACTAAGCCGAGCAGGGCGATCATGAAGAGGCCTTGGAAGCGTCGCAGGTCGAGGCCGGTCGCGTAGACGATGGCGCCTAGCGCGAACATTCCCAGCCCCGTCGTGAGTGCCGCGTTCACAACGACGTCGGGACCGAAGGCGCGGACGTACTGTCCGATGACCGGAGCGATGCCGACTCCCTCGCAGAACGTGAACGCGTAGAAGAGCAGCAGCGAGACCGCTTCGTTGCGCCGGGTGGCGTTGATACAGAGCAATAAGACGAACCCGGCAATCATCGCGAGGAGTCCGACGCCCGGCGCCAATCCTTGAAAGAACCACGCGGCCATCGCCGTAACGCATAAGCCGAGTGCGGTAATGCCGAGCACCTGCGCGAGCAGCGAATTTGTCGGAATGGCCGGAGCAAGCGGTGCGCCGTATTGGTTCTGCGGTTGAAAGCGAAAAGCCATGACGTTCTCTACTAACCTCCCTCTCGGCGAGAGGTTACACCGGCCAAGCCGGGCTTTCCGGCCAACCCGCGCCGTTTTGCCCGATTCGGCTCCCGCTGCTAGGCTATCGACCCGATATCGGTGCGATACGTCAGCGCACCGGTTCCGAGGCGGCCGGCTAGCTGTTTCACGCCGCCGTAGGCTCTCGACCGGGCCTGCGCGAGCCCGTCGCCGAGCGCAGTCACGGTCAGCACGCGCCCCCCGCCGGTGCTCACGCTTCCGTCAACGCACTTTGATGCGCCCCAGAACGCTCGGCATCCGTCATCGAGCGTAACGTCGGGAGTCAACCCTGCCAGCGGCGTGTTGCTGCGCGGATAATCGGCCGTCGCCAAAACGACGCCGACGCAATGCTGTGACGAGGTCGACGCAAGCGAGAGATCCATCGCGCCGAGCGCCACCGAGTGGAGCAGCGCCGCGAAGTCGCCGCCGATGCGCGGCAGCAGTACCTGCGTCTCCGGGTCGCCGAAGCGCGCGTTGAACTCGATCACGTTCGGGCCCGCGTCGTCCCACATCAAGCCGCAATAGATCACGCCGATATACGTCTCGCCTTCGGCGAGCAGCCCGCGCAGCAGCGGTCCGAGAACACGCTCGCGCACCCGATCCTCCAGATCGTCGGGAAAGGCGGCAGGGGGTGAGTAGGCGCCCATGCCGCCGGTGTTCGGCCCGGTGTTGCCGTCGCCGGCTCGCTTGTAATCGCAGGCCCCGCCGATCGGAACGATCGCCCTGCCGTCGCAGAGCGCGAAGACGCTCACTTCACGTCCCTCCAAACGCTCCTCGAGCACAACGTCGGAACCGCCGCCGGGTATATGCGCACCCTCGTACCACTTGCGGAGCAGCGCGCGCGCGGATTCCGGGTCGGGTGTGACGACGACGCCCTTGCCCGCCGCGAGACCGTCGGCTTTCACGACAACGGCACCCTTCCACTCGTCGAGCGCCTTCTGCGCGCCCTCGAACGAGTGCGCGACGCTCGCGCGCGCGGTCGGGATTCCATGACGTTCCATAAACCGCTTCGCAAAGATCTTGCTCGACTCGAGGCGCCCTCCCGACCGGTTGGGGCCGAAGACCGCGACACCCGCGTCGCGCAACCGGTCGCCGACTCCGGCCGCGATCGCCGTCTCCGGGCCGAGCACCGCGAGGTCGATGCGTTCGTCGATGCAGCGCTGCGTCAGCGTTTTGCCGTCGGTCGCGGCGATCTCCCAGTTCTCACCGCGCGCGGCGGTCCCGGCGTTGCCGGGAGCCGCAAAGACCGCGTCGCACGACGGCGACTCCGCGAGCCGCCACGAAAGGGCGTCTTCGCGCGCGCCGTTACCGACGACGAGTATGCGCACCGGCTACTCCCACTCGACGGTGGCGGGCGGCTTCGTCGTGACGTCGTATGCGATGCGGTTGACACCACGCACTTCGTTGACGATGCGCGACGAGATGCGCTCGAGAAGCTCGTGCGGCAACCGCGCCCAATCGGCCGTCATCCCGTCTTCGCTCGTGATCGCGCGGATTGCGACGAGGTTCGCGTACGTCCGTCCATCACCCATAACGCCGACGCTCTTCACCGGCGTGAGCACCGCAAAATACTGCCACGGATGCGGATCCAAAACGGCGCCGTCGATCTCCTCGCGCACGATCGCATCGGCCGCACGCACGACAGCGAGCCGATCGTCGGTGACGTCGCCGATGATCCGGACCGCGAGCCCGGGACCGGGGAATGGTTGACGGTTCACGATCCGCTCGGGGAGACCAAGCGCTCGTCCGACCTCGCGCACTTCGTCCTTGAAAAGCGTTCGGAGCGGCTCTATGAGCGAGAGGCCCATCTTCTCCGGTAATCCACCCACGTTGTGGTGCGACTTGATCTTATCGCCGGCCTTGCTCGCGGGCGTCTTCGACTCGATGACGTCGGGATAGAGCGTCCCCTGTACGAGAAATTTTACGCCGGGAATCTTCGCCGCCTCGCCTTCGAAAACGTCGATGAACTCGTGGCCGATGATCACCCGCTTGCGCTCGGGATCTTCGACCCCACGCAGTTTTCGGAGGAAGCGCTCGCGCGCATCGACCGCGACGACGTTGAGGTGAAGCAACTCCCGAAACGCCGCGACCACTTCTTCTCCCTCGCCCTGCCGCAGTAGCCCGTGATCGACGAAGATGCAGGTCAGCTGTTCGCCGATGGCGCGAGCGACGAGCGTCGCGGCCACCGCCGAATCGACGCCGCCGGAGAGCGCGCAAATGACCTTATCGCTGCCGGCGCGCGCGCGGATCTCTTCGATCGACTGCTCGATGAAAGAGTCCATCTTCCAGTCCCGGCGCAGTCCGGCGATCTTGCCCAAGAAGTTGTCGAGAACCGTTCGTCCGTGCTCGGTGTGTACGACCTCCGGATGAAACTGCACGGCGTAAATCTTCCGCTTCGCGTCGCCCATCGCGGCGACGTTACAGCGCGCTGTCGATGCCAGCGCGCGATAGCCTTCCGGAAGCGTGACGACCGAATCGCCGTGCGACATCCAGACGCGCGACTCTTCCGGCACGTCGTCGAAGAGCGGCGTCTCGCGATCCGAGACAACGAGCCGCGCGGGGCCGTACTCGGCGTGATCGAGCTTCACCAACTCGGCGCCCACGTCGCGGGCGACGAGCTGCATCCCGTAGCAAATTCCCAGAATCGGGACGCCCGATTCGACGATCGCCGCGTCCATCTCGGGCGCGCCGTCGATCATCGCGCTCTCCGGTCCGCCCGAGAGCACCAACGCGGCCGGATCGCGCGCGCGAAGCACGCTCCACGGCGTGTCGTGCGGAACGATCTCGCAGTAGACGCCGAGCTCGCGGATGCGCCGCGCGATGAGCTGGCCGTACTGCGCGCCGAAGTCCAGAACGAAGACGGTTTCGGGCATCGGCCCTATGCCGCCGCTGCGGCCGCCTTCAGCGCAGCGTCATAATCGGGCTCGCTCGCGACGTCGGGAACGATCTGGACGTACTTCACGGTGCGATCCTTCCCGATGACGACGATCGCCCGGGCGAGAAAACCGAGTTCTTCGATCAGCAGGCCGTAGTTCAGTCCGAAGCTGCGATCGCGATAGTCGGAGAGCATCTCGAGCTTGATATCTCCCTGCGCACTGCACCACCGCGCCTGCGCAAAGGGAAGGTCCATGCTGACCACGGCGGCGCGCACGTTCGGCGGCAACTCGCCTAGCCGTGAGTTGAATTTCTGCGACTCGAGCGAACAGACGCTCGTATCGAGCGAGGGCACGACGATGAGCAGCGCCGCGTTCTTCCCTCCGTCGAGCAAGGTCTCGGGGGTCAGGGTCGAGAGATCGCCGGACGTCAGCGTAAAGGCAGGCGCCGGGTCGCCGGCGTTGAGTGCTGGGCCGAGCAGCGTTACCGGCTTTCCTTTAAATAGCAACGCGCCGGTGCGCTTTTGCACTTGATCGACGGTCATGAATACCTCCAGCGGTGTTTTTTGGAATGCTCTATGTCAACACGTCTTCGAGACGATTGGTGTCGCGCGCCATGACGATCTCCATCGCGATTCGCTCGCCGACCGAAACGTCACGTCCCCACCGGTACGCCGAATACGGCGTGTAGCGCGTCCCCGGCGAACCGGGAATCCGCAACGAAACATCGTAGCAGACGAGCTCCTTGGGCGGTCCCGCGGCGATGACGCACTGCAGCGCGAACGGACCGATCGCGCCCGGAGGCCACAGATCGCGCGCCGCGTGCACGAAGCGCTCGCCCATCGCAAAGGCCGGTTCGAGCATCGACTCCAGCACCGTCGCGGCGATGTGCCCGGCCTCCTCGAGGCGCATCGGCACGTCGCGCACGGCGTCAAGCGCGCTCGGCGGCAGGTTGCGAAAGCCCTCGAGATTCGTTTGGCGTCGCGTATCGGTGCCGCTCAGCTCGAGCTCGCAGAGCAGCGGCGAGTAAAAGAAGTTGAAGTTAATCGATGGGCCGAGCGCGTACTCCTCGATCCGGGCCGACCCCAGGCCTTCGGCCGTGAGCGAGCCCGCTTCGATCAATCGCCGGCCCGTTTCCCGATACTCTTGCGGCGACGACGCCAGAAAGAAGGCGCGCTCGAAACCGACGCGCGCGTGTGAGGCCTTCACCATGACGAGGCTGTCGATCTCCTCCGGCGTCGCAAACTCGCGGGGATGACGAATTCCGGCGCGCTGCAGCAGTGCGTACTGGTTTCCCTGGCCCTCCCGCTCCTCGGCCTTCAGAAGCGCGCGATTGCCGAAGAACGGAACGAGCATTCGTCGCTCGATCTCCTCGTACTCGTACTTCTGGCGCAAATAGACTTCGAACGATCGGTTCGGAACGAAGATTACGTTGGCGTCGAGCAGCCGGCGCTGTACGTCCTCGCGCAGGATCTCCGGAAAGGATTCGAGCTCCACGATCGCATCGACGCAGCCCCGCGGTACGGGCTTCTCCGAAACCGCGAAATGCCGGGCGTAGGTCAGATCGCGCCCCTTCGCGGTCACGATGAGATTGCTTAGCCCCTGCACGCGCGCGCCGTACGCAACGTCGAGTGCCGAGTGGCTCCCGATCGAGCACACGGTTAGGCGAGACCGATCGTAACCTGCGAGCGCGGCGGCGACCTGCTCCTTACTCACCGGCGCGTCATTCGACGCGAACCTTATCGCCCATGCGCCGCCATACGATGGGAGCGTAGATCGCGACGAGAAGGATGCCCAACCCGTTCACCACCAGCGCACAGGTCAACGCGGTCGCCGACGGAGCCGCCGAAAAGATCGAAATGCCGGCGCGCCCTCCCGGAAACGCCGGCAGTAGATAGGGAAAGATCGTCCCGGCAAACGCTACCAGCAACGATACGACGAAACACGACGTCGCAGCGAAGGCGCGAACCGGCCGGCCGTTGCGCGCACTCCACCACGAGAACATCAATAGCGGCAAGGAAATCACCGGCATTGCGATGAGCCATGGTGCTCGAACCGGCATCCGCGTCGCCAACGTCAATGCGGTAACCACAACGTAGAGCGCCGCAACCGCCCAGGTGCCGATTCCGAGCAGACGCGTCGCGCGGACGGCCGGTTTCCCGTCGATGCGCATGGCGGCGAACGCCGCGCCGTGAACTGCCAGAGTCGCCACGGCGAGGACGGCCACGAGTAGCGCGTAGGGGTTGAGCAGAAACGCAAACGTTCCCCGAAAGTATCCCGCCGAATCGAGCGGAAGGCCGCGAAGCAAGTTCCCAATCGCCAGACCGAAGACGAAGATCAAGAGCGCGCTCGAAAGGGAAAAGGCCGTATCCCAGGCCTGATGCCAGAGTGGCGAGGCAAACTCCGATCGCAGCTCCATTGCCAGGCCGCGAGCCATCAGCAGCCACAGCACGATGATAAACGGCAGATAGAATCCGGAAAACGAGGAAGCGTAGGCCTCCGGAAAGAGCGCGAAGAGTGCGGCTCCGGCGGCAATGAGCCAAACCTCGTTACCGTTCCAAAATGGGCCGATGCTCGCCATCGTCGCGGCCCGCTCGCGATCGTCCCGCGCAATCAGCGGCGCGATCGCGGCGACTCCGAGATCGTACCCGTCGAGCACCACGTATGCCGTCAGCATAAACGCGATCACGATGAAACCGGCGACGCTCATGCCAGCGTAGCCCGGCCCTTTGACGGACCGTCGCCGATCTCGCGCAGCACCAGGTAAATGAAGATCAAACCGATCAAGAAATACATTCCGACGAAGCCGATCAGCGTGAAGATCGTCTCCCCTGGTGCCACCGTCGGCGAGCTTCCCTGTGCGGTTTTCATGAGTCCGTAGATGATCCACGGCTGACGGCCAACCTCGCTAACCACCCAGCCCGCTTCGTTGGCGACGTACGGAAACGGCATCAAGAGCATCAAGCACCATAACATCCCCGAGGCACGCCACAGACGCCCGGCGAGCAGCAAGAGTGCCGCCAGGCCGGACGCGGCCACGAAGATCGTGCCGAGGCCCACCATGATGTGATATGCGTAGTAGGTGAGTTCGACCGGAGGCCAAAGCTCGCGCGCATATGCGCTGAGCCCGCCGACGTTTGCGTTGACGTTGCCGTAGACCAAGAAGCTGAGGAAGTCCGGTACGAAAATGGGATCGATAAGACGCCGCTGCGCGACGTCGGGCATACCGATGATCGCCAGCGGCGCACCGCGGGTCGTGGCGAAGAGCCCTTCCATCGCCGCCAGCTTTACCGGCTGAAAGCTCGTAATGCTCTTGCTGTTGCCATCCCCCGTTGGAAAGATCGTGAGCACCGCGAAGATTAGCCCGACTACTACGCCGGCGCGCACGAATCGGCGACCGATCGAATCATCGCGCCCGCAAAGCACGTAGTACGCGCCAACGCCCGCAACGATAAATGCGCCGGCAAGAATCGCCCCCGCGAGGACGTGGGCGAACTGCCAGAACAAGAACGACGACGAGAGCATCAGCCAAACATTCTGCAGCTCGATGACGCCATCGGGGCGCAGCACGTAACCGACGGGATGCTGCATCCACGCTTCGGTCGCGATGACGAAAAAGCCGGATAGCCACGAACCAGCGCAGACCAAGACCGCAGCCCAAGCGGCGAACATCGTGGGCGGTCCGCTGCGGCGGTAGAGCACGACGCCGAGAAAGATCGACTCGAGAAAGAACGCGAACATGCTCTCCATCGCGAGCGGCTGGCCCACGACCGCCCCGCTGTGTCGCGCAAAGGCAGCCCAGTTGGTGCCGAACTGAAACTCCATCGGGATTCCAGTGACGACGCCGGCCGCGAAGTTTATCGCAAAGATTCGCGTCCAGAACCCAGCAATACGCTCCGACTCCGGATCGCCGGTTCGCGCCGCTTTCCACGTATACGCCGCGACGAACGGCGCCAGTCCCATCGTTCCAATCGGAAAGAGGTAGTGGAACATGACGGTGAACGCGAACTGCAGGCGATCGGCGAGAACTGCGTCCACTTCAAGACCGCGTCGCTTAGGTCCCGAGCAACTTTCGCGCTTGGACGCTGTCCTGATACTCGACCGTGAGAATCGCTTTGATCTGCTCGGCGACGAGGTGCGACTGGCGGTCCGTCATACGCTGGAGGGTCGTAAAACACCAATAGAGCAGCATCGGAAGGTCGCGATCGCGCGGATAGACTCTCTGCATCGCGACGATGGCCTTTGCGACGTCGAACGTCGGATCGCTCTCCTCGTTGCCATAGTTATAGTCGAGCATGAAGTTGATGTGCTTGAGGCGATTCTCGATCTCGAGTATCGACATGCCCATCGGGCCGAAGTACTCGTCGGCCGGCGCGAGCGTAGAAAGGTAGGCGTCGTGTGGCATGGCATTGACCGTGGCGATGACCCGGATCGGATCGACCGCCTTCAGGTGCGCCAGAAAACGTTGCGCGTTCGACACGTCGGCCCGGCTATAGCCGCGGTCGGTCGAAGCGCCGTTGGCGGCATTGACCAGCTCGTTCCCCCACGTCGTCGGCAGGTGCGCGACGGGGAAGTTCGCCGCGGCCGCGCGCGAGAGCGCGAGCGATCGCCACGCGAGATCGTGCGTCAAGAGCCAGCCACGCCAATCTGCCTCGGCCACGATCAGCATTGCGTCGATGTCGCCCGGATACGCTCGTGCGTTCGCGCTCGCATCGGCGTCGGCGAGGCGCACCAACTGCTCGGGATCGTCTTCGGAGTTCACGCGCCGCAGCAATCCCTGCGCTTGCCCGAGCAGCTCCAAATCCTCGGAGTGCTTCGAAACCCAGTCGGCCGCTTCGCGCACCCACCAGACGGCCCCATCGTGATTGGTCAGCGGATTGTAGTGGAGGCCCGTTCCGATGCGAACGGTCAGGATGGCCAGCTCGCCGTAATTCGGGTCGTCCGGATACTGCAGCGAGTAGGCGCGGCCCGCATTGAAGATCGTCGAGAGATAGATCTCTTGCGAGCGGAAGTCCCAGCCCGCCGCGGCCCCCTTCGCGTACGCATCCTTCATTTGCGCGTAGAGAACCGCCGGATCGACTTCGAGCGTCGCGCGCGCAGGCGGGGGAGCGACGATCGGAACGAGCAAGGCGGCTACGAACGCCAACGCGCTACAGAACGCTCGAGTCATCCAGCACCAAGTGAAGATTGTTCGTCAGCAGCGCGTTCTTGATCTCGCGCGCGATGCGGCGGCCGGTCGACATGGGTTCGGAGTAGTTGAGATACGAGTAAGGCGAGCCGTCGATGAAGAGATTCGTTCCGGCGACAATGCGTGCGCTGATCTCCATAACGTAGAACTGGATGTCGGGCGTGATGATCGTCTCGATGCAGAACGCGCCGAAGAGTCCCTTCGGGCCGCAGATCTCCTGGCTCACACGCACCACGTCGTCGCCCATTCGAAGCGCCTCGGCAAGCATCGATTCGCGCAGCGAGACCGGCTGATTTCCGACGACGACGTATGAGGGGCTGACGTCCATGCCTTCCTGCGCCGCGGCGGGGATGCGTCCGAGCGAATCAACGTTCGTTTCGTAGCGGCGGTCCATCGACATGATCTCGAGCTTGCGCTGCAGCGGCGAATAGAAGTAATGAATGTAGAGCGGTACGCCGATAATGTACTCTTGTATCGTGTAGGCTTCTTTCAGGTGGGCGGCCCGGGCCTCGAAGTCGTGGGCATCCCTAATGAACATGTAACCCTTGCCGCCCGCTGCCCCGTAGAGCTTGACGATGACCGGCCGGTCGATTTCCGCGCCGCTGCGAAACTGTCGCGGAAGCGTGAGCCCCGCGCGGGAGAGCCACTCGCGCTGCAATTCGCGGCTCGCCTCCCAGTCGAGGACCGCCTTATTCCCAAAATAGGGAATCGTCATCTTCTTGTGTTCGTCGAGCGAGAGGTACGCGACGAACGACCCGTGGGGCACGATGATGACCTTGCGCTTCTGGAGGTCCTCGATCTGCGTCATGAACTCCGAGTAACGCTCTAGCGCGATGACTTCATCGACGAAGGCGAATGACTTATAGAGCCGCTCCGTATCGCGGTTGGGGAGGGCGAGGGTTCGGAAACCCTCGTCGTGAGCCCCTTTGAGGATCTGCAAGGCAGAATGCGAGCCGAGCGTCGCGATCGTATACGGCCGGTCCATGCCGCGCTAGTTACTCGTTCCCGCTGGAAATGTCCCGGTCGCGGCGCTGTGGCGTTATGGCACGATCGATCGCGGGATTGCACAACAGACGCTCGATCGCCGCATCGAGCACCGCACGGTCAACCGGCGCGCCCTTCGCATCGAAAAGGCGCCAGCTCACCGCTTGTGACTCCGCCGCTTCGAGGCTACCCGGCGGATGCCGCAACGGTACGATCCAGACTTCGCCCGCGCGCGGAGCGCACTCGTCGAGAACGGTGAGGCGGTGCTTGTTCGGATTGAAGATCGTTTCGTCGGCCATCACGCGAGCCGTCAACGCGGCAACGTCGCCATCTTCGTAAAAGCGGATCTCGCCGCGCTCGACGCGCTCGACGTCGACGCAGAGCCGGCGCAGCGTGACGAGCGCAGTATATGCGGTGTTATCGGGTATCTTGAGCGCGATCGAAACGGCGTGCATCAGGACGAGACCGCCTGCACGAAGCTGCGGAACAGGCTCGCGCCGCCCGACGGCGCGAGCGCGTCGCCGTCGCTGCGATCGAGGTGGTTGAGGTTCCAGCCGTCACGCTCCGGATGCGGCATGATCGCCAGGACGTTGCCGGCGCGGTTCACCAATCCAGCGCAGCCAAGCGCCGATTCGTTGGGAACGGCAGCCGCATCGACGCTTCCGTCTGCGTGCGCGTAGACGAAGAGCAGATGGCCGCCGGCAACGATCTCGTCGAGATGTTCGGGTGTGGCGGCGAGGCGTCCCTCGGCATGCGCCGCCCATGCGGGCACGAGCGCATTCTCCGGTAATCCGGCGGTGATTGCACAACGCGTCGGCCCGGTCGCGAGCTTCATATAGATGTGCCGGCAGACAAAGTGCGGTTCCGGCCCGTTGCGGGCGAAGGCCGCCGTCGGCTTGCGGACCTCGCCGGTGCCGGGCACGAGTCCCGCCTCGAGCAGAATCTGCGCACCGTTGCAGATTCCAAAGACGAGCCTTCCGCGTTCGGCGCCGTCAATCACGAAATCCATCATCCGGTCGTGCGCGGCGATCGCGCCGGCTCGCACCCGATCCTCGTAGGCGAAGCCTCCGGAGAGCACGTATGCGTCGTACTCGCGCAGCCGCTCGGCGGCAGTCCAATGGACGAGATCGGCATCGCCGCCGCAATCGCGAAGCAGACGCAGCGTCTCGTCTTCGGAGTTCGTTCCAGGAAAGACGAGAACGGCGATGCGCGCGCTCACGGATAAACCTCCGCAAGTGGTTGCGACCAGGTTGCATACAAGCGCGGGATCTCGAAACGAACGCCGTTGACGACTAGCTGCGCACCGGCAACGGTTCGGCCGATCCGAAGCGCGCCGGTAAGGTCGATCTCGCGCTCGTCGCTTACCTCGCAGAGGTACCCGCCTGCCTCGCAGAGCGGATTGCCGAAATCGATCTCGGCGCCGAGCTTTCTGCCCCGCTGCATTGCGTCGAATGCCAGACGCGCGAGCGCAGTCAACATTCCGCCGTTCCCGATCGCGCGGCACGAACGCACGATGCCGCGCACGTTCGCGTCGTGGAGGATTCCCAGGGCCGCACGTTCGCCGGCGTACGAGATCGACGGGAGCGTGCCTTCGACGCCGAGCACTTCGGCGAGCACCGAACCGCCGACGGCAAGTTCGCGGCTGCCGATCCAGAGCAGTGCCGATTCCACGCATTTCAAACCCGGCGTCACGACGCAGCCAATGTCGTCGAGCACGCCGATGCACGCCACGATCGCCGATGCGGGTATCGGCCGCTCGTCGCCCGACTCGTTGTAAAAGCTGACGTTGCCGGAGACGAAGGGAAGGTCGAGCTCGGTCGCCGCGCGCGCCAGTCCGTCGACGCCTGCGACGAACTCGCCATACTGGTCGGGCTTGCGCGGATTCCCAAAGTTCAGGCAATCGGTGAGTCCGACCGGCCGCGCGCCGACCGCGGCGACGCTGCGCATCGCTTCGATCACCGCGCGTTCCGCCGCGTATGCCGGATCGATGCGCCCGTAGCGCGGATTTCCGGCAACGGCGAGCGCGACGCCGAGCCGCGAACCCGGAATCGGCGCGAGCACGCCGGCATCCGCAGCGCCGCGTGGAATAACCGTGCAGCCGCGCACCACCGCATCGTAGTTATGATAGAGCGGCTCGCGTGAGGCTACGTCGCGATGCGAGAGCACGCGCGGAAAAAGCTGCTCGACGTCGACCGCCGCCATCTCCTCGGCCGGCCCCTCGTGACGGATCACTTCCGTATAGGGCAACTCGTCCCGGATCGAGCCGGTCAGAAACTCGCTCTCGACGTCCATGACGATCTCACCGCGGTACCGCAGAACGTACCGCCGTTGCGCGGTCACGCGACCGACGATCGTCGCGCGGGCATTGAAAGCAATCTCGGGCAGCGTGAACTCTTCGTTATAGATGCGCACCGCCTCGAGCGCGAGATCGGTCGGAAGAACCCAAAGCAGACGCTCTTGGGTCTCGCCGATCGCGATAACCTCGGGCGTCATACCCTCGATGGCCACGTTGACGTCGTCGAGATCGATCTCCGCACCGTAACCGCCTTGCGCGGTAATTTCTGCCGAACAGCCGACCAGACCGCCGGCGCCGAGATCTTTGAAAGCCGCCGCGACGTTCTTGGAGCGCAGCAACTCAAAGACGCGATAGCTCGCGCGCATGAGAACGTTCTTCAAGAACGGATCGGGAACTTGGACCGCGCCCTTGTTGAGCTCCGCCTCGCCCGCGTCGAGCGTCAGCGATGAGAACGAGGCACCCCCGAACCCGCTGGGATCGGTAGCCTTCCCGACCAGCACGATCGCCCAATCCGCCGCGCCCTTGGGCGCATGCGAATGGATAATCTCCGACTCTTTGACGATGCCGAGCGCGACGACGTTGACGAGCACGTTCTCATCGAAGCCTTCGTCGAAGTAAACGTCGCCCGCGAGATTTGGAACGCCGATCGCGTTGCCGTAGGATGCGATCCCGTCGACTACGCCTTTGGCAACGTGACGCGCGTGGCCGTGCGCGTCTTCCACGCGTCCAAAGCGCAGTGGATCGGCGACCCCGATCACCTCCGCACCCATGCAGAGCACGTCGCGCACGATCCCGCCGATTCCGGTCGCGGCCCCTTCGAACGGTACGATCTGCGATGGATGATTATGCGATTCGTGGGCGACGACGATCGCGTAGCGCTCGCCGTTGTGGACGCCGAGGTGGAGCGCACCGGCGTCCTCGCCCGGCCCTAAAACGACGCTGCCGCCCTCCGTCGGGAGCCGCTTGAGGTGATGGCGGCTCGACTTATAACTGCAATGCTCGCTCCATTGTGCGTCAAAGGCATGCAGTTCGACGATGGTGGGTTCGCGGCCGAGCCGCTCTTTGATGCGCTGCAACTCGTCGTCGCGCAATGCGACGTTCGGAGCTCCGGAGAGCCCACTAACCAAGGGCGTTTCCTTGGGTCATCGGCGTCTGCTGCTGGAGTGAGGCATCGGCGTGGAGCACGGTCGATCGCGCGTTCGCCTGCATCAAGAGGCTCCGCCCGTAGAGCACGGTGTCCTCTAGTCCCAAAAGCTTCGCAGATTGCATCGCAAGCTGGGGGGGGCCGAGCGCGCCGTCGAGGACGGGAGCCGAGGAGGTCTCGTCGAGCATCGAGCGCAGCAGATCGTTCTCGCCGACCGCAATCAGAATCAGACGAGCGAAACTCGCTTCGAGCTGCTGCGTGAGCTGCAAGACATAGGCCGGCGTCGACGACGGGCTCGCCACATGGCGAACGGTCGGCAGCCCGAGTTGCCCCAGAATCTTGACGACCTCGTTCGCACGGTCGACTTGCGACGGCGAATCGGCGATGACCGCGGCCATGCCGGGACGCATCACCGGAAAGGTTCCGACGAAGTCGGCGACGCGCTCGTAGGCGCGCTTGACATTCTCCAGCGCCGCATCGTCGACGGTTTCCAGGTTCCGGTAGATCTGCTTGTCGAGCATCAGTTCTTCGCGCGCTTGCGGCCAAATGCGCCACGAATCGTTGTCGATGACATCGGCGATGACGAGCTGCCCCTGATTCTCGCCCCCGGCAAGGCGCCCAAACTCGATCTTCAGATCGACGAGCAGCACGTCACGCTTGCGCCAGGCGTGCGAGAGAATGTCGAAGGTCAAACGCGCGAGCTCGGTCATCACGCCGATCTCCTGCGGACCCGCGATGTTGCGAGCTACGATTTGGTCGGGTGTGATGAGCGGATCGTGGGCGGCATCGTCCTTGAAAAAGAACTCGATGACGCGCGGAACGAGTAGCGCGCCACGCTGCAAGCTGGGATTTCTTTTGACGAAGGAGCCGGCCGCGACGCCCCGCGTGACGACCTCGAGCGGAATCATGTTGCACCGGCGCACCACCATCTCGTTCTCGTCGTCGTCCTCGCCGCCGTTGAGATAGTGGGTCGGCAACCCGCAGAGGTTGAGCAGGCGAAATACTCGCGCGGTCGTCTGAGCGGCGAGGCGCCCTTTGCCGGCAATCTCGTTGCGCCGCGCGCCGTCGCCCGCAGAGATGCTGTCCATCTGTGCGACGACGAGCTGATGCGGCTGTCCGGGATTTTCGTAGAGAACCTTGGTCTTGCCGCGCGCAATCTCGATGCCCTTGTTCATACGCGCACCTCGATTTGGCGCGGAAATGGCGCCAGGTTTTCGATTCGCCCGGCAAGCAACCGCGCGCGCTGGGGTGCGGTCCCGACGTGCGTGTTCGGATCGAGCAAGCGCCTGATCTCGGCCGGATCGAGTAACGCGGTCAAATCGCGCTCTTCCGTGAGGAGGCGTGAGAGCGGATTGTCCTCGCCACGTCCCACCGCAGCCCACGCCTCCATCGATGCACTGCGCAGTCTTTCGTGCAGGTGCTGACGGTCTCCGCCGGCGCGGACCGCTTCGAGCATCACGGCTTGCGTGCCGGTGAACGGTGCGTAGGTGCGCAAGTTGACGGCAATGCGCCGCTCGTCAACCCGCATGCCTTCGACCACCGTCCGTGCGAGCGTAATGATTTCGTCCGTACAGAGCAGGGCCTCGGGCAGAACGATTCGCCGGTTCGCGCTATCGTCCAAGGTGCGTTCGAGGAAGTTCGTCGCCGCGTTCTGCCACGTCACGTCGGCATAGGCAGGAAGCAGGCGCGCGAGTGAGCCGATGCGTTCGCTCAGAATCGGATTCTGTTTGAAGGGCATAACCGAGCTTCCAACCTGACCCTTGCCGAACGGTTCCGAAACCTCGCCGAAGCCTGGGCTCGCCAAGATGCGCAAGTCGGCGGCAAACTTGGAGAGCGATGCGCCCAGTCCGGCGAGCGCCGAGAGCAGCATGTAATCGAGTTTGCGCGGATAGGTTTGCGTGCTGATTTCGCGCGCGATCAGGCCGAAGCGTTCGAGAACGAAGGCTTCGATCTCGCCCGAACGCCCGCTCTGCCGAAGGAGCCGCTCGTACGATGCGGCCGTGCCGACGGCACCACGCAACCCCTTCGTCGTGAGGTTCTCGAAAGCGAAGCGCAGCGTCGCGTCGTCCACGAGCAGGTCTTGCGCGTAGGCGGCGAGCCGATAGCCCAGGGTCGTCGGCTCCGCCGGCTGCAAGTGCGTATAGGCCATGCAGACGAGATCCGCATAGGTTCGAATCTTCGTGCCCAAGGCCGCGAGCAGTTCGCCGAGGTTCTCACCGACGTACGAGAGCGCGAGGCGGAGCCGGTACGTCTCGACGGTATCCTCGACATCCATCGACGTCGCGCCGAGATGCAGCTTTCCACCGCCGCGCCGCGCTTGCTGCGCAAAGACACGGATCTCGGCCATGAGATCGTGGTGGATTTCGCGTTCGATCTCGATCGCCGCCTCGACGTCGATCTCGCCCGCATGCTCGCGAAGGTCGGCAAGCTCGGCTTCCTCGATCAGACCGTGCGCCGATTGCGCTTCGGCCAGCGCCACCCAAACCGCCCGCCATAGCCGTCGCCGCATCTTCTCCGAAAAGAGCGAGCGCAGCGGCGCGCGGCCGTATCTCCACGAGAACGGCGACGCGTAGGTTTCATAATCCATGCAGAACGGTGGCCTTCGCCCCGCGGGAAGCCGCCGCCTCGTCAGCGTAGAGCAACGTGAATGAAGGCCGTCACCGCGCTGCCGCTCCTTCTTGCGGTAGCATTTTCGGGTTGTACGAAAACGGGATACCAAGCCGCTGGGCGCCATCCGTGGACGCAACCCGGCGTGCTGCGCATTGCGATCAGCGAGGAGCCGAAGAATCTCAATCCGCTGCTCGTCGGGACTACCTACGAGATCTTCATCGACCGGCTGATGTTCGAGCCGTTGATCTCGGCCGATCCACACGGCAACGCCGTGCCGATGCTCGCCGAGAGCGTGCCCTCACAGACCAACGGCGGAGTCAGCGCCGACGGTCTCACCATTCGCTATCATTTGCGGCACGACGTGCGTTGGACCGATGGCGTCCCGGTGACGGCTCGCGACGTACTCTTCTCCTGGCAAGCGATCGAGAACGCCAACAACAACATTATTTCACGTCACGGCTACGACGACGTACGCTCGATCGACGCACCCGACCCGCAGACCGTCGTCGTTCACCTCAAGCGGCCCTTCGCGCCGTTCGTGAACACGTTTTTCGCCGAGAGCGATCAACCGTACGAAATCGTGCCGGCCCACGTCCTCGACCGCTATCACGATATCAATACCGTCCCGTTCAATGCTGCTCCTACGGTCTCCGACGGTCCCTTCCGCTTCGGACGCTGGCAGCGCGGCGACCGAATCCTGCTCGACGCGAATGCGGTCTTCTTTAAAGGACCGCCCGGCCTCACTCGCATCGTGCTGGAATTCATTCCCGATGAGAATTCGGCGATCAGTCTGTTGCGCTCGCACTCCGTCGACTACATCTTCCAACCGACGATTCAAACCTATCCGTTGCTGCGCTCGCTCTCCGACGCGCGAATCGTCAAAGTCAATGTGAACGGCTATGAGGGCATGGAGCTCAATACCGCACACGCCGTGCTCGCAGACGAGCGCGTACGCGGTGCAATCGCAGCCGCGATCGATAAGGAGGCGCTAACCCGGCAACTCACGTTCGGCCAGGAGCGGACTGCGACCGAGGATCTTCCCGATTGGCTCTGGGCCTTCGATCCTGCGGTAAAATCCGCGCCGTTCAATCCGGCCGCGGCCAGGGCGCTGCTCGCGAGCGCCGGCTGGATCGCCGGCTCCGACGGCGTGGTGCGAAAAAACGGGCGTCCGATGGAACTCTTCCTGGCGACCAATTCGTCATCGGCGACCGAACGCTCCGGGAGCTTGCTGATACAAGCGGCCCTGCGGCGTATCGGCATTATGGTCGACGTAAAATACTACCCTCCCGATATTCTCTACGGACCGGCGGAGATGGGCGGCATCCAGCACGGCGGTAGGTTCGACCTTCTCGCCTTAGGCTGGTACTCGGGAACCGACCCCGACAATTCGTCGCAGTTTACCTGCGCCAATCTTCCACCCAACGGCTACAACGATACGCGTTACTGCAACGCTGCGATGGAAGCGGCGCAATCGGCCGCGCTCGTCCATTACGACCGTCGGACGCGCACGCGCGCCTACTCGAGGATTGAGAATCTGCTCGCGCGCGACAACCCCATCGTCGTCTTCTGGTGGCAGCGTCAGTTAGAGGCGATTTCCGTCGATTTCCGCGGATTCGCCCCTAACCCCGTAATGGAAGCGTGGAACGCTTGGGAGTGGAGTATTTAACGCGTTTCGTTGCGGATAGCGGGCGTCAGTGCCGCGCCGGCCGCAACGACGAGGAACCCGAAGGCGGCAACGACCATCGCGTCGTGCGGTGAACGGTGGTCCGCGACCCAGCCGAAGAGCAAGACCGCCGGCGCGATGCCGGCTAGCACGAAGAGACGCACCGCTCCCATCACACGCCCCACCATGTGCTCGGGCGTCACGCGGATGCGAAACCCGATCACTTGTGCGATTTCGAAATTGGCGAGCGCGTTTGACGTCGCCCAGAAGAAGGCCGCTGCCCAGATACTCTTGACGAAGACCACCGGCACAAAGATCAGCGTGTCTAACAGATAGCTAACTACGAGAACGCGTCCGAACGGCCAGCGTTCGGGGAAGCGTGCGGCCAGAACGGCGCCGGCAAGCGCTCCGGCCGCCGAGATTCCGAAGAAGATGCCGACCTGCTGATCGGACGCGGCGAAGGTTTTCTTGAGAAACGGGATGAGAATCGAGTAGCCGCCGAAGCCGAAGACGTTGAAGACGAATGCGTACGCGGCCTGGGCGCGCATTCCGAGATCGCCCCAAAGCTGGCGATAGCCGAGCGCAACGTCGGCGAGCAAGTGACGCAGCGTCGGCATTCCGGCGGCGCGGTCGGGCCCGAGCGACGGGATCGTCGCAAGTGAAATCTGCGACGCCAAGTACGTACAGGCGTTGATCGTCAGCGCCGGAAGCGGACCGAAATAGGCAAAGATCGCGCCACCGATCGCCGGCGTGATGAGATTCGAGGCATTCTCCGCGGCGATCAGCACGGCAACCGCTTTGGTGGCCCGTTCGCTTCCCAGCAGGTAGGGAATGCTCGAGGACTGGCCGCCGAGGAAGCCGGCCGCGCAGATCGAGACGATCACCAATCCCCCATAGATCATCGGAAGCGTCAGCACGTGGAACGCATAGCCGATTGCGAAGAGCGCCATAATGGTAAAGCGCACCGCATCGCAGGCAATCATCAACCGCCGGCGATCGATGCGATCGGCGAGCGATCCGCCAACGAGCGCGAAGATCGAGAAGGGTGCGATCTCGCAGATCAGCGCCGTGCCGGTAGAGAGCGCCGAATGCGTGAGATGGTAGGCCAAGAGCGGAACCGAGAGCAGGCGTAGCCCGTCGCCGACGAAGCTGAGCGACTGCCCGGCAAAGTAGCGCCGAAAGGCCGACGATGCGAAGACGCTGGGCGCACCGGCCGCGCTGCCCATCGCCGCTACCGGCGCGAGAGGCCGGCGAGCTCGGCGGTGATCCGGTCGACGAGCGTACGGTGGTCGTCGGGATCGTTTCCGGCGCGCCCCGTCACGATCGCCTCGATTCCGCGAATTGCGCGCTCGTACGCGACGCGCGCGCGCCGTTCCCCGACGCGCTGCGCGACCGGGCGCAGCATGCGTTCGCGCCAGCGTGCACGCGGCGGCAACTCACCCCCCGGCCGTGCCAGCTCCCAGAGATTCATGCATTCGCTAGCGAGCGCCGAGAGCAGCGGAATCGCCGCGTTGCGCGGTTCGTTGGCGAAGAACTCGTGCGCGATCGCGAGTGCCTCGCCCACCTTCCCTTCGGCAAGAGCGCTGGCATACCGATAGGCCTTTGGATCTTCGATCGAGATCGCTTCGCGCTCGAGATCCTTCAGCGTAATCTTCTTGCCGCCTAGCGCCAGCTTCTCGAGGTCGTTGCGAACGGCGGCGAGCTCCGCGTTGCTGCGCGCAAGCTCGTCGATCGCTCGCGGCTCGGCCTTGACGTTCAGATTCTTCAGCGTTTCCTCAACGAATCGCGCGCGGCTCTCCTCGCCGGCAGTCGTATCGACGCGCAGCGCCGCACGCCCCGCCTTGACGCCGAACGACTCGGGGCCTTTGCCGCGCGGCGCGAGGAGATCGACCAGCACTAACGTGCTTCCCTCCGGAACGTTCTGAGCGACCTCCCAGAGATCGCGCCGCGCGGCCGCGCGCATCGTCTGCGTCTCGGAAGCGACGACGACGCGCCGATCGGCCAAAAACGGCATCGCTTGCAAGGCCTCCGCGACACGTCCGGCATCGCCCGCCTCCTCTGCGCTGAAGCGTTCGAGATTTAAGTCGCGGACTTCCGGAGGCAGCAGACGGTCGAGTAGGACCTCGAGCGCCCGCTCCGCGAGCACGCGTTCGGTGCCCTCGATCACTACGAGCTTGCCGATCGCCGGCTGTTTGTCGAGAAAGTCGTAGAACTTCATCCTTCGACAAGCTCAGGGTGACAGAGTGAGTGCGGGGCGAAACTCGAGGGCGGGAATCGACTCGACGTACGGCGGGCGCAGTATGCCGTACTCGGTGATGAAAGCGGTCACGAGATGCCCCGGCGTCACGTCGAAGGCCGGGTTGTAGACGGCGGCGCCTTCGGGCGCGGTACGGTTGCCGCCGAAAGCGGCGACCTCATCGGCGGCGCGCTCCTCGATCGGGATCGCGGCGCCGTTCTCGGTGCGCAGATCGAACGTGGAGCGCGGCGCGGCGACGTAAAACGGAATCCCGTGATGCGCGGCCAGAATCGCGACTCCATACGTGCCGATCTTATTGGCGACGTCGCCGTTGCGCACGATCCGATCGGCGCCGACGATCGCTAAATCGATTCGCTGCTCTTTCATCGCTATAGCCGCGGCAGAGTCGACCATCAGCACCGCATCGACGCCGGCGTCGCGCAGTTCCAAGTAGTTCAAGCGCGCGCCTTGGAGCAGCGGACGCGTCTCGTCGACAAAGACGCGCGGCTTTTTGCCCCCACGCTGCGCGGCGATAATGACGCCGAGCGCCGTGCCGCCGCCCGCCGTCGCCAGCGGTCCCGTATTGCAGTGCGTGAGTATGCGCGCGTTTTTTGAAACGAGCTCGAGCCCGTTGGTCGCGATTGCCGCGTCGATCGCGATCTGCTCCTCGTGAATTCGCCGCGCTTCCCCCAAGGGATCGTTCGCCGCAAGCACGCGATCCACGGCCCAGGCGAGATTTACCGCCGTGGGGCGCGCTTCGCGCACGCGCCGCGCAGCCGCCTCGAACTCACCGTCGGTACGGATGGCACGTCTGAGTAGCGCGACGCCGTATGCCGCGAAGACGCCGATGCAGGGTGCGCCGCGCACCGCGAGGCTCTTGATCGCGCCGACGATCTCATCGACGGTCTGCGCGCGAACGTAGCGAACCTCGTGCGGAAGCAAACGCTGATCGAGATAGCGCACCGCGTCGCCATCCCACTCGATTATGGTAATGACGGGTTAGACGCCTACCGGAACCTTCGTCGCATAGCAGGTGCGGCAGTAAATGGGCCGGTCGCCGCGCGGGCGGAAGGGCACCGTCGTCTCCACACCACACGCCGCGCAAACGGCACCGTAGCTCGGCCGGCTCGGCGCGCCTCCGGGCCGATCCCCGCCTTGGGCTCTTCGAGCCTGGCGGCAATCCCGGCAGCGTTGCGGCTGATTCGCGAAGCCCTTCTCGGCGAAGAACTGCTGCTCTCTCTCGGAAAAGACGAACTCGTTCGCGCAGTCTTTACAGGTAAGAATCTTATCTTCCAACGCTCTACTCCCCGTGCAGTTCGAACTGCGCTAGATGCGACCACGGGTACTCAGTTCCTGCGAAATCCCGCACGGGAAGCGCCGGCTGTAACGCCGGCGAGCGCGGCGGCCGCGATCGCCGCCGAATATCCCTTATCGCCGCCCTTGCGGCCGGCGCGCTCCTGTGCTTGCGCGAGATTCTCGGTGGTCAGCACGCCGAAGCCAATCGGCACGCCAGTCGCGAGCTGCACGTCCATGATCCCGCGGGCACATTCGCCGGCGACGTATTCGAAATGCGGCGTCTCGCCGCGAATGACGACGCCGAGCGCCACGAGGCCGTCGAAGCGATCCTGCTCGATGAGATTGCGGCACATCAGCGGAAGCTCGAAGCAGCCGGGAACGTCGAAAAGCGCGATATCTCCGTCGCGAACGTTGCAGTCGCGCAACGCACGCCGCGCTCCCTCGGCGAGCATCTCGGCGAGATCAGCGTAGAACCGTGCCACGACGATCGCGAATCGCCGCCCGTTGCAATCGGGAGCCGAACGCGCCGGGCCTTCGCGTTTCACGACGCAGCGACTTCGTCGAGGATGTGGCCCAGCTTCGAACGCTTCGTGTTGATGTAATCTTTGTTGTGCGCCGTCGGGGTCGTCTGGAGCGGCACGCGCCCGACGATCTTGAGGCCGTACCCTTCCAGGCCGAAGATCTTGCGTGGATTGTTGGTGATGAGCCGCATCTCTCGAACGCCGAGATCGGCGAGAATCTGCGAGCCGATTCCATAGTCGCGCTTGTCGATCGGTAGACCGAGCGCAATATTCGCCTCGACCGTGTCGGCGCCGCGGTCCTGCAACTCGTACGCCCGTAGTTTATCGGCGAGGCCGATCCCGCGACCCTCCTGGCGCAGGTAGAGTAGGACGCCGCGGCCCTCTTGCGCGATCATCGCCATCGCGCCGTCACGCTGCGCCGCACAGTCGCAGCGGATCGAATGGAGCGCGTCGCCGGTCATGCACTCGGAGTGAACCCGAACGAGCAGCTCCTTGCCGCTCCCGACGTCGCCCATGACCAGCGCGACGTGGGTATTTTCGTCGATCGTCGTCGTGTAGGCAACGCCATGCCACGTTCCAATCGTCGTGGGGAGCTCGAACTGCGCAATTCGATTGACGAGTTTCTCAGTGCGCATTCGGTAGGCGATTAAATCCTTGACGGTGATCAGCTTGAGCGAGTGACGATCGGCGTAACTGCGCAAACCCTCGAGCCGCTCCATCGTGCCGTCGTCGGCCATGATCTCGCAGATGACGCCCGCCGGATAGAGTCCAGCAAGGCGGGCGAGATCGATCGCCGCTTCGGTCTGTCCAGCCCGCACCAGCACGCCGCCTTCGCGCGCGCGCAGTGGAAAAGTGTGACCAGGACGCAGAAAATCGGACGCGCCGGCCTCGGGATCGAGCAGCCTCTTGATCGTCGCCGAGCGATCGTACGCAGAGATGCCGGTCGTCGTAATCCCGCGCGCTTCCACCGAGACCGTGAAGGCCGTTTCGTGCACCGCCGTGTTCTCACGCACCATTTGCGGGATGTGCAGCTCGTCGAGCCGCGCCCCGACCAGCGGCACGCAGATGAGGCCGCCAGCGTGCTTGCGCATGAAGTTGATCGCGTCGGGCGTGACCATCTGGGCGGCCATGACCAAATCGCCTTCGTTCTCGCGGTCCTCGTCGTCGAGCACCACGACCATCTTGCCTGCGCGTACGTCGGCGACCGCCGCTTCGATGGAATCGAACGGCCCCTCGCCTTCGGCGAGTTGCTCGCCGAGGGAGGGAAAGAGCTGGGTCAGCCGCTGAAGCGTGCGGTAGGAAGGCTCCCGCCGTCCGGCGCGCAGCAGCGAGATTGCGGACTCGGTGAGTCCGGCGCCCTCGGCGACCTCGGCGGCGCTAAGCCCCGCCTCGTCCATCGCCGAGTTGAGCAAATCGGCAAAAGCACTCACCCTCTCAGCCTAGGCGCCCGACTTTACAAATGTCAAGACAATATCGAATCCTCACCAGGGCTTTAGCCCGTGAGGCGGCTGGGGGTCGCTCGTCTTGGAGAGCGCAATAAACGGGTATGGCTGGCAAAGGCCGCAAAGGGGTTCCCCCGAGCGAAGTCTATTCGCGGCTGCAAGAGTCCATTCGTGGCCTTATGGAGCCTTATATGGGGACCGACGCCTACGAGGAAATCGTCGGCAACCAGGCATCAGGAACGCATCCGATCTCTAGGCTCCTTGCTTGGTATTCTGATTTATCCCCGATCGCCAAGTTCTGTCTTGGGGCGCTAATCATTTTCGCGCCGCTGCTGCTCGCGTTAGGTATCGCAGTGTTCCCCGCAACGGGGGTGCGGATTCTTTTTGCGGTCGTCTACGTCATAGTCGCAATTCTTATTTGCCTATTTTTATGGGAAGTCGCGTGGGCGCGTTTGGTAACAGTTCCCCTTGCAATAGTAGCCTTGCTGGCTGTTTTCATAGGCAGTTTAAGCTACTTCATCTTAAACCCAGTCCAATAGCAAGTGGCCTTTAGACCAATTCCAGTAGCATCGCTCGGCCCTGGCAATGACCCGTTGAATCAGCAAATAAGTTTTGAAAATCCAGAAATGTCTTGGTCCCCGCCGCTTTGGGCCCTTCCCAATCGGAAGTTTCGGGAACTGAGTATCGTAGTTTCTTTCGGCAACGAATCGAACTGGGATATGTCAGAGGCCAAGACGTTTTACAAAACGATGAGCAGCACCCAAAACCGAGAGATTTTCCGAAGCATTCAGGAAGTAAGGGCCAAGGCCCACAGATGGTACAATCAAGGGAATGGTAAATTTGAACGTTTTGTAGCTCACCAAATTTACCAACTATACATTGTGCAGCCCTTATTTGGCGACGAGTTACAGAGGGTCTTGAGCGGGGATGAGGCGCTCGTCTTTAGTGGTTATGTATTGGTTAAGTTTGGCGCGCTTGAGAGGCCGTTACCTTTTTGTGGTATAGCTACAGGTAAGGACGACTTAACCGGGTGCTAACTTAAATGACCGACGCTAAATCCCCAATGGAACGATTCGAGGATCTTGCTCGCAAGCTGTTCTCTATCGCTAAGAAGGACGTTCTGGAGGCAGAGGAATCTGTTGAGGAGGCACTTGAACCGGAGTGTCCTGAACCCGATGAATAGGGCCATTCTGCCCAAGTCGGAACGACGGGTTCGCGCAGATCAACTGCTGATACGAGAGCCGCTTTCCCTCGGTGTTCTTCACCGTGGCGATGAAGCGGTCGGAATCGTTCTCCTCGCGGGCGTTGAATCGGAACACCTGCTCGTCAACGTAGGCGTCCAAGTGGAACGGACGCGGAGCGATATAGGTTCCGTGCAGCGTCCGCTTCAGGCACGACCAGAAGTTCTCGATAGTGTTCGTATGAACGCGGCCCTCGCAGTAGGTCACGGCGTGGTCAATGAAGCGGTGTTGGTAGTCGGGCAGGTTCCGATACGAAAGCAGCGCGTCGGTATAGATCGCGGAGCCAGGAAAAACGCTAGAACGGATATGCGGGACAAGCTCGGACCGCTTACGCCCGCCAACGACCATCGCTTTGACGCGGCTCTTGCCCCGTCCGTTACGCTCGGCCATGCCGAACACCATCGTCTTGCCTTCAGTCGGCCCATGCTTCATTTTCTTGAACCCGAGGCCCGTAACCATCGTGGCCTTGCGGCGACCGCCGACGAAGGTTTCGTCCGCTTCAACCTCGCCATCGAACATACGGTTCTCGGTCGGAGCCATCGCCTCGCGGATGCGGTGGAGCATAAACCAAGCGGTCTTTTGGGTTACTCCCAGCGCCCGTCCAAGCTCATGGCTGGAGGTTCCGTTCTTGGTGTTGGCGAGGAACCAGATCGCCGGGAACCACTTGGTGAACGAGATATTCGAGGACTCGTAGATCGTGCCGACCTTGGCCGAGAACACCCACTTGCACTCCTTACAGCGCCAGGTGCGGCGCGTCTTGATCGCCTGAACCGAGGCCGACCCGCAACCCATCTTGGGGCAGGCCACGCCGTTCGGCCAACGCAGCCAAACCGCGTACTCATGGGCGCGGTCGGGGTCGGAAAAGTAGGTGACGGCCTCTTGCAAAGTCGTGGGCGTTTTCATGCCCTAAATCTACCGAAGGAGAGTGCCAACTGTATGGCATTGGTGAGGACTGTATATCATTCCCACAAATGTCAAGACGATACCTATTCCTCACGTCGGGGTTTCCTCTCGTGAGGAGGTTAGCAGCAGCCTGGTTGTCAGCTGTTGTAGCCACTCCATCGAGCGGCCATGCCATTCCCGTCACGGGATGAACAGCCTAATGGTGGGGTTTCCGGCGCGCCCGCGATGCGCGCGCTAAGGGCCAACCGCTACCGAAGACACGTTCGAAAGGGGCAGCGAATAGAACGGGCTTTGGCTGCCGTTCTTGTCTGCTTCATAGAGATCGACGCTGGAGTAGTTGTTATCGACGTACAGCACGCGTTCGCGTGCCGCAATCGCCGGCAAGAGCTGCACTCCGGCTGGAAGGGAGATCGTGCTCGTTGGGGCGCCGCTGCCGTTGGCATCCGTCGCATAGCGCTCGATGCTCGCCGACTTATAGCTTGAATCAGTGCTTGCAATAAATAGATCGCCGTTGCGGCCGGTTGCGACCGCGTGCACGTATCCGATGTATCCGCTTTGGAATACGCGCATTTTGTGTGGATGGAGGATGGCATTCACAAATTCGTCGACAAGGGGGGCAGGCTCAGAGTCAGCGACATAGGCGTCATCGCTTCCATCTACGGCCACACCGATCGGCGTCGCGTCCTGCCGAATGGCTTGCACCGGTTGCGCCTTGCCGCTCGCACCTGGAGCGTAAGCCACCACGCCGGCGCACGGCCAATGGAAATTCGGAGAGGCGCGCCTGGCCTTAGCTTTCACTCCCGCATACGTAAGGAAAGCGACAAAGAGATAGCCGTTAGCGTCGGCTGCAACTCCGTCGACCACGCTGCTGCCGCCGCTGATCAGGTGACACCGCCTGGTGAGACTCGGCACGATTATCTGGCGAGCTGGCGTGTTGTCGTGCGAACCAAAAACGTCGATAACGTTTGAAGACGTCACGACATATAACGTGCCGTCACCGGCGACGGCAATCAATCCCCCGAAGCCTGAATAGACGCGATCCGGCTTGGCGGCTGGAATCCCGTTGGCGAGGCGAAATCGCTCGATGGATGGATAGTGCGATTTGGTCGCAACCGATACATAGAGGTGCGCACGCTGCGAGTCAGCCGCGCGTGCCGAAGGATCAGCCGATCCGATTGAGGCAGACGGCGCGAGGGAAGCCGGCTGGCAGGCCGCCAGGGCCAAGACGATGCTTGCTGCCGTTGCTTCCATGAAGCGCCCGCGCACGGTGCTGTTCCGGGAGAGTTTCGTCAGTTTGGCAACCGGTTGGGAATGGTAGTGAAGCCGCCGGTATAGGTGTAACCGCTACTGTACATTCCGTTTCCCCTCCCGGAGGGATACGACCGCACGTCGATCAGCGGGTAGCTCCCGTCGATCGTCCAGTCGGAAACGTAGAGGTGCGTCGAAGTCGCATCCAAACGGAAGGTTCCGGCGCAGTCTCCCGCGTGCAGATTATGCTGGTGCGAGGTGCTCGCGCTGTACGGCTTCGGATAGATGATCATCCGGCCTTCGAATCCGCCCGCGCAGAGCCCGGGGTTATCAACGACGATGAGATCGTCGGTTTTTGGGTCGACGCCGACACCGCCTAGATAACCATGCGGCCGTCGAAGCTGCAGCTCGGTACACGTGCTCCTCGAGCCGGCCGGAATCTCGACGACACCGGTAAAGCTCCCGTAGCCCGTGTCGACGAAAACATCGCCCTCGTTATCCACGGCGATCGATTCAGTTTCGTTGAACTCTTTACACGTGAGTTCGTAAGGTTGTGAAGATCCCGATGGAAAGACGCCGACTTCGTGCGCGCTGAGCGCGTAGATCGTGCCGCTCTTATCGACCGCCACGTCAAACGGCGCGCCAAACGTGTCTTGCAGCGCGGTCGTCTTCTCCGTCTTGACGTTGTATTCGACAATCTCGGCAGGTGAAGAGCTCGATACCACGACGGTGTTGCCCTTTGCCGCCATCGCGCCACCTTGGTACGTCCCAATTCCATTTGAAAACGTGATGGGCTTGTCGCTCGGTCCCTTTTTGATCGGCCAGTAGATCAAATCTCCGGTCGCAATTTCGATGGAAATGAGTGCCGGTTTCCTTAGCGCGGTCGCTCTTTGGATTCCGGCAATCGGCTCCCGGACGGCCGACGGCGATGAAGAGATCGCTCCTCCAGCGCAGGCCGGAGCACATAAAAGGCCCAGCACTGCCATAAAGCGCGCCGATGCGAAGACGACAGACATAGGAGGCCCTCCCTGGGAGCGATTTTGATGCGCTCGGTCGATAACCCTCGTCACCATTTGGGGACAGAGCGCGAAGGAATGATGACTTGGCGCATTAAAAATAGGCAACATTCCCCCAAAGAAAGCTGGGTTCGAATGCGCACATTCTCCCCAATCCTCCGAGCGGCGCTCACCGGCGCCGCGCTCTTGCTTTCCGCTAGTTGCGGCGCCGCGACGACCCCTACCGTCGCCACGCCGGCCGCGTCGCAACAGGCCGCCCATCGGCCACCCGCGCCCCTTAAGGAGCCTGCGATCGTCGCGTTCGACACGCAGAACGGAACGCTCGAGTACTGGCCGATCAAACACGGCGGCGGCCAAACGCTGCAACCGCTCTCGGGTCCGCTCGGGATCTACGACGGCTACGGGCTGGCTTCTTTCGACAAGACGATAGTCATCGCAAACTATTCACCGCCCGAAGTCGTGACATACGATCTCAAGACGAAGGCCGAAAAAACAATGGCCGATCCGTTCGGGCAGCCGTACGATATCGCCGTCGACACAACGGGCAATCTTTACGCGCTCTCTTCCACAAACGTTGCCGTCTACAAGATCGGATCGTCGCAGCCGACGGAATTGACGTGCTCGAAGATTACGACCGCTGAAGGAATCGCCGTCGATCGGGAAAGCGATGTTTTCGTCACCGGCTACGGCCCGAACTTCATGGGCGTCGTTGAGTTTCGCGAGCGCTCGACGCAGTGCATCGTGCCGCATTTGCGTGCGATGCGAGGCTACATCGGCGGAATCGGCATCGATCCGACGACCGATGATCTCATCGTCGTCGACGATCCCGATCTTTGCGCCGGCGGCATCGAGGGCCGAATGATCATCTATCCCAAGCCATACGAGCAGCACACGTCGGTCCGACGGGTTCTAAATGCGAATTATTGCTCCGGAATGATCCGCCTCGACGCGGGCGCGTCACACATCTTCTACGCCGACGCCACCGTAAGCGACGGATACCCGCTCATCGAGCAGGCTCGATATCCGTCCGGCAAATGGGAGGGAACGTACGAGGACGGGTACTATTCCGGCGGCAATTTCGCCGGCTTTACCGTAATGCCAAACGGCGTGCCCAACTAAGCGCACAACCGAAAACAAAGCCCCTAGCATACTTGAAACGTTTGTTTCAAGTATGCTAGGATAGGTCGTGTCGAGAACTGCGGACGAGGCGCGGCGCGCCGACCTGCTCGACCGGGCCGTCGACTACGTCTGCAGCCACGGATTGGCCGAACTTTCGTTGCGGCCGCTCGCCAAGGCGGTCGGCTCTAGTCCGCGCGTCTTGCTCTACTACTTCGGGTCGAAGGAGGCATTGGTTGTCGAGATCGTCCGGCGCGGCCGCGACCGTCAGCGCGCGATGATGATGGAACTCAAGCTCGCGGAGCGTTCGCCACGCGAAGTGGCCCGCGCGCTGTGGCGGGAGTGGAGCAAGCCGGAGTGGGAGCCGCTCACGCGGCTCGCGTTTGAAGTCTACGCGCTCGCCCTGCAAGATCCCAAACGCTTTCCGGGCTTCTTGGAGGGCTCCGTCAACGAGTGGCTCGGCGCGCTCAAGGGCTGCACGACGACGCAAGGGACGCTCCTAATCGCGGGCTTCCGGGGTTTTCTGCTCGACCTTCTCGCGACCCACGACCGAACCCGAATAAATCGCGCCGTCGATCGTTGGCTGGACGCCGTCTACGATGCTTGAGCGGCCGCGTCGCGCGGCAACGGCCTTCATCTTTATCACGGTGCTGATCGACATGCTGACGTTCGGCATGATCGGACCAGTGCTGCCGAAACTGATTGCGAGCTTCGTCGGCAACAACTACGCCTGGGCTGCGGAGATTATCGGACTCTTTGCGACGGTCTGGGCGCTCATGCAGTTCTTCTGCTCCCCGCTGCTCGGCATGCTCTCCGATCGCGTCGGGCGACGCCCCGTCATCCTCATATCGAATGCGATGTCCGCGATCGACTACGCCATTATGGCGCTCGCTCCGAACCTTTCGTGGCTCTTTGCCGGACGGATTCTCTCGGGAATCGCCACGTCGAACATGAGCGCGGCGAGCGCTTATATCGCCGACGTCACGCCCCCGGAGAAGCGCGCGGCTGCTTTCGGCATTCTCGGCAGCGCCTTCGGGCTCGGCTTCGTGCTCGGACCGGCCATCGGAGGCGTGGTCGGAAACGTCAATCCACGCCTTACGTTTTGGGCCGCGGCCATCTTCGCGCTGCTCAACACGCTCTACGGGCTCTTCGTGCTTCCCGAATCGCTCCCGCGCGAACGCCGCACGCCGCGGCTGGAATGGAAGCGCGCGAATCCCGTCGGCTCGCTGCGCCTGCTGCGTTCGCACCACGAGCTTTGGGGTCTGACCTGGGTGAACTTTATCACCTACCTCGCCCACGAGATCTTCCCGAACGTTTGGGTGATCTATTGCATCGCGGCCTTTGGTTGGAGCACCGGGAGTATCGGACTGACGCTCGCGCTCGTCGGCATCGTTTCGGCGATCAATCAGGCGACGATGGTCGGCCGGGTCGTCAAACGGCTGGGCGAGCGGCGGACGCTGCTTGCGAGCTTAATCGTCGCGGCCGCCGGGCTCGCGCTGATGGGTGCGGATAACGGCATCCTCTTTCTCGTGGCGGCCGTCATGATCGCGTTGCCGATGTATCAAGCCTCGTCGCAGGCGTTGATGACGCGTCACGTCGCTCCCACCGAACAAGGCGAGCTCCAGGGAGCACTCGGTTCGGTGCGCGGAATCTCGATGCTGATCGGACCGGCGCTCTTCACCCTGACGTTCGCACAGTTTGCCGGCCCGTGGCGTTCGCTTGGATTGATCGGCGCGCCGTGGCTTCTCGCGGCGTTGCTCTACGCCGTCTCGCTCTTCGTCGCGTGGCGCGTCACTTCGCGCGCCGACGACGTGGTTCTCCCGGTTCCGGAACCTTCGCCGCCGATTTACGCCGAGAGCTGAGCGATTACTCCGGGAAGACCACGATTGGTTTGATGATCTTGGATTCGGCGAGCTGCCGGTAGGCGCGTGGGACTTCGTCGAGTGAGACCAGATCGGCACCGATCTTCGCGGCCGTGACGGCACCGCTCGCGATCAGCTCGAGCGACGCACGCGTGTCGTCTGGACCGCACGAGTAGCTTGCTAGCAAACGCAGGTCGCCGAAATACATTTTCTGGGAATCGATCGTTACGGGCAGCTCGGGTGGAAACGGCGTGAACATCACAATGGTACCACCAGGTGCAACCGCTTCGACCGCGGCCTGCATCGCGGCGGCAGTTCCCGGACCGCAGATCACGACATCGGCGCCACCGGGCAGCGCGCTCCGAAGCTCGTCGGGATGGAAGGCAATCGCGCCGTTACGCTGGGCGACGTCGCGGCGCGCGGCGATGAAGTCGCCGCCGAAGACTTCGGCGCCGAGCGCGCGGGCCGCAAGAACGTGCAGCAGTCCCATGACACCCAGGCCGATAACGTAGAGGCGGTCGCCGGCGCGAACGCCGCTGCGGCGCAGCGACTTCACCACGCAGGCGAGCGGCTCGACCAGCGATGCATCGGGAAAGCCGACACTCGCAGGCAAGAGTAGCGTGTCCTTCAGATTCGGCGCCGCGACGCGAAAGAATTCGGCGATACCGCCCGGGTCGATACCGGCTTTGCGCCACGCCGCGCACTGCACGTAGTCGCCGCGCGCGCAGTGGCGGCATTCAAAGCACGGCGCGTGATGGTGCACGAAGACGCGATCGCCGGCCTTAAACGGTACGTCGCCGCGCGTTTCGGCGACGACGCCGGCCGGCTCGTGACCGAGCACGAGCGGCGCCTTTCGCCGAATGTACCACGGCAACACGTCCCCGCTACAGATACCGCTCGCCATGGTGCGCACGAGGATTTCTCCGTCAGCGAGTTCGGGTATGGCGCGTTCGTCGATGCGAAGATCGTCGACGTCGTAGAGCACGGCGGCGCGCATAACCGGCGCGCTCATGGCTCGATCAAGGCTTTGAGCCCGACGCCGGCATCGAGATCTTCGAAGGCGGACGCAATACGGTCTAGCGGATAGACGTGCGAGATGAGCCGTCCCAGCGGCAGCGCGTGTGCGGCGATGCGTTCGAACGCCTCGCGCACGTCCCTTGGGGTAAAATGAAACGGGGCGAGCAGGCGTACCTCGTCGTAGTGCAGCCGCGCGGCGAGAAACGAAACGCGCGCGTCACCGGGCAGCCCGGCAAAGAGCGAGACTCGTCCGCCACGCCGCACCAATGACGGCGCTTGCTCCCACATCTCGAGCGTTCCGGTGCATTCGATAACCGCGTCGGCGCCACGCCCGCCGGTGCGCTCGAGGATTGCTTGGTGAATTGGCATCGCGCGCGCGTCGAGACTCTGCAAGCCGAGTTCGCGCGCTAACTCAAGACGCTCGGCATTTCGTCCGAAGAGCATGACGTCGACGCCCTGACTTCGGAGCAGCAGCGCGTGCAGGATTCCGAAGCCGCCGTTACCGACGATCGCGAACGTTTCGCCCGAAGCGGGCGCGAGCATCGCAATCGAATGCACCACGCAGGCGAGCGGTTCGAGAAAGGCCCCCTCGGCGTAGCTGACGCCGGCCGGTTTGGCGAAGCAGTTCTGCTCGACGATTCGCTTGGGAATGGCAATGCAATCGGCGTACGCACCCAAGAGCATCGACGGCATCAGCTCCTCGCAGAGCTCTTCTTCCCCCCCGCGGCACCAATAGCAACGCCCGCATGGCGCGGTGTGCACGCACATCACCGCATCGCCGGGTGCGAAGGTCGTCACGCCCTTCCCCGCCGCGACGACGTCGCCCGAGAACTCGTGTCCAAAACGCGTCGGCATCGACATCTTCGGGTGCCCGCGGCGATACGTCTTGAGATCGGTTCCATCGGTGAGCGCCGCCCGCACGCGGACAACGATTCCGCCATCGGGTGCGGTCGGGGCGGGTTCCTCGCGAAGTTCGATCTGCCCCGGCGCGACGAGAACGGCTACACGCACGAGATCAGCGCGCTGCGAACCGGCTCGGGCAGCGGGTGGCTCTTCTTCGTCGTAGCATCGATCGCCGCCACGATGAAACGCACCGCCGCCCCGGCTTCGCCGGTGCGTTCGTTGAAGAAGACGGTCTGCCAGCGCAGGCTCGATGCGCCGACGTGCTCGACGTGCGTGCGCATGCGCAGCCAATCGCTCATCAGCGCGGGAGCGTGATACTCCGCCTCGACGCGGATGCGCGGCAGCCAAAAGTTAAATGTCGTGAAGACGCTCTCGTACGGAAAGCCGAGTTCGCCGAAGAGCTGCATTTCGGCGTATTCGGCGAAGCGCGAATAGGCCGCAAAGTACATGATGCCGGCGACATCGATGTCGGCCCATTGCACCTGTAGCCTCGCCTCGAAGATCCGAGCGCTGGGGGAAATCGTATCGCGAAATTTTGTCACTGATCATCCTTCGACGGACGCAGGGTGAGACGATCCGTGCCGAGGATGTGATGCGCGTAGCGGGCCAGGGGATCGGCTTCGAGGTTGACGCGGCTGCGGGGAGCGCGATCGCCAAGCGTCGTGCGCGAGAGCGTTTCGGGGATGAGCGCCACCTCGAACGCGTTCTCGCCGGCTGCTGCGATCGTGAGGCTCACTCCGTCAACCGCAACAAATCCTTTCGGCGCGATCATGGCGGCCATCGACGCCGGCGTCTCGATCCGCATGCGCTCGCCCTGCCCCTCGGGCCCGCGAGCGAGCACGCGCGCGGACGCATCGACGTGGCCATAGACGATGTGCCCTCCGATCCTATCGCTCAGCCGTAGCGCATACTCGACGTTGACGCGATCGCCGGCAACCCGTTCGCCCAGCGTGCTGCACGCCAAAGTCTCCGGAACGACGTCGAACGCGACGACCTCGCCGTCGATCGTCGTCGCGGTGAGGCAGACTCCGTCGATCGCGATCGAATCCTTCGGTTCGGGTCGTTCGCGCTCCACGCCCTCGCATCGGATCTTCAGCGCGATCCCGCCCGCGCGCGATTCCACCCCAACCACGACGCCGCAATAGGCGATGAGCCCGCTAAACACGCGCGACCGTTCCGGAGAGTATCACATCGGGACCGATCTGCTCGACGCGATCGAAATGCAAGCGCACGCCGGCGACGTCGGCGCCGGCGAGAACCGGCACCGCGCTCGTTCCGCCCAGGAAACGCGGTGCGATGGCCCAGTAGATGCGGTCGACCTCTCCGGCTGCAAGAAGACTCGCGCCCAGCCGAGGCCCGCCCTCACAGAAGACGCTGAAAATGCCGCGTTCGCGCAACGCCGTCATCGCCGCCCGCAGATCGAGCTCGGCGTCGTCCGGCGAACCGATCTCGAGCACCTCGGCGACCTCGTGCAACGATTGAAAACGTTCGCGGCGGCCGGCCGGCACGAGTGCGATCGTCTTGGCGTATCCGTCGCCGGAGGCGAAGACGCGGCGATCGGCGCCGAGCATTTCGCTTCCACACGCGACGATGCGCACGTACGGACGCACGCGGTCGTGCGGCGGCCGAACCGTTAGTTGCGGATCGTCGATGCGAATCGTGCCGGCGCCAACCATCACCGCGTCGTATGCTGCGCGAAGCTCGCGAACGTATCGCTCCTCTTCCACGGAGCCCAGCCGCTCGTGCGCGCCCGGGCGACTCACGACGGCACCGTCGAGCGACATCGCCATCTTCAAGGCCACGAAGGGGCGCGCGCCCACACTTGCTCGCGCGAAGATCTCGATCAGATCGCGAGCAACCGGATCGCCCGCGACGCAAAGCTGGACCCCGCGTTCGCGTAACTCGGCCGCGCCGCCGTGTCCGGAGGGATCGAGCGTTCCGGCAACGACCCGCGTGACGCCGGCTTCGACGAGCGCCTGCGTGCAGGGCGGCGTGCGGCCGACGTGGCGGCAAGGCTCGAGCGAAACGTAGAGGGTCGCGCCACGCGCCAGGGGCCCGGCTTGCGCGAGCGCGTTGGTCTCCGCGTGCGCATCGCCGGCACGATGATGATACCCTTCGCCGACGGGACGTCCGTCACGCACGACGACCGCGCCGACGGGCGGGTTCGGCGCGGTATTTCCGATTCCGCGGGCGGCGAGCTCGTAGGTGCGCTGCAGATAGAGCTCGTCGAGCGGCGTTAGCTGACGATGGGCAGACTCCACGGGGAATCGCTCTTCGTCACCGCGACGACGACGGCATCCTCGACCATCCCTCCCGCCTCGCGCACCGCATCGGCGCAGTCGCGCAGCGTCGAGCCCGTGGTACAGACGTCGTCGAAGAGCGTGACGCGCCTGGCCGCGACGGCCGCCGGGTCGCTCGTGAACCGCCCCTGGGCGGCGAGACGCTGCGCCCTCGAACGCCCGCGTTGCGCATCGCCCGAACGTTGTTCCAAGGCCAGCACCACGCGGGCGCCGGCAATCTCGGCGGCATGGCGAGCGACGAGCGCGACGCCGTCGAAACCGCGCGCACGCCGACGCCGCAGCGTCGTCGGAATCGGCACGAGCACGCAGTTGCGCGCGACGAGCGGCGCAACGCGGCGTCCCAGCGCCTCCGCGACGTCGCGGCGACCATCTTTGAGCGCGAGTACCGCCGCGCGCAGATTCCCTTGGTACGCTCCGAATGCGCTCACCCGCAACGACGGAAAACGAACATGAATTCGTTCGCCTGCGCCGGCACAGGCGTCGCAGAGGCCCGAACCGAGCGCGTTGCAGCCCGCGCATTGCGGGGGAAATAACAGATCGAGGAGCGGCCGCAATACCATGCGGCTCGATCACGACGGCGAAGGCGAGCAGCTAGTGCCTCAAACGCCGGAGGCAACCAGCGCGTTGTTGATTACGCTCGAGGGTTCGACGAAATAACCGTTGCCAACGACCGCATCGCACAGCTCCGCACGTGCCCCGATCGTCGCACCCTGCCAGCAAATCGCGCGCTCGAGCCGAGCACCGCTCTCCACTCGCACGCCGGCGTCGAGAACGCTCGGACCGACAATGTGAACGCCGTCGGCAAGAACGACACCCGGGCCAACGCGCACCGGCCCTTCGACGCGGACGTCACCGGCGAGTCTCGCCGACGGGTCGATTCCGTTGGGCGTCGTCTGCGGAATCCGCATGACGCCGCGCACGACGTCATAGCTCGCGCGCCGGTACTCACTCGGCGTGCCGATGTCGGCCCAATAGGCGCCGCGCGCCTCGAACCCATAAAACGGCGCTGCAGTGCGTTGAAGCGCGGGAAAGACCTGATTTCCGAAATCGTAGAACTCGTTGGCGGGAATGTGGTCGAAGATCGCCGGGGAGAACGCGTAGACGCCGGTGTTGGCGAGTTTGCTCAGCTCCGTGCCCTTCTTCGGCTTTTCTTGGAAGCCGACGATCTTGCCCCGCTCGTCGAGTAGCACGACGCCGTACTGATCGACCTCGTTGCATTCGACGAGCCCGATTGTCGCGATCGCGTTGCGGTCGCGATGGAAATCGAAGAGGCGATCGAGCCGCATATCGGTGACTTCGTCGCAGCCGATCACGAGGAAAGGCTCGTCGTCGAAGAACGACTCGATTTTCTTCACACCGCCCGCGCTGCCCAGCAGCTCCGGCTCGTACGAATAGTGAAGCTTGACGCCGAACCGCGAGCCGTCGCCGAGCGTCGCGACAATGGCGTCGGCGAGATAGTGCGTGTTGATCGCGATCTCGTCGAAGCCGTACGCCTTGAGATAATGGAGCAAGTGCGCGGCGTTGGGGACGCCGGCAACCGGGACGAGCGGTTTGGGAACGAGCTTGGTCAGCGGATAGAGCCGCGTCGAGAGACCTCCGGCCAAGATCATCGCCTTCACAAACTTACCATTCCCTTTCGAGCGGAGCGAATGCCGAGTTCGTCGAGCGCGACGAGCCAGACGAAGAGTGGAAGCGCGAGCTGGCGGCGCCAGCGCCAGGGTTCCCTCACCAAGCGGTAGAGCCATTCCAAACCGAAGCGGCGGACCAGCCGCGGGGCTCGCTCGATCCGTCCCGCGATGACGTCGAACGATCCGCCGACGCCGACGCCCGCGCCGCAACCCGTTTCGTGCAGGTGCTCGGCGAGCCAGTACTCTTGTCGCGGCGAACCGAGTCCGGCGAAGAGCAGCCGCGCCTGACTTTGCGCGATCGCTCGCACGATCGCGGGCGTTTCGTCGTCGCGAAAGTATCCGCTTCGCGCGCCGGCGATCCGCAGCGCGGGGTGCTGCGATTGCAGTTTCGCCGCGGCATCGGTCGCGACGCCCTCGGCGCCGCCGAGAAAGTATACCGGCAAGCCCTCTGCCGCGGCGCCGGCGCAGAGGCACTCGATGAGTTCGACGCCGGTGACACGTTCGCGCAAGGCCGCGCCGCGACGACGCGCGACCGCCAGCAGCCCGACCGTATCGCAGAGCGAGAGCACCGAATCGTTGACGATCGCCCGAAATCGGCCGTCGCGCTGCGCGTGCACGACCATCTCGGTTCCGAGGGTCACGATCTGCGAGCCGCTGCCGCCTCGAGCGAGCTCCAAAATGCGCGCGGTAGCTTCATCCGCGTCGATAGGATCGAGCCGGCATCCCAGAATCTGCACGCGTCACCGGGACTCGACGGTTTGCCGTGCATACGGCGCGATGAGTGGCCGTAACCGCTGCGCGATCGCCGGAGGCAACGCGTCGAGCGGCAACCGGCATTCACCGACCCCAAATCCAAGTTGCCGCATCGCCCACTTCACCGGAATCGGGCTCGTCACCGCAAAGAGCGCGTCGATCAACGGCAAGAGTGAGGCATGAATCTGCGCCGCTTCGCCGGTGCGCCCGCCCCGGTATGCATCGAACATTGCTCGATATTCGAGCGAACAGAGGTGCGATGCGACGCCGACGACGCCGTCGGCACCAAGCGCTAGAGACGGCAGAAAGAGATGATCGTCGCCCGCCCAGACGATAAACTCGGGCGGACGCTCGAGCAGAACCATCCCGATCTGCTTGAGATCGCCGCTCGATTCTTTGACGCCCACAATGTTGGCGTGGCTGCGCGCCAGCTCGAAGAGCGTCTCGGGCAGCATATTGACGCCGGTACGCCCCGGGATGTTGTAAACGACGACGGGAAGCGCCGTGGCCTCGGCGATCGCACCGAAGTGTGCGAGCATGCCGCTCTGCGTCGGCTTGTTATAGTATGGAACGACCGCGAGAATCGCGTCGGCACCGGCCGCGGCGGCCGCTTCGACCACACCGACCGACTCGCGCGTGGAGTTCGTCCCCGCGTTGGCCACGACGACGGCCGTATTGCCAACCGCCTCTTTTACCGCTTTCCACACCGCAACGCGCTCGCGCGCGTCGAGCGTCTGCCCTTCACCGGTCGAACCGGCGACGACGAGCCCGTCGTTCCCGCGGCCGACGAGCCAGCGCGCGAGGCGCTGCGTTTCACGTACGTCGAGCTCGCCGCGTTCGTCGAACGGCGTCACCATCGCGGTGAGAATCGCACCGAGATTCACAGGATTGGCTCTCCTTTGTCTAGACCGAACTGTTCGTGAACCGCGCGCTCGGCGCGCGTCACCTGATCGGCCGGCACCAGGACGGAAACGGTGACGTTGCTATCGGTGCAGTGAATGATTTCCACGTTCGCTCGTGAGAGCGCGTCGACGATGCGATGCACGACGCCCGGCGTCCCCCGCATTCCGCTCCCCACGATCGAGAGCTTCGAGCAATCCTCGCGCATGCGCACGGCCAAGTTCAAGTCGCCGAGCAGCCGCCGAATCTCGTTTCCGCGATCGCCGTCGATGACAAACGCCACGCCGGCTTGATTGATCGTCACCTGATCGATCGAGATCCCCGCCTCCGCGATGCGGCTAAACATTTCGAGTTCGGTCTCCATGCGCCGTTTCGGCGATTCGATATCGCCGCGAATGATCCTGACCCAGGTAACGCGCCCGGTCGACGTCACCCCCGTAATCGGCGATTCGTTGCCTGCCCGATCGTCGACCAGCGTGCCGCGATCGGTACGTAAATCTTTGACCGAGTAACGAGTGCCGGTGCGGTGGGCATACTCGGCCGCTTTGTCGTGCACGACCTTGGCACCGTGGTTGGCCAGCTCGGTCATCTCCACGAGCGAAGCGCGCGGGATGGTGCGTGCCTCGGGAACGCGACGTGGATCGGCGGTCATCGCGCCGCTTACGTCGGTGTAGATATCGATGCGCTGCGCGTCGAGCGCTTCTCCGATGGCGATCGCGGAGAGATCGGTTCCACCTCGACCGAGCGTCGTGACGAGGCCCTCTTCCGTCGCGCCCTGGAATCCCGCCACAACCGGCACGGCACCGCAGTCCAGCGCATCGAGAATGGCGCGCGGTTCGACGCGGAGAATTCGAGCGTCGCCATGCCGGGCGTCGGTGACGATACCCGCCTGCGCGCCGGAGAGTGCAATCGCGTCGACGCCGCCGGCACTAAGCTCGTCGGCAAAGAGGGCGGCAGAGATCAGTTCGCCGGCCGAGAGCAGCAGATCGGCGTTCGGGCTGCCGCTCCGATCCGCGATGAGCCCGAGCAGCGTATCGGTTGCGTATGGTTCGGGAGAGCGGCCGATCGCCGAGACGACCGCGACCGTCGCGAAACCCGCATCGAGCGCTTCGCGGACGCGCCGATAGGCGATCGCGCGCTCCTCGCGATTGGCGACCGAGGTTCCACCGAACTTTAGCACGGCGATTTGCGCGAGTGCCTTCATGCGGCGACGTATCCCTTTGCGAGCAGCAGCTCGAGAATCTGCACCGCATTGGTTGCCGCGCCGCGTCGCAGTTGGTCACCGACGCACCACAACGCAAACCCCGTACCGTCGTCGTCCTGTCGAAGGGCAGTATCACCCTGAGCCTGTCGAAGGGCGCGGAGACGCGCGACGTGGACGTCGTCGGTTCCTTCGACTTCGCGCGGCGTGACGATCCCGTCGCGATGAAAAACGACGCCCGGCGCAGCGTCGAGCGCCGATCCCAGCGCGTCGAGCGTCGCGGCGCGCTGCGTTTCGAGAAAGACTGCCTCGCTGTGCGCCGTGAGCACCGGCACGCGGACGGCCATGACGTTCACGGCCAGCTCGGGAAGCTCGAGCAGCTTGCGCGTTTCGTCGCGAACCTTGCGCTCCTCGCCGCTCAATCCGCTCGCGTCGAAGAGACCAATCTGGGGCACGACGTTACGCGCGAGCGAACGCGCAAAGACCACCGGCGACGGCTCGGTGTCGCCCCGCGCGAGTGCTTCTTCGCCGGCCAAGAGCTCCTCGATGCCTGGCCGGCCGGCGCCGCTTGCGGCCTGATACGTAGCGACGTGGACCGATCGCAATCCGGCGACGTCGCGAATCGGCCGCAGGGCCGTGCAGAGCACGATCGCGGTGCAGTTTGCGACCGGAAAGAGGCGGTGCTCGGCGCGCAGCACCTCGGCGTTCACGTCGGGAACGATCAACGGCACGCCGCGCTGCATCCGGAACGTCGCGCTGTTGTCGATGACGACCGAACCGCGCTCGACCAGTGCCGGGGCGTATCGCGCGCTGGCATCCTCGCCGCTTGCAAAGAAGACCACATCGAAGCCACGCAACGCGTCGTCGGAGGCCACACGCACGTCGAGCGAGGCGCCGCGAAAGCGAACGGCATCGGAGCGGGCGCGCGAAGCGAAGGGAGAGAGCCGGGCGATGGGCAGATCGCGCTCTTCGAGGAGGCGCACGATCGTCTCACCGACGGCGCCCGTTGCGCCGACAACCGCGACGTTCACGTGCCGCCCTCGATGACGGACTCGAGCCCGATCGAGAGACCGCGCCGGTGCACCACCGCACGAACCGCGGCGAGCATTCCGGCGACGAACGATTCGCGCGCGAAAGAGTCGTGACGAATCGTGAGCAGCTCGCCGGGAGCTCCGAAGAGCACCACCTGATGCGCAAGCAAACCCGTTAGACGAACGCTGTGGATTTCAGGCTTCTTACCCGCGGCGCGCTCGATGCGCGCAGCCGTCTCGCGTGCCGTTCCCGACGGTGCGTCCTTCTTTTCGGGATGGTGCAGCTCGAGGATTTCAGCATCAGGGAAAAAGCGGGCCGCTTCTTCTGCGAACCGCATCATCAGCATCGCGCCCATCGAAAAATTCGGCACCAAGATGGCGCCAACGTTGCGATCTTCGGCCAGCGCTCGTAATTCCGCTCGCTGCTCCAAGGTCCATCCGCTCGCACCGACGACCGTGTAGCAGCCGCGCGCGACCGCGCCGAGCGAGATTTGGTAACTTCCGGGCTGCGTCGTGAGATCGAGGACGACGTCGGGTTCGGCATCGAGCATCTCATCGAGGGAATCGAAGACGGCGAGCTCCGGATCGCGTCGCCGCGCGAGCCCGCAGCAATACTCACCGGTGCGCTGCAGCGCTTCGCGCGCGACCGCGCCCATGCGACCGAACGCACCCGCGACGGCAACCCGTAACTGTTGAGCCACCCTGTACCTCAGGCGGGGACGACGGGACTAGATCTTCTCGAGCGGCGCGTACTTGAGCATGAGCATTTTTTGGCCGACATTCGGAAAGTCGATCGTAACGAGTCCGTCGCCGCCCGCGCCGACGATACTCTCGATGCGCCCCTCGCCCCACTTGGGGTGGCGCACGCGATCCCCCGACTTCAAGCCGAGATGGACGCCCGCACCCGCCGACTCGTGAATCGCGACCTCGCGCCAGCGTCCTCCGGAAGGACGCGGCAGCGGGACGCTGCCGCTCTCGAGCACCTCGAGCGACGGAATCTCGTCGAGGAAGCGCGACTTCGGATAAGCGTAGGTGTTCCCGAAGAGCGCGCGGCGTGCGGCGTACGTCAGAAAGAGCCGATCTATGGCACGCGTGATGCCGACGTAGGCGAGCCGACGTTCTTCTTCCACCTCGGCCGGCTCGGTAAGCGTGCGGCTGTGCGGGAAGACGCCCTCTTCGAGGCCAGTGAGAAAGACGCTCGGGAATTCCAGGCCTTTCGCGCTGTGCAGCGTCATGAGCGTTACGTACGATGCGTCCTCGTCGAGCGAGTCGAGATCGCTCACGAGCGCGACGTTGGCAAGGAAGCCCGCGAGCGAGGGCGCGTCGTCGGTCGCTTCGTACTCGCGCGCGACGCCGACCAGCTCGGAAAGGTTCTCGAGCCTACCCCGCGCTTCGTGCGTGTCTTCGGCTTGCAGTTCGCGGACGTATCCCGAGCGCTCCAGAACGGCGACCAGGACGTCGGCGACGCTGCCGCTCTCGGCGACTCGGCGAAGCTCGTTGATCAGCTCGGCGAAGCGTTCGAGCTCCTTGAGCTTCTTCGGCACCGCCGCGCGCAGCAGATCGCTGCTAAAGATTGCCTCTCCGACCGAGACGCGCGCCGCATTGGCGGCCTGCACCAGCGCCGCCAGCGTCTGCTGCCCGATTCCGCGCCGGGGCACGTTGACGATGCGCTTGAACGCCAGCGCGTCGGACGAGTTGACGATATACCGCAGATAGGCGACGACGTCTTTGACTTCGGTGCGCGCGTAGAACCCGACGCCGCCCACGACGCGATACGGAATGCCTTCGGCGAGTAAGGCTTCTTCGAAGACGCGCGATTGCGCGTTGGTGCGATAGAGCGCGACGAAGTCGCGATAGGCCGAGCCATCGCGCACCATACTCTTGATTTTCTCGACGACGTAGCGGGCTTCGTCGCGCTCCGTTGCGGCGGGATAGAGCGTGATCGCCTCGCCCTCGCCGCGCGTGGTGAAGAGCCGCTTCGGCGCGCGGGAGCGGTTGTTCGAGACGAGATTATTCGCGGCTTCGAGAATGCGGCCGGTGCTACGATAGTTCTCTTCGAGCTTAAAGGTCTTCGCGCCGGGAAAGTCTTCTTCGAAGCGCAGGATCATGCGGTAATCGCTTCCGCGCCACGAATAGATCGATTGGTCGTCGTCGCCGACGACCGTCACGTTTCCGTGATAGCCCGCGAGTAGGGCGACGAGCCGGTACTGGGCCGCGTTGACGTCTTGATATTCATCGACCAGCACGTACTCGAACCGGTGCTGGTACCGCTCGCGAGTCTCTTTGTCGCGCTCGAGCAGATCGATCGTGCGGACGATGAGATCGTCGAAATCGAGCGAGTTTGACTCCGCGAGACGGCGCTGGTATTCGGTGTACACGTTGGCAATGCGCTCGCCGGTAAAGGACGTTTGGGTCTGCGCGTACTGCTCGGGCCAGATCAGCGCGTTCTTCGCCTTGTCGATCTCGGCGAGACATGCTCCGGCCGAGAGTTGGCGCTCGTCGTAATCGAGATCTTCGAGAATCTCTTTGACGAGCTGGCGCTGGTCGGAATCGTCGATCACGGCGAAGCTGCGTCCGACGCCGATGCGCGATCCGTCGCGACGCAAAATTCGCACGCACATCGAATGGAACGTCCCAACCCAGAGGTCGCGCGCGGTCGGACCTACCATCCGGTGCAGGCGCGACTTCATCTCGCCGGCCGCCTTGTTCGTAAAGGTAACGGCCAAAATGCGTTCGGGCGCGACGCGAAGGTCTTCGAGCAGGTAGGCGATGCGGTGCGTCAGGACTCGGGTCTTACCGCTCCCGGCACCGGCAAAAATCAACACCGGGCCATCGCTTTGCCTAACGGCGGCTAACTGCGCGTCGTTGAGAATTTCCGTTTCCAGGAGCATTTATAGCGGTTCGCCGAGGGGCTCTCCCTCGCCTGTCCTTAATGTGTCTGCCTAAGCCTGTCGTGTCGGCCTTAAGCCTGTCGTGTCACCCTGAGCCTGTCGAAGGGTGCGACGTTTGGCGTAGGGGTTTAGCGCACGGCGCGTAGTACCCGAGCCTGCCGAGCCGCCATCGCATAGGCCGCGGAAAGGAATGAGAGCGTCGATTCGGCGCCCATATTGAGATTGACGCTATCTTCGCCCAACCCGTCATAGCAGCCGCCGCCGTTGGCCATCGCCACTCCCCGCGAGTTCTTGCCGTAGTACCACTCTAAGGCAAGCTCCGCGGTGGCGACGTTTCCGGGATCGCCGGTCAGATCGAAGGCCGCGAGCGCGGCGTCGACCAATGCACAGGTCTCCAGCGGCTGCTGCTCGTACCTCGCGCGCCGCTCGCCGCGATGGTACCAGCCGTCGTTCCCAATCGGGACGTGGACGCCGTTTTCAATCGCGATCTCCTGATAGAAGCCGAGCGCCTCGAGGCCGGCCTCTCCGTATCGCGCTTCGCCCAGCACGTGACCGGCTCGAATCAGGGCTTCGGGAAGGCGCGCGTTGTCATAGGTCATGACGTTCTCGAACCATTGCCACTCGGGGGTTGCGTTCGCATCGTAGACCGCGAGAATCTCGGCGGCCAGGTACCGCAGCGCATCGGCATACTTGGGTTCCTGAAGTGCCGTGTGCGCGTGGGCAAACCCGATCGCGGCATACGCACGCGACCGGATGTATTCCAATTTGTCCAGCGACGGAATCGTGCGGTCGAGCAACGCCGTGCAGATTCGCCGCCAGGTCTTCGACGGGGCGTTGGCGGCGCCGTATCCGAGCGCCCAGATCGCGCGGCCGCAGCTGTCGTGCGTACCGATCTCGTCGATCCAGCGGCGATCGTAATCCATGAAATTGTGAAAGCGTCCGTCGTCCAGCTGCGCGTGCTGCAAGAAGGCGAGATAGATCGAGGCGAGTCGCGCGCCGAGCTTGTCCGAGGGTGCGAGGCGCAAGTACGCGAGGGCTACCATTAGTGCGCGAGAGACGTCGTCGGTGCAGTATCCGAACTTGCGATTCGGTACGTTATAGAGCGCGTGCTGAAGGATGCCGACGTCATCCGAGAGCACGGCCACATGATCGAGCGGCGGCGGCGCCGTGCCGGCGCGGGATTTAGGCAGATGACACCAGTTCGAGCGGATCGCGCGGGCAGAGCTCGCTGAAGAGCGCCCCGTATTCGGCGGCTACGTGCGGCCACGTCATCTGCCGGCCAAACCGATACGCACGCCGTTCGGTCGCGCGCCGCAGCGCCGGATCGTCGAGCAGCATGTTCAGCCGCGTCGCGATCGAGGCGGCATCGCGAAAGTCACACAAAAAGCCGCGATTGTGCGCGAGCAGCTCCTGGGCGTACAGATACGGCGTCGACACGATCGCTTTGCCGCATCCAACCGCGTACGCGAGCGTACCGCTAACGACTTGCACCGGATTGAGGTATGGGGTCAAGTAGATATCGGTCGCCGCGAGATAACTCACCACTTCGTCGAATTCGAGGTACTTGTCGACCAGTTGGACGTTGTAGTGCAGTTTGAACTCACGGACCATCGCGTGGAGCGACTCGCGGTACGACTCGCCCTCGTGACGGCGCACGACCGGATGCGTCTCGCCCAGAATGAGATAGAGCGTCTCCGGATGCCGTTTGACGACGCTACGCATCGCCTCGATCGCATACTCGAGACCCTTACCGCGGCTGATCAGCCCGAAGGTAGAGATAACGGTCCGCAGACCGATTCCAAAGGACGCCTTCGCCGCGTACGTATCTTGGAACGGAACGTCGGGCACGCCGTGGTGGATCGTCTCGAGGCGCTGCGGATCGATACCGTAAATCTTTTCGAGTAACGTGCGTCCCGTCACCGAGAGCGCCACCACCTTCGCCGCCTGCTCGCAGAGCTCGCGCGTCACCCGCAAATAGGTCTCGTCGGGTTCGGGTAAGACCGTATGCAGCGTGAGCACGACGGGCTTCTGGAGAGCCCGAATGAAATCGACGAGCCACTCGCCGCGCTCTCCGCCGAAGAGCCCGTATTCGTGTTGAATGTTGACCAGATCAACGGGATATTGGTTGACGAAGCGCGCCGCTGCCGCGTAACCTGCCCGTTCGTCTTGCGCGATCCGGCCGACGACTTCGGCGGGATACCGGCGGACGTCACCGCCCGGTTCGTCGAGCGCGATAACCGGACTCGAAACGCCAAACGCGCGATCGTATGCGTCGACTACATCCTTCGTAAAGGTGGCAATTCCGCACTCGCGGGGCGGGTACGAACCCAAGAATAAAGCTCGCGGGGGCTGCATGTCGGACAACGGACTCCCTTCCACTACAGGACCTCAGTGTACCCCGCGGTAGATGCGTCGTAAACCGAACGGCCGCTTGCTAGCTAGTTACTTCCTCAGCAGGAGAACCCAAACGAGCCCCCGGTTCCAAGACCGCCCCGGGCTCGACGCTGACGTCGTGGCCGATGACGCTTCCCTTGGCAATGAACGCCTGCGGACCAATCGTTACGCCGCTGGCGAGAATTGCTTCTTCAATGATAGCGCCGGTGCCCACGCTGACCCGCTCCCAGAGCACCGATTCGCGAACGGTCGCATCGGCGCCGATGCTGCACGACCGACCGAGCACGACGTTCGGACCGATCTTCGCGCTTGCGGCGACTAAGACGTCGGCTGCGGCGTGCACTGGTGGAATGATGCCGGGATGTCCGCGCAGCGCATCGCCGCCCTCGCCGCTGATTCCCGGCTCGACCGCAAGCGGCATCGCGCCGCTCAGCACGTCGCGATGCGCCGCGAGATACTGCTCGGGTCTCCCGAGATCGAGCCAGTAATCGCTGGTGGTGTAGGCGTAGAGCGCTTTGCCCTTTGCGATGATTTCGGGAAACGTCGCACGTTCGATCGAGACGTTCTGTCCCGGCGGAATGTATTCGAGGATCTCGCGCTCGAGCAGATAGGTTCCGGCGTTGATCTCGTCGGTCGGTTCTTCACCCTCCGGCGGTTTCTCGACGAAGGCACTCACCCGACCGGTTGCGTCGTGCACGACGCAACCAAAGTGCGACGGATCTTCGACGCGAATGAGATGGATCGTACCGATGCCGCCCTTTGCCTCGTGGTATTCGCGCATCGCCCGCAGATCGAGACTCGTGAGGATGTCGCCGTTGAGCACGAAGAACGGACCGTGAATGTGCGGCTCGACGTTTTTGATCGCGCCGGCCGTGCCGAGCGGCGTCTCCTCGATCGCATAGGTCACTTTCATGCCGAGCTGCGTGCCGTCGCCGAAGTAGTCGACGATCGCTTGCGGCATATAACCGGCCGCCAGGATGACTTCGCGAATCTCGGCGGTATAGAGACGTTCGAGCGTGCGCGCAAGGAACGGCACGTTCATGATCGGCACCATCGGCTTCGGCGTACCGTAGGTCAACGGACGCAGCCGCGTCCCCTCGCCCCCCACCAGCACGACCGCCTGCATGAGCGGTAGGTTTTCTACCGCATCGCCGCGAGCCTGCAGCAACGGATGTCCAGAACGCAGCAACCGCGGATGGTAGCCTGCGAAGCGTGCCGAGCAAAGAGTGTGTCATCCTGAGCGTAGCGTGCGCAGCACGCGGAGTCAAAGGATGTAGCGCATATCGTCGTTGCATCGTGCCATACAGTTGGCACCGCAGTCTTGTAGCACCGATGCATGGCAAGAAAATTACACGACTGGAACGCCGTACAAGCATATCACGACGAAGGCCACGGCTTCGTCGAGTGCTCGCACCTCTTTGGATTCACGCACACCGCTTGGATCAAAGCTGTACAGCGCGGAAAGCTGAAGGCCGAGCCTACTCTGTTTCCGGATCGACGACGTAAGCATAACTGGACCGAAATTCAAACTTACTACGATGACGGTCACAGTTATCGGCAATGCAGGACAAAGTTCAACTTCTGTGCCGCTTCGTGGACTAATGCCGTACGTCGCGGTGAGGTCAGGCCGCGACGATTCGGCATGTCCATCGCCGAACTGCTCAGTGACCCTAAGAGAAACCGCAAGCACGTCAAGGCGAGACTTGTAGGGGAGGGACTATTGAAGAACCGCTGTCAGTCGTGCGGTCTTGCTAGTTGGCGAGAAAAGCCTCTCAACATGCATCTCGATCACATCAACGGCGTCAGGAACGATAACCGCCTTGAGAATCTCCGCATGCTTTGCCCAAACTGTCACAGCCAAACGCCGACCTATGGTGGCCGGAACCTAAAGCGGGCCGGTGTTGCAAGGACGGAGCCCGGCGCTGTAGTATAACGTTTCGACCTTTCCCGGGTAGTTCAGTTGGTAGAACGGCAGACTCTGAATCTGCATGTCGGTGGTTCGAGACCATCCCCGGGAGCCAGGGCCCCATCATCTAGAGGCCTAGGATGCCGCCCTCTCACGGCGGTAACGCGGGTTCGAATCCCGCTGGGGCTATTTCAAATCGCTTTATTCTACTGACTTTTTTTGCACGCGGCTTCTCGATTGACCCACCTTTGGCCCACGAACCTTGTGCAACGGCAGCTGCGCGCTTCGTTTCCGCGTCGTCGAAGATCGCATCGAGGCGATCGGCAGCTTCAGCCTTGAGGTTCCCCAGCACGTGCGTGTAAAGATCGGCGGTGATCGCGACGGTCGTGTGGCCGAGCATTTCCGACACGACCTTCAACGGCGTGCCGGCGCGCAGCGAGATCGACGCGTACGAGTGACGCAGCCCGTGGAACGTCACCTTCGGAAGTCCTGACGTCTTCACGCGCGCAAAAAACTCGTTCGAGAACGTATCGGGCTTCCACGGCTCGCCCGTGCGCGGATTCGGGAAGACGAGCTCCTCATCCCCGAACGGCCCGCCGAGAAATACATGCAGCTTGCTCTGCTTTGCGTGATGCGACCGCAGCAATACGATCGCCCGCGCGCTCAGGGCTACGTCGCGCCGGCTCTTTTCCGTTTTCGGAACTTTGAACCGCACCGTGCGATCGGCGCCGCTCCCGACGACTTCCAAGGATCTGCGCACGCGGAGCAGGCGATGATCGAAGTCGATGTCCTCCCAGCGCAGCGCTAGCAGCTCGCCGCGACGCAGCCCGGTAAAGACCGCCAGCCGCGTGGGAGGCCCGAGCGCCGTTCCGTCCAGATGCTCGAGCAGCGTGATGATCTCACTCTCGTCGAGCGCGTTCACCGCCGCGGCGCCTTTCTTCGGCGTCATTCTCTTACCAAACGGGAGCACCGAGATCGCACCGTCGTCGAGCGCGTCGTGCATGGCCGTGCGCAGCGTTGAAAAGACGTGATGGACGGTGCGTGGGGCGATCTTCCGATCGCCGACCTTGCGCTCACTCCACGTAGAAAGCGCCTGCCTCACGTGTTCTTTGCGCAGCGCCGAAAGGCGAAGCTCGCCTAACGCCGGCTTCACGTAGAGATCGACGTGCGTGAAATAGGCCTGATAGGTCTTAGAGGCGAGCGATGTGCGCTTGCGTTCGAGCCAATCGTCGAGATATTCCCCAACGGTCCGCTTGTGATCGCGCACGAGCGTTCCGGTTTTTATTTCCTGAATAAAGGATCGTAGTGCGTCTTCGGCGTCGCGTCGTACACCGAAGAACGAGCGAACCTTTTGCCGGCGACGCTTTACGCCATTTATGACTTCGATGGCATCGTCGACGACGAGCTGGAAGGTCTTCTGCGGCCCTTTGCGCTTGCCGGGCGCGCGCCGATCGCGCTCGCGTAAATAACCTCTCAGTTGGGACGCTCCCCTCGAACGTCGAACTGTACGTCACGAGTTTCTTGCTCCAACCGCGTAAAAAGGCTCGGGGTCGTGAATGTCGTGCCTTTTCCGTAATCCTTGGATCGAGAGAGCTTCCACATTGGAATGCCGCGGTGCCGAGACTGAAAGCTCCATATCGCAGCACGCAATTCAGGGTCTCTGTTGACAAGCGACTCGTACCGTTCGAGGTAATTGCGCAGATCGTCCCGGCCCGCTTCATTGATAAGGTTGCCGCGACTTTCCAAGCGGTCGATGAGATGGTCGGCAACCGCATTTGCCTTCCCCTGTGGCAGACAGACCAGCTGCTCGTCCGTCGTGTCGATGAGCATCCGAACGATGTTGTCGTTTGCGGCCACAATGCTGTGCCGCCACAGACGCAAGCAGATCTCGAGCGCTTTCTTCTTTCCCAGCGGTAGATCGGGGTTCTGCGCTCGCATGAAGAAGTCTCGATCGCGCTCCGGGAGCTCCCCTTCTCGGCTTCCGTCGGTTCTACGACGGCACGGCGCAGGTTCTACGAGCGTGCCGATCCAGGACTTGCCGTGGCCTTCCCATTTCTGGCGAACTCGGCCAAGCCAGGCTCGGAATGCCGCCGCGTCGGCCTTTGACAGGTAGTCAGTTTTCCTTCCTCGGCTCGGCTTTTTTTGCAAGACGGACCCTCATGTAGCGTAAAAATGAAAACTAACTACACGCTAGCACTCGGCTTTAACGCTGTCAATAGTGTACGCTCGCCCCAACAAAGCCTCGGAGAAGGGAGTGCACTTTGGATAATCTTGCCGTGGGCATAATCGAAGCGGCGGTGCTGCTGAACGCACATCCAGAGACTATTCGGCGTCACATTCGCAAAGGAACGATCCCCCACTTTCGGCTGGGCCGTAAGATCGTCATTTCGAGATCGACGATTAACCAGATTCTAGCCGGCGCACCGCTACGGGCGGCCGTATGACTGAACGCCTATCGCCAGGGACGGTTGCCGAGCGCATCTCCGAGCGATGCGTGAACTTGGAAAAGCAGATCGGCGAGACGGCCGCTGCGATCGCTGACTTGAACGAGAAAAGGGCTAAAGCGGAGTCCAAAGAGATTATAACGCTCGCAGCGCAGATCGAGTACGCCGAGCGCGCCAAGCTAGCTTTGAGACGCCAACGTGAGGATCTGGAGCCTGCCCGGCTCAAGGAGGTCGCAGACGACGCCGGCCGCGTCTACGCGGACGCTGCGCAGCGTTTCTCAGCTGTGGTTTCGGAGTTCTCGACGCTTGAGCGTAAGATCGCTGAGCTTGAACCGGAAGTGAGCCGCCGGCAGGTCGAATCGCAAGAGGCATTTCGCGCAAAGCATGCGGCGGAGGCTACGGTTCGGCTCTTTAGCTCTAACAGTGCCGCCGATCGAACAAGGCTCCAGACGCATATGGCCGAGCTGCGGGGGCGGCTCGAGTCGCTGGGATCCACCTCATGAATCGCTCGATTCAATCGACAGACTCGACCGCGCAGGCTCGAGCCGACGGACTTCGAGAGGCGCGACGCTCCGTTGCCGACGGCAGCGCCGGCAAGACCCAAGCGTATCAAGAGGCCTACGACGCTGGATTCCGTGAGGGTCTGGCGCGGTGGGGACGGCTGCACGGTCGCAGTGACGCCGCGAAGGCTGCGCAGGACGAACACCTGCGGCGCGACCGTGCGGCCGATCGAGCGAATCGAACGTGACGACGACGCGGGCCGATGACGCATGGTGACGACGAGCGCCCGGCGCGTGACCGGTTCGGGTGCGTTCCGGTCTTCTGGCTGCGTATGATCTCCGGTAACGAGCTCAAGGTCGGGTGTGCGCTCATGGGCCGCGCAGACGCCAACGGCGGGGCTCATGCGTCGATCTCTCAGCTCGTCGACGACACCGGCCTCGAGGCTCGCAGCGTCCGCCGCGCTCTGCAGGAGCTCGAGAGTGACGGGATCGCTATGCGCTTGGCGATCGGCACCGGTCGGCGGTCGAGTTCCTACGCCATGAAGCTTAGTGTGCGCTCGGACGCGCAGGCTACGGTCCCTAGTGTGCGCGTGGACGCGCAGGCTACGGTTAGTGTGCGCACCGACGCGCAGGCTAGCGATTCACAGAGTGCGCAGGATGTACCCCCAGGGTGCGCACCAGCGCGCACCCTAGAGTGCGCACCAGCGCGCACACATACAGATAACAGAATTATTACAGACCTGGCGCACGCGAGCGCGCGCGAGGAAGTTCAAAAAACGACGGACGAGGAGCGAGCGGATCAGACCGCCGGTTACGAACACTTCCGCCAGGCCGGCAAGCGTCTCGGATTCGTCGACTCTCAGCCGAGCGCCGAACTCGTCTCGGCATTCGAAATGATAGGCTTCAACGGCGACGCTCGGTATCGCGCCTGCCGTTCTCTTCGGCGGCTTCCGGCCAGGGAATCGCTCCTGCGCGCGTGGCTGCTTCAGGCACACGCTGACGGCTTGCGGGGCGATGAGGCCGTCGCGTTCGCGGAAGGTGCCGTGCAGCGCGGCGGATCGCCCTGCCCCGCGGGAGACGCTAAGTGAACGCGCGGCGGAACTCCTCCGCTCATCGAGGCTCGGTCATGGGGCGAGCGGGGGGCGAACGGGGGGCGAAAAACGCGACGCGCAGGCAGATCTCTTGGGATGACCTTCGGTCGCGCTATGTCACGGGTGATGACTCATACGCGAAGCTGGCGGCGCACTTCGGCATCAGCAAGAAGACCGTCGAAAAGCGCGCGCTGAATCGGGCGCGCAACGGTGGCAAGACGTGGTCCGAATGGCGCGATGAGTACCGCGCCGATCTTTGCAACGAGCGCACCGCTCTCACCCGAAGAATCAAGGCTCAGGCGTCGGCGATCGTCTCGATGCAGCACGCCGAACTGCTCGCTAACCTCGCGACAGAAGCCCGCGCGGCAGTCAAGGATGTATTCGCGGAGCTTGAGCCGCGAGATCGCGTCAAGCTTGCCCTCGCGATCATCGAGCTCGAGCGGCGCGTGCACGGTCTCGATCGCGCACCGGTGCAGCTCGAGATCTCGGGCCGCAATGGAGATCCGATCGAGCATGAGATTGCGATCGAGGTCGACGATGAGTTTTGCGGCTTTGCTGGTCGCGTGCTCGAGATGCTCTTCGGCGATAAAGCCTTAGCGGACTTGGAAGCGCTGGACGGTCAGCGATGACCGTCGAATTTCCTGTGCAGTCCGTTTTTCAATGCTTTGAGCTGTCGAGCGAATCGCCGGGACGTCTCCGGTCGCCGTCCTGCGCAGCTCGCTCGCCACGACCCGCCGAGTTTACGGCCGTTGCCGGTACCGTCATGACGGCAACAGGCGTTTCTCGGCGGGTCAACTTTTCAATGCACCGTCATGAAAGGATGGTCTGAATGCCTACGAAGACGATCGAAGAGCGCCTTGCACGCGCCGAATCGATGCTCTGCGTTCTCGTAAATCGCTACAACGGTCATATCACTAAGGGCGACCAAGAGCTGCTGAACGCTGCGGTCGCCGCGATCGGCGCCGAAGACGCCAAGGGATCTCCGACTTAGGTGCCCCGACCGGAGTCGCGAGAGTCGCGCTTTCGTCGCGTGTCGCGGCTCGCTGGCGGATCTGCACACCACTACACGTGCGCGTCGAAGTCGCAACGTCGGCCGTCACCGGAGGCGGAGCCGCAGCCGAAGTCGGAACCGCCGCCGATAAATCTTCCGGAGTGGATCCGCGTTCTCGGCGTTGCTAAATCGCTCACCGAAGCCGAGCGGCACTACCGAGAGCTGATCAAGACGGCGCACCCCGACGTCGGCGGCAGCCATGACCGCGCGCTTCGCCTAAACGCAGCAATCGCCGCGGCCCGCTCTCATTTCAAGAGTGCAACGTGATGGAGGCCACAGGTGCAGACGCCCGCCGCCTCCGACCGGTGCCCGCGTCATCAGAACGCTGTCAGATGCAGATCTGGATCGGCGAGGGCGTCGGCACTATTCGATCGGTTCACGACGGCTGGATCAGCCACGGTCGACTAGGTGACTCTTGCAATCCGCTCACTGTCGTGCGCATCTACCGTCTCGAAGGTCTCGGTAACGGCCTTGCTTCCTCCGCGGCTCTTCGTGTTGTCGCGTGTCACCGATGCCGCGATCGGTTCGAAGGCAGGATCGTTGACAAGATCGCCGTGCGTATTCCGCCGGCGCGCGAGCAGGCAGCGTACGACTTTCTTGTCGCCGCCCATCAACGCGGCGAGCTTATCACTCTGCCGGCTCGAGCTGAGCCGTGCTTGCGGCCTCCAAACCCAGGGCGATTCATAACGGCGCGCAGCTTGCTAGAACAGGGAGATCCATTCGATGCGAACACGGATTACTGACCGCGAGCTTCTTCTTGCGGTCATTGCCTTTGCGCTGGTCACGGTTATCGGACTGCCGGCGATCGCGCAGACCTACGTGCCCGGGGGCAACCCGCTTCTGAACACGCCGACCTACGACTCCGCGATTCTCGCAGAACCGAGTGCAACGCACTATTGGGAGATGAACGATAAACCGTCGTCGTGCACGGGAACGTCGTACTGCACGCCCGGTCCGTGTCCGTCGACGATGGCCGACTCGATTGCGTCCGGTGCAACGGCGAACCCATCGCCGGTGCCGCTCGTCGTCGCAACACCGACCGCCTCGCCGTTGCCGCTCTGCGGCGTTCCCTCTCCCCTCAAAGACAACGAGACGTTTGCGGAGCTGAATAATAACAACGGGCAGCAAGGTGATGCGTTCCTGATCCCGTCGGGTATCATCGGAACGATGTGCAACGGCAATGCTGGAGGCACGTGCTCGCACGCATTTTCCATCGAGTGCATCGTCGTTCCCGATTTCGCGACGACGAATAACGGATTCTTTTTCGGCGACGATACGACAAACAGTAACTTCGCCATGTTCTTCAACTTGACGTCAGGCGGCGGCTCGCTCGTCTATGAGCACGCTGGATCGACGACGTCGATCAACGGCACAACGGGTTCCTTTGTTCCGTACGATGTGGTCTATTCGAACACCGGATCGACCGGCGCGCTCTACGTCAACGGAAGCAACCTTCTAAACGCGCTCACCGTTCCGACGGTCGCCGCGAACGTCCAGAGCTCGTTCGGCTTATTCGGCAACAGCGCGACCTATCGCGGCCGGATCGGCAAGTGCTCGACATATAACACGGCACTTACGCAGATCCAGGTTTGGACGCATTACCTTACGAGCGCGCTGCCGTAGAGTTCGGGAGCGACATAGATGGCCACCTATTATCACGACACCGTCTTAGCGGATGGTCCCGAGTTCGTTGCCCTCGGCGTTGTCGGCGGCGGTGGAACGGTCGTCGGATCGCCGACGGCGATCGCTGCGCCGACCGCCGATACGGGCGACGCGGGCTATCAGTTCGACGGCTCGACCGAATATGTCATCACGGGCTACGCCGGCTCGCCGGCGGGCTCGGGAGCGTTCTCGATCGAGTTTTGGGTGAAGCCGGCGGCCAACGGCGGCGTGCTCGTCGGAGCCTCCGGACCGAGCGGCCACGCCGACGACCTTAACATCGCGCTTTCCGCGAGCTCTGGCAACGTGGCAACGGTTTCGGCCACTCTCGGCGGCGGCGGAACGAACTACGCGATCTTTGGGCTAAACACCGTAGTCCTCGGCCACAACGTGCGGGTGGGCGTGTGGAATCACGTCGTCGTCACCTTTAACGGCTCGTACGCGAAAATGTACGTCAACGGCGTGCGCAGTGCCATTCAGGGCGCAGCCTTCGCGTTCGATCCGGCTGGCGTCTCGGCGCTCTGCCTCATGGCGCTCGGTCAGCCCGGCGCCGGCGCTCCACTCGACTTCTGCGACGCGGCGATCGCCGACGCGGCGTTCTATGCGTTCCCGCTGACGATCGAGCGCGTCATCGCGCACTACGCGGCGCGCGCCGGCACGCCGGCGTATCCGAGCGCTGGATCGTTCACCGGCGACTACTATCCGACCATCATCGGTGACAACCCGATCGCGTACTATCGCTGCGACGAGACCGCCGGTGCGCTGGCGGTCGACCGATCGGGCAATGGCCATCACGGCAGCTATGGTGCCGGCTCGCATACGCTCAACGAACCCGGCGCGATCTACGACGGCGACCCGTCGATCGCGCTGCAAGAGACGCCGCCGGGCTATTGGGACGCGACGTCGGCGAACCTCTCGACGCCGATCACCTCGGCTTCCGGATCGACGCAGTTCTCGGTCGAAGCGTGGGTCTTCGTCACGACCTTGCCCGACGTCGGCGTGATCTGCGCAACGATGGGGCAGACGCCAACGCACGACGGTCCTGGGTTCTCGCTGACGATCGGCACGAGCGGCAAGGTCACCGGCTCGGTCTATGCGTCGCCGTCGGCGACGTCCAGCGTGACTACGCCGAGCGCGCTACCCTCGGGCCAATGGAACTACGTCGTGATGACGTTCGATCTGACCGCGATCATCCTGTACGTTAATGGCGCACCGGTCGCGTCGACGGCCGCGGCGTTCGCCGGCGCGGCGTGGAACTCGAATCTGACCTGGGGCGTCTTCCCGGTGAACTACAACGCCGACGCTGGGCAGCTGCTCGCGACGCTCGACGAGCCCGCGATCTATAACTACCCGCTCACGCCCGGACAAGTCTACACGCACTACGAGGCCGGGCTTGGACCGCTGCCTGCTCCGATCCCCGCGGCGGTCGCGAACGACGACCAGCACTACTTCGACGTGCGGATCTACGACAAGCGCGGGCAGCTCGTCGACGTTCCGAAGGCCGATATCGACTCGCTCTCGCTGCTTGATCAGCTGAACGGCGGCTCGACGACGTCGACCATGAGCTTTATCCGCGACTTCAACAATATCGGTGCGATCGAGTACCTGTACTCCGTGCTCGTTTGGATCTGGAATGGCCGGATCGCTAAGCCGATCGATCCGACCTGGAACGGCTATTACGTCGATATCGACCAAGAGAAGACGCGCACGCTCGGCAAGATCACCGTGCACCTCGAGGGCGACGCGAAGCAGCTCGATCGAGCTGCCGTCTACGAAGACGTGAATCCGCTCGTCGACGGCAACCCTCCGCTCGACGCGGCCGACTACATGCGGCACCTTTACACCGTCTACGCGCCGCCCGGGTATTGCGCGCTCTCCTGTCCGCCGACGCTCTTTCCGCTGCTGCCCGGGCAGTACGAAATGATGCAGCTCGGCGACGTGATCGACACGGTGCTAAAGACCGGTCGCGACGATCTCGGCAACCTGATAATCTGGCGCATGAATCGGGCGCTGAATCTGCAGCGCACGCTGCTCATTGAACCTGATCAGAACCCGAACACCGTCGTCACGGCGAAGTTCCATCACGTCTTCGTCAACGAAATGTGCGCGAAGTATCTCATCCGCACGAAGTACTCCGACCTGTGGAACATCGCCACGGTGCAAGGCGGTCAGGATTACATCACCGGCCTGCCCGTCGTCGGCAGCTACAAAGACGTGGACTCCGTAGCGGAGTGGGGACCGTGGGAGCAGATCCTCTCGGTCTGGTCACTTATCTCGTCCGATGCTTGCACTAGCTACGCGCAAGCCTGGCTCGACATTCACGGCAACCCGCAAGCCAACGGCGAGATCGAACTGCACGCGCCGGACCCGACGATCCGATCGGGACAGTGGGTGCAAGTGTGGGAGAACGCGTCCTCGATCAAGCAGATGCGCATCGCTTCGGTGCGATGGGAAGTCGGGCGCACGCGGATCAAGCAGACGCTCTATCCGACCGCCCCGACCCCCTATTTGGATCTCGCGCTGTATAAGCTCGGCATGAATAAGGTGCGCCAGAACGTCGTCTCGGAGCTGCCGGTGAACACGCAGAACAACTTCGTGCGCTCCGGCGGCACGGCCTCGAGGTCGTAGTATGGTGCAGATCGCCGTCTCAGTTTTCCTTGGGGGATGCTTCTACGCGATGGTCGCATTCGGCGTGTATGTTCGCATGCAAACGAGCTCTCTCGGCGAGCGAACCGGCCTAGACGCTCTCCTGAGCGCGGCACTTTGGCCGATCGCATGGGGATACGCGATCGGCAAGCCGGAAGAGGAACAATAAATCGCTCCTACTCTTTCGCTGCGTTCCGCTTTGATCCGTCCGGACGGAAGTAGCCTTCCTCGATGACTTTGCCATCGTGCACGATTTGATAGTGACAACCAATCGCGCGATCCAAGACTAGGCAGTAGTCCCCTGATGGGTTATCGGCTTCGATCACGTGAACGTCGTTCTCGGGCCCGTATCCGTAAGACTCCGCCGGCCGCCCTATTCCGGTGTCGTAGCTAAAACGCGATAGCACTCCAACGCTGCAGCGCGCGTCCGGCCGCACCCGAACTTGACTGTACTCGGGCAAGTAGATCTTCCGGCAGATCGGCTTGAAGGTCACGGTTCGGGTCCGTCATCGGGAGCCTTGCGCACTTGCACTGGCGGCTTGATCACGTCTTCTTCCAGGACCACCTCGAGCTCGGTGTTGCCTGCGACCTCGGTGAACACTTCACGCATTCCGATCTCTTCGACGCTGGGCGCCGACGCGCTGCCGAACGCCTGTTACGGTGCGGCTGACGGAGTGGCCGGAACGAGGCCGCCCTTCCTATCCTGGCGCGTTCTGCGACGGAAAGACGTATCAGACGTCGGCTCAGGCTATGCGAAAGCTCTGCGCGCCCGCATTCGGCTGACCTCAAACGGGATAATGTCCCGCTGGCGGGAGGGCCTAAAAGCTATATGCGAGCTGCCTTCTCTGCAGTAACGCCGCGTAAGTGGCCCACATTTGGCCCACAGGAGCGGCCTTTCCGGTGCCTAACCTGGCCCGCTGTGCTTCCCATAGACGAACCGCGCCGGCCGATCGCGTTTATTTCGCACTCCGAGTGCGACGATGCGTTTTGTCATGATCTTTATGAGGCATTGTGTGACGAGGGCGTTCGTCCCATCATGGATAAGCGCGATTTCCAGCCCGGCGATGATCTCGTTCGTCGCATCTTTGACAAGGGAATCGGCATATCCGACGCTGTCATTTTCGTGCTGTCACCCGAAAGCGTTGATCGCCCTTGGGTTCGAAAAGAGATTAGCGTTGGCACCGTGCAGGAGCTGCAGCGGCGCACACGGCTCATTCCACTCCTCATAAAGGGGCTGCCTGATGAGCGCGTTCCAGAACCTCTAGCGGCCACGTATTGGATTCGAGTAACCGATGGTGACTCGATGAGGTCCGTCGCAAAGAAAATTGCTGGCGCGATGTTCTCGGACGCGGGCCTCAACCCGACCGTCGCGCCGCCACCCGCCTGGACACGTCGCGCTGTAAACGGGAAACTTGGACTCGACCGACGCGACGAGCTACTTTTAGCGTTTGCTTGTCGCCGCCGACTCGAGAGCACGTTTCCCCGCGTTGATGTGTACGAAATCCTAGCGTTTGCCGAAACGGAAGGGATGACTGAAGACGACGTACGCACGGCGATAGCGATGCTTATCGCTAAACACTTCATCGATCAGCCAGCAGCGCGTGGCGGCCTGCTGCCGTCCTCTATTCAGCTCAGATCCTATGCGCTTGAGCTCTACGTGAGAGTCTACGAGCCTGAACGCTACGCGAGCGCGTGGAGGCAGACGGTAGCGGCGATCGCTAACGACCGCGCCTCGGACATGCCAACGCTTGCGGGTATAGTCGACGAACCTTCCGTGGCGTTGCTCGAGCTGATCGTTGAGAAACTGCACGCGCGAGGAGCACTCTCATCCTTGATAAAACCGCTGGGGCCGATGAAATGGAAGGCGTCGCCGGCGATCGAGCGTTTTCTGAACGACTACACCAGCTAGAGCTTTCGGAGACACGCAGCGACCTAAGAACGCTTGCGCCGCGCGGACTCCTGTAGTCGAGATATCGGACTGTCGTGAGGAAGCCGAACGCTTTCAAAATGCTTGCGCAGGTCCCCAGCAAAGATCCGCAGCTGGGAACCCGCGCGGAATGCTCCGACGATCTGACCGGTCGCGCACAGCTCGCCGGCTTTCGTCGACGACACGTCTAAGATCGCACCAACGTCGCGCATGTTGAGTACGTAGCGATCGGAGACGTCATCAAGGCAGGTGACGAGCTGTCGCTGATGTTTCACTGCTTGGCTCGCGGTTAGGCTGCTTCGCGGCGCGTCCGACGAGCTTCGTCACGTGATCGGCGCGCACGCGCAAGACAACGCCCGCGCTCGAACTCGCTCCCTGCGACTTCGGCTAGGCGCTCCCACACCTGAGCCGAAAGCTCGGCGGCGCGCGCCAATGGCGCTTGCGATCTCGCGCGCCGCCGACGTTTTGTTGACCGGCGCCGCTGAAGACGCTTCAGAAGGCTCTGCTCGTTAAAGGGCTGTGCCAATGCGCTCAGGAGGGCCTTCTCGTTCAACGGAGGCCGTTGCGCGCCGGCCGGCGACGCGGGCGGCTTCTCGTCGCCCGACCCGCTGCGCGAAAGGCGATAACCGGCGAGATCGATCACCTTTGAATCGTCTGGTTCGTCTTGGTGTAGACTATGATCGTTCATTCGGAACCTCATATTCCGGATGGGCAGGCTGGGCGTCGTTTGCGCGGCGCCCGGCCGCTTAGAGTGATTTAAGACCGACGCGCGCGTTTTTTCTCGTCGTCCCAGGGGCGTTGCAGCCACCGCTCGACTTCCTCGAGATCCATCCCGCCGTCGGGATAGCTGCCGGTGGCCAGCGGTCTGTCTTTGGCCGGGTCGACGATCCAATAGACGCCGAAGTCGCGAGCTAGCGGATCCCGCCGGCGCGACCGGCGCAGGGCGAACCCCTGGCGCTCGGCCATTCGGCGTAACCGGTTCTCGCGAACCTTGTCGGTCATGCCTAAAAGTAATACTCCAAGTGATGCTGGAAGGCAAGCCCCACGGCGGGCGTGCCGCCGCCGGCGGCGCATGTTCAGATCGGTCTAGCGCGTCGTCGCCTCCTTCGAGCTTTTCGGGTCGCCAGCTCGTCTTTCATAAACGAGGGGTCGAGCTCGAGCTGCCAAACCACTTTGTGATCGCCGGCGCCGATCGTGACCGTTGGGCGCCCCTTGGCGGCGCGGCGCGCGGCAAGCTCGTCCGTCATGATAGGCTCGGAATTGGCCACGCCGGCAATGTCTCGGCCGTAGCCGCGGCCAGGGCAGCGTCGGCATGTGCACACGCTCGCAGATCTAAGTCCGCGACGACGACTCCGACGTTGGAGATGGAAAGCTTTAGTCGGGTAGCTGACAACGTTACCTGGCCGGTTGCCGCCGCCACCTGCGCTAAGGGCCATTCCCGCACATTCGCGCCTGCGAAAATCAGGATTCGGCGCGTCGTGATAACGAGCCAGCCGCTCTTCGCATCGCCAAGCACGATCTTGGAATCGCTCGTCCCAGCCGCAAAGCCCGCGACGAAGCCATAGCTCGAAGTTTGGACGGCGGGAAGCGAAATACGAGCGCGGCCCGAGAAGAGCACCGCCTCGCCGCCGCGAGGGAGAAACCCCTGTGGCAGCCTTTCGGCTTTATGAGGCACCCAAGCAGCCCTCAACGACGCAAAGGTTCGGCGCCTTCCAGATACGCCAACGTAGAAAAGGAGCCAGATCAAGGCGACCCCGACGACGACTATCGCGATCATGGGTGCCCTCCGAGTGCCACAGTGCTGGCAGAGGGCGTTGCAAAACTCAATTGCATGTTCGTACTCAATTCTAAATACGGCCGCTGTAAAACGGCCTCTGAGCGGGTGTAGAGCTGTCTCTTGGTTTCATGGGTGACCGCCTGAAGTCTTGCAATATCGGGAGGTCCGCGCCCGCCTTCGCAAAAGCGCACTAGCAATGACGGATGCCGAAGCTATCTCAAACGGGATCGCTGGGCTCAGCCTCGTAGTCGCCGCCGGGAGCGCCGCGATCGCCGGGCTCGCTCTACGACGCACAGCTGCAGCCGAGAAGCGCGAACGCGAGGCGATCGTCGCTATCCGCAACGTCTGGTCCGGAACGCCGGGCCTTGATGACATGATCATTCCCGGCGTGCGCGGTAGGCAGACGCAATTTATCCGCCACAACCCTCAGCCGGCCAAGCCTGAGAAGCGGCTCGTGATCGCAATGGAATCGAGCGGTCACGCCGGTGTTCTCACGAGGCAGTCCGACAAAGACGTCGTACTCGTGCTGCGAACCGCGACCGCTGCAGATCTAGCAGTGCAAGATGGCCCAGGCGGCCGCAACACGCATTACGCGCTGCTCGAGATCCGTAACGTCGGGCGGTGGGCCGCGACCAACGTGCAGCTGGTGTGCACCCTAACGGCTCCATTCGCACGGGATTTCGAGGAAGGTACCGACGATCGCGACTTTCCGGGACAGGTCATTTCGTTTGAGGCGCTGGCCCCGAACGAGCCCCGCTACGTCCAAGTTCGCAACATGACAGGGCTCCCTGTAATGTTCGACTTCGACGACGTATCCGCTGGCAACGACCAGCCGATTAGGCTCGCACCAGCGACGACAGTAACCTTCGAGCCGATGGGCTACCGATCGTAGCCGCGTATGGACTTTTCAGCCGACGTCCACGCGTATGTGCTCTCCGCGCTTCCGTACGACCCCATTGAGGAGCCAACTCTCAAAGCAAAGTCGGCTGCCGAACTCCTTGTCATCTATCTGAACTGGTTGAATCGCCTTATACCTGCGCTCCCTCGGACCGCCCACCAGTCGAAGGCGATTGCGAGCAATCCGATCGTGACGAAGCGCGCCGGGGAGCTCTCTGCGTTGATCGCAAAGATCGAAGCTGGCGGCGATCTCCGACCACACCTGAGTAAGGACGTGCGCTGCGGCTTTCAAACAGCCCGAAAAGGCAAGCGCCAGCGCGACCTCGACTTGATGCTAAACGACTGGCAGGTCCATCACCTGCATCTCTCTGGCTTGATTGAAACTGACGGCTTTGTGACGCGCGACGAGCCGTTGCTTTTCGCGGTATTCACGGGTCGCGACGCATACCTGATCGACGTCTACGACCACCGATCCTGGACGAAGGAGTCGGTCGTACACACGCTTATTGACGAGTGGCCCACAGCGCCGTTCGTCCGCGAAATCAAAGGAATCCGTCTCACCCACGGGGTTACGGAGCAAGAGCGTGGTCAGCGCAGAAAGTCGGGCATCAGTTCCTTGATGCTCGAGTATAAGGGTAAAGTCTGGGCCGTTGGATACGGAGGTGTCACATCAGCGGTGACCCCCGTTTTCGCGACGCGACGCGCCAATTTCATCCTCTCCAGCTTGCGAGAGAGAGAAGCACTGCTGACTAACAATCCACATTTACTGGATGCTCAGCTAGTCACGAACGGAATCGCTCCTCCATCGGCTCCAGACTTTCATTTCACGGTCGTACCCGAGGGCGTGTGCGGCATCATGGAAAGGACGTCCTCGGCCTTCTGGCCGATCGCCCGGCTCTGGTAGCCGTAACCGGCTGCCTGGCCCACTATTGGCCCACATACTCTTGGCAACTAACGACAACCCGCGACAACACCTCCGGCGATCTCATCCTTAGAAGCGCCTAGTTTTTGTCGTCGTCAGTTGTCTCGGGTTGCGCTGCTGTATCGCTTTCGAATCCCGCTGGGGCTATTTCAACGCGCTTTATCGCATAAGCGTTTTTCTTTTCCACTTCCCGAATTGGCGCACAGTTGGCCGTCGCGCCCTAGTCGGCGCCTAGCGCGCGACGCATCTCCAATTCATAGTTCGCATCGAGGCGATCAGCCGCCTCCGCTTTGAGATGGCCCAGAGCGTGCGTATAGAGATCCGCAGTATTGGTGACGTCGTATGCCCGAGCATTTCGGAGACGACCTTGATCGGGGTACCGGCGCGCAGCGAGATCGAAGCGTACGAGTGAAATCGTAAAACGTCACGTTGGGCAAGTCTGACGATTTCACGCGCGCTGCGAACTCCGACGAGAACGGATCGGGCTTCCACTTACATGGCAGCCACAAGACGACGCTTCTCAGCGAGGCGGATGCGATCGGACATTCGGCGTTGCCGGGATTCTCGTATGCCGCGCAAGCGCTGTTCGCGGTCTTTCGTCGCTCTCAGGTCTGAACAGGCACGATCATTAGTCAAGGGTACATCTTCCAGACCCCGCTCCTAGGTCGCGTTTTTGCCTTCCATGGCGCGGTAGCGGCCGGCTAACGACATCCGGCTGCTCCAATCGATCCGCTCGATCGTACCCACTAAGAATATCCACGCCGCTCCGCTCGATAAAGTCAGCGCGGCGGCGATCGTAAACGGCAGCGTGAAGCTCCCGGTTCGGTCGACGAGGATTCCCGTCAACGACGGCGCGATCAGACCGGCGATGTTGGCGAGCGTATTCTGGATGCCGACCCATCGGCCGGTCGCCGCCGGACCGGCCATCGTTTGAGCGACGACGAAAGTGTTGACGTACAAGAGGCCGCTGATGCCGGTAACCATCAGCCACGCGGTTGCAGCGGCACCGTTCGAGTAACCGCAGCCGATCAGCCCGATCGCCGCTCCGACCGCGCCGATGCCGCAACTCGATTTGCGAACGAACGTCGGCGACGCGCCCGCGCGAATGAAGCGGTCTGCAATGGCGCCGCCGGCGATCATGAACAAACCCGTCAACAAATACTGAGTTCCGGCGATGGTGGCCATCTGCGGTACCGACCAGTGCCGCTCGGTGACAAGATAATACGGAATCCACGTTAGCAAAAAGTAGAGCAGAAAGTTCGAGCAAAAATGCGCGACGGAGGCACCCCAGAGCGACGGCTCTCTCAGGACGAGTGCCGTCGGTGGAGCGTCCGAGGCGCGCGCCGCGTCGCTGTGAACCACGTGCCGCTGCGCGACGGCCATCCACGCGGCGATCCAGAGCAGGCTCAAGAGCCCGAACCCGATGAAAAACGGCCGCCACCCGTAGGCGGCGATCAGCATCCCGCCAAAGAAGACGCCGAACGCGGGACCTAAGGCGAGCCCCGCTTGCATGATCCCATTTGCCAAACCGCGCTGCGCTTCGGAAACGTTTTCGGCCAGGATCTTTCCCAGGGCGGGAAACGACACTGACTCGCCGACTCCGAGAAGCAGACGGCACGCAAAGAGCGCGGCGAACCCCGCCGTAAATCCGCTCAAAATCGTGGCCAGCGACCAGATAAAGAAACCTGCGACTAGTACGCGGCTTGCAGTGAAGCGATCGACGAGCCAGCCGATCGCCGGTTGCATGGGCATATACGTAATGAAGAACGCGGTCAGCAGGAAACCGAGTTGAGTTGCGGAGAGATGTAGCTCTTTCTTGACTATCGATGCCGCCGTGGAAAGGTTGCCGCGATCGATGTAGTTGATGAAGACGGAAACGCCAATCAGAATAAGGATCGCAGCGAGCCGGCGCGACATCAGAACGCCATCCTAATCGGCACGAAGTGCAATAGCCGGAAGAGGTTCGGCATTCCTCCGTCTTGACGCTACGGTCAAAAAGGCCGGCCGCCGCGCCTCGTGCATCGTGCCGAATGCGGTCGAGTGTCGGCAGCCTAGCACGGCTTCGACGTCCCGACCTTCACCCGATCCAGTAGCGCCACGGGGCTGCGCCTCGCATGCATAACGCTCGACGCTACGCTTCTCCGGCAATTGGTCTTCATCCCGATCGCGACAGCCCAAGGACGAACGGGCCCTTATTTTCTAACATTTTCTAACGGAGCGGTCGGGAACGGCTGGGAATGGACGGGATCAGTCGGGAGCCGAGCGACGAAAAAGCCTTACAGAATAACGCGGATCGGTAGCGGACGGGACTCTCCGGAACCCCCGAGAGTGGTTCGAATCCCGCTGGGGCTACTTGAATCGTCCTGATATGCTTTCAGCTCGGACGCTTTTCGGACGCTGCTGCCCTACCCTCAAAACATGGAATCCCTTGGCGCGACATCGATGTTCATCGTCCGCATGTGGTCGGAGCCGGCTGCGAGCGGTGAATCGGGTTGGCGGGGTTCGATCGACGACGTATCCCGCAAGCGGCGGCTCTACTTTACCAATATTGGAACGATGTGTGAATTCATCGTAGAGCAACGCCGCCTTCCCGCGCGGCGCCGGGAGACCGTCGGTCCACCCGATGCTTAATGGGGTTTTTAGTTCGGACGCTTTTCGGACGCTCACGGCTTAGATTGAAATGGCGCTCGGGCGCATAGCCCCGGGGGCGACTTCATAAGGAGAACTCACCATGAATCTCAGTCTGGCCTATGAATTGCGCGTGCCGCAGCCCGTCCGGCGTGTGAGCGCATTCGGCATGATGGCGGCTGTCGCTGTACTAAGCGGCTGCGCCGGCGTCTCAGGCGTCTCGCCTACGTCGCCGACCGTCGTGTCCTCCGCCCAGGGGATATCACGTCAGCCTCTGGCCCTCTCAAGTCAAGTCGGCGCGCCTGCAAACAAAGGGAGCTGCACCGGCCAGAACCTTATCCAAGACGGTGACTTCGAAACGCCTGTTGTTCCGATGGGTGGGTATACTGGGTTCGACTCTGGCAGTGCGCTCGGTCCCTGGACGGTGATCGGCCCATATGGCGATGGAGTCGCTCTGCTGAGCTCGTCCCTCTCGGAGGACGGCTACACGTACAATGCACAGAGCGGCGTCCAATCGCTCGACCTGACCGTTCCGCCGAATGGCCCCGCCGGTGTGCAGCAAACCGTGTACCTCGAAGCCAACCATGCCTATAACCTCTGCTTCTGGGTCGGCAACATCCACGATCCTAAAACCATATTCGGCAGAAGGAGCACCGTTATCGTGATGGTAAACGGCCAACAGATTCTCGAGGCGAAAAACGCCCGCGGCACCGCCGGCTCGGGAGTAGTCGTTTGGAAGCAGTTCAAGACGACGTTCTCGGTGCCCGGCGGGGCCACGACGATTTCCTTCAACAACGGGGATCCAGTTAACGACAACTACAACGGACTGGATTCCGTCGAACTCGTATTCTAGCGTGCGCACGGTGTAGCGCCTCTCTGATCGGCTAGCCGAGTAAAGGTCGGGCCCGCTTTGCGGAGCCCGATCTTTGCTCTTCCGCGTCGAGTACTCGCGAGCACGAAAGGGGGCCGCAGATGCGGCCAGGCAGTAAGCACATGTGGAGGCATCCGTCACAATACGGCTCTTCGGGCGGCCGCGCGTCGACCAAGGCGCCGCAGCGTTTGTTTTTCGCGCGCCACCGAAAGTGGTCGAACTCCTCGCGTACCTGATCGTCCATGCGGCCGCACCAGTCTCACGCGAGAAGGTGCGCACGGTGCTGTGGCCGGACCTGGACGACGAGAGCGCCGGCGGGAATCTACGCCGGCACTTGCACTTACTAGCGCGCGCCCTGCCGCCCGTCTCAGACGGAAGGCCGTATTTGCTCAACACATCGACGACGACGCAGTGGAACGCGAAATCGGCTTGGGTGGACGTTCTTGTCTTTGAGAGGGCAAGTGCGCAGGCGACAAGCCACCGCGAAGCGATCGATTCCTACACCGGCGACTTCTTGGAGTCGTTCTACGAGGACTGGGTCCTCATCGAGCGCGAGCGCTTTCGCGCGCGTCAGCTCGAGCTCTTGCGCGGCGTGATTCGCCGCGAGCGCGGCGAGCGCGACTTTCCGGGCGCCCTCGCCGATATTGCTCACTCGCTCGCGATCGATCCATGGCAGGAGGATGCCGTTCGGGCCGAGATGCTCGTGCGCGGCGAACTCGGCGACCGAAGTGGAGCTCTCGTCGCCTTTCGGACCTTCAGTGAGCGGCTGCGCGCGGAGTTGGATACGGAGCCGATGCCCGAGACGCGCGCCGTTTACGAGCGTCTCTTGCATGACGGTGACGTCGCGAAGGACGAGTGGCACAGTACGCATCCCCAGGTGCGGGAGCGCATGGCGCAGGGTCGGTCGCTGCCGTTTCACGGTCGAGAGCATCCCTTCGAGCAGCTCACCGCCGCGTGGGACGAAGCGGCGCGCGGGCGTGGCCGGATGGCGCTCGTCGGCGGCGAGGCTGGCGTCGGAAAGTCACGTCTCGTCGCAGAGCTCGCGCTGCACGCTGAGGGGCAAGGCGGGCGCGTTTTCGTAGGGACGACCTCCTCAGGAGAGCCCCAACCCTATGAAACCATCGTCGATGTTTTGCGCGCCGCGCTCCCGCTCTTGCTGAAGATCGCGCCTGATCCGCAGGTCCTCGGCGCGCTCTCCGCGCTGCTTCCCGAGCTCACCGCGCGCCCAGAAATCGTCGAACCCAAGCAATTGAGTCCCGACGGCAATCGCACGCGGTTGTTCGAGGCAATCGTCTCGGCCTTAACGGCGCTCGCGCGTGGGCGCCCCCTCCTGATCATCCTCGAAGACGTGCACTGGGCCGGCTCAACGACAATCGCGCTCATCGAATTTATCGTCAGGCGGCTCATCGGGTCGTCGGTCCTCGTCGTCGCAACCTACCGCGACGAGGACGTCGGCAGAGCACACCCGCTTCGCGCGGCTCGGCGGCGTCTGGAGTTAGAAGGTGCCATGACGCATATTGCGCTCGAGCGCCTCACGCCGGAAGCGGTCGCGAGGATCGCGCGCGACGTCGTCGAGGAAGGCGTCGACGTAGAGGCGACGACGGGCGCTTTGTACGCACGTAGCGAGGGGCTTCCACTATTTCTGGAAGAGGTGATCCGAGATCCCGAACAGGCACCAAGCATGGCTCGGCTCGCGATTCCCTCGCGTCTCGAGCGCCTCGAGGATGCCGCACGGACCCTCGCGGAAATCGCCGCAGTAGCCGGTGTCGGCTTCGACGTGGAGGTCGTGCGCGAGGCATCTGGTTGGAGCGAAGCCGCCGTACTGCGTGCACTTGACGCGTTGGTAGCGGCTCGCTTCGTGCGTGTGCCGCAGCGCCTTACGCGAAACGACTTCGTCTTCGTCCATCACCTCGTCCACGCTGAAATCTACGGAAACGTCGATCCCGAGCGCCGGCGACAGCGGCATGCGGTGCTCGCCCAGATTCTAAGCGAGTTCGCGACCGGCGATGACGAGCGTGCGGCAGAGATCGCGGCCCACTATGAGGGCGCCGGAGAGCGCGAACGCGCGGCGCAGGGCTACGCGGCGGCGGCACGGCGCGCCGAGCGGTTGTTCGCCGGTGAGGAAACGCTCGCATACGCTGCTCGGGCGCTCGCCCTCTCGTGCGCGCCGTCCTTGGTCGTCGAGATGCGCGTGCTGCGTGCGAAGGTCGCGCACCGTCTCATTCGCGACGATGTGGAGCGCGAGGAGTTGGATGCGCTCGAGGATCTCCCCAAGACCACGCTCGAGAGCGCTGACCTCGAGATCGTGCGCGCCGGCCGCCTGATGGAACTCGGCGAGTTCGAAGCGGCCCGAAAAGCCGCCGAAAAAGCAATTCGCCTCGCTCGCGAGGAGCGCGACGTCGCTCGCCAGGCCCAGGCGCTACTGCAGGCAGCAGTGATCGCGGTGTGGGCCGGTTGGTACGATGCCGCCGAGGTAGCATTCAGCGCGGTCGCCGAACTACGCTTGCCGCCCGATCATCCGTCCTCCGTCGGTTTGTTGCGGCTGCGCAGCCTCCATGAAGCCAAACTTTTTCGCAGCGTTGAGGCGACTCGGCTTGCCGTTGAGTTTCTCGAAGCTGCGCGGCGCGTCGGCGACTTGGATGCCGAAGCCGAAGCCGAAGGTCGCCTCGGATCCGTTTTCTACGGCGCTGGGGACTACGAGAAAGCTGAACCGCATCTGAAGCGAAGCGCCGAGCTTAGCGCGCGCATCGGCAACGCCCGGGCCGAATGTGCCATGCGCATCCACTTGGGCAACGTTGCGGTGATGCGCGGGCGCTTTGCGCTCGCCGATAACCTGTTTGCCGCAGCGGCGAAACTCTGTCGCGAGATTGCACACGCTCCGTACCTCTTGCCGTCTACGCAGTGGCTTGCCCGCTTGGCTCTGTGGCGCGGCGACCCTCAGTCAACGCTTCGCATCCTGGATGAAACTCGGGAGATGCCGCATGATCCGGTGACGACTTCGCTAGGACACTATTTGAGAGCGCTCGCCTTCGCAGAGGTAGGCGACGATAAAGCGCCAGCGTTTTTCGATGAGGCACTTCGCGTCAGTCCTACGCCGGCGCTTTTCCAGCATATCCTCGCTTTCGCGACGCTCGCCGCGTACGACGCGGGGGACGACGACCGTGCACGCGCCTTAAAATCGGAATTGGCAAAAGAACCCACGCAAGAGTGGCAAACAGTCGACGACTTCCCCCACGTTGTATTCTGGGCGCACGCCGCAGTCGCTCACATCACCGGCGATCGCGCGATCGCTCAGGCGCATTTTCGTAGCGCGACTGCCTGCTTCGCGAAGGTAAGTGCTACGTTGGCGGATGATGAAGCTCGCGCCGCGTACGCAGCGATCCCATGGAACGCCCGCTTTCTCGCCTGGACCGATTGAGCCGCAGCTGGTTTTTGCGTGGACCTCCGTCGCAGTATCAGTGATGCGCCACTCCTACTTAAGACGCACCAACCCAGAGGCGCGAACCAAACCTTCCAATCTCGAGTGGTAGCCACCTGACGCGCACACGTATCTTCCGAAAAGGACAGACTCCGGCAGTACCGGCTAGGAACGGCCGCATCGAAGCCGGCCGTGCGAGGAATCACACCGCTCGGCCACGGTTTTCTAACCTTTTCTAACGGAACGGTCGCGAATCGACGGGATCAGTCGGGAGCCTGAACGACGAAAAAGCCTTGCAGAATAACACGCGTCGGTAGCGGACGGGACACTTCGGAACCCCCGAGAAGTGGTTTGAATCCCGCTGGGGCTATTTACTTCGTCCTTATACCATAAGGGTTTTCACGACACTTCGAGGGCTCTGTGCATCAAACGTCATCAAACACCGCCAGAGCCTTTTCCATTTTAGACTAGCCGACCAGGCGACCGAAGGCGTCAGCCGCCTCGGTGTCCCCCCTTCGTAGACGTGCAGATAGCGCTCGCCGGTGACGCCGACTTGCCACTCACTTAATAATTGGACTCCTACCTTTGAGGATTAGGAGTTCCAGACTCGAACACCCCAGAGGCGCGCGCCGAACGGGCCAGACGCGCTGGACTAGACGCCCGTGTGACGGAGAGCAAACATGAATCAAAAGGATCGCGTAGAGATCGATCGTCTCGCTGAGGCGCTAACTGCAGCGTGGAATGCTGCAGACGGCGTGGCCTTCGGAAAAATGTTCACCGAGGACGCGGACTTTGTCAATATCCGTGGCGATCACTTTGTCGGTCGCGATACGATCGCAGAAGGACACCAGAGGATCTTTGACAGCATCTATCGCGACAGTCGGAACGTTTTTGCGATATCGAAGATCCGGGAAGCTACCGGTGAAGTTGTCGTTGCTCTGATGGAGGCTCATTTGCATTGCCCGCAGGGACCTATGGCGGGAGATAACGAAGCGATTGCGACGGCCGTGCTCTGGCGTGAACCTTCTGGTTGGCGCATTGCTTCGTTCCACAACACACTTAAGCAGGGTCCCACAGGCGCCCGACCCACTCGCTAGAGAGCTCGGTTAGCGGCTACCGGTTATATGAACCACCTCCCTCGTGAGCTCGGGATCCGGACGTTTTCTCCCATACACGTCGGCCGCGTTGGCAGGCGTTACGAGGAAGCCGGCGTTCGGCGATCGATGGGCTCGGTCGGCGATTCGTTTCGATAACGCGATGAACCCGATCGCGATAGCGCAAGCGGGAACGAGCCCGCGGCAGATTTTCTAACATTTTCTAACGGAGCTGCGATGGCAGTGGCAACACGTACGTCGCGAACGGAGCGAATGCCAGTGACAGGTGGATTACCGTCTATCCTCCCGCCATCCGCTGATTCCGCGCCTCGACCACCGGTTTACGGAATGCGGACCGCAATCGGGGATCTTAGCGCGCATATCCCGGCGGGTGCAGATTATCTCTTTGCTGCCACCGTGCCGAGCGGCAGATCGAAGTTGCCTGTAAAAACCGCAAGCGGCGAACCGCCGGCTGGGTACTTGAAAACCTCGCCGTCGTCGTTCCCCGCGTCCGCGCAATAGATCACGTCCTTGACGATCCACGTCTGCGCACAGTCGCTGGAACCGGTGAACTGTATGGTGTGCTTCAAGGTCGCCGTCGTTCCACTGACCGTGTAGCGATACGTCGAATTTGCATCCTGATCGAACACAGTGAGGTACGTGCCGTCCCACTGCACGGAGCCAGGGAACTTCACTGTGTTGCTCGTTGTGATCGGTTCGAACGTACTTTTGCCCTTCGGCAGCTCGACGAGCTTGAAACCGCCGTCGCTCCAGCCGTCTGCAAAGAGGTTTCCCTGGTTGTCGTAGCCATCGAAGTACTCTGCAGTCAAAGGAGTGGTCAGCAGGGTGCCGGAGCCGCTCGCGTGTTTGTAGATCACGACGTCGCCGTGGGTGCGTGATCCAGCTAAGATCCCCACCGCAAGGTCGCCGCTGGTGCTCATCGCGCAGCTGGAGGGCTTACCGAAAGAGTCCGAGAGCTTCCTAATCGGCTTCTTCGGAACCTCGTATTCCGTGATTCTGTTATGAGATGCGACGATCCAGAAGGTGCTCTTCCCGTAGCCGTATAGCACGTTCGTGCACCCTTGGCCACCGACGTTCGTGATCTGCCCAATCTGTTGATCGCTCGTTGGATAGTCAAAAATGCTCGCGTAGCTACCGTAGTTGTTGATAATGTACTCAAACTTCTTCGAACGCCGCTCACGAAGAATCGTCTGCGGCTCCGCAAGAATCGACGCGTAACGGGGTATCGGGCTCAGACGCGCTGCTGTCACCAGTCTTCCGTTCACGGACAGCGTCTTACCGATGTACGTGACATCGGGCGTAGTGGTTGACGGCGCGACCGCCGAGCCGCCGCCGCACGCCGAGATTGTCGCGAGCGCAGCCAGAGCACCGACGGATTTTACAAAACCAGTCGCGCCCAAAGCCTTACTTTTCTTGAGTAGCCACATAACGCCGCCTTTCGCGACCGAGCGGGGCTTCCTTCGGTGCCGGCTGCCGCTTCAGCGCGCCTTCGGTGCCGGCTGCCGCTTCAGCGCGCCTTCAGTCACCTCGGCGGAAGGCGCCGTACGATTTCTTGTGGCGATCCCCCGAGATTGACGTTATCCCTTCGCGCCCGCACCGCTTCGAGTACAACTCGGTCGCGCAATGGCGGCTGTAGGAAATAATCTGCGCAGACCGCCGCCGCACCGGTTCGTCTAACGCATCTCCTCGTCGTATTGGTTGAAGAACCAAGGTTGGAGCGTTCGGGGCAAGTCCAACTCACCGACGGTCCCTCTCGGGCTGGGTTAGAAAACGGCATAACTTTGGGATACCCATCAGTACCCGTCAGCCCCGCGTGGGGGCGCAGCCTTCGAGAACCTAGGCCGCCGGACCTGATTTTCTAACATTTTCTAACGGAGCGGTCGGGAAGGGTCGGGACTGGACGGGATCAGTCGGGAACTGAGCGACGAAAAAGCCTTGCAGAATAACACAGATCGGTCGCGGACGGGTCTCTCCGGAACTTCCAAGAAGTGGTTCGAATCCCGCTGGGGCTAAACTTTCCGGCCTTATAGCATAAGCCGCCTTCATTGTCGAGCTACGCTTGTGGGCTCGTTGTGGGCCCGAACCCGCTGCGAGTGCCTCTGTGACCGAGCCGCCGACCAGGGAATCAGGCTTCGCCGCGTGCGTTTCTTGCAGCGATGCGCGAGGTGCAAGTAGATGTTCGCAATCGTACCGATCGCGCTACAGCCCAACAAACTGATAAGCTTTAGGTCGGCCCCAGCAACAGCGAGAGCGCCGCGAGACAATGCCGCAACCCGCTGACCGAAATTAACTGCTTTCTGCTTAGTTTCGAGGTCTTGGGCGGCAGCACAGCGTTACGTTGACGATACCCCAAAGGAGATGTCATCTGCCAATATCAGTGGCGTTGTCGTTTTCGATGGGAAGACCACTCTTTACACAACGACGTGGAAAAGCACATCACCGTCGATCTTGCCCTGAACACTGCAGCTTTCACGCTTAGCGCCACCGCTACTCCTCTGGCGGCTCCTGCGCCGGGAGTTGCGGCAGCCAACGCGAAAACATATAGGAAGGGAACCTACGACTCGCGGGTTACGGGCAAGTCGGGGAAGGGGGCTGCTATGATCGATTGGACTTTCGCTCGCTCAGGACTATGCGCTCTGGTCATCGTGGCCACGCTCTTGCTCGCAGCCTGCAATGGCTCGACCGCGGGACGTTCGTTGCTCCCTTCGGATGCGCAATCGAGTTTGGCTGTGAGCGCCAAAGTCGCTAAAGGTCCGCTCCTTTATGCCACCGATGCGGGCAATAATATTGTCTACATCATCTCGCTCCCGGGCGGCAAGCTCGTCGGTAAGCTCACTGGTTTCGATCAGCCCCAGGGAGACTGTGCGGATGCCAAGGGCGATGTATTCGTGACCGACACGCAGGCTAAGGAGATTGTGGCGTACCATCACGCGGCTAAAGAGGCTTACGAAGTCTTGAACGATCCTGACTTCCTGCCTGTCGGCTGCGCGGTCAATCCTGTGACGGGCGATTTAGCCGTCGCAAACTGCTGCTCGGCTTCGACGGCGACGCAGCCGACCGTCGCCATTTATAAGCACGCCAAGGGCAGCGCCAGCGGCTATATAGTTACCGACTTTGATCAACTTGGTTTTTGCACGTACGATGGCCACGGTAACCTTTTTGTGGACGGCATCAACAGCTATGAATCGGCGGTCGCGGAGTTGGTGGCCGGCAAGCACAAGTTCCAAAACATCACACTGAACCAAAGTTTGGGTGGGCAGAATATCTCCGGGATCTTCTGGGACGGCGACTACCTCGCTGTTGGAAGTCAGAGCGCGGGGGCGATCTATCGGTTTGTAATAGGCGGCACAAAAGGGACAAAAGTCGGGACTACGAGATTAAACGGTGGGCAGTGGCCAGGCGGCTTCTGGATTCAAACGGTCGATAGCGTCCGCAGCGTCTACACTCCATTCTGGAGCAGTAGCTCCGCTGGCGTCGGCGTCTATCGGTATCCCAAGGGCGGCAGCCCAACGAAAAGGCTCTACGCGGCGCTGCATCCCTTTGCCGTCACGGTGAGCCTTCCGGCGCAATAACCGCGAGCCGCGCCCCTTGCGCTACAAGTCGGTAGGTTTAGCGTTCGTTGAAGTTGTCGCTGGATTGTCTGAGTCGTGATTCAAGTTCGGTCATCATAGATTAGAGTTCACAGGGCCAGGAACGCCGAAGTCTTGCTCACCGTGCCCGGCCTGAGTGGTGCGCCACGAGATAACGCCTCCGTCAAGAGGCTCGAGCTGTCGCGCTTTTCTTGTTCCTCCTTTTGGCGGTATCAATAGCTGCTTGGGCTTTCGACGTTGCCATTCTGCCGAGAGCCAAGGACGCTGATCTCGAAGGCGCCTACTATCTAACCCTCTTTGTCGGCATCCTTAGCTTCATTGCTACTGGGTCTTTAATCGGGGTTGTGCTTCAGGCGCGCACGATCAACGCTTTGACCGAACGCTGCCGCCGCCTGCGCTTTGCTCTCGTCGCGTGGCGATGTGGCGCATCGTCACGCTCGTATGCGACGAGTGGCCGAGCAGTCGCTGCGTAACTCCCGCGTCTGCCATAATGGTTGCATACGTTGCACGACAACAATTCTTGAAGCTGCTACGCGGCAAGCCGATTTTCGCCACGCGAAAATAAATGCGCCGAAACTCGTCCGGGGATCAGGGCGCTCGCGGGTCCCAGGGCAAGCCCGGCCCCGCAGTCATGCCCGCCGCCGTGTTACCCGAACTTCCGTTTTCGCCGGGGCCGAGCGACGCGGCGGCGAACTTCGTCAGCCGCTACCGTTCAGCTACCGGAGGCATCGCACATGAGGGCTTTAGCTTGTTTAGCGCTTACCATCAGCGTTGCGTTACTTCCGGGGTGCGGGGGATCGCAGTCGCCGATTGCCGCGCCGGGGGAGAGTCTGCAGTTACCTCTGCCCCCGTTTGACGACACCGGCACGTCGCCGCTGACGCTAAAGACCTGCGCGACCACGCCACCGCAGTATGAATGGATCTTCAAGGGCGCTTGCCGGATATTCTCTGTGACTTCGACCGGCGGCCACTTCAGCCTCGGCGATTATCAGAGCATTACGGTGAAGGGCTCGATCGGGAGAAACACCGCGAAGGGGACGGTGCAGATCGCGCTCGCCGACGCAATCGATAAGAACGGCGACATCAAAACGTATAAGGGCAACGACTTCCCATCGTTCAAGGCAAACGGTATAACGTACTTCTACGCTTCCGCGACCAATCAGAGCACGCAATTGGTCAAACCGATTATGGTTAAAGGCGAGCCGGTACTGCAGTACACGGTAACAGATGCGAACGGGTTCGGCGATGCTAACAGGTGCGGCGCTGCCCTGCTGACCTTCAGAAAAGACCGCAAGCCCGCGTGGACGGCGTTCCCCACTAGCGGCAGAGTGAAGGGAAAGACGGTGACGATCACTCAGTACGCCGCGCCCCAGGGCTTCGAGCTACCTCCGAAGATACCGGTCTACTTCGCGGCTAACTGCTATAAGAAGTAGCGGTGGGTTAAGCGATCCGGGAAGCCCACTAATTGGCGAGGCTTCCCGTTTGTGCGTGGTGGCTCGTTTGAAAAACTTACCCGGATTACACCTTCGCAGCGGCCGTTGACGCGGGACATTGGGCGGCGCGCGAGAGCAGAAACGTGCGGTCGCGGCTGTTTCGCGCGAGAGCGGCGGCGTGTTCGAATTCTGCTCGGGCCTCCGTTGTGCGCCCGAGTTTGAAGAGCAGATCGGCGCGGACGCTCGGCAGTAGGTGGTAGATACGGAGCGCGGGCTCGTCGAGAAGTCTGTCAGCGATGTCGAGTCCGGCTTGCGGGCCGTATGCCATTGCGACCGCCACGGCTCTGTTCAATTCCACAACCGGTGTCGGCTCGATTTGCGCGAGCGCATCATACAGCGTGGCGATGCGTTTCCAGTCGGTTTCTTCCGCACTCGCGGCGCGGGCGTGGCAGGCGGCGATTGCGGCTTGTAATCCATATGGGCCCACTGCGCCCGGGAGTTGTTCGGCCTTCGCCAGTTCTGTCAGGCCACGGTGGATGAGTAGACGGTTCCACTTGCCGCGATCTTGGTCGGGCAGGAGGATCGGTTCGCCCGAGCGCCCGATGCGCGCTCGCATTCGAGATGCTTGAATTTCCATCAGCGCGACGAGTCCGTAAACCTCACTCTCGTTCGGCATGAGGGCCGCAAGCATGCGCCCCAGGCGCAACGCGTCTTCGACGAGGTCGGGGCGCAGTACGTCGTCGCCGGCCGTTGCCGCATAGCCTTCGTTGAAGATCAGGTAGATGGTCTCGAGGATCGAGGCGAGGCGTTGCCGGCGCTCTGGGCCGGAGGGCACTTCGAACGGAACTCGCGCTTCCATGAGCGTGCGCTTCGCGCGGACGATGCGTTGCGCGATCGTCGTTTCCGAGGTAAGAAAGGCCCGCGCGATTTCTGCAGTGGTGAGGCCGCCGAGCAGCTTGAGCGTCAGGGCTACGTGGCCTTCCTTCGAAACGACCGGATGACACGCCACGAACATCAGGCGGAGCAAGTCGTCGTCGATTTCTTCGTAAGTTGCGGCAACGTCGGTTTCCGATTCCTTAACCGAGAGGTCGCGAATGAGTTCTTCTGACTTGCGCTGCAGCGTCTCGTCTCGGCGGATCTGATCGATCGAGCGCCGTTTGGCAGTCGTCATGAGCCACGCGCCGGGGTTGCGCGGGATGCCCCCTTCCGGCCACTGCGAGAGGGCCGAAACGAAGGCATCTTGCGCAAGATCCTCGGCGCGTCCGACGTCGCGCACCATACGCGACAGGCCTGCGATCAGCTTGGGCGATTCGATGCGCCAGATGGCCGCGATTGCAGCGTGAAGGTTGGACGTCACTCCGGTGGTGGGTAGACCTCGTGGAGGTAGCAGGTGGCGTCGTGGCCGAGGGTCTCGAGAAAGCGCGTTGCTGCGGCTATTCCGGCCTTGCGATCCTTCAGCTCGAGCACGGCGTATCCGCCGACGACTTCCTTCGATTCGGAAAACGGCCCGTCGGTGACGGTCGTGCGGCCGTTCTTGCGGGTGAGGCGGAGTTCCAGCAGCTCGTTGCTGCGGCCGCCCGTATCGACCAGCGTACCGTCGGCGCGCATTTCCTCGACGAGCCTGCTCATCCGTTCCGTCATTTCGGGGCTTTCCTGCGGATGCGCGTCGCGGTCGAGCATCAGGATTGAAATAAATCTCATTTGAGTTGCTCCCGAAGGCGCGCTTCAGAAGCCCGGACTTGCGGTGTGAGGTTTTCGCCGAAGTCTTCGGCTTCGAAGATCTGGCGAATCTCGACGACTTGGCCGCCGTCGAACGGCGCGTGCGTGAATCGCTCGACTACCTCTTCCTTCGATTTCCCCTGAACGATCCAGAAGCCGGCGATCAACTCTTTTGTTTCAGTGAACGGGCCGTCCGTGATCGTCGTGCGGCCGCCGTCGAAGCGCAGTCGCGCTCCCTTCGACGAGGCCTGCAGGCCTTCGCCCGCCAGCATCACGCCGTCTTTGGCGAGTTGCTCGTTGAACCTGCCCATCTTCTCAAGCATCTCGCTCGATGGCAGCACGCCTGCCTCGCTCTCTTTATTGGCCTTAACCAGGACCGCGAATCTCATTGGTCTCTCCTCATAGTGGATTGGGGTCTTCTGTTGATACGTCGGATGGGAACCTGCAAATTCGACAATGGGAAGTCAGGAGAAGAGGCGGGGCTCGGCGAGACCCTATTACGGAATCCGGACCTTTACCAACCCTAAGTCGTAAGTCATGGCGTAGAGGTACACCGTCACGAACGCGATCACGCCGACGCCCAGGATTCGAAACACCCATTGAGTAGTTCGCGACTCCGGGTCAAGCTTGGGAGTGAACGGCTCCAGCCATTTCGGCGGCGGGTATTTGACGCAAGCTGCAAGATAAGACCGCGGAGAGCGGACGAGCCAGAATCCGAGCCATAAGCCGATCGCGGACATGACGAGGCTAACCGCGATCCCGAAATAGTCTCTATGCACTGCACGCCAGATTCGAGAGTGGTGCTTCCGATACTAGCCATCCCTCGACCGCGGCCCGCTCGCGGCATCGTAGGGGTCAGCAGTCTTTGTTGATGACCTCTAGCCTTCCGGTGCCGACGGTGCCTCCGCCCGAATCGTAGCCATATGCGTAAATCGCTGCTTTGCCGCACTTTGCAAGGGGATAGACGTAGTAAGCTAACGGATTGGACAAAAACTGCCCGAGGCTGCAAATGCCCTTCTTCGTGCACGCCGTCTCCACGAAGGCCGAATCGGTAACGTTTGGACCGCTAACCGTGACCACGGGCATCGAGTGTTTCTTCGTTATGGTTACGGGGCACGGCCTAACCCTAACTTTGCCGGTCCCACCGCAGTCCTCGGCTCCCGGTTTCGCTTGCGAAAATATCGCCTCTCCGTTTGAAGGGTTCCCCGTCTGTGGCATTTGTTGCCCGTCACACCCCGCCAATACTATGACAAGAAGTACACCGGCGAGCGTTAGTATCGATGAGCGGAAGTTTGACATTCCTTTCCTCCTTCAGTTTCATGGCAGTCGCTCCACCGAAGTGCCGGCACTCCAGCGCGCCTCGCGGCAATCATTCTACGGCACCGCCAAGAAACTCCCGCAGCGCGACTGACGGGTAACCGCCAAATGCCACCGGGTGCATGTGGAACGCCAGCACTCCTCGGGGGTTGTCCGCTCGTGTCATTGGATCGTAGATAACGCTCGCCGATCATCCCCGCCGAAAAAAAGCGAGATTCTCATCTCTGTTAAGGGATTTTCATTCGTTTTAAGGGTAAGCATATATAGTAATGAAACCGCAACGGAGACCTGTTCAGTTGATGTGTGCGTTGTCGCAGACTGCCGCGTTCGTCGGAATGAGTTGCATCGCAGCAAGCGCTACCATAGAGTCGCCCGCGATCGCGGCGTTCGACCGGACGTTTGCGGGTGTAAACAATTACACGTGCGTTTTGCATTCTTACGAAGTGAACGGAGCGAAAACGCAGGACCGCATTTATCAATATTCGTTCATGAAGCCCCACTACCTCAAAACGCTGATCCTCGATGGCAATGGCAAAGGTTCTGGTGCGGTATGGGTCGGGGGCGATCAAGTGAGTGCCCATCAAGGCGGTATCTTTTCCGGCATCCACGTGAAGATCAACGTGGACGACCCACGCGCCATTTCGCTTCATGGCGTAACGATTCCGGATGGTTTACTGCCGGGCATCATCGACGACTATCGGACTATTCCTGGGACGCTCACGCAGACCGACGGCGGGAAAATCGGAAGTGTTGATACTGACCGTCTGGACTTAAAGGTGGCCGATCCGCCGTCGAACCACAACATCACCGAACAGATAGTCTATCTTTCGAAGGCGACACATTGGCCGATCAGGCAGATCATGTATTCAGGGTCACAGATCGTGCTCGATGAATCAATCCGCGACCTAAAGATGAACGTGGGCTTAACGCAAAGCGACTTTCCGTTCTAGACATTTCGCCATATACGGCGACGTCCACGTCACATTAGGTGTGCGCAGAAGGCGGCGGTCCGATAATCGGCACACGTCGCCTTAACCGTAACGACGTTTGTTACGATGCGCCCTTCAACGCAAAGGAGATATATCGGTGGATCAAATCGAGCAAAATGAGGATTTACGTGAGGCGCGCTTGCGCTATTTCGAAACGTATGCGTTTCCGCTGTTTAGCCACATCGATCTGCGCGTTAGCGACGCGGATGCCGTGCGTCCATTTTACGACGCGCTCATGGCGCTCTTCGGTACCGAGCCAACGACGCCACGAGTGGTTCGTTACGGCTATACCCGCCGCTATGGCAGCATCCGGGCGGACTTCTTCAATATCTTCGCCGATTCCAACGCTCGCCCGACGGCTACGCGTATTGCCTTCGCCGCCCCAAGCACCGCCTTCGTTGACGAAGTGGCGGCCGTAGTTCGGACGCATGGTGGTCAAAATATTGAGGGCCCCCAATATTTCGAGCAGCACCACCCCACGTTCTATGCGGTGTTTTTTGAAGACCCTCTGGGCAATCGCTTCGAAGTTTGCCATCACCGCATGGATAAATAAGTAGGGCCCTCGCGCGTACCATCGCTACCGGAGTCATCGTCCTCGGGCTCGTTTCCGTCGCGATCGGTGCCGGGGCGCCATTCCTCGATCGGTTCGTTGGGATCGTCCGGAGTCGGTGTCGGTCCTGGTGTGGACATTTGTCCCCCTGCGGAAAGCTCGAGTGTTGTGCGGTGGTTCTTACCCAACTCTTGTCGAGCGTACCGGTGATGCGCTCCGACCGTTGACTTAGTGCCGTTCCGCGAGCATATCGCCCGTTTCCATGTGCAGGTCGGCGTCGCGCCAGCGGACCGCCTTTCCGCCCAGCCCGCAGGCCCATACGGCTATGCCGAAGAGATCGCGCGGCAGCACGAGCCACGTCGAGGCGGGTACGACGCCGAGCGCGCGCGCGGAGACGCGCTGCAAGACGATACGTGCGAGCACCGCAACGCAAAGCGCCGCGAAGCGCCGCGGTCCTGGCGCGAGCACGAAGGCTAGCAGCGCAAGCGGCACGGGGTAGGTGAGAAACATGCCGGCGTAACCAGCCGGCTGCACTCCGCGAATCGTCCGATGCCAGCGCAGCTCGTGGTTCCAAAGGGTCTCGAGACTCGAGTCCGATACCATGGTTCGCACGACGTAACGTGGGATTACGACACGGAGGCCTCGGGCAGCAATAAAATTCCCGAGCATGAAGTCGTCAGCGAGATGCGGTGCGAGCGCCTCGAAGCCACCGACCGAAGAGAGCACCGGCGAGCGTACCGCGTTCGTCGGACCCAGGCAGTGTCGCTGGGGGCCGAAGAGTCGATTGACGAGCACCGATGGGATAAACTGCTCGTTCATGAACATCGCCCCGAGTCTGGATGAAAACGAACCGTCCGGAACGCCGGCGAAAAGACAAGTGACCACGCCGACGTCCGCCTCGTGTAAAGGCGCCGTAACGGAGCGGATGTACCTCGGATTGACCCGAGTGTCGCTGTCGGCCAGGATCAACATCTTGTGGCGCACGAGCCGCATCATGGAAAGCACGTTCGCGATCTTGGGGTTACGCGCGCCGGGAAATTCACCGACGTCGATTTCGATATTCCGATCGGGAAGGTCCGCCGCCACCCGCTGCGCAATTGCCAGCGCGCTATCGTCGGCGCGCGCAACGCCGAGGACGAGCTGGTAACCAGGATAGTCCTGCAATGCGAACGCCCGCAGGTTCTCCTCGAGGCCGGGTTCGGCGCCATGCAAAGGCACGAGCAAACTGACGTCGGGCAGGTGGTCGACCGGATCCGGATCAGGTTCGCGCCGCCCAAAGCGCCCGATGGACGCGATTGCGACGACCGCATAACCAATCGCCGCGAACGTCGCGACATCAAAGGCGGCGGCGAGGATACGCGCAAACTTCACGCGACGCGGTTCGCTAACCGAGAAGGCGGCCCTTGCTTCTGTATGGGAAGAGATCTTTACCGAGATGAACGGGGATGGAACGATTTCGACGCGCGACCACGTGGCGATCAACGCGCTGTGGGTAGGCGTGCACTTCCAAGACGCGGCGTTGATGTCGATCATCGTGCCGGCGCTGTTGCTGCAGTTGGCCCCGGCCAAACACACCTACGTCCTGGCGGTGCTCTCGACGGTTGCCGCAATTGGGACCGCAATCGTGCCTCCGTTCGCGGGTGCGCTCTCGGACCGCCTACGCCGGCGCGGCGGCGACCGGCGCCTTCAGACGGCAATTGTGCTTGCGATCGACGCCCTCGCGCTCCTCGCGATGGCCTACGCCTCGTCAGTCGTTGATCTGGGCGCCGCTACCGTCGTGGCGACCGTCGCGTTGATGAGCGGCTCGGTCGTCTATCAGGTGCTCGTGCCGGAAATCGTTCCGCGCAAATTTTGGGGAACCGCTGCAGGCCATCGCGGCGCAATGACGCTGGTCGGAACCATCATTGGCCTCATGCTGGGCGCGCTATTGCCGCCGCGTGAGGCACTCTTGGCCGCGGCAGGCGGCGTCGTCGCCAGCGCGCTAACGCTGCTGTTCGTCCCGGCTTCCCCGGCGTTCGTAGCGACGGAGCGCCACGAGGGCGCGCGCGTCCGCGATCGTCACGATCTCATCGTCACGCTGATCGCCCGCGCCTGGATCATCATGGGAATGACGTTACTCAATACCTACGTGCTGTACTTCTTCCACGACGTGCTCGGCATCCGCAACGCGTCGTTGAACACGGGACTCGTTGCCGGGGCTGCGATGGTTGGGGCGGTCGTGTCGAGTATAGCGGCCGGAATGTTATCCGATAAGTTCGACCGCCGGCTGGTCGTCTGTTTGTCGGGCCTGCCGATGACGCTGGCCGCGCTCGGCTTCGCCCTCGCTCCGGATTTGCGCGTGATCTTCGTCTATGCCGCGCTCTTCGGCGTCGGTTACGGCGGCGTGTTCGCGGTCGGTTGGGCGCTTGCCATGGACTCGGTCCCCGAACTGGGCGACGTCGCGCGCGATCTCGGCATTTGGGGAACGCTCTCCAATCTCCCCACGGTCATCGCGCCGGCAATCGGCGCCGCAATCATCACGGGCGGGGCTACCGTGAGTGACGGCTATCGCTGGCTGTTCGCCAGCGCCGGCGCGTGCTTTCTGCTTGGCTCCCTGACCGTGCTTGCGGCCCGCAAGCCGGCTGCAGTGGCTCGATGAAGCCGAACTGGACGGTAACGGCGATCACCTACGTCGTACGCCAAGCCTACCTTTCCCTCAACGTTCGCGTCCGCCAGTGGGGTCATCTGCCAGCCGAACGTGGAGCGACGGTGCTCATCACCAATCACCAGCACATAGACGAAGGGGAAATGGTCACGGCGCGCACGTTTCTGTTGCACCCGTGGAAGCCATTGGTCATGTGCAATTCCCGACGTACGTTCGAGACGGGATTCATCGCGACGGCATTGCCCTGGACCGCATGGTTTACGCGCGGCGTGAATCTGAGCGGACTATGGGGCGCCTACAGCATACTGCCGATCGAGAACCATCTCTTCTCGCGGCCGCTCATTAGCCTGGCCGAAGAGTTGCGCGCCGCGCATGGCGATCTTCCCTTCGAAGCGATCTTGCCGCCCGAGACACTCGAGCCCTTGGGCCTCGAAGGACGCGTGCTGAGCGACCTATGGAGCGCGGCCAACTTCATGCGGGCCCGCGCTTGGGTGAAGGTAGCCGCGCTCAAACAGCCTTACCGGCGGGAAGTGCTCGAGAACCTTCGCGCCGTGACCGAACGCGACATCGCCGCGATCGTGGAACGCGTGCGGACGGGCGCGACGTTTTACATCACCCCCGAAGGCGACTTCAGTCGCGATGGCCGCATGCATCCGATGCGTGGGGGAATCGTCGAGGCGCTCGCGCCCTTTGCCGACCTCTGGCTCTGCGCAATCGCATACGACCCTTTCCGGGGCAGACGGCTCTCGATGCTCTACCGGGTTCTTCGATATGGCGGTGCAGGCGATATCGGGACGTCGCTCGCCGGCGCGCGGCCGATTACGACCTCGGCGCTTCTGGCAGCGTTTCTTCTCGGAGGCCCGGAGACGTTTGCGGCCCAAGAAGCGGTGCGGGCTGTACGCGAACGGCTCGATTCGCTGCCCGGGAACGTCTTCGTCGATCCCGAGTTGCGGCACGCCCCGGAGGGTGCGGTCGTCGACGCCCTAGAGACGCTACGAAGACGCGGTACGCTAGCCGTCGAGAACGAACGCTACCGCGTTACCGCGTACCGTAGCGATCTAAGGTTCCCGCACGTCGCCGACATGATCGAATTCCAGCGCAACATGCTCGACGAGACGCTGGCGTCGGCCCGGCGGCTTGGGCGAGGCTGACGCGGATTCTCAGGACGCCGCCGCTTCGACTCGGCGTTCGCCGGCCTGTACTCGCCGCGACCGCAAGTAGCCGAAAAACTCGCCGCCTTCGCGCAAGCGGCGGACCATCATCTGGCGGCTCGTGACCATCTCGGCGACGATCTTGGCGATCTTTTTCGGCCGGAAGTAGAACTCGCGATACATCCGTTCGACCGAATCTTCGATCTCGGCGGTCGAGAGCGTCTCGTAGCGCAACGTTGACGTCTGGATACCCGTTCCGGATACCAAGTCGTCGCGCGCGAACCAGCCGTTCGCCAACGCTTGAGCGTAAAGCTCCGTTCCCGGGTACGGCGATGCAATCGAAACCTGAATGGTGTGGGGATCGAGTTCCTTCGCGAACTCGATTGTCTCGCGAACGGTCTCGGGAGTGTCGACCGGCAAGCCGATGATGAACGTGCCGTGAACTTTGATCCCGAGTTTGTGGCAGTCCTTCATGAACTTGCGCGCCATCTCTAGCTTCAGACCTTTTTTGATGCGGTAAAGGATCTCTTGGTTTCCGGACTCGAAGCCGACGAGCAAAACGCGTAAGCCGTTGTCGCGCAAAGTCTTGAGCGTGTCGTAGTCGACGTGCGCGCGGGCGTTGCAAGCCCAACTGAGGTTCAAGCGTTTCATGTGCTTGCTCAGCGCAATCGCGTAACTTTTTTCGTTCGTCAACGTGTCGTCATCGAACATGTATTCGCGCACTTTCGAACCAAAGATCGCCTTCGCTTCGTCGAGGTCGCGACCGACCGCCTCGGGGCTCTTGTGGCGGAAGACGTGGCCGCCGATCGTTTGCGGCCAAAGACAGAACGTACACTTTGCCGTGCAGCCGCGGCCGGTATACCACGAGACGTATGGGTGCAGAAGGTAGCCGTTGTAGTACTTCGTGACATCGAGATGTTTGGCATAGACCGGCAGTACGCTCGGCATCGCGTCCCAATCGTGGATCTGGGGGCGTTCTTCCGTGCGCTGCAACTCACCGTCGGCGTCCCGATATGAGAGTCCTAGAATCTCATTCCAGGGCCGCCCTTCGGCGAGCTCCTTGCACGTATAGTCGAACTCGTTCCGGCAGACGAAATCGATGATATCGTGCTCGCGCAACGTCTGCTCTGGAAGCACGGCAACGTGCGCACCGATGAAGCCGACTTTTATCGAGGGGTCTTGTGCCTTGAGCCGGCGAGCACACTCGACGTCGTTGGGGAGCGACGGCGTACTCGTGTGCATGATCACCAGCTCGTGGTCCTTGGCGATCGCCAGCACGTCATCGATCGTCTGCCCATGAGGGGCCGCATCTATTAGCGTGCTGCCCGGCACGAGGGCGGCGGGCTGGGCCAGCCACGTCGGATACCAGAACGAGGTCACCTCTCGCTTTGCCTGGTATCGCGCGCCCGCACCGCCGTCGAAGCCGTCGAAAGAGGGCGGGCTCAGGAACAGGGTCTTCAACTACAACTTCCTTCTGCGGCTCAAAGTCGCAACGGTTACAATAAAATGTGCTCGAGTCGGGCGCAAAGGACTCCCTCGCGTCCGCACCCTATCCCTGCTCGAAGCATGCATCCGCCCCGCCTCCGGCGTCTGCCCCTTGCGGCGGCGCTCGTTACCCTGGCAGTCCATCTTGCCGGCAATCCGCATTACGGCTTCTTCCGCGACGAACTCTACTTTATCATCTGCGGCTTTCATCCGGCGTGGGGATACGTCGACCAACCGCCGGTTGCGCCGCTTCTGGGGGCGGCCACGCAGCTCTTCGGCCACTCGCTCTTTCTCCTGCGTCTGGTTTGCGCGGTGTTTGCCGCAGCATCGGTCTATACCACGTGCTTGTTGGTTGCCGAACTCGGCGGTGGTGCATTTGCGCAGTTCTTCGCGGCGCTGATTGCGGCACTCACTCCGGTCCTCATGGATTTTGGAATGAAGCTGTCGGCCGACATCGTCGGATTGTGGCTGTGGCCGCTGGCGGCGCTCTACGTGCTGCGCATCGTCAAGGGAGCCGACCCGCGCTGGTGGCTGGTCGTCGGCACGATCGTGGGGATTTGCCTGGAGAGTAAATACACCGTTATCTTCTTCGCCATCGGCATGGTCTTTGGGCTGCTCGTGCTTCCGCAGCGCCGCGTTCTCTTTACGGCCTGGTTCGCGGGAGGCGTTCTGGTTGCGACACTCATCGCGCTGCCAAACTTCGTGTGGCAAGCCGCGCACGGCTTTCCTATGTGGACGCTGTTGCGCGCCGCCGCGCAGTATAAAGACGTCTCGCTCACACCGCCGCAGTTCCTCGTTACTCAGCTGTTGATCACCTATCCGTTGCTCGCGCCGGTTTGGCTGATCGGCTTGGCGACGCTGCTGCGCCGCGCGGACGTCCGCTTTCTGGGCATCGCGTATCTCGCATTAATCGTCCAGATGATCGTTCTGCATGCAAAGCATTACTATGCCGGCGACGTCTACCCGATACCAATTGCCGCGGGGGCGATCGCCATCGAAGCTTGGACGGCACGCGCAACCCTCTGGCGCCCCGTGCTCGCGCTCTACGCGCTGATCGCCGGCATTGCGCTCGTTCCGTTGCTGATGCCGATTTTGCCGGAGCGCACGATGTCCGAGTACGACCGCACGCTGCAAACTTTGCTCGCGCAAGAAGTGAATCTGGCCGTCACCGAGCACACGCAGATCGGCAACTTGCCTCCCGATTGGGCCGACATGCACGGCTGGCCGGAACTGGCGCAAACCGTCGCACGCGTCTACGACTCGCTGCCCCCGGCCGAGCGCGCTCAAGCCGCAATCCTCGCGAGCAACTACGGTGAGGCCGCTGCGCTGGATTTTTTTGGGCCGCCCTACGGCCTGCCGCCGGCGCTTTCAGGCCACAATCAGTATTGGGTCTGGGGCCCGCGCGGCTACAGCGGGAACGTCCTCATCGACGTTCATGGAGATTGTGAAAATCAAGCGCATCTCTTCCGAGTTCATCGCGTCGTCGCCCGCTTCTCCAATCCGTGGGGGCGACCGTTTGAAAACGGTTTTCCGATCTCGTTATGCCGCGGAATCAGCATGCCGCTGAGCGCCTATTGGCCAAAGCTTCGCAGATTTATATGAGGGGAACCGGCTCCCCACGAAGGCGCTCGGGAAGGGCATTTTATGCCCGCCAGCCTGTGGTCCGCGGCGACGATGGAACGGAGCGTCGTTGGTCGAAACTCAACCGCTCGTCGATCCGCGCTCCTTTAGGTGGAGGATTATGTAGATGAGGACTTCAGTTTTCGCGCCCTTTGCGCTCGGCATCTGCGCGGGTGCGGCCGTGCTGGGAGGCTGCTCGCTTGGCTCGCAAGGTTCCCTGCCATACATGCAAAGCGGCAACGCATTTCGCGCGCTCAACGCAACCGGCGCCGGCAAGATCACGCACATCGTCTACATTATCCAAGAGAACCGCAGTTTCAATAACATGTTCTACGGCTACCCAGGTGCGTATACCGTAACGAAAGGCATGAACTCGCAGGGCCAGACGATCACGCTGCAGCCGTCGAGGCTCGGCGCCTATTACGACATCGATCACTCCGTCGCAGCGATGATCGAGGCGTGCAATGGTACCGGCAAGCTTCCCGGCACGCACTGCCGGATGAACGGATTCGACAAAGAGTGGAGCGACGGCAATTTTAGCAACTCGCAATACGTGTACGTGCCGCACGATCAGTCGAAGCCGTACTTCGACATGGCGCACGAAGGCGCGCTCGCCGACAGAATGTTTCAATCGCAGCTCGACGAGAGCTTCGTCGCGCATCAGTACGTCATCGCCGCGCAGGCCGCTTGGAGCGCCGATTTGCCGGATGGCTACTGGGGCTGCCAGGACAACGAAGCCTCTGTGGTAGCAATGATCACCTCACAGCGGGTCGTCACCGGCTATCAGAAGGCTTGCTACGATTATCAAACCCTAGGCGACGAGCTCGACAAGGCGAAACTTTCGTGGCGTTTTTACGCGAGCCAGTACGGTAGTAAGTCGAGCGGCACCGGTGGAACGTGGTCCAGTTATCAGGCCATCAAACACATCTACAACGGACCCGACTGGAAGAAAGACGTCATCTCGCCAAACTGGAGGTTTATCACCGACGTACGAAACGGCCAACTCTCAAACTTTACGTGGATCACGCCCGTCTGTGACGACTCGGACCATACGAACTGCCCGGATGACTACGGACCGTCGTGGGTCACCGCGCTGGTAAACACGGTCGGCAAGAGCAAGTTTTGGAACTCGACCGCGATCTTCATCCAGTGGGACGATTGGGGCGGCCTCTACGATCCGGTGGCCCCGGAGTATAAGGACCGCGACAGCTTAGGCTTCCGCGTTCCGCTGCTCATGCTATCTCCGTACGTCATTCACGACCACGTCTCGCACATTCACTACGAAACCGCCAGTGTGCTGCGCTTCGCCGAAGATCTTTTCGGCCTCGGTCAGCTTGCCAAGGCTGACAAACGTGCGAACTCACCTGCCGCCGATTTCGACTTTTCCCAGAGCCCCGCAAAGTTCGTTCCCATCAAGGCGCCGTATCCGCCGAAATTCTTCATGCATCAGTTCCCCGACGATTATCTTATTCCCGACAGTGAATGACCCAGCCGATCCCCTTTCTACGGGGTGAGAAGCCCGCGACCGCGCTTCGTGGGCTTCTCTGTTTGTTTAGGCACTGGCTTTAGCGTATCGTAGGGTAGAACGCCTCGATCATCTCGACCTTCGAACCGGTGATGTTCTCTACGGGCTTGACGTTGCCGTTGGCGGTTGCCTTGAAGGCAAGCATCGCCTCAACACCCTTCCCATTAAACGCAAAGGTCGTGACATAGATCTTGCCCGCCGAATCGACGCCCGCCGTCAGCGTATTCGTCAAGTGCGTCTTGCTACCCGAGATGCTCGCCGCAGGCGGAAACCACTGAAGTAAAAAACGCATGACGAACCTCCTCAAAATAAAACCTCGGTGGTCTCAGCTTAGGAGGAGGCCATTCCCGAAACATTCCGGCTTAGCCGGGCTTGCGACACCAGGCAGCCACGAGGCCAATCCACGGAACGACCGTCTTTGATGTCGCAATTTCGTTTTGCAGGCGCTCCTGGAGCGTATCGAGATCGCCGAGATGCGCGTAGGGCAGATCGAGTCTTTGGACGCTGGGCAGAACGCTTCGGATCGTATCCACGAGCCAGCGGGTAAAGTCTGGTTCATGCCCGAGTTCCATCTCCAAACGCATCTCCGGCGCGGGTAGTCCGGCCTCTTGAAAGGCTGCGTGCAGCGCCGGCCCCATTTCTAAATTGACGCCGGAACCGGCACCGGCAGCGTGGAGCAACGAAACGCCTGCGGACCAAAGCGGCGGCCGCGACGAGAGCGCCAGGAACGGAGCCCAAGAGCCTTCTTGAAAGGCGACGGTTCCGCCGGATCGTACGTACGCGAGGACTGAGCGCAACGTGGCGACGGGATCGGGAAGAAACTGCAGAACATATCGGCCGATCACCGCGTCAAACGACGAGTCCGTCGAATACTCCGCAATATCCGCGTGCACGAACTCGATGTTTTCAAAACCTTCTTTTGCGGCGCGAATCCGAGCGCGATCGATCGTACGAGCGTCGCGCTCAATCCCCACCACCGCTCCTGATGAACCTACGAGCTTAGCTGCGAGCATCGCGACGTCGCCCACGCCGGAACCGATATCCAAGACGCGTTGTCCAGTTTCAATCCCCGCTTCGCGAAGAAATCGTTCGGTGACGGGGGCAAGCCGAGCGGCTTGGCGGATAAGGCGCTCGTGCTCCGCGTCGGTATTGCCCAGGTGGTATGCCGGATCGCGCCTGCTCCGCGTCATGCGGTCTGGTTATTGGGAGGTTGCATTCATCCCCCCACGCGCCACGCCGACTTACGACGGTGGCCAGGTTTGGCGGGCGCTCTTTTCGAAAGCGAATCGACGATGCAGATCCTTCGCCCATCAGTTCTCACGATCGCCTTGACGTTCGCGATCGTCGTCGGATTTGCGCTTCGCGCAACGGCGTCCGACAACTGGCTAATCGGCACGTGGACGAGCGCCACGGGCTTGACTTACATCTTTACCACCGACGCGCTGACGATCGTGGGACCCGAAGGTAAGGTCGGCCCGTTGAAGGTTACGAGCTACACCGTTGCTGGAAACACGATCACCGTGACCGCGGACGGGCTCCCCGCGAAGGCGATCGCCAAGAAGACCGACGACACCCACGCGGTCTTCGACAACGGGGTCGACCCTCCGATCGCCGTCACAAAGAAGTGAAAGGCATCACCCTATCGCGTTAATTGGGTACGATACTTCCGTGAAGATTGCAATTCTTGGCTCTAACCCTCGCGCGGAAGCCATCGGGCGCCTGCTGGCCGACTCGGGATACCACATCTGCTTCGGCGACGCCGAGGGCCTCACACCGGGCACCCAATGTGACATGCTGATTTTTGCGGGCCCCCGGGAGCGCGTAGACGACCTGCTCGCGCAGGCAGGCGGTATCTCACCCGAAACGATCGTCGTCGATGCGATGGAGGGCACGCTGCCTGGCAGCGAAAGCGGTTCCGAACTGCTGGCTCGCAAACTCGATACGCGACGGGTCGTTCGCGCCGTGATTATGGCCCCACAGACGGGCGCCAACATTCTATGTTGCGGCGACGACGCCGACGCCACGACTACGGTTGAGGAAGTTTTCCGCGCGGCCGGATGCTTAACGACGAATCGGGGGCCGCTTGCGAATGCTGCGAAGATCGAAGCCCCTCCGAATGCCACCGGCGAATCCTCGTTCGAGACCCTCAGGTCCGCCAATACGGTCGGCTCCTCATAGCGATCGGCCGAATCGAGCCCTGAAGAACCCGGGGGGATCCGGCGGAACGTGAGCGATCCTCAGGTGATTGTCGTCGGGGGCGGCCCGGCAGGTCTGATGCTTGCATTGCTGTTGAGCCGAAGCGGAATACGCGTGACGGTTCTGGAGCAGGCCGCGACGTTCGCGCGCGAGTTCCGCGGCGAACTGCTTCAACCGGGCGCAAACAGGATACTCGGCGATCTGGACCTGCGCGAGCGGATCCTCGCGCTGGGCTACGTTTTCCCCTCGGGGATCGACATCCGGGACGGCCATAAGAGCACCTGCTTCGAACTGCCGCCGGTCTTCGACTCGAGACGGGGCGACGGTATGATGATCGTTCCGCAGCAAAAGCTTCTCGAACTGCTTGCGGCCGAAGCGTCGAAGCATTCGAATTTCAGCCTCGTCATGGGCTGTTTCGCCCGCGAGCTGTTGCGCGGTGAGGATTGCGTCGGCGGCGTTCGAGCGCAGCTGCGCAGCGGCCAAGAAATAATCGTGCGCGCCCCCCTCGTCGTAGCATGCGACGGTCGCTTTTCGGCGATTCGGCGCGCAGCGGGAATTGGCGTACGAGAGAGTGCCGTGCGATTCGATCTGGTGTGGTTCTCCGCGCCCAATCCAGGCACTCTGCCGGATCGGATACACCTCAGGATCGCCCGAGATCAAATGTTCGTCGCATTCGCTAGCCGCAGCGATCAACTGCAAATCGGCTGGTTCGTTCACAAAGGTAAATACGCTCGGCTACGCGCGCGGCCATTTGCGGAAACCGTGAATCACATTGCGGGACACGTGCCGGTTGAGCTGGATCGCACGGTTCGGCAGGCCCTGAAGGGCTGGCACGATTTGTCGCTCCTGCCCGCGGTCAGTCAGGTTGCGGAGGCGTGGTCACAACCGGGCCTGTTGCTGCTTGGCGACGCCGCGCACCCGATGTCGCCGTCGATGGGGCAGGGCATTAACGTGGCAATCTATGACTCGGTCGTCGCGGCGCAGCGCCTCGTCTCGGCCTTTGCCACCGGGGCATCGCTCGATGAAGCCGCCCGCGCGATCGAAAAGCAACGGCGCCCCGCCATCGCTGCGACGCAGCGGACACAAAATATCCTCACCGGCATCATGTACGCGCTCGGCCCGGATGCGACGTTGAAGCTCGCGAGCGCCCTGATCGGCATCGGCAAGTGGACGCGCTGGTGGCCGGGGTGCATGAGAAGGGAGGCCGACCGCCTTTTATGGGGCGACCCACGGGTACGCGCCAATCACGGCCCTTGGGCGCTCGCCGGCAACAAATCTCCGCGACCTTAAGACGAGCTTGCTCAGGAACGCGGTCCTTCCCGACATAATCGTTCCGAATCAGCGCATCGTCACTGTGACAATGCGGGCCACAGCGGACCCGTTGGCAGCGCGAACCAGATCAGTCCGTTCCAGGTCGGCTTCTGCCCGACGCTAAGCGCCTCTTCGCCGTAAAGGATGATGAAACGCGTAACGTGGTAGGAGGCATCGATGTTGCCGATCTGCGTGTGATTGCCCAACCCATCGTTGGTCAACTGTTCGCCGATAGAGACTAGCCCGCGCTGGCCGATGTTGTCGTAGACTTCATATGAAATGCCGTTGCTGCCCGCTGGGGGAGCGCCCATACCGGGATTGCCATCGTGATTCATCTGATAGGTCGCGAGGAAACCGGGCACGCCGTTGACCGGGTCGCGCTGAGCATAAAACCCATTGCTGTAGTATTGATCGAATCCGCCTTCGGCCAGCGGCCAGGAACCACGCGCACCGTAATAACCAAACTCGAGCGGATTGCTGCGGTTTGCAAAGGCCAGCTTGTATTGCAGCGTCTTGTCCTGCGTCCAGTCGTAATCGTTGAATCCGTTGAGGTCGGCGCCTGAGGTGACGTATGCAATCTCGGCATCAAGGGAGCCGCGAGTATACGCAAACTTCTCTCCCCACCTATTGGCGTCCAGCTCGTAGGTGTGTTCGCCGACGGTAATCTCCGCCTGAGAGTTGACGGTAAGGCCGCTAACGTCAAGCCACTGACTAAACTCCGATGGCCCCGGCACTTCGAGCTTCCCCACGAAGATATGACCCGAGCCATCGAAGAAGTTATTGTAGGCAAACCACGCGGTGTCGAGGCCTCCGGCTTGGCTCGCCTGCCAAATCCACTGCTGCACGTGGTACGTCCACTCGCTGTTTTCGGTTCCGAAAGCGCCATCGGCATGGACTCCGAGACTGCCGATGTCCCACGAAGCCGCACTTGGCGACTGCTGCGAGTAGCTTACGGGATAGTCGACCCATATTGGAGACTCACGCTCTAGCACGTGCGGATTCAAGCCCGCGTAGCCCGTCCGCTGAACGTAGCGCCCGTAGGCGTTGAGCGCCGGAATTTGAATGTGGCATTCGGAGCATTTAATGCCGTACGCTTGCGCGAAGTTCGGCATCGCCTGCGCGGAGCTACTCATGGCGAGCACTATCGTAGCGAAGACGACAACGGCACCGCATGAAAGAAAGCCGGTTTTGCCATCGATTCGCATGGTAGTACCTCCGTTAAGGGCGAGCTTCCGCGGCATACCGCCGCGACCTTCGTGGCCCCCTTTATTCTACTAACTACGTCGGTCGTAAGAAAATCGTAGGAATAATCGGGGAACAGGATGCCAATTGGGGTCGTCGAACGGTAGCACTCTAAGCGGCCTGCGCGCCGCTGGACGGAGGCCGCGCTTGAAGATCAACGTGAAGCTCGTCTTTGTCGCCGGAATCATCCTCACGGCACTCATCTTTGCAGATTTCCAGCACAGTCGGGTTATGGGCGCGCCGGCGATCGACGGCAAAGCAATCTTCCTCGTCAACTGCGCGGCCTGCCATCAGGCGACCGGTCATGGCGGCGGCCCGTATCCGCCGCTAGCGGGGAATCCCGACGTCAATCGCGTGGACAGTGCCGGCCTCATTCAGACGGTTCTCAACGGGCGCGCGGGGCCGATCACGGTGAACGGCGCGCAATATGGCGGTAACATGCCGTCTTGGCGCGACCAGCTCTCGGATGCCCAAATCGCGGCAGTGCTCACCTATGTGCGGACAGCCTGGAGCAATAGCGCGCCGGCCGTCTCCGAAGATCAGGTCGCGGTCGCGCGTTCGCCGGTAGCCCTGAGCGGCGCCGAACTCTTCGCCGCGAAGTGCGCGACATGCCATCAAGCCGCGGGTCAAGGAACCAGTGTGTATCCGCCGCTTGCGGGCAACCTCGTCGTTACCGCCGCAGATCCCAACACCATGATCGCAGTAATCGTCAATGGGCGAACGGGTCCGCTTACGGTCAACGGCAAGACGTTCGATAACCAAATGCCGACCTGGAAAGGACAGCTCTCGAACGCGAGCATTGCGGCGGTGGCAACGTACGTGCGCTCTGCCTGGGGCAACAATGCCTCACCTGTGACGGAGGAGCAAGTCGCCGCCGCCGGTTCGCCCGTCTCGGTGCAGGTCGGAGCTTCGATCTTTGCCAAGAATTGTGCCGCTTGTCACCAGGCTAACGGAACCGGCGGAATTGGCCCTGCGCTCGCGGAAAACCCGCACGTCAACGTCGCTGACCCCACCGCGATGCTGACCACGATCTTGCAAGGTCGAAATCTGATGCCCTCATGGCGCGGACAACTCTCGGCCACTGACGTTGCGGCGGTGGCGACCTTCGTACGCTCCTCCTGGGGCAATAGTGCCGGTCCAGTAAGCGTGCAAGAGGTCATGGCGATCAAGTAACCAAGGGTTGACAGCGATGAGTTTTCCGTTTGCCTCCCCGTCCGCGCGGGCCTCGATTGTAGCAATCTCGATAGCGATGTTCGCTGGATGCGCCGGGGGTGGAAGCCGCTCGGGCAGCTTCGGCGCGGTGCCTTTAATGTCGTCGCAGACGAGGCTCTTGCGCTTCGGCTCGAGCGCACCGGTGCTCCAAACGCTCGACGTTCCGCTCTGGCAGTTTCCCAACGCGGTCGGGACCCTGCTCACCGGAATTCGCGGTAATCTCATCACAGGCTTCATCGACAACCGCAACGGGTCGAATCTGGGAGTCGTATACGATCGGAAAACGGGCGTCTGGACCCCGATTAAGTATCCACGCTCGGCGAAGACCAGCGTGTACGGCCCAGCCATCACGCAGACGGGCTATCGCCTCGTCGGCAGCTACGCAAAAGAGGGCCAGACGAACGCCAACGGCTTCGTCTACGACTCGACGACCAAGAAGTATCTCACGCTCAACGCTCCGCCAAACCTATGCGCACCCAAGTCGTGCAACTACACGATCGTTCACAGCAACTACGGCAATGCAACCTACAAAGCCGTAGGGAACTACGATGCGGTGAAGTCGGGCGCCACCCTGACCCCCCCTGCAGATGCGTACCCGGCTTCGGGGCATGCATTCATCTACGATTCGACCACCGCGACCTTCGCGACACTCGAATTTTCCGGCTCGGTCAGCTCGACGGCCTACGGCATTTGGATGGATGGAAAGACCGTCGCCATCGCCGGCGGCTACACCGACAAGAAAGGTACGCACGCGTACGTGCGCAATCTCGCCGGGACCAAAATGCTCGTCTACGACTGGCCGAAGTCGATCCTCACCCACTTCGAAGGGATCACCGGAGCGGGCGGAGCCGGCAACTATAATGTGATCGGCGACTACTTTGACCTCAAAAACAAAACCCTCGAGTATGGTTTCTTCCTGCCGATTCGCAAGTGGACCGCCGGCACCGCCACCGTCATCGGCCCCGTCAGCGCCAACTCCGTATACCGCCGCACCGTCATCGGCGTCTACGTCGGAGCCGGCCTAACCAACGGCTACATCACGAAGATCCCGTAAGACCGCCGCATTCGTGGACGCGGAGCCGTGAGAAGGATCGCAGCAGCCGCACTGCCGTTAGCGTTTTGCCTTATGCTGGAGTCGAGTGCATCTGCAGACCCCAGTGCCTATCAAATCTTCGAGCATGCTAAACGGGTTCTTCAGGCGCAGTCGTACCCAGATCCAATTTATTACCGTACCACCGTTCACGTGCGTGAGGGCGGCAAGGACGAACTCGAACACTTTCACGCCGAAGCATTTTCCAGTGGGGACGTTCGAGTTGAGGGAATCAGCGACGAAGAGCAGGCTGTGCCCCACAAAAGCAGCGGTGCGAACTTCAAGCTCTCTTTTTCAATTGGCTGGAACACCGGCGCTGGTGGCCAGACCGGGACTGCCACCGCGGACGCTCACCGCAAGGAAGCCTCTCCCGACTACCTAGGCGTACCACTCATTAGCCCGAGTTATTCATTTGGCTTGACCTGGGAGCACACCGGGAACCCAGCGCCAAGTCCGGGCAACGCGTCTACTTTACCCACAATCGCTACGGTTACGGCGATCGACCACGTGTACGACGTCTCCTTAATTGGGACGGAGACCATCGGTGGATCGTACGCCTATCATTTGAAACTACAACCGACGAGTCATCCCGATCGCTACAGAATCAGAGCACTCTGGGTTGATGCGTACACCTACCAGGTTGTGCAGCTCCAAACGCAGGGTAATTTCACGATCGCACCCATGTCCAGCATTCCCTGGCTCGTGACGTTCCAAAACGTCGATGGTGGCAGTTACATCAAGGACGAGGTTGCGCTCGAGCCGCTAATATTCCATCACGACAGAGCCTTTTCGACCGCGAGCATCAGTTTTGATGACATTCACGCGACCGATGACTCTCCCCCAATCCTGCCAACCTCCGACAAGAACGCGGCCGTCAACTTGTGTGAACCGAAGCACGAATAACGAGGCCACCGGCTCGAACCGGCCCGCAGAGCTCAGACTTCTTTCATGAATATCGTCAATAGTATAAAGCCGATAGAAAGAGGTGACCATGCGCCGCGTTATCACGATCACCGCTATACCACTATTGCTAGCGGCGTGCCAGGGGACAAATCCGGTTCTCCGAGCCCAGCAACCTTTTACCGGCGAGCAGATTACGGTGCGCGCCTACTTCTCGAAACCCAATGCGAGCGATGGAAAAGGGCCGCCGTCGGCAACCTGGATCTTCGCCTCTAACGGGGAGGTGGGGAATGTCGACGTCTATAGTGCGAAAACGCTCAAGATGATTTCGCAATGTTCTTGTACCGGCGTCGGCCTTGCCGTCGACCCGCAGTCCGGCGACCTAGCAGTTGGGACGAGATCGTCGACGGTCACCGTTTGGCACGTGGAGAATAAGGCGATCACGCTGTTTGCCACGCTGAATCTGTCACAAGGTCCGTATGCAATAGGCGTTGCCTTCGACAAGAAGGGAGACTTGTACGCGGCTAATGCCGGCGACAACGTCATCGACTTCTTCGAGTCAAGCGAGATCGAAGCGGGTGGCGGAGGCCCCACCCGCACGCTCGTTACGTCGCACTTGAACGAGGCGGAGTTTTTAGCCGCCGATGCGCACAGCCTGGTGGCTGACGGCTACAACAGCTACGGCCAACCGCTCCTGGTCTCCGTAAACACGCATACGGGCGCCGACACGATTCTTCAGCAAATCGAGTCCGGTCAGTTGCCCGAAGGCATCGTGTTCGATCGCCAACAGAACCTCATCCTGAATACCGTAGGCAACGACAACACGCTTGCCGTATTCGAGAAACCCTGGAGCGGGCCGCCCACGTCGACTTTCGTATACGGTTCCGGGGCTGAAAATGGCTATTATACCGGCATTTCACTGAATAAATCGCAAAACACGCTTTGGGCAGGCAGCTTTACTTTGCCGGTCCCTTCGCACGGCTTCGGGAGCGTGCAGGCCAACAGCTACCCGCTCGGAACCATCGGACGTGCTACGACTGGTATCGAGTCCGAATTCTACGACAGCATCGCGGTCGACCCTCAGGCTCGGTGAGGTCAACACTCTTGGCTGACTTGTTCGCCTGAATAGACCTCGATGACTCCGTATCCAGCGCCTGTGATGGTGGCACCGCTGAATAGATCCCCTAGGTTTGGAAGGACGCCACCGTCCGGGCCTTGTGTTGCGATGGAGTAGCAGGGCGGGAACATGAGCTCGAGATGGCCGACTGCCACAATACCGTAGGCCGTGTACGTGTCTCCGGGGTGGATGGCTTGGGAAGTCAGTCCGCCCTTAGATTTTATATGCGAACCAAAATGCGTTCCCGCATGGAAATGAAGGTTCAAGTACACAATTGACGTTCCGCTGCCCAGTTGCGGCTCATCATAGATGTTCTGCGTGCTGGTACGGGCGGTTAGCTTTACGGAGCGATCGACGCCCGGGTACTCCATCGAGCCGCCGAAGCCCCCAAACGCCGGGACGCAGAGCGAGCCGCCCTTGGTCTTGAGGTTCACCGTGATACTGCCGTAGTTCTTCGTCGTCCGTTGGCCTTTGCAGGCGGGCGGTCCGGTCGTAGCCCCACCGATCGTCGCCGGCGCGGCCGGCGTGCCGCTCATCGTGGCCTGCGAACCACCGCAGCCCGCCAACATGATGACGGCTGCGCCAATGTCCAAAGTGCGCCGACCAACGTGGAATCTAATCATTGCGCCAACGTTCGCCGTGCCCGAGCCGTTCCCGGCCGAGACCTTGCGCGAGGCCTTTTGACCTGCTCCGTTCTACACTACAACGATGGCAGACTCGATTCCGGAAGGATGGCACACCGTTACACCTCGGCTGGTAGTACGCAACCCGGCCAAGCTTGTCGATTTCCTTAAGCATGCGTTCGGAGCGAGTGGGGAGTTCGCGGCGGACGTACCGTCCGTTATGAGAATCGGCAACTCGATCGTCATGGTAAGCGGTGCCGGTCCTCGCGATGCAATGCCGGGTTTTCTTTACCTATACGTCGACGACGCAGATGCAACGTACCAGCGTGCATTAGAAGCGGGCGCGACGTGCATCGAGGAACCGGCCGATATGCCGTACGGAGACCGGCGCGGAATGGTCAGGGATCCGTGTGGCAACGATTGGCAAATCGCTACCCGCGCTAAAAATGCAGAAGCGTGAGAATCCCGATCACAACTTCGACGGCTACGAGCACGATGATGATCACTTCGAGAAACTCGTCCCGGCGGCTGCCGGCCTGGTCGCTAAAGAAACGGTACATCTCGCCGACGCTGGCCAGCTTGGTATCGATTTGGCGCTGCCAATCGGCGAGACCGAGGCGCGTCGCTGCGGATCGGTAGATCCGCGCGTAAAAGGCGTCGCCTACCACCTTCAATGCATTGCTCGAACGGTCGGTCAACTCGAGCACGTCGACGATGAGGTAGCGCAGCGTTGCGGCCTGCTCGGCCTCCCGCCGTCCGCGCAACGAGCGCGGTGGGCCCGCGGGCTGCATCTTATAGATCACATCGAGCTCCCGGTCGAGCAGTGCGTCGTAGGTTCGCAGCTCGAGCAGCTGGGAGTTGGCAAATTCTAAGATGTCCTCAATCGCGCGCGTGCTCTCTCGACGATCGTAGACAAAGGCCGTATCCCACTGCACGATGGTCAGATCGTCCTCGTGGTAGGAAAAGCGCATTCGCAGGGCCTCTTCGGTTTCCGTCGCCGATAACGACTTGCGCTCGCCTAGCAACAGGCTCGCGAGCGCCGCAGAATGATCGTCCAAGAGCGTCTCGGCATCGACGGCACCCCCGAAGCGTTCGATCTCGACAATCAGATAATCCTCAATCAAAGCCGGGTGACGTTCGTCCAAAGCATGCGCGTATTCGTCGCAGATTCGCGCGACGATTGATTCGGCGGAGCGTATGATGCGCTCGTCGCTGCGCACGCGTTCGGTTAGCGTCGTCAGGTCGTTCCACGTGCCGGCCACAAAGAAGGTAAATCGAAGCGAAACGACGCCGTAATCGTAGAGTTTCAGCCGCGCCGAACAGCTCAGGCCGTCAAAATCGACATCCGGCAGACTCGCTACCAGAGGTGGAACCGGAAACTGTAGGTAGGGGGGAGCGTGCGGGCGCAACGAAAGAGCGGCCGGCGCGCGCGTATCCCCGGCGAGCGCACTCATCTTAGCCAAATCGATCGTGTCGGCCACGTCGAATAGATAGTACGCTCGCACGGCGCCGCTAGTAATTTCGAGCATCGCCGCCGCCTTACGACTTCAGGTCGCGCCTTCCCTAGCCTCGGCCGCCGTCACCGGCAGGATCCGCTAGCGGACCGTTATGCCATACGGAGCCTCAAGCTGCGTATTGCCGCCAACGATGAGTTTGGCCGGGGCGATGTTGTTGTTGCCGGTCACGAGACTGCTGTACGCCACGAACGTGCTTACGCTTGGGCCTCGCACGTTTGCTACGTAGATTCTGTTGTTCGTCGGACCGACGGCGACGCCGACTGGACTGCTTAGTTGCGTACTCGATCCCGAGATACTTCTTGTGGGAGCAACGTTGCCATTCGCGTTTTGCGGAAAGATACCAAGCTCGCTGTTGATGGGTGAGTTGCCCGAGGTCACGTAAATCCTACCATTGTGCCAGGCGACGCCGTATACTCCATTGGCAAATCCGGTATTTGCGCCCGTTATGGTTCGGATCGGTGCGACGTTACCGTTGGCGCCCGCGTTGTAGACGGTAACGATGCCGTTGAACGATGGGGAATTCTCATTCCCGACGTAAATACGTCCCGTCGGATCCACGGCGATGCCGGACGGATCCGCGAGGCCCGTATTCGGACCGGCAATTGTTGCGATGGGCGCGACGTTGCCATTCGAGCCCGCAGCGTACACGGTGACGCTCGGGGTCGTCGTGTTGAGTCCGTTGGCAACGTATATGCGATTGCTGCTATCCAGCGCGACACCAAACGGGTTCAACAGCCCGGTATTGGTGCCGCTGATCGTGGCTATCGGCGTGACGTTTCCGGATGAACCGGCTGAGTATACCGTCACGCTCGAGTTGCCTTGGTTGGTGACGTAGATATTGCTGGAGGAGTCGAGCGCGATGCCAGCTGGGTTCAGGAGTCCCGTGTTGGAACCCACGATGATGTTGGTCCCGGGGTTGTAGTTGCCGTTCGCCGATATCGGATAAATGATGACCGTGCCGGGAAAGGTCGGGTTTCCCTTGATGTCGGCGACGTACTCGCAAGGGCAGGCGGGAGTATATGCCCGCCGAGTCGCGTGAGTCTGGGCATTGGAAGCCGCCGGCTGATTCAGTTGAGCCGGCGGCCCCGCCGTTCCGGCATTACATGCGCTAAGGCCGAGCATTAAAAGCGTCAGGCCGGCAACCGCTACGCCTCGGAACTTGCAATCCATGTGGGTTTCCCTTTCTGTAGAGGCAAAATGTCAATCGTCTAAAAGCCGTAATTCGTCCACTCGACGGCGCCGCCCGGCGCGCTCAGGCCATCCGCGCTACCGAGGGTGTGTATGAGCGTACCGCTGGGATATTGGAGCACCCGGATTTGTACGTGACCGTCGCTCACGAAGGCCAGGGCGTTGTTCGCGTTGATCGAGAGGTCTTCCGGAGACGAATAGCCGGAGCCAAGCGTTCCGGATATGCTGCTGTACGGCGGGTCGATCACGTCCACGGCTGGGGGATTGTCTTGGCAAATTACAAGCCTTCCGGCGTTGTCGAGCACCATTCCCAGCACGTAGCCGAATGTTATAGGTAAGAGCGTTCCATTGCATCCACCAAGGCCTCCTACGTACTCAACGATGTGCCCCAAACCCATATTGTCATCATAGGCAACGAACACGCTCCCATTTGGGGCAACGGCGACGCCAAAGACCTGGGTACCGCCTGGATAGCACGTAGCTATGACGGTGTTTGTGTCGCGCTTGAACTCCTTAACGAAGCCGGCAGAGAAGCCCGTAACGAAAACGTAGTGCACGTTACTCAGCACCTGGGTCGAAACGTCCGCGACTTGCGTCAAGCCGTTCGTATAAGTAAAAATCGGCGTAGAGTAGTTGGGTCGGTACTCCGCTACGTTGCCGGCATTGCTGGTATTATTGGCGACGTATAGGTATTTCTGATCGCTCCAGTTGCCCCACGGATGGCTGACGCCATTATTGAAAGATCCGTTGGCGACCCACGTCGCGTTCGTGAAGAGCTTGACTGAATTAAGATTTTCGTCGTTCACGAACAAGCTCTGCTGCCAGGGCGTCAGCTGTATCGGTACCGGCGTCGGTCCCGGTTGTGGTGCCCGCATGATGCCCAAGGGCAACGCCGAGTTTCCCGTCTGCAGTTGCTGGCTCGAGCAACCAGCGAGAAAGACGGCCGCGATGGTCGCACTCAAAAATGTCACGCGAGACTGCATGAAGCACTTCTCCCAGGATTTCCGATCTAGATGCGCGCTCGCCCAAAAACTGCCGCCGTTACAATGCGCCTCCTTAAACGGTACGGCGCAATAGTCAAGAAATAGACAAGATGCGCAATTACTTACTTTGCCGATTGCGGAAAAGGTATACTAAAGACGGGGCTGCGTTTTCGCAGTCACATGCTTCTTTCGGAGGATTTCACCAAGCATGAAGGTTCTCTCTATTGGACTTGCACTGGCACTCCCGGCCCTTGCCGGCTGCGGCCAATCACTAAATCAGAGTTCGCTCCCCTCAGGCGGCGCGCAGCCGTCGATGCAGTCGGCCGTGAGGCTCGCTCACGTTCAGCCGGACAACTGCAACTACGGCAGCTATGGAACGTCATCGGCCGGCGGCTTTATAAAGTGGAAGACGTGCGGCGGATATATCGGGCATATGACGTACGGGCCCGGAACCAGCGGCGGCCTGAAGATTTCGACACAATCCAGCACCACCAACCCGGGTGGCGTTCCCGTGCCACCGGGCGAAACGCCCGTCCTATTCACCCAAATGCAAGTATTGCCTCAGGACCCCGGGCCCGCAACGTTCACCGCGCCCGTGGTGCCGCCGGGCGCAAACAAATCGAGGATCACCGGTGTTCCTCCCGGCACCTATCAGCTCTACGCGTACAACGGCGCCGTCTTGCAAGGCGGCTTTCCAATCGTCCTTGGATCACCGGTAGGCGGCATATTGTATTTCCCTGCGCCGTACTCGCCGCTGCCGCTCTTGCCGACGCTCCCCGTCGGTACGACGATTTCATTCGAGCTTGTTAAGCCGTAGACGAACGCCTATGGTGGGCTGGGCTCGGGGAAGCAAGGGTAGGAGATTCTTTAGGCCAATCTGATCAGACGTATGACTCCCGCGGCCGCCCCTACTATGATCTGCGCGCGCTGCAACAAGGCGAGCGACGAGCGCGATCGATGCTCGACCTGCGGCACTGCGCTAAAGACGCTGGCGAGTCAGCAGCGCCGCGGCTGGCTTGCATTCGGCGCGGGAGCATTCTTGGCGATCTTCATCGCCGCGATTGGGATTTGGGTCGATAGACTCTTTACGGCGAGCGGCGCCCCGCAACGCGACGCCGCGGCAGCCCAATTCCTCGGTCGGCTCAACGTCGTTTTTGCATTGGTCGTGATTGCAGGATTGCTTGGGTGTGCAAACGGCTGGCTGATGGTGCGCTCCGGCCGCCGCAACTTCCCGCTCATGCTCGGAATGGTCGCCGTTTTTGCTGCGGCGCTTTTTCTAGGCTTTACCGCATCGAACGGATATCATCCGCAGTAATGGGGACGTCGCGTCAGTAGGGCGCGCCCGCGAGCGAGGCCGGCCGTACCGCTATGCCGCTGCCCGCGCCGCCTGGAACTTGAATCTCGACCCGCGGGAGATGGTTCGGGCGATGCGCAGGGCCGGGATACTCCCACTCCGTCAGCGAGTCGGCAGATACGAACGCCCGGCGTTCGTCGCGCTCCAGCGCTAGCCCGTTGGGATGCAGAAACGGCGGCTTGTCGGGCCCGATCCCGCCACGCCTCCCCATGTGCCCAAAAACGTTCGACATTTTGGTCGAACCCGGCGCAAAGATTCCGCAGCGGAACGCAAATGGGTCGCAAATCGCGAGCCCGCCGCTCTTCGTCGTGACGATCGCTCCCGCCGAGATTAGCTGGAGAGCGAGATTGCGCGGCGTTCCGGTTCCGCCGATCCACTCGTCGACCTGTGCTTTGTTGCTCTGAGTCATGAACGTAACGTAGAGATTTCCTTGATTGTCGACGGCAGCGAAGCCGCCGTTTCGCGCGCTGGAATCGCCGAGCGTTGCGGTCGGGAGGGTGCTACCCTTCGCATAGACCTCGACAAGCGTCTGCGCGTTGAGATTGTTCTGATACTCCGTTACGTACGCGGTCCCGCTCGTTTCGTCGATCGTCACGTCTGACGGAACTCCGTCGGGATCGCTCAAGGTGAGTCTCGGGCTCTTCGCACCCGGCACGAATTCGTAGACGCGGGCATCCGCCGCATCGGCGACCCAAAGATCGCCCTTCGAATCGACGAAGAGTCCTTGCGCGGAACCGACGCCGGAGATACTCCCGCACGGGGCGTGGCGAAGATGATCGCGGCTGTAAATTGCGATCGTGCCGCCGCCTTTGACGACGTACACCACGGCGGCGGGGCACTGCGCGGTATCGGCGCGGGCCTGAGTTCGGGCCGATTGCGCACCGGCGAGTGGCGCCGAACCGAGCGACGAGCACGCCGGCAGCGCTGCAATCGTAAAGATCGTCAAGATTCGCCAAATGCTCGCCATTTCAAGGTACCTCCGAGAACGTAATTCTAACACATCGCATGCAGCGGCGCCATAAATCAAACCGCATTTCGCGTCAGCTCGAAAGCGACACCCGCTCCCCTAGTAGCCGCCCGGGAACTGTTTGCTTGTCAGATGCGAGAATCGCGCTGCCGTGCCATTGCGCGCTCGCTCTCGTGCGATTTGTGTTTTTTGGCTCTCAAGTGACCTTGCGAGCGTCCCCAGACCGGCATTCAACTGCGCGTTCTTACTCTGCCAATCCGCCTTACTTATGAAAGCAACGTGCGGATAGATCGATTGCACGTCGGGCACACTGCGATTTTCGCTTCGGACTCTTTGGATCGTCTTCACGAGCGAGTCGATGTCGCCGAACGCGCAGCCGTTGATGTCGGGTCCGGCCAACTGAAAGAATGCATCCTGTGCGTGGTAGAGTTCGAAACCGGGGTCGCCGATGCTACCGATCGCCTTCTCATTGACCAACAGCGCGAACTGGCGACCGCTGTATTGCGCCGCGTAGAACCAGTACGTCGCTTCCCGGCGATACCCCAGATCGTAGAGACGAATCGCCGCGACGTAGAGCTCGATGAAACTGAGCCGGTTCCACTCCTTCTTCATTTGCGAAATGGTGGCAACGAACGTAGCGTCACTTGCCGATGCAAGTCCGGAGCTGTACTTCCCGATCCGAATGACCGGCCCGGTCGAATTGTAATACGGCGTCACGTATGCATCGATGCGTCCCGCGTCGGCCGCCGCCGGCGCCGGAAGCGAGAGCACGCACGCGACCGCCAAGGCGCCGGCGAAGAGCGCCCTCAAAACTGCATCCGCAGAATCTTTAAATCCGGGTTGACGACGGCTACGGGCCGCGCACGAGCCGACTCCAAATAGATATACCGGCGGTCATCGGGGCCGAGGCCGCCGTCGAGCTCCCACTCGGTAACGCGCGCGTCGGAGTAATTCGACTTCGCAATGGCTTCACGCGCGGTATGCGCTAAGCGCGCAAAGTCAATCGCCTTTGGATTGAAGGCTCGCTGATCGACGGTCGCAACGGTGATGGGGCCGCCATCGAGCGAGACCAGCTTGACCGGTGTTGGCCCGGTAAGGGTGCCGTCGGGCGCTACGACATAGTGGTCGACGTTGATGTGGTGAGCCGGCTCCTGTACGTCAACCATCAAACCGTTGATCCGATCCGCGGATATCGACGTGACGCGCAGCGGCCGCCCCGAATCTGCCGCAATGGCGTCAAAGGCCGAAAGTACGGCTTGGCCGTCGGTCAAAAACGGATCGATCACGCCGCCACCCGGATTTGCGGCTGCAAGGTTAGGATCGCCGGAGCCATAGGATCCGTGACCACCCGATCCGCCGGAACAGGCCACAAGCGCGAACGCGATCGCGAGAAGAACGGCTTTGCGCATATTAAACTCCACGCTAAGCTAGGTCTGCAGCGAGGCCGGTTTCGGATAGCGCAGTAAGATATAGAGAAAGAGCAGCGCGATTACCGGAAGCATAAAATAGCTGGCCTCCGTCCCGAGCGGGCCGCCGTTTGCCCACGCGGGACCGGGAAAGGTTGCGTCGAGCAGATGCCCGACCGGCGTCGCGCCCCCATTGCGCGTTCCGATCACGAAGAATTGCATGTAATCGAAGCTGCAGTGAAAGCCGGCGGCGAGCCACAGAGAACCCGTGCGCTGCAGCGTCAGGCAGAGCAGTAGGCCCAAGAGAATGATATTCGCAATGTCGATTGCATTCTCGTCGGATTTCGTGAGATGCGCCACGCCGAAGAGCAGCGACAGCGCAATCGCTGCCGGCCAAAACCCCATGCCGCGCGCGAGTGCCTGCAGGGGATAACCCCGGAACATATACTCTTCGTTTAATCCCACGAGCACCATCACGGCCAGCCAAATGCCGGCCTGCGCGGCGATCGCCGTCCCTTGCAGGGCGAGCCCGTGAACGACCATCGCACCCGATGCGATCATCGCGACGCCGACCGCGCCGGCGCCGGCCACGCCGATCGTAAAGCCCTCCCAATACTCTCCGCGAAAGGCGAGTCGCACCGGCAGTCCGTAGGCATCGATGCGGCGTCGCTCGCAAGCGGCCATTACGCCCGTCGCGACGAGCACGGTGATTCCCTCGACGATCTCGGCTATCAGAAACGCGAACGAGTTCAGGCTCTCCGGGACGTGCAGCGCCTTCATCAGCGACGGCAAGAGGAAGGCCTGAGCCGACAGGTTCACGCCGATGAAGATCGCGGCGTAGGCCAGAAATCGCCAGCCGGCTCGTACGCCGTTGGGTCCGAAGATTAGTGCGCGCATCGATTGCTCTACGCCGTCGCCGGGGCTGTGGTTTCAAAAACGAGGCGTGCGGCGGCGACGTCTTCGATCGCGAGTCCGACGGATTTGAAGACTGTGGTCGCAGAACGTGGCGGGCACGCGACCGTACCAGCGAAGATTTCACCGGCCTCCGCGTAGATCGGTGCGCCCGCGATAAGCACGTCGCCGGCCTCTACGGCCGCCGCCTCGCGCGAATCGACGACCACGAGGTTGCCCATCGCGGCATCGTCGAGCTCGCGCCAATCGGGCCGCGACGAGCCGACGGCGTTGACGTGCGCGCCGGGCTTCAGCCACGCGCCTTCGAGAATTGGTTCGTGAGCTCCAGTCGCCGTCACGACGATGTCGGCTCCACGTACGGCCTCTTCGGCCGAATCCAAGGCCGTCGCGCCGTGCTCGCGCGCAAAGCGCTGAGCATGCGCGGCAGTTCGGCTCCAAACGCGTACCTCCGAAAAGGTTCGGACGCGGGAGAGCGCGCTGAGGTGCGCGTGCGCCTGCACGCCGCTGCCGAGCAGCGCGAGCACGCTCGATTCCGGCGCGGAGAGATACTTCGTAACGGCGGCCGATACCGCGGCCGTCCGCATCTCGGTGATCAGCCGGCCATCCATCGCCGCGAGCGGCAGACCGTTGTCGGTGCGATAGAGCAAGATGGTGGCGTTGTGGGTCGGGAGACCGGCTTGCGCATTGACCGGATAAAAGGTGA